>Ga0326726_10004518_pt1 | contig 12679 bp, 7 predicted proteins | sample MHFenrmetagenome_2_FD_207603 | JGI IMG/M metagenome (GOLD analysis project Ga0326726, IMG submission 207603) | Lab enriched peat soil microbial communities from Michigan Hollow, Ithaca, NY, United States - MHF15MN | ecosystem: Environmental > Terrestrial > Soil > Wetlands > Peat | place: USA...
GTCAGCCCGGTGCCGCCCGGGTAGTTGAAGTAGAAGATCCCGCCGACCAGCTCGCCTGCGGCGTATAGCCCGGGGATCGGCTCGCCGTCAGTATTGATGACCTGCGCGCTGATGTTGATGCGCAGTCCTCCGAAGCTGAAGGTGATGCCGCAGGTGACGGCGTAGGCCTCGAAGGGCGGGGTGTCGAGGGTGTTGGCCCAGTTGGACTTGTTCACGGCCAGTCCTGTCGTACAGCGCCCGTCTTTGACGTTGGGATTGAACGGGATGTCGGTTTTCACCGCGGCGTTGTACGCCTTGATTTCCTTCAAAGCCACGTCGGCGTTGACGTCGTCGAGTTTCTTCACCAGCTCTTCCAATGTGTTCGCGGTGACCTTGGTGACCTGCTTGATGCGGTACTCGTCCCGGAGCTGGTTCTTCACCTTGGCGTCGAAGATCTGCCACGCGAATTGCCCCGGCTGGTTGAGGATGACGCGCCCGTACTTCGCATAGGTGTAGTTGCGGAAGTCCGCGCCTTCGTCGACGAAGCGCTTGCCCTCGGCATTGATGTAGATCCCCCAGGGATACGAGTGCTTCTGGAACTGGTCGCCCACTGCGAGATCGCCGAATTCGGGCGCGTTGCGCTCCCAGGCGACGGCGTGGCAGCCCGACCAGTTGCCCACGGGCGCCGCACCGATGTCGAGCGCCATGCGGATGGCGTCGCCGGTGTTGAAGCGCGTGCCGCGCACTTTCGCGAGCTCCCAGAGTGGCCCGAGGTAGCGCGTGCGCCACTCCGGATTCGCCTGGAAGCCGCCCGCGGCGAGGACCACCGCCTTGGCTTTGACCTCGGTGGTCTTGCCGGCGCGTTTCACGACCACGCCGTGCACACCCGCGTCGTCGGCGATGAGCGAGACCGCGCGCGCCGAGTACCAGATCTCGATGCCGTTCTTCTTCGCGCTCGCCGTGAGCGAGTCCACCAGTCCGGGCCCGCCGCCGATCGCTTCCAGCGTGAGCCCGCCCCAGAACTTGAACCGGCCCTCGATCTTGAACGCCTGCCGGCCCCAGGCCGCCGTGAAACGCAGGCCCTTCTTTCTCATCCACAAGGCGGTGGGGAAACTTTCTTTGACCAGGATCTCGGTGAGGTCGGGGTCGCAGCGGTACTCGGTGACCCGCGCCATGTCGTCCAGGAACTGCTCCGCTGTATACGTACCGAAATCCGTGCGCTCGAGTTCTTCCTTCGACAGCTCGATCAGCTGTGCCAGGTCCTGCGCGCCGTTGTAGACGATGCGCAGGAGCCCCGCGGTGAAGCGCGAATTGCCCCCGGCCTCGTCCTCGGGGGCGCGCTCGAGAACGAGCACGCGCTTCGCCGTTTCCCTGGCCGAGAGTGCGGCGCACAAGGCTGCGTTGCCGCCGCCGACGACAATCACGTCATACCGGTTTTCCGTGCTCACTTGATGTGCTTCGTGCCGAAGACGGGCTCCGTGTGCGGAATCGGCGGCAGCGCCCAGGCGCCCGTGCCGGGCGGCCGGATGTTGGCGTCGACGTGCACATCGATCAGGCAAGGCTTGCCGAGCTTCACGGCGTGCTCGAGCGCGCCCTTGAAGTCCTGCGACTGGGTGACCGTGAGACCTTCCACGCCCGCCGCCCTGGCCCATGCCGCGAAGTCCGGGTTGTAGGGTTTGCGGTCGGGCCCGTGGTAGAAGGCGGTGCCGTGCTCGCGGCCCTCGAAGTAGGCGTACTGCAGGTCGCGGATCGCAGCCCAGGCGAAGTTGTTCCACACCACCCAGACCGCGGGGATTTCGTACTCGACCGCGGTGCACAGAACGTGCGACACCATCGTGAAGCCGCCGTCCCCACAGATCGACACGCACGGCTTGTCCGGCGCGGCGAGCTTGGCCCCGAGGATCGAGCTCGGGCCGAATCCCATCCCCGAGTACCCCCAGGTGTTCAGCATGGTCTGTGGCCGGCGCGCCTCCCAGAACTGCATGAACCAGTTGTGGTGAATGCCGGAATCGAGCGAGATGATCGCGTCGTCCGGCAGCACCGCGCGGCAGTCGGCCACGATACGCTCCGGACGGATCGGAGAGGCGTGGATCTCAAAGTTGGGGCGGATGAATTTCTCCCACTCGGCGCGCCACGCGGTGATCTGTGAGTGCCATTCGCGGAACTGCGCCTCACCGTCGATGCGGCGGTTTGCCGCCTCGCCGAGAACCTGGCGAAGAAACGTGCGCGCGTCGGCGAGGATGCCGAGGTCGGGCGCGTAGTTCCTGCCGATCTCGGCGTGGTCGACGTCGACGTGGACGAGCTTCGACGCCGGGAAATTCCAGGAGTAGCCGGGCATCCACGACGAGGACGAGCGGTCGTCGAAGCGCGCGCCGATGGCGATCACGAGATCGGCGTGGCGGCCGGCCTGATTGGCTGGATAAGCGCCGTTGCGGCCGATGAAGCCGAGCGACAGGGGATCGCGCATGTCGAGACAGCCCATGCCGTTCGGCGAGCTGATCACCGGGACGCGGTACTTCTTCGCGAACTCGGTGAGCTCCTTGCCTGCTTCGGACAGCGTCACGCCGTGACCGATGAAGATCGCCGGGCGGCGCGAGACCTGCAGCATGTCGAGCACCGCCCTCACATCGTCGGGCGACGCCCCGCTGCGGCGCTTGTCGAAACCATCCCAGGCCGGCTCGAGCGCGACTTCGGCCTCCTCCTGGAACAGATTGAAGGGCACGTCGAGGTTCACCGGTCCCGGACGGCCGCTCGTCGCGGTGGTGATCGCCTGCCGCAGCGCGAGCGGCAGCATGTCGACGCGTGTAGGCTGGAAACTGCGCTTCACCACCGGGCGGATCACGTTGGGAAAATCCGCCTGGTTGTGGCGGTTTAGCTCCTGGAACGGCCCGCGGTTGAATTGCGAGGTCGGCACGTTCGCCGTGATCGCGAGGAGCGCCGAGGAGTCGGTCTGCGCCACCGCGAGCGCCATGATGAGGTTGGCGGATCCCGGCCCGGTGGAGGTCAGCGTCGCCACCGGCCTGTGCTTCACGCGGAAATAGCCATCGGCCATGTGCGCCGCCGTCTGCTCGTGGCGCGGCGAGACAAGCTTCACGCGGTCGCGCACCTCGTAGAGCGGGTCGAGGAGGCCGACGTTGCCGTGGCCGCAGATGCCGAACACGTACGGGATCTTTTCCTCGACGAGAAACTCCGCTATCAGCTCGCCGCCTTTCCTGGTCTTGATATTGCGGCCGCTGTCGGTGGCACCCGCCAGGCCCTTCTCTGTCGGTTTGTTCATTTCGCTCCCCGCCGACGTCCGAGCCCGTGGCCGTTCTCAATCTGCCCGGATGTGCGCTTTCTGGACGACTTCCTTCCAGCGCGCCTGTTCTGCCGCGATGTAGTCCGCGTACTCCTTAGGGGTCGATCCGATCGGCTCGGCGGCATCCGGCTCGAGCTGCTTGTGAACGGATGGACTCTTCGCCGCCTTGGCGGCTTCCTCGGCGAGGCGGTTCGCGATGGCGTCGGGCATCTTGGCGGGTGCATTCAGGCCGTACCACTGCGAGGTCTCGAAGCCGGGATAGCCCTGCTCGGCGACCGTCTTCACGTCAGGAAGGATCGGCAGCCGCTTGATGGCGCCGACCGCGACCACGCGCAGCTTGCCGGAATTCACGTGTGGCATCAGCGGCGGTGTGCCCGCCGCGGTGAACTGGGTGCGCCCGGCGATCAAGTCGATCAGGTTGGGCCCGGTGCCCTTGTACGGCACGTGCTGGACGTCCATGCCGGAGACGAGCTTCAGGTATTCGATCGCGAGATGGCCGGCGCTGCCGTTGCCGGCCGAGCCGTAGTAGAGCTTGCCCGGCTCCTTCTTCGCGAGCGCGACGAACTCGCGCAGGTCTTTTGCGGGCACGCTCGACGGTACGACGAAGATCTGCGGCACCTTGGCGAACAGCGAAACCGCACGGAAATCGCGGTTGGTGTCGAAGGGCAGCTTCGCAAACATGAAAGGATTCACCGCGAACGTGCCGATATGCCCGATGATGAGCGTATAGCCATCGGGGTCGGCGCGCGCGACTTCCTCCATGGCGATGTTGCCGCCTCCGCCGGGCTTGTTCTCGACGACGAACTGCTGGCCGAGTCCTTTGGACATCTCTGCGGTGAATGCGCGCGCGATGATCGACGAGCTGCCTCCCGGGGCGAAGGGCACGACGAGGCGGATCGGTTTCGTGGGGTAGGTCTGTGCCTGCGCTGCGGTCGCGCAGCACAGAACGATGGTCGATGCAATGGCTATCAGGCGCATGAGCATTTCCTCCGGGTTTCCTGTTTTGAATTGTGAAATCGGAAACCGGACCTCTCTGTCTCGGTCCTTTCGCATGGGATCAGGCCGCTGCGCGCGCGGATGGCTTTGCGGTACTGAGGAGATCGCGTAATACAAACGGCAGGATGCCGCCGTGCAGGTAGTAGTCGACCTCGATCGGCGTGTCGATGCGCAGCAGCACCTTGATCTCCTTCGTCGTCCCGTCCTTGCGGCGGATGACGAGCGGTACCTCCTGGCGCGGGTGCAGTCCGCCTTCGATACCGAGGATATCGATAGTCTCGTCGCCCTTGATACCGAGCGAGGCTACCGAGTCCTTGCCCATGAACTGGAAGGGCAGCACGCCCATCATGACCAGGTTGGCGCGGTGGATGCGCTCGAAGCTCTTCACGATCACCGCGCGCGCCCCGAGAAGCAGCGTGCCCTTGGCCGCCCAGTCACGCGAGCTACCGGTGCCGTACTCCTCGCCGCCGAACACCACGGTGGGCACGTCCTCGGCAACGTACTTCATCGCCGCCTCGTAGATCGGCATCTGCTCGCCCGAGGGCTGATGGTAGGTGAGCCCGCCTTCGGTACGCGAGCCGTCGGCCTTGACGGGCAGCATCAGGTTCTTGATGCGCACGTTGCCGAAGGTGCCACGCATCATCACCTCGTGGTTGCCGCGGCGCGCGCCGAAGCTGTTGAAGTCCGACACCGCGACGTCGTGCTCGAGCAGGTAGGTGCCCGCGGGCGAGGTGGGCTTGATCGAGCCGGCCGGGCTGATGTGGTCGGTGGTGAGCGAATCGCCGAATATGCCGAGCACGCGCGCGCCGCGGATCGCGCCCGCGGGACGCGGCTGCATCGAGAAATCCTTGAAGAACGGCGGCTCGGCGATGTAGGTCGATATCGGCCAGTTGTAGACCTGGCCGGAGGGCGCGGGCACGCTCTTCCACATCGGATTGGCGTTGGCGACGTCGCCGTAGAGCGTGCGGAAGGTCTTCGGGTCCATGGCGTGCTTCATGCACGCCTGGATCTCCTCGGCCGTGGGCCAGATGTCGCCAATCCACACGTCCTCGCCGTTTTTGCCCTTGCCGATCGGCTCGTGCATGAGGTCCTTCAGCACCGTGCCCGAGAGCGCGTAGGCGACGACCAGGGGAGGCGAGGCGAGGAAATTCGCGCGCAGGCTCGCGTGGATGCGCGCCTCGAAGTTGCGGTTGCCCGAGAGCACCGCCACGTCCACCAGGTCGTTCTTGCTGATCGCCTCGTCGATGGTCTCGGCGAGCGGCCCGGAATTGCCGATGCAGGTGGTGCAGCCGTAGGCGGCGACGTTGAAGCCGAGCTTCTCGAGGTAGGGCAGGAGCCCGGTCTTCTTCAGATACTCGGTGACCACGCGCGATCCGGGCGCAAGCGAGGTCTTCACGTGCTTCTTCACCGTCAGGCCGCGCTCGACCGCCTTCTTGGCGAGCAGGCCCGCGGCGAGCAGCACGCCGGGGTTGGAGGTGTTGGTGCAGGAGGTGATCGCCGCGATCATCACATCGCCCGAGCCGACGTCGATGCCGTCGCGTGTCCTGAAGCGCTTGCCGAGGTCGTCTGCCTTCTTGGAGAAGCCGTTTTCGGCGGCGGGCTTGGCGAAGAGCTCGGTGAACCTCGCCTTCACCTTGCCGATCTCGATGCGGTCCTGCGGGCGCTTGGGGCCGGCCAGCGAAGGGGTGACCGTGCCGAGGTCGAGCTCGATCACTTCGCTGTAGTCGATGTCGCCTTTCTTCGGCGTACCGTACATCCCTTGCGTCCTGCAATAGGACTGGAACGCGTCGATTTCCTCCTTGGTGCGGCCGGTGCCCTCGAAATAGGCGATGGTAGCGTCGTCCACGGGGAAGAAGCCGATGGTCGCGCCGTAGTCCGGAGCCATGTTGGCGATGGTCGCGCGATCAGGCACGGTGAGGCTCGCCGTGCCTTCGCCGAAGAACTCGACAAACTTGTTGACGACTTTCGCCTTGCGGAGGATCTCCGTGACTGTCAGCACCAGATCGGTGGCGGTGACGCCGCCGCGGAGCCGGCCCTTGAGGTTGAAGCCGACCACGTCGGGCGTGAGCATGTAGATGGGCTGCCCCAGCATCCCGGCCTCGGCTTCGATGCCGCCCACGCCCCAGCCGATCACGCCGATGCCGTTGATCATGGTTGTGTGGCTGTCGGTGCCGACGAGCGAATCCGGGTAATACACGCCATCCTTCTTGTGCACGCCACGCGCGAGGTATTCGAGGTTGACCTGGTGCACGATGCCGATGCCCGGAGGCACGACGCGGAAGGTGTCGAAAGCCTGCGTCGCCCACTTCATGAAGGTGTAGCGTTCCTCGTTCCGCTTGAATTCGAGCTTCATGTTGAGGTCGAGCGCGTTCTTGACCCCGTAATGATCGATCTGGATCGAGTGGTCCACCACCAGGTCGACCGGTACCAGCGGCTCGACCACCTTGGGGTCCTTGCCGATCCGGTCGGCGACGCTGCGCATCGCCGCGAGATCGGCGAGCGCGGGAATCCCCGTCAGGTCCTGCAGCAGGATGCGCGACACCACGAACGGAATTTCCTCGGTCCGCGGAGCGCCAGGCTTCCAGTTGGCGAGTTCGCGCACGTGCGCTTCGGTGACCTTCTTGCCGTCGCAGTTGCGCAGCACCGACTCGAGGACGATGCGGATCGAGAGGGGCAGGCGCGAGATCCGCGCACCGAGCGCTTTTTCCAGAGCGGGCAGGGAGTAGAACTTGCCGCTCTTCCCGGATTTCATCTTGAATTCTTGGAGGGTGTTGAAGAGATTGTGTGACATCGGGTGTCCTTCAGATCACGAACAGGTCAACGCGTATTCTACCGCCACCTTGCGCGTGCAGGTTCCGTCTCCGAGATCGCGACTGTCGATGGTCCGGCGTTTCATCGCCGTCAGCCTCGATTTGCCACGCTGACGAGGAAATCTTCCAGCGCGCGAATGACTGCGACGTCCTCGAACAAAGCAGGGCGGGAGGTTTCCATACGCTCGCTGACCCGCTTGCGATAGCCGGCGTCTTGAACCAGCCTGACCGCCAGCGCGACATAGTCCTCGTCCGTCTGCGCAACAAGATCCGATAACCCCATGCGCTTCAGGATGCCGCTCGCCAGCCGCCCGCGCATGAAACGGCCTTCCCGGGTCACGATCGGCAGCCCGCATTCCACGGCGAGCATCGCGGTGTTGTAGCCGGAAAAACCGATGGTATCCAGAAAGACATCCGCGCGCCGCAGCCAGCCGTAAAATTGCGGCCCGTGCTGCCACGGAGCGAACGTTACGAAATCGTCAAAATCAAGCCCGTTCCGCGCAAACACGGCTTCGAGCCGCAGCCGCAGCTTGTCCGACAAGCTGGGATTGAAGTGCGCGAAGAAAATGAATCGACAGCTGCCCAATCTACGAGCGATTTCGACAAGCACCCGGTCGTGTTGAGGCGCGTACTTGAACGGGGCTCCGGGGCAAAGTAGCAGTGGGGATCCCGCGTCTATCCCCAAACCGGCGAGGTCGGGTTTCGCCGCTACGATCCGCGAGGGCTGACTACAGCATCCGAGATGGGGCAGAGCAACGAGCCGCTCGGTGTAATTTTCCTGTGCGTCGGCCGGCTCCAGATCTTCAGCGGACAGGTAGTAATCCATGGTCGGCAGACCGGTTGTCTCGGGATGTCCCCAGGTCGCCACCTGAACCGGCGCCAGCCTCAGACTGGCCAGCTTCACGGTCAATGCGTCCATCCCGATTTCGGGATAGATGAGAACGTCGGGCCGCTGCTGCGTTATGGCATCCACCCACTGCCGCAACCCCCTCACCCCTTGTTCGAAATGCGACGCACGGGACTTCGCGAATTGCGTTTCATGGTCTTCGCCGGTTCCCAGGTTGAACGCAAGAAGCTCAAAACGTTCCCGATCGAGCCGCTGAAACCAGCCCTTGACTATGGCGTTCCAGACCGAGTGGTTGCGGAAAAACTGGGAAATCACGCCAACGCGGATCGGGCCGGCGGATCCACGTTTCTTCGCGTGAGGAATGGCTTGTCGATCAAACCAATCAGCCATCAACCGGGTGCAGAGCCTGCCGTAGCGTTCCAGCAAGTCCCGATTGTTCTCCTCCTGGTACGCCAGGAAGAACGGCGTTTGATTACCGACGATCTTGTAGCCTTCGGTCGCGCGCGTCGCGTCAAACCAGCGATCCAGAATACCCAGCTCGGACGAGAACGCAGCCCTGTAGCGCATCGGATCGGCGTCCAGCGGAAAGACTGCCGGCACCTGGGCCATGGCGAGCGACCAGCGCGCCAGGGCGTATTCTGGATTGAGCGATACCGCCTTTTCAAAGCAGCCGACAGCCTCGTCGCGACGGTCTTCATCGCAGAGCACGTGTCCGCGGCCATAATGTGCCTCGGCAAATCCGGGCTTGAGCTCAAGAGCTCTGTCCAGGCTGGCAAGGGCCTCTCTGCGCCGGGCCTGATCGCGATAGACGACACCGAGATAATAGTGCGCTTCGGCATAGTCGGGTTTGAGCCGGAGGGCCTCCCGGCAGGAGACACCTGCCTCGTCCAGCCTGCCCAGTTCCTTCAGGGCGCGCCCCAGGTTGGCGTGCGCCTCCGGGAAATCGGGCCGGAGCTCGATGGCTCTCCGGTAGGGGGCGAGTGCGTCGGCGAGCTGGCCCTGCTCGACGAGAATATTGCCCAGGAGAAAATGCGCCGGCACGAAGCTCGGCTCGATTTCTGTCACGCGCCGCAGAGCAGTTCCCGCCTCGCCGAGCCGTCCCAGCTTCGACAGCACGACCCCGTAGTTATTCCAGGCGCCCGCATAGTCCGGCCGCGTCTTCAGCGCTGCTTCCAGCGCGCCGATTGCGGCGGAAAGGTCTCCCCGCGCGTCGTACACGTTGGAGAGCACGACTTGCGCTTCCGGAAAGTCGGGCTTGCTCTCCAAGGCAGCTTTGAGCAGCGGCTCCGCGCGCGCCAGATCTCCACGCGCATAGAGCAGCTTGGCGAGATTGTAGTTGGCGTAGGCATCCGCGGCGTCGATCCCGAGCCCCGCCTCGTATTGTCCTATGGCGCCATCGACGTCACCGGTGGCCTCCAGCCCTATGCCAAGGTTGAGATGCGCTTTCGCATGACCGGGAGCGGCCTGCACGGCTTTGCGATACAACTCGCACGCCTCGCTCAGCTTGCCGTCCTTCTCCGCCTCGTTCCCGCGCGCAATCAGGCGATCGGCCGCGTCATTGGCAGAAGCCGCGTCCGACGCGCGCGTCAACGCCTGGGCACGCATGCGGGCCAAGGACAACAACCGGTTCAACAGTTTTCGCACGGCTGCTCCGGGGCTCGATCTGGCCAGGCAAACCGAGGCTCGACGGTTCTGGCGTTGTCCTTCAGACTACAAATAGATCGACAAACTCGTTGACCAGCGACGCCTCCAGCCGGCCCTGGTTCCGGCACAAGTCGAAAATTGCCTCGCGCCGTTCCTTCGAAAAGCGGCGGTCGAGATTCCTGCGGAATTTGGCTTCGAGCAAGGGAATACCTTCGTGCCGGCGGCGGCGGTGACCGACCGGATATTCCACCGCCACCTTGCGCGTCGCGGTGCCGTCCTTCAAGAAGACCTGGAGCTGGTTCGCGATCGAGCGCTTCTTCGGATCGAGGTAGTCGCGCGAGTAGCTCTTATTCTCGACGCAGGTCATCTTCGCGCGCAGCGCGTCTACGCGCGGATCTCGCGCCACCGCGTCTTCGTAGTCCGCCGCGGTCAGGGTACCCTTGATCAGCCCGATCGCGGCCATGTACTGGATGCAGTGGTCGCGGTCGGCCGGGTTGTGCAACGGCCCCTTCTTGTCGATGATGCGCATCGCGGACTCGTGCGTGACGATCTCGATCTTCTTGATGTCCGCGAGCCTGTCCTTTACCTCCGGGTGCAGCTGGACGGCGGCCTCGACCGCGGTCTGCGCATGGAATTCCGCCGGGAACGAGATCTTGAAGAGCACGTTCTCCATCACGTAGGAGCCGTAGCGCCGCTGAAATTTGAAAGGCTTGCCGCGGAAGAGCACGTCGTAGAAGCCCCAGCCCTTCGCGGTGAGCACCGACGGATAGCCCATCTCGCCGGTCTTGGCGATGAGCGCGAGGCGCACGCCGCGCGAGCTCGCGTCGCCCGCTGCCCAGGACTTGCGCGAGCCGGTGTTGGGCGCGTGGCGATAGGTACGCAGGCTCTGCCCGTCCAGCCACGCGTGGGAGACGGCGTTGATTACGCCCTCGCGCGACAGGCCCAGCATCTGCGCCACCACGGCGGTGGTGGCGACCTTGACGAGGACCACGTGATCGAGGCCGACGCGGTTGAAGCTGTTCTCCAGCGCGATCACGCCCTGGATCTCGTGCGCCTTGATCATCGCCGTGAGCACGTCGCGCATGGCAAGGGGCGTGCCGTTGCGCGAGAGCCAGTCGGCGGTGGCGAGGATTCCGCCGAGATTGTCCGAAGGGTGGCCCCACTCGGCGGCGAGCCAGGTGTCGTTGAAGTCGAGCCAGCGGATCGCCGCGCCGATGTTGAACGCGGCCTGGACCGGATCGAGCTCGAAGCGTGTGCCCGGGACCCTCGCGCCCCTGGCGATGGACATGCCGGGAACGAGGGGCCCTAGGAGCTTGGTGCACGCGGGGTACTCGAGCGCTTCCAGGCCGCAGCCGAGCGTGTCCATAAGGCACAGGCGAGCGGTGTTGTAGGCCTCGGCGCTTTTTATCTCGTGCTTGGCGACGTAGTCGGCGATGTCGACTAGAACTCTGTCCGGCTTGGGGCGGACATTGGAAGCGGGAGCGGACATCAATAGTCTTTTTTGACCGCCCCTTCGGCTGGCATTCCCGGTTGCGGGGAGGCTGGTTCGGCCGACGGAGCGGGGCTCTGCTCGGCGGGGGCGGACGGCGGACTCTCCGCCGCCGGCGCGCCTTGCGCCGGCGCGGGTGCGGAGGCCGGGGTGCCGGACAGGGGCAGCCGCAGACAGCGGTAATCGCCTTTTGTGTCGGCGAAGCGCAGGCCCATGGACGGCGTGCGCTGCTTCGCCGCACCCTCGGGCCGGATCATGAATTCCTGTCCCTGGGCAGGCTTCACCTTGAACCATCCGTCCTGGTCGGCCAAGACCGCGGAGCGGCCGTAGATCTCACGCGCGAAGCCGTCGACCTCGATCGTCACCTGGTCGCTGCCCGTGTCGGCGACATAGAGGATGGGAGGCTTGTTGTGGTACTCGACCCCCGGTTGCCGGCATTCCCAAGTCCCGGCGATGTCGCCGGCGGGAGAGGCGGCCGCGGGGCAGGCGCCCATGAGCGCGGCCAGGAACGCGGCGGGCAATGCGGCGAGACTGACGTCCTTCATGACTGTCTCCTGTTTCACTTCACCGGCGTTCCGCAAGCGGCACCCATTTCCGGTTCTCGGGGCCGGTATAGACGGCGCCCGGGCGGATGATTTTACCGTCGATTCGCTGCTCGATGATATGCGCGGACCAGCCGGAGGTGCGCGAGATGACGAAAATCGGTGTGAACATCGCGGTGGGCACGCCCATCATGTGATACGAGACCGCACTATACCAGTCGAGGTTCGCGAACATCTTCTTCTCGCGCCACATCACCCGCTCGAGCCGCTCGGCGATGTCGAAGAGCTTCATGTCCTTGCGCGTCCTCGAGAGCCGCTTCGCCACTTCCTTGATCACTTTGTTGCGCGGGTCGCCGGTGGTATAGACCGGGTGGCCGAAGCCGATGATGATCTCCTTGTTGGCGAGGCGCCGCAGCACGTCCGCCTCGGCCGCGTCGGCGTTCGCATAGCGCGACTGGACCTCGAAGGCGAACTCGTTCGCACCACCGTGCTTGGGTCCGCGCAGGGCGCCGATGCCGCCGCAGATCGCCGAGTGGATGTCGGAGCCCGTGCCGGCGATGACGCGGCAGGTGAAAGTCGAGGCGTTGAACTCGTGCTCTGCGTAGAGGATGAGGGAGGTGTGCATGGCGCGCACCCACTCGGCCGAAGGCGGCTTGCCGTGCAGCAGATGCAGGAAGTGCCCGCCGATCGAATCGTCGTCGGTTTCCGTTTCGATGCGCTTGCGACCGCGGCTGAAGTGGTGCCAGTAGAGCAGCATCGAGCCAAGCGATGCCATCAGGCGGTCGGCGATGGCGCGCGCGCCTGCCGCGCCGTGATCCTCGCCCTCGGGCTCCATGGTCCCCAAGACCGACACGCCGGTGCGCATCACGTCCATGGGATGCGCCGAAGCCGGCACCGCCTCGAGCGCCGCCCTGACCGCCTGCGGCAGCCCGCGCAGCGTCGCGAGGCGCTTCTTGTACGCGGCGAGTTCGCTCGGATTCGGCAGCTTCTCGTGGACCAGGAGGTAAGCGACCTCCTCGAACTCGGCTTCGTCGGCGAAATCGAGGATGTCGTAGCCGCGGTAGTGCAGATCGT
>Ga0326726_10004520_pt1 | contig 12677 bp, 10 predicted proteins | sample MHFenrmetagenome_2_FD_207603 | JGI IMG/M metagenome (GOLD analysis project Ga0326726, IMG submission 207603) | Lab enriched peat soil microbial communities from Michigan Hollow, Ithaca, NY, United States - MHF15MN | ecosystem: Environmental > Terrestrial > Soil > Wetlands > Peat | place: USA...
CTTTTCCTTTGGTTGCTTATGGGGGTTGATGTTTGTTGTTCTGACAATAAATCATCAACAACTGTGCCAAAGAATTCAGATCTCCCGGTTTTCCTGCTCCGAAAGCCGCAACTTCATCACGATCAATAGATCTATAACCTTACTTAAAAGCACTTTAGCGCCACGATTGGCGCTCTGAACTTTTTATCCAGAGGCTTGCAGGCAATAGACGGGAGGAATGGACGTTCATGGAAAACCGTCTCATTTATTACTACTGTATCGTTTTATAAGACTCATGATGATACAGTTTTCGAGTCAGATATAATCAGGCCGGCACAACTATAACAGCCTGATATTAAAGAGAATAAATCTCCGTATGTACTTCGGAAGAGTTTATCGGTAAAACCGAAAGAAACACTTCATAAGACAATCTGTAAGACTCTCTGTGCATTCAGGAATATTGCCGCAGAAATAAGCTTACCCTGAGAATCGAAACGGTAAGGCAAAAATCGGCTTGATTGCGTGCGCCGGATTGCTGTTCATGGCCAAGGCCAAAAGTATTACGAAACGAAAATCCTCAATTTATGGTTGATTGTTATAAGGGAAACAGATGAGTGTATGATTTGATCATAAACTGCCATTCATCCACCAGTCTTATCCGAATGTAAATCACATTTGACCGGAGCTTCAGCTCACATATTTTTATTGTCGTGAGCTCAGACCGGGTCAGGACCATCGAAGTAACCTTGGTGCGGAACAGATAAATGGAGGTATCCTTCAGGCAATGAACCTCCTATGGTCTTGGCGCGTGTGTTATACAGAACGACAACGGGTTAATGAAAACACTTTTACAGCGTAATCAGACGTATTAAATTGTATATGTTTCTATTAATGGCGAAATATTTGTTTTTTTTAAGGAAAAAAAACGATATTACTCGCAATAATACGCCGAACACATAAAGACGAATAACCAATTACGCCTCAGCTATGGCACTTCCAAAATTAAAAACGTTAAGAAAAAGCCACTGGGAGAGTGTACACCCAACGGCTGGATATACCAAACGGATGGATGTGATTGACGGTAATATCATTCGCACCTGGGTCGAGTCAACAGAGAATGTTGTACTTGATTTCATGGATGTTGAACTGCTGCAGACGGTTCTTGATGAATCAGGGCTTTTAAATGAACAATTTCATATTGTTTTCGACCTTACCAATATTTCAAGTATTACCTACCGCTACAAACTGGCAATTACCGATCTTTTTTTTAACTGGGCCCCGTTCTTCGGCGTCATCGGCTTTTATAACATACCCGAGTCGATGCGTATCATGACGGATTCTTTTGCCGCTATCGCTCCTGAAAAACTTTGCATTATACAGACCGATACCTATGAGGACGTTCTTGAAAAAGTGATAGCGTTCAAATCCGGAAAACGGGTATCAGATGAAGCCGATGATGATGAAAAAAGAGAGGATACGGCATTAAAACAGCGTTTTCTTGGTGCTGTAGCAAGAATGTCCTGGCTCAATATGCTGGAGGACCATATACCATTGCCGGCGCCCGAGAGCCCTTATTATCCACTATTCAAAGCTATTGACTCCCTGCGTTTAGATCTGATGGCAAAAAACATTGAAAGCGAACAAGAAATAAAAGAAATCACCAACAACCTTAAAAATCGACTGACTCAGATGACTATAAAAATGAATGCACAAGCCGAACTGAATAAAAAATCGGTAAACGACTTTAAAACAGAGATCGCTTCTCTGAAATCAAGATTGGCAACCCAGGATATGGAACTCACGAGGGTTTCCACGGCAATTGCAGAAAAAACCAATGCATTGCGTAATCTTCTTGAGCAGATTCACTCTCTTGAAATTGATAATGAAGTTAAAAAAGGGATAGCCGATTCGTGTCTGAGCCTTATTGAAACTGAAACCATCGAAAAGCGCCTCAATACCGAGCAGACTGAGTCCGATTCAGTCTTCCTTTCCAAACTGCAGAAAAAGCATCCCAACCTCAACCAGCGAGAACTGAGAATCAGCCTGCTTGTAAAGATGAACTACGATACCACCGATATTGCACATTCCGTCGGGATATCGACAAGAGGTATGGAAAGCATTCGCTACAGGATGCATAAAAAGCTCGGTCTTGGAAAACATCAGTCAATCAAGACCTATCTTTCTGAGCTTGTCAGTACTATGTAAAAAGGGCTGCAATTCCAATGCACTGATCCTGAATCACCCGCAGGAACAGTCATCTGATACGCAGACCGGTACGACTGAAAAACGGCAATCGCTAAAGATGCTAAAGATAAAAAAGCACACTCTCCTTCTGGCAGGGTGTGCTTTTTTTTATTAAGCCGTTGGCGATCCCATTCAAGCCTCAATATTTTTCCCCGGGATAGAACAGGAGAAAATGTAGCGATGTGCAACAAAACCCGTTACACCAGTTCGGTTTTCGATGTGATTCAGATCTCTATACGGATTTTTTCAGCAGAGTTATTTGTTCATATTTTTAAACCAGATGATATAACCGCGGCCGAAGAAAACACCGACTGAAATAATTTGGCCGTGCAGTTTGGTTTTGAAAGACATGCCGTTATGATTCACGGGTTCCACACCAAAGCATAACAAGGAGAGAAAACTATGAATACCCGACAACTGATTGAGGCCTATCACCATGCCTGGACGGATGGAGATTTTTCATCAGCCCGCGGATTTCTGGCTGATGATCTCGATTTCAGGGGCAGTATTGACACTTTTTCCAACGCAGACGACTTTCTTGCCGCACTGAAACAGTTCAGGCAGATGGTAAGCCGCGTGACAGTGCTTAAAAGTTTTTATGATCATGAGGGTGCGGCACTTCTGTATGACTGCGATACGGCAAGTCCGGCCGGTGTTATCCGCACCGCCGAGTTTTTCACCGTTTCCGGCAACAGGATCACGGCAATTCGCCTGGTTTTCGATGCTACTGAATTACGCAAATCAATGCCCGTTTGAGCAAAGCCAAACCGCTGCACCCCTATCAGGCTGAAACACTTTTTATGGAACATATCCCGACAAAGAAAAGAGGTTTTCCGCTCAAGACAATTCTTGGATTTCTTGGCCCCGGCTTTCTGGTCACGGTAGGTTTTATCGATCCGGGAAACTGGGCAACGAATATCGAGGGAGGATCGCGGTTCGGTTATCAACTGCTCTGGGTCGTAACACTCAGTACAATGATGCTTGTCGTCATCCAGCATATGGCTGCCAAGCTCGGCATAGCCACAGGAAAATCGCTGGCGGTCAACATCCGCGAACATTTTCCGAAACCGGTCTCTGCCGTTCTCGGCGTCAGCATTATTCTTGCCTGTATCGCCACTGATGTTGCCGAACTGCTGGGAGGAGGGCTCGGCTTTAATCTGCTGCTTGGAATACCGATATGGAGCGGGGTGCTGCTTACTGTTCTGCTTGAGATATTCCTGGTGATCAGCCAGCGATACCACCGGATTGAAACGATCATCGTCGGATTTCTGGGAATCATCACCCTTTGCTACCTGATCGAACTTTTAATTGTCAAGCCTGACTGGAGGGCAGTCGCAACGGGACTCGTTGTGCCTGAAATAGGTCGTGAAAGCATTTATGTGGCAATGGCCATTCTCGGAGCTCTCGTCATGCCCCACAACATTTTCCTGCATTCAAACGTCATTCACAGCAGAGAGTGGGGTGTTTCGGAAAAAGAGAAAATAAAACAGCTCCGGTATGAGAAAATGGACACGCTGTCTGCCATGACACTTGGATGGGTGGTAAACTCCGCCATGATTATTGTAGCTGCGGCGGTTTTTTTTCACAATCAGGTTTCAGTAAACACTATCGACGAGGCATCGGCCACTCTGAAACCGCTTGCCGGACCGCTTGCCGGTTTGCTTTTTGCCGTCGCTCTCGTTTTTTCGGGTGTCGGCTCTTCAATAACATCCTCGATGGCTGAAGCCAATATCATTACCGGTTTTCTCGGAAAACCGGAAGACCCCCGAACTCTGCTCTACAGAATTTCAGTCTTTGCGACCGCCATTCCGTCCCTTTTGATTCTGCTTTTCACAACAGATATGTTCCGGGTACTTATTTTCAGCCAGGTTATGCTGAGCATACAGCTGCCGTTTACTCTTCTGCCGCTCCTGATACTCAGCCGCAACGGCGGAATAATGGGCGGGTTCAGAAGCAGTAACGGAGAGCTTGCCGCGGCCGCTTTGATTTCCGGCATAGTGATCGCACTCAACATCTATTTTTTTTATATAACAATCACCGGGGGAAGCTGAGATGCATGTTTACAGGAATGTTCTTGCAGCCATCGACTGCTCTCCGGCTGACGCTCTGATAATCGAGCATGTAACGTCGCTTGCCCGTCAACTGGATGCGAAGGTGCATCTGCTTCACGTCGTACACTCCCATACTCTCGATCAGGACAGGAGTCTTCGTGAAATTGCCATCAGTAATCTGAACCGTTATCGCGGCATGATGCAGGCTGAAGGTATTGATGTACATGTGGTGATCAGAAGCGGTGAACCCGAGAGTGAAATACTCAAAGAGATAGAGGAAAACAGCTATGATCTTCTGGCGATGGCTACCCATGGTCACCGGCTGCCGGAAAGGATCCTCTTCGGCAGCGTTTCAAGGGCTATGCGCGAAAAAATCTCCATACCGCTCCTGCTGATCAATGGTGATCGTTGAGCCCGGCATATACTGTTGTTCTGTTAACAGCAAACAGAGCTGAACTCCGAACAGGGAAATGATGGAACATCGGCATAATGTTTTTTTTGTTGAAGATTAGGAACTTACATCCGCCTACTGTCATTTTATATATAACATTCCAGACCACAGTGACTCTTTGTTTACAGTCCGTGATCAGTTGGCAGTTGATTGTCCTCTTTTTGATTTGCGGGCGTTTATACCGTTCTCTTCAATTCAAAAAAAATACAACTATGACACATTTGCAAAAACTCACAAAACCTGTAGCATTCCTGCTTATTCTGGTTATGACGACTCTGACGTGGGGCTGTGAGTCATCCACCAATGCCGGGCGTGGTGCGGGCATCGGAGCTGGCGCTGGCGGCGTTATAGGAGGTATTATCGGCAGCAGATCCGGCAGCTGGGTCAAAGGCGCAATTATCGGAGCCGCAATCGGCGGAGCAGGTGGAGCGCTTATCGGCAATTACATGGACAAGCAGGCTGCGGAAATCAATCGCGATGTCAAAGGCGCCAGGGTGGAACGTGAAGGCGAGGGAATAAGGGTTATCTTTGATTCCGGCATTCTCTTTACAACCGGCTCAGCAACCTTGACGTCAACCAGCCGATCCAATATTGAAAAGCTCGCACGGATTCTCAATCGCTACGGCGACACCCATCTGGTGATCGAGGGCCATACGGACAATACCGGCAGTGAATCTGCAAACCAGTGGCTCTCTGAACGAAGGGCTGAAGCGGTTGGCAATCTCCTGAGCGCATACGGCGTTTCACAGCGCAGACTCTCCCCTGTCGGTTACGGCCAGACACGTCCGGTATCAACGAACTCAACTGAGGCCGGCCGCAGGCTTAACCGCCGTGTTGAAGTACTGATCTATGCGAATGATGATCTCAAACGCAAGGCGGAATCCGGCCATCTGGATATGTAACGCTACACCGGCCGTTAATTCCTGAATCAATCGAAAGCCTGAACGCGCACCGTTCAGGCTTTTTTTATGGCCCGGTGAACGATAAAAAAGCTTACATTTCCGACCATACAAGCCTGCCCTGCATACCGGGCAGAGGCAATCGGCTTATTGCATCCGGAAAAAAAATGTTTTCATGCCATGACGTACTTCAAAAATGCTGAAGAGGTTCTCTATCAATGGGTTTCACGGGTCTGCAGCGGAAGTCCTGACGATATTGCCGCTCTTTACGATGAATCTGCAGTTCTTGTTCCGACATTTTCCCCTCATACCGTCACAACTCCTGAAGGGGTCAAAGGCTATTTCGCGCAGCTGGCCTCAAGAGATGGTCTCGGCGTCAGGCTCCATAACAAGGCGCTCAGAAAACAGACGCTGAGTGAGACTCTGCACGCACTCAGCGGTATCTACTCCTTTGAATTCGAGGTTGACCAGGTGTTACTCTCATTTCCTTCGAGATTCAGTTTTGTTGTGGATATTTCGCTGGCTCAGCCGATCCTGCACCACCACTCATCACAGGTGCCAAGAAATCTTTCTTAAAAACCTTGGCCGAATTCCGGAACAATTACCGCATAAAGCAAAGGCATTGTTCCGGGAATTCATTATTATCAAATGCATACCTTTTTCAGCTATCTGACCCCGGATAAAACAGGAATACGGGAATGTACAGAAGCATTGCCGATTACGGACTCATAGGGGACCTTCACTCTGCCGCTCTTGTATCAAAAGAGGGCTCCATTGATTACTGTTCCCTTCCCTGGCTTGACTCCCCCACTGTTTTCGCATCACTGCTTGATGATGAAAAAGGCGGGTATTTCAGTTTACAGCCTGTGGTAGTGTTCAGCGCCACACAGGAATACATTACCGACACAAGCATCCTCTCCTGCAGATTCACAACTGAAAACGCAGAAGCCCTGCTCTATGACTTCATGCCGGTGGAGAACTCCGGTCTGGTCAGAGGGAAAAAAACCCGGATTCACCGTTGCCTGAAAGTCCTGCGAGGCAGCATGACCTTTACCCTCACACTGAAACCGCGACCGGGGTATGCAAAAATCATTCCCGTTATTACGGGTGATGACGGCAAACGCTATTCAATTCAGTACGCCGAAAAAAAGCTCACGCTCGTTCTGGAGTGCCGCAATACCTCCCGGCTCAGCAATGCAAATGGAGAGCTCATACTTTCTCTGCAGCTTGATACGCTTGAGGAAGCTCACATCGACCTGATTTACGGAGTGCCGGAATCCGATGATGTGCTGCCCTGTCCTTTTGAAGAAAACCTGTTATTCTGGCAGGAGTGGGCAAGCCGCTGCCTCGGGGAACGATGCGCGTACCTCGGTGAGTATGCTCCGATGGTCAACCGCTCGCTTTTAACACTGAAACTGCTGACCTTTCTGCCGACCGGAGCGATCGCCGCCGCTCCGACAACCTCCCTGCCGGAAGCTCCGGGTGGGGAACGAAACTGGGATTACCGTTTCAGCTGGCTGAGAGACTCCTCTTTCACCCTGAAAGCACTCTTCGCGGCCGGTCACGTTACCGAAGCCGATGCCTATATCCGGTGGCTGCACCTCACCTATCGAAAATACGGAAGCAGCGGCCTGAAGATCATGTATACGCTGCAGGGAAGCGACAGGCTCAGGGAAACGGTGCTGGGCCATCTGAAGGGGTACCGCAATTCCCGACCGGTGAGAATCGGCAACGGCGCTCATCTCCAGAACCAGTGGGATATATATGGCGAGGTCATGGATTGCGCTCTCAGGCTCTCTGATTACGCAGGAAAAATCAATGAGGAACTCTGGCCGTTTTTCAGGGAGATCTGCACGCTGGCTATCGAGAACTGGCAGAAGCCTGATGACGGGATATGGGAAGTGCGCAACGGCCCGCATCATTTCGTCTATTCAAAAGTCATGTGCTGGGTTGCCCTCGACCGGGGAATCTCGATTGCCCGCCGGTTTGGATTTGACGCTCCGTTAAGCTACTGGATCATGGAACGCGATCGTATCAGAACGGATATCATTGAAAAGGGCTTCAATTCTGAATTGAACAGTTTTGTCCAGAAATACGGATCAAAAGATCTTGACGCAAGCCTTCTCCTGCTGCCGCTTGCCGGCTTCCTGCCTGTTTCGGATCCGCGCATACAGGGTACAATCGAGGCCTGCCGGAAGCAGCTGATGCAGAACGGGTTTCTGCTCCGCTACCGTTCGGAAGACGGACTCAGTGGGGATGAGGGCGGGTTTGTACTCTGCAATTTCTGGCTGGTGGAGTGCCTGGCCCTTTCTGGAAAAATGAATGAGGCTCGCGCACTTCTCCGGGAAACCATGACAGCATCAAACCATCTCGGTCTGTTTTCCGAAGAGTTTGACAGCACTTCTCACGAAATGCTTGGAAATTTCCCCCAGGCATTCAGCCACATCGGCTTCATAAACGCTGTTTCAGCCATTATTGCAGAGGACTCTCAGCGAGCCCGATCGGCAAATGAACCGTCCTGGGGCGAGAGGTTACGCAAACTCATCCCATTTCAGGTCACGCTCAATAAAAGCAGTGACGTTCAACCTGAATCAACGAAAGAAACCGGTGCCGACCTGAAGCAAACGCTGGGACGGCTGCAGGGAGCATTTTTCAATGCAGAGAAAAGGGTGGTCAACTATGATGCAATGAAAAAATCCGAAGCATTCAACCGATACCTTCAGCTTGCAAGGTCCCTCAACAGCTTCAAACCCGAAACGCTCAGCAATGATGAAGAGAAAAAAGCTTTCTGGATCAACATCTACAACATTCTCATCATTCACGGAGTGATTGAGTTCGATGTGCGGAACTCAGTACTTGAAATCATTAATTTTTTCGGCCGGATCGGCTATAATATCGGCGGGTATTTTCTCTCCCCCGACGACATCGAACATGGCATTCTCCGGAAAAACCGACCGCAGCCTTTCCTGCCCTTCAAGCCTTTTTCCGACTCCGATCCGCGAAAACTTTTCATGGTTGAAACGTTTGACCCGCGAATCCATTTCGCTCTGGTCTGCGCGGCGTCATCATGCCCACCGGTCGAGTTCTACGATGCAGCGCTAATAGACCGGCAGCTTGACCTGGCAGCAAGAAGTTTTATCAATCGCGGAGGTATGGAAATTGACTACGCAGGCAGCACGCTGTGGATATCATCCATTTTCGGATGGTACAGCTCTGATTTCGGCCGAAGCAAACGCGATATCATACTTTCACTGAGGCCGTATATGATGGAAGAGAAAAAAAAGTGGATCGAAGATAATCTGTCATCACTCTCTATCCGTTATCTCCCCTATAACTGGAACCTTAACAGCACCCTGCAGTAGCCGGCTCCCCGATTTTTCAACCGGGGCCGCACACCGTTGTCAGTTCCTGGCTTTGAGTTCCGTCATTTCAGTCGCAAGCAGGTCAAGTTTCTCCTTCATGGCCCCGAGATTGCGAAGCATCGCTTCATGCTTGAGCTGGTCGCGCATGGGCTGAGCGGGATAACCGCGTAAAACGGTACCTGGCTGAAGAAAGGATTTCGAAATGCCAGCCTTGGCCGCAACCTGTATGCGGTCGGCAAGCTCAAGATGGCCGGCAAATCCGGCCTGACCGCCTATCAGGCACTGACGGCCCACGGTCACGCTGCCTGAAATGCCTGCCTGTGCTGCAATTACGGTATCCTCACCGATCCTGCAATTATGGGCAACCTGAACAAGGTTATCGATCTTGACGCCGCGAGCGATCACCGTACTACCCATGGTAGCACGGTCAATTGTGGAATTCGCACCGATCTCGACATCGTCGCCGATCTCAACAATACCCATCTGGGGAATCTTCACATAGGATCCGTCGCTCTGCGGGGCAAAGCCAAAACCGTCAGCACCAATAACGCTTCCGGAGTGAATGGTCACCCGGTTGCCGATTACCGTACCGTCATAACAGGTAACACGGGGAAACAGCAGCGCATCATCGCCGACCGAGACATGATTCAACAGAACGGTATGAGCACCGATCACACTGTTGCTGCCGATCGAGCAGTTATCGCCGATAACGGCATATTCGCCGATCGAAACACCGTCAGCAATCGAAACGTCGCTTCCGATAACTGCTGTTGAGGCAATGCCTCCACGAGTTACACTGCGGAGCGGAGCAAACTTCTTCAACAGAAATACAAAAGCAGTGTAGGGATCGCCGACCTTGAGGAATGATCTTTTGTCAATAAACTCTTCAACGTTTACCGACCGGTGCACGATAACCAGAGAGGCCTCGGTGGTGGCAAGAAATCGTACATATTTTTCGTTGGCAATGAAGCTTACCTCTCCTTTTCCGGCAATTTCAATTTTTGCAGGACCGGATATCTCCACATCGGCATTTCCCTGCAATTCAACCGAATCAAAAAATTGAAGCAGGTAGTCCCGGATCTCCTGAATAGTCATATTTTTCAAGCAAATAACCTCACTTTAGAAAGAGGAAATAATTAGTTAATTTTTCAGCCTTTTTATTTATATTCGAAGTCTCTTGACTGTATCATCTACCGCCGAACCGGCCGGAGATACACTTGGAAGTTGAATTACTGCCATAATATAATCCCTTTCATTTGAAAATGCAGGACCCGATGGCAAAACCCATTAAAATTTTCGCAGGGCGCAGTAACCCGGCCCTCGCCGAAAAGATTGCAGAGTATCTCGACATGAGTCTTGGCAACGCCAAAGTCGAAAATTTTTCCGACGGGGAGATTTCTGTAAACTATTTTGAATCGATCCGCGGATCGGATCTCTTCATTATCCAGTCAACCAATCCACCGGGCGACAACCTGATGGAGCTGCTGATCATGATTGACGCAGCCAGAAGGTCTTCGGCCGCAAGAATCACCGCAGTCATGCCCTATTACGGCTATGCCCGCCAGGATCGGAAGGACCGGCCGCGCGTTGCCATTACGGCAAAGCTTGTCGCCAACCTGCTCACTGAAGCCGGAGCCAACCGTATACTGACCATGGATCTGCATGCACCTCAGATTCAGGGATTTTTTGATATCCCCTTTGATCACCTCTACTCCAGTGTAGTGCTGATTAACGATATCCGTCAAAGAGAGTTCCGCGACAATCTCGTGGTTGCTTCTCCTGACGTCGGCGGGGTAAAACTCGCAAGAAAATTTGCCGAAGAACTCGGTACCGATCTGGTGATTGTCGACAAACGCCGTCCTGCGGCCAACGTTGCCGAAGTCATGAACATTATCGGTGATGTCAGAGGCAAAAACGTCCTTCTGGTTGACGACATGATCGATACAGCCGGAACAATCGTCAATGCGGCGAAAGCTATTCGTGAAGCCGGCGGCCTTAAAGTCTATGCCGCAGCAACTCACCCGATACTTTCAGGACCGGCCATCGAAAGAATCAATGCGTCACTGATTGAAAAACTGATTGTAACCGATTCAGTGATTACCGATCACGCCTATTCACCAAAAATCGAAACCGTCACTGTCAGCCATCTCATCGGTGAAGCCATAAAGCGTATTTATGAGGATGATTCTGTCAGCTGCCTGTTCGACAGCAAGAATATCCTTCAGAAACTTACGAACAGTCACTAAACACAAGCGATAAAGGAAGAGCATGGAAACAATTGTATTGGGCGTTGAGCCTCGCGTAATCAAAAAGAAAGACGCTGAAAAACTGCGCAAAAACGGAATAGTCCCTGCCGTTATCTATCATAAAGGTGAAGAAACCATTCCTGTGAGCGTCAACGAGATTGCACTGAAAAAGCTTGTGCACTCGGCTGAATCACATATTATCGATCTTCAGTTCCCTGACGGAAAAATCAAACGTTCATTCATCAAGCAGGTGCAGTTCCATCCTGTTACCGACAGAATCATTCACACCGACTTTCAGCTCTTCTCAGCTGATGAGATCATTGAACTGGAAGTACCGGTTTCTGTTACAGGCGACAGCATCGGTGTTGAAAAAGGCGGAAAACTGCAGATCATCCGTCACGCACTGACCATCAAGGGCAAACCGGAAGACATGCCCGATCACCTCGTCGTTGATGTTACAGCGCTTGAGATCGGCCACACGATCCACGTCAAGGAGATCCCGATGGACGCCTATGCCGGTCTGTCAATCAATGACGATCCCGATACTCCGGTTATTACCGTACTTGCCTCGAAAAAAGAAGCAGAAGCCACTGAAGCTGCTGCAACTCCGGCAAGCTGATAAGGCTCAACTGTTGTTGACGAACCGGTTCATGACAATGCAAAGCTGCTTTTCTTCAGGGAAAAGCAGCTTTTTTTTTGCCGATGACTTGATTTTCTGCTGACTGTATTGTTTTTTTTCTGTTATATAAAAGATCATTCACCGATAGCCCCGAAAGCTTGAAAACAGACACCGGCACTTCACCATCCCAGCTTATGCTTAAGCATGAAGCAGGGAACAACGGCAGAACAGGCAATAAAGGGAAGCTTTTTTTTCTGCTTTTCTCCTTCACACTCTTTCTGCTCATTCTGATTATCCAGTCTGATCTTGTGCTGATCAGCTTCCGATCGCTCTATACGGCTATTGCGCTCTTCGTCACAGCACCTGATGCTTTACGGGATATTTTCACCAGCGAAATTCTTGAATTCTGGATCGGGGCTTTTTACCTGATCAGCGTACCGGTCATCCTCGCCCTGATCGTCCGAAACGCTCTGAAAAAAAAGAGCGCTGAACAGAAAAAAGAGGAACGTGACGAGTTGAGTCTCGGCAAATTAAGTCTCAGGGCGTTTATGCGTCATACCATAGCGCTCTATGCTTCGGCCGTGATTTTTATTCTGTATTCGGCCGCATTTCTGGCACCATTCATTGCCCCGTTCAGCCCCTACGACCAGCAGGACTTTCTGGTGACGGCCTATCAGCCTCCGATGTCAAGACTCGATGCCCTTGTGCTCAAACAGCCAAAAAACCTGGCCATACCCATACAGATCGGAAGCGGCAGAACCGTTGAGCTCGCCAACTCCCTGATCAGCGACCTGCAGCTTTTGAAAACGCGCAATGAGCCCAACGC
>Ga0326726_10004521_pt1 | contig 12676 bp, 11 predicted proteins | sample MHFenrmetagenome_2_FD_207603 | JGI IMG/M metagenome (GOLD analysis project Ga0326726, IMG submission 207603) | Lab enriched peat soil microbial communities from Michigan Hollow, Ithaca, NY, United States - MHF15MN | ecosystem: Environmental > Terrestrial > Soil > Wetlands > Peat | place: USA...
TCGGGAACGTGGTGATCGCCAGCTTGCTGCGGCCCAGCGCCACCGGCGGAGGGTTGCAGTTGTGGCCCATCTCCTCGAACTTCACGTCGTACGAGCCGGCGATGTCCTCGGCCCGTGCCGACGAAACCATCATCGCGACCGCTGCCGAGGTGATGATGATGAAGTTGCGCATGCTTACTCTCTGACGCCCGGGACAGGCCCAGGATTCAGTGATCCCGATCATGCCATAGCTGCGGGGGCTTACGGAGTCACGGGGGGCGTGACCTGCGCGGTGCGCGGCGGATCCCGGTAGACGTACAAGGTCTTCACCGACCGCACGTCCGAGCTCTCGCGCGCCACGATCGTCACCATGTTCGAGCCCGACCACAGCGGCAGGTCGGTCATGAAGTCGAGCGTCTTGCCGTCCTTGCCGCCGCGATTCGAGCGGTAGTAGACCTTGCGGCTCTCGATCTTCGCGGTCGGGTTCGACACGAAGATGTAGACGTCCTCGACGTGAGTCTCGTCGGTCACGGTGCCGGTGAGCTTGAACGTGTCCGCGTTGGTCTCGAGGTTCTTCGCCGCGAGGTTGATGAGCGGCGGCGTGGAGTTCCACACCGTGCTGAACGTCGCGCGGCCGCTGTCGCCCGGCGCCAGCGCCGACGACGGCACGAAGCCGACGGTCTTCTCGGCGAGCTGGATCTTCGTCCACGGCCCGAACACCGCGACGCTCGGGTACGTGGCTCCCCGCATCGCGCTCGCGACGATGCTCGAGTCGTCCGACGCACCGGCGTGGATCGTGGTCGCGGTCTTCAGCGTGACCATGCCCTTCTGCGCCTGGCCCGAGACGCTCGGCGAGATCTTGAAGTGGAGCTTGTCGCTCGCCTGGACGTCGAGCGAGGCGTCGTACGCCATGAGCTCGAGCACCATCTCGTCGCCCTTGACGGTCGCGTCCGTGGCGAGCGGGAAGCTGAAGTCCTTCACCTGGCCGGGGCTGAGCGCCCCGATCTCGAACCGCGACTTGTCGAGCAGCACGCCATCGCCGGTCGCGTTGCGCAGCAGCACGGTCGCGTCGGTCGTCGACGGGCCGACGCCGGTGTTCTTGACCTGGACCTGGAGGTGATACTTCTCGCCGCGCTGGACGAGGCCGTCGCCGTTACCGTCGTCGACGAGCTGCCACGCGTACGCGAACACCGGGCGCGGCGCCGCTTCGACCTTGACCTCACCGGGCGTCACCTTGTTCGGCGCGTTGCGCGCCTCGCGGACCTCGAGGCCGAGCCGGTCGACGCGATCGAGCGCGTCCTGCGGCAGCTTCAGCTTTGCGGTGAACGTCCTGGTCTCGCCGGGACCGACCTTGCCGATCGGCAGCTCGACGTCCTCGAACACGTTGTCCTCGGCCTGGATGCGCGGCAGCACGCGATAGGCGGCGCCGGTGCCGGTGTTCTTCACCGTCGCGGTCACGGCGACCTCCTGGCCGGCCTTGAGCGTCGGCGCCGACGTGGTGATCGAGACGTCGAGGTTGGCGCCGTTGTCGTTCGCGGGACCCGACCAGTCGACGCCGATCACGTTGAGCGCGGCGACGAGCTTCTTCTCCTCGGCATCGCGCACGCGCGCGACGATCTTCGACGCGCCGTTGACGAGCTTCGGCCGGGTCGCGGCGTTGACACCCGACACGACGTCCTTCGCGAACCGCATCTCCCAGTCCTCGACGATCTCGTCCTCGTCCGGGACGTCGTCCTCGTCGGGCGGTTGGGTCGCCTTGTCCTTGGCATCGGCGGCGGTCTTCTTCTTCTCGAACAGGAACGGCACCTCGTACGTCGGCTTGTCGCCGTCCTTCGCGTACGTCGACACGAGGTGGGCGTCGAGGTCCTTCTCGCCGTAGCTGTGGGTCGGCGCGAGCATGCGCACGAAGTCCGACGGCGAGTCGTTCTTGTCGGGGATGTACATCCGCTGCAGCTGGATGTCGGGGACGATGCCGAGGTTCTGGATCGAGCGATCGCCGGGGGTGAGGTACTGCGCGATCGTGAGCTTCAGCTTCGAGTGATCGTCGTTGTCGTAGAGCTCCTGCACCGAGCCCTTGCCGAACGTCTTGGTGCCGATGATCGCGGCGCGGTCGAGGTTCTTGAGCGCGCCGGCGACGATCTCCGACGCCGAGGCCGAGCCGCCGTTGACGAGCACCGCGAGCGAGGACGTGGTGTCGCCGAAGCCCCGCTCGGCGCGGCGCGCCTCGCGGTCGCGACCCGACACGGTCGTGACGACGGTGCCCGAATCGACGAACAGGTCGGAGAGCTGCACGGCTTCCTCGAGGAGGCCGCCGGGGTTGTTGCGGAGATCGAGGATCCACGCGGTCGCGCCCTGGCCCGTCATCTCCTTCATCGCCTCGCCGACATCGCTCGCGATGCCCTTCGAGAACTGCTTGACGCGGATGTAGCCGACGTTGTGATCGAGCAGCTTGTGCTCGACCTGCGAGACGCGGATGACATCGCGGACGAGGTCGAAGCGCAGCACGTCCTTCGTGTTCTTGCGCTCGATCCACAGCGTGACGCCGGTCTTCGGGTCGCCGCGCATGCGATCGACGGCCTCGTTCGACGTGAGGTTCTCCGTCGGCTCGTTGTTGATCTTGACGATGTGGTCGCCGGCCTTGATGCCCTTGCGCCACGCCGGCGTGTCCTTCATCGGCTTCACGACGGTGAGCTTGCGGTCGATCATCCGGATCACGATCCCGAGGCCACCGAACTTGCCGCTCGTCGACACGTCCATGTCGCGCGCCTGCTCGGGGTCCATGAGGATCGAGTGCGGATCGAGCGTCGACAGCATGCCGTTGACCGCCGCGTACTCGACCTTCGCCAGGTCGGCACCGCCGTTCATGTTGGTCTCGATGAAACGGAAGATCTTCTTCAGCTTGCCCTGGAGGCGCCACGGCGAGTCGACGTCGTCGGTGTCGAACACTTCCTTCTTGTCGTTGATCGTGACCGTGACCTTGTTGCGCGCGACGTCGGGCTCGACGAGGACCTCCGGGATGTTGAACTGCACGCTGTCGAGCGCGCTGTACAACATCTTCTTGGGGTCGACGCGCGACGGATCGACGTAGCGCTCCTTCACGCGCATCAGCGTCATCGTGAAGATCTTGAGCGCCGACAGATCGTGCTGCGTGCTCGGGGCAGCGCCTGGCGCGGCGCGAACTTCCTGCGTGTCCAAGCCAAGGGACATCACACCCTCGGGGCTCTGGCGAATCACGGTGAGGACAAGTGCGAGCGTCCCCGCGATCACGACCAGGGCCAGATTCAGCCTGCTTCGCATCTCCAGATTATAGGGCGCAACGCCGCCGCCGCCAGCGGGGTTCCCACACGATGCCCACCACCTCCAGCTGGTGTGCGCATGTAGTATGGTCGTGGTACGCGATGGCCGGTAAACGTAAGAAGTCTTCGAAGGTCATCGACGTCGGCGACAAGCCCGCCGACGACGACGCCGTCGAGGACACCGACGAGGAGTCGGAAAAAGACGGTGACGACGGCCTCGACAAGGACCTGCTCGAAGCGGCCAGCACCATCGACGTGGGCGAGGAACCCGTCGTCGTCGACGACGGCGACGACGTACCGATCGTACCGGCGAAGCGTGAAGCCGGCTCGATCGCGCGGCGCGATCCCCTGTCCACGTACATGTCCGAGACGCGCCGCTACCCGCTGCTCACTCCCGAGGAGGAGCACGCCCTCGCGGTGCGCCTGGTCGAGCACGGCGATACCGGCGCGGCGCGCAAGCTCATCGAGGCGAACCTCCGCCTCGTCGTCAAGATCGCCTACGAGTACCGCCGCGCGCATCGCAACCTGCTCGACCTCGTCCAGGAGGGCAACATCGGCCTCATCCAGGCGGTCGGGAAGTTCGATCCGTACCGCGGCGTCAAGCTGTCGAGCTACGCCGCGTTCTGGATCCGCGCCTACATCCTCAAGTTCATCCTGAACAACTGGCGTCTCGTGAAGATCGGCACCACGCAGGCGCAGCGCAAGCTGTTCTTCAACCTGCGCAAGGAGCGCGAGAAGCTCGAGCAGCTCGGCTTCGCGCCCACGACCGCGCTACTCGCCGAGAAGCTCGATGTCAGCGAGAAGGATGTCATCGAGATGGAGCGCCGGCTCGCCGCGCCCGAGGCCTCGCTCGACGCGCCGCTCGGCTCGGCCGACGACGACGGCGGCGCCCGCACGCGCCTCGACTACCTGCCAAGCGACGATCGCCCCGACACCGCGGTCGCCAACAGCGAGTTCGCGCAGCTCCTCAAGGGCAAGCTCGAGACGTTCGCGCAGACCCTCGAGGGTCGCGAGCAGACGATCTTCCGCGAGCGCTGGCTGTCCGATGAGCCGCTCACCCTGCAAGAGCTCGGCGATCGCTACAACGTCAGCCGCGAGCGCGCCCGGCAGCTCGAGAAGCGCGTCCTCGATCGCCTGAAGAAGTACCTCGAGAGCGAGATCGGTGGCGCGATCGATATCGAAGCGCTGACAAGAGAGTAGTGGCAGGCACGCTCTACATCGTCGGCACGCCGATCGGGAATCTCGAGGACCTGTCGATCCGCGCGGCGCGCGTGCTGCGCGAGGCGGACTTGATCGCTGCCGAGGACACGCGCTCGGCGAAGGTGATCCTCGGCCACGCGGATGCGGGCGGCACCGTCAATCCCAAGCGCGCGGTCACGAGCTACTTCGAGGGCAACGAGGCGGAGAAGGTGAACGAGATCGTCGCAGCTCTCCAGGACGGCAAGAAGGTGGCGGTGATCAGCGAGGCGGGGATGCCGGGCGTCTCGGATCCGGGGACGCGCGCGGTGGCGGCGGCGGTGGCGGCACAGGCGCGGGTCGAGGTGATTCCGGGACCGAGCGCGGCGCTGGCGGCGCTGATCGGCTCGGGACTGCCGACGGATCGGTTCACGTTCCTGGGCTTTCCACCCCGCGAGCTCGGCGCGCGCGAGGCGCTGTTCGGGACGTTGCGCGGCGAGACCGCGACGATGATCTTCTACGAGGCGCCGGATCGGGTCGGCGCGACGCTGTACGGGCTCGGCAAGGCGTTCGGCAACGACCGCCGCGCGAGCCTCGGTCGCGAGCTCACGAAGGTGTACGAGGAGCACGTGCGCGGCACGCTCGGCGAGCTGGCCGCGAAGTACGCGATCACGGCACCGCTCGGCGAGTGCACGATCGTGGTCGCGGGTGGGACCGCCGCGCCGCCGGCGATCGATATCGCCGAGGAGCTGAAGAAGCTGCTCGACGAGGGACTCGGGCCACGCGATGCGGCGGCGCGCCTGGTGATCGTCACCGGCAAGCCGCGGCGCGAGCTCTACCAGCTCGCGCTGTCGCTGCGAGACAAGCGCGAATGATGGCGCCGGCCACGCCCATCCGGTTCGACGGCGACTTGCCGCACCTCGAATTCGAGCGGCGCACGCTGGCCTGCGGGCTCGACGTGATCATCCACCGCGACGACACGTCGCCGCAGGCGATCGCGAGCGTGTGGTACCGCGTCGGAAGCTCCGACGAGGCGCGCGATCGCACCGGCTTCGCGCACCTGTTCGAGCACGTGTTCAAGAACTCGGCGCACGTGCCGCTGCATCACTACGACATCCTGCGCCGGGCCGGATCGTCGGAGGCGAACGCGTCGACCGGCGCCGATCGCACCGCCTATCACGAGGTCGTGCCGGCGAACGAGCTCGCGCTCGCGCTGTGGCTCGAGAGCGATCGCATGGGCTACTGGGGCCCGGCGATGACCGCCGAGCGGCTGCGCGCGCAGCAGGAGGTCGTGGTCGCGGAGCGGCGCCAGCGCTACGAGAACGTGCCGTACGGCCCCGAGCGGTTCGAGGTCGCGGCCGGGCTGTATCCCGAGGGCCATCCGCATCGCTACCTGACGATCGGCAAGACCGAGCACATCATGGCCGCCGGGCTCGACGACGTGATCGCGTTCTATCGCACGTGGTACGTGCCGGCGAACGCGACGCTCGTGATCGCGGGTGACGTCGAGCTCGCGCCGACGCTCGAGCTCGTCGATCAGTACTTCGGCAGCTTCCCCGCATCGGTGCGCCCGGTGCGCCCGCACGCGACCGCGCACGTTGCCGCACCGGTGGTCACCCACGTGCACGATCGCTTCGCCACGCTCGTGCGCATCCACCGCGCGTGGCTCGGACCGGTCGCGTTCGGTGCCGACGAGCCCGAGCTCGATCTCGCGACCGCGGCGTGGACCGCGACCGGCACAGGCGCGCTGTGGCGGCGCCTGGTGTACGAGACCCAGCTCGCGCAGCGCGTGTCGGCGTGGACCACCAACAACCGGCTCGGCGGCGAGATCCACGTCGCGATCGATCTGCGAACCGGCGCCGATGGCGCACACGCGCGCGCGATCCTCGACGAGGAGCTCGCGAAGCCGCTCGATCCGGACGGGTTGCTGCGCCAGGCGACGCGCCGCGAGGCGGCGACGATCTGGTCGCTCACCGGGCTGACCCGCCGCGCCCAGATGCTGCATCGCTACGCGCTCTACACCGACGACGCCGACGGCCTCGCCGCCGAGCTCGCGCGCTATCGCGCCGTTACGCCGGCGTCCGCGACCGCCGCCGTCCAGCGCTGGATGCGCGCCGACGCGATGGTCGAGGTCGAGACGCAACCGGCGCAGCTCTTGACCGCGTGATCGAGCGCGCTCTCGTGATCTCGGGGACTTCGGCGCCGTAAGGTGCCCAAGGAGACACCGTCCCCTTAGGGGCCAGGAGTCGGCTCTTTGAGCCGCTTGAGATCTTTCTCGATGCCGGGCGTGATGTGGACGACGTTCTTGTCGTCGACCCACACGACCTCGAAGTCGTCGAGCTTGTTGTCCTTGATGAGCTGGAGGCCCTTCTCCCAGCCGTAGATGAACATCACCTTGCTCCACGCGTCGGCGGTGAACGCGTCCTTGGCGCGGATCGTGACCGACCGCGAGGCGCGCGCGGGCTGGCCGGTGCGCGGATCGAGGATGTGGTGGTAGCGGATGTTGTCCTTCACGAAGCCGCGCTCGTAGTCGCCGCTGGTCGAGAACGAGTGGTCTCTGATCGGCGAGGTCGCGAACATCGAGTCCTTCGGGCCGCGCGGATCGCGAATGCCGACGACCCACGGGTCGGCGCCCTTCGAGCCGGCGACGTACATGTCCCCGCCGGCCTGGACCATGAAGTCGGTGAAGCCGCGCGTCTTGAGCAGGTCGACGCACTTGTCGACCGCGTAGCCCTTCGCGATCCCGCCGAGCGTGATCGCCATGCCCTTGCGGCGCAGGAACACCGTCTTCTTCTTCTTGTCGAGGACGACGTCCTTCCAGCCGATCAGCGCGAGCCGCTTCTTGACCTCGGCCGGATCGGGGAGCGAGCCGTCCATGTCCTCGTCGAACTTCCACAGCCCGTGGAACGCCTGCACGGTGATGTCGAAGATGCCGGCGGACCGCTTCGACACGTCGAGCGCACGCTCGATGACCGCGATCGTCTCGTCGGAGACGGCCACCGGCTTGTCGCCGGCGCCGTCGTTGATCTTCGCGATGTCGCCCTCGGGAACGCCGTCGCGCTTCCACGTGGTCATCTCGAGATCGAGACGCTTCATCTCCTTGAACAGCGCCTCGGCAGCCTTCGCCGCATCGGCCTCGCGATCGGTCCAGAACCAGACCGACACGTTCGTGCCCATCGCCTTGTCGGAGTACGTGAGCTTGCCGTGGTGATCGGCCGGCGCGCCGGGCTTGGCGGCGGGTGTCGCCGGAGGCGTCGCGGGTCTGGCTGCCGGTGCGGGTGCGGGCTTGGCCTCGTCGGCGTGCGACGACTGGCACGCGACCATCAAGAACATCCCGGCGAGCGCGAACCGCATCACAGCCAGTGGACGATGCGCAGCACGATCAGGAGCCCGGCGACGCCGAGCGAGACCAGCACCGCTCCGACCGACAGCGCGAGGGTGGTCTGGGTCTCCTGCTGGATCCCCTTCCACATCCCGTAGCAGGCGGGGATCGCGCCGACGAGGGCGATGATGCCGCCCGTCATCGAGCCATGAACGACCGAGCCCTGCAGCGCCGCGATCACCAGGCCGATGACGGCCAGACCGATCGCCGCCAGCGCGGGCGTCTTGGAGTCCGGAACGGGGTCACCCATGCCCGGAACCTAGCACGCTAACTTTCGGAGTACATCCGCAACTGCTCGCGCATCAGGTCGTCGCCGAGCGCCTTCTGGACGGGCTCGAGCAGGCAGTCGGCCAGCACGAGCATCATGTCCTCGACGTTCCGATCTGCCACGAGCTTGGACAGGATCGCCTTGGCATCGCGGCTGTCGTCTCCCGCCAGGAGCTCCCGCACCTTCGCCACCGACAAGTCCCCCTGGAAGTCGATCATCAAGTTTTGACGGAGGTAATCGATGAGTCGATTCACAGCGGGGAGATAACGCACCCCAGCTTCGGGATCAAGACAACGACCGCCTTGCAGGAGTTGACTTCGTCGGCGACGATGGTGGCGCGATGCCCCGGGTGCTGCTCACCGGTTTCTGTGCGGTACCGGGGCCCCGGAGAGCGGGCGTGCAGCTGCGCCACGTGGTGCGCGCGCTGACACCGATGCACTCGGTCGACCTCCTGGTCGTGCGCGAGGGCGATCAGGCGTACGTCGAACGCCAGGGCTCGGTGCGCATCCTGCGCGTGCCGACACCCGAGGCCGATCTGAAGGCGCAGATCCAGTCGTTCCAGCGCGCCCTGAAGCGCCAGCTCGACGGCGCCGACTACGACGTCGTGCATTGCCGCGATAGCTGGAGCGGGCTCACCGTGCTCGAGGGCCGGACGCGGTTCGGCTACGCGGTGGTCTACGATCTGACGCGCGCCCCGCTCGGCGAGAGCGCGCTCGATCCCGAGCTCGACGCCCAGTACGGGCGCGATGAAGAGGCGTGCCTGCTCGCCGCCGATCTCGTCCTCGCGCCGACACCGGCTGCTGCCAAGGCGCTCGCGAATCGCGGCCGGCCCGAGCGTGTGGTGCTGTCGCCGCCCGGGGTCGATGTCGATCGCTTCGACTGGGACGAGGCGCCGACCGGGATTCCGCGGATCCTCTACACCGGCTCGATCGACGCCGGCCGCGGCGTGCGCGTGCTCGTCCGCGCGATGGCCGCGATCGTGCGCGAGGTCGACGCGCGGCTGGTGCTGGCGGGCCCGGTGGTCTCGCCGCGGTTCGAGGCGGCGTTGCGCGAGGGCATCCGCGAGCTCGGCCTCACCGACAAGGTCGATCTGCTCGGCCCGGTCGATCACGATCAGCTGCCGGCGTTGCTCGCGACCGCGACGGTGTGCGTCGTGCCGGCGGCCTCGGACCTGACGCCGAACCCGACCGTCGTCTATCCGACGAAGCTGCTCGAGTACATGGCGTGCCGGCGCGCGATCGTCGCGCCGAAGCGCGAGACCGTGAGCCTGGTCGTCGAGAACAATCGCGAGGCGCTGCTGTTCGAGCCCGGCGATCCGATCGATCTCGCACGCAAGGTGTTGCGCGTGCTCGGCGAACCCGCGCTGCGCGAGCGGATCGCGACGGCCGGCTACGATCGCGTGCGCCGCGAGTTCACGGCCAGCGCGGCTCGGCGCGCGCTGCGCAAGGCGTACGCGGTGATCGCCGAGCGCTTCGGCCAGCTCGACGCCGCCGACGAGTCGTCCGAGGCGCCGAAGGTCGAGATGCTCTCCGACGACGACTTCGAGGCCACGGTGTTCGAAGAGGCGCCGCGCGTGGCACCGGTCGACACCGCGCTCAACCGGATCGGCGATCCGCACGCGCTCGAAGAGGTGGTCGTCACGCTCGATAGCGGAGGGACCTCGTCGGAGCAGGTCGTCCCACCGCCGCCGCCCGACCGGCCGTCGGCGGACGACACGATCGATCGCGCTCCGGTCGCCCCCGCGCGCGCCGACTCGCACGCGTGGACGGTGTCGGCCCTGGCGGCACCGCCGGCGCCGTCGAACGAGGACTGGGTGGTCACCAACGTCGCCCAGGCGGTGCGGGCGATCGACAGCGAGCCCGATACCGGCGCCGTCCACCAGGACGACGGCACGCCGGCCGACGGCAGCCCGACGGCAACACCGTCGGTGCAGATCGCCGAGAACGCGTTCGTCGCCGGCGAGATCGATGTCCCGACGCCGGGGCCCGAGCTCAAGCCGCCGGAGTTCACCGCCGCGAGCACGCTCCTGGGCAACGCCGAGCCGACGAGCGATCCCGACACGGGCAGCCGCACCCCGCCGCTAGAGCGACGCAATCCGTAGTAGGGTCGCGACCGGAGGCCGACATTCCCGTCGTCGCGCTGGTCAATCTGCTGTTCGGCATCGGTTTTGCGCTCGTCGCGCGAGATCGCATCAAGGCGGATGGCCCGTTCGCGTCGCCGGCGTTCCCGCTGGTCGCCCTGCATGCCGCGGCCGTCGTCGCGCCGATCGCGTTGTACTTCTACGCGGTCCACCCGGCGTGGGCGTGGATGTACATGTTCGATCCGAAGAAGCTCGCGACCATCATGGTGCTGCCGCTCATGGTCGGCCATGCGGTGTTCGTGATCGGCGCCTGGTACGCGTCGTCGATCCTCATCCGCAAGGGGCTCCAGGGGGCGCTCCTGTACGTCGGCGCCGCGCTCGCGCTGCTGCTCCTCGTGCTGGTCGTCGTCGGGATCAAGCGGCTGTCGACCGCGGCCGACTACTACGGCTACGACACCGACGCCGCGGTGTCGCTGTTCAAGGTCAAGCTCGGGTGGGCGTTCGCGGTGTCGCTGCTCGCGCTGTTCGGCTCGGCCATCTACGTCGCGATCGAGCTCGGCCGCGACAGCCGGCGCGTCCAGGCGCGGTGATATAGTGACCGCCATGTCGCGCGCGCTCGTGCTGGTGCTCCTCGTGGGATGCGGCCCGGTCGCGTACGTCGGCCAGGTCACGCTCAAGGCCGACGATGCGGTCGAGGCGGCGCGCGCCGCCGAGGCCGACAAGTACAGCCCGTACTACTGGACGCGCGCGACGCAGTACCTCTACATGGCCCGCGACGTGGCCGGGCATGCCGACTACCAGGGCGCGAACCGGTTCGGCCGGCTGGCGGCCGAGGCCGCGATCAAGGCCAAGGCCGAGGCCGAGGATCCGGCGAAGCGTGCCGAAGCCGTGAAGTACAACGACAAGCTCGCGCCGAAGGGCGATGCCAAGGTCGCGCCGGCGAAGGGCGACGACAAGATCGCGCCGGCGAAGGACCCGACGAAGATCGCGCCGGCGAAGGACACGCCGTGAGGTTCGCGCTCGTCTTGTGCCTGGTCGGATGCGCCGGCTCCACCGTGCGCACGCAGACCACCGCGAACGACGGCCTGATCGCGACGGCGCGTGACAACGGCGCTCAGCGCTGCGCCCCGATCGAGCTCGCGATGGCCGAGTCGCACAACGATTACGCCCAGCACGCGCTCGACGAGGGCAACTACTACGACGCGCGGCGCGAGGCCGACGTGGCCGGCAAGAACGCGCAGCTCGCGATCGACAAGTCGCCCAAGGAGAAGTGCACGGACAAGCTGCCGCCCGGCGACAAGGATGGCGACGGGATCACCGACGACATCGACAAGTGCCCGACCGAGCCCGAAGACAAGGACGGCTTCCAGGACGAGGACGGATGCCCCGATCTCGACAACGACGGCGACGGCATCCCCGACAAGACGGACAAGTGTCCGAACGATCCCGAGGACAAGGACGGCTTCGAGGACGACGATGGCTGTCCGGATCTCGACAACGACAAGGACGGCCTGTCCGACAAGGTCGACCAGTGCCCGAACGATCCCGAGGACAAGGACGGCTTCGAGGACGACGACGGCTGCCCGGATCTCGACAACGACAAGGACACGTTCGCCGACAAGGACGACAAGTGCCCGAACGAGTTCGGCGTCGCGCCCGACGGCTGTCCGAAGAAGTACACGCTGGTCGTCGTCACCGAGAAGAAGATCGAGCTCAAGCAGACCGTGTTCTTCGACTTCAACAAGGCGACGATCAAGAGCGTGTCGTTCCCGCTGCTCAACGACGTCGCGCAAGCGCTGACCGACAACCCGAAGATCAAGGTCGAGGTCCAGGGCCACACCGACTCGATCGGCGACGACAACTTCAACCTGAAGCTCAGCCAGAAGCGCGCCGAGAGCGTCAAGGCGTACCTGGTCAAGCGCGGCATCGATGCCGGCCGGATGGATCCGAAGGGCTACGGCGAGAACGTCCCGATCGCCGACAACCGGACCGACGCCGGCCGGTCGCAGAACCGGCGCGTCGAGTTCGTGATCACCGAGCACTGACGCGGCTCGCCGGCGGACGGGATCCCTAGGCCGGGCAGGGAGTTAGCCGGGCGCCGACGACGTGCGCGGGGGGATCCCGATTTGTTTTCGTCGCGGAGGCGGGTTTCTTGTTATGACACCCCTATGGGGATTCGCAGTCACGTCGCGTGGGTCGCGACGGTCATCTTGATCGTTGGCCTCCGCGCCGCGCACGCCGATCCGAAGGGCGACGTCGCCGCCAAGATCAAGGAGGCGATGGAGAGCTACGACATGATGGACTACGACGCCGCTCGTAAGTCCCTCAACCAGGCGATCGCGACCGCGAAGAAATCGAAGCTCGACAAGGATCCCGTGCTCGCGCGCGCGTACCTCGATCTCGGGATCGTGGCGTTCGCGGTGCCCGACGTCGAAGGCGCGAAGGTGTCGTTCCTGTCGGCCGTGCAGATCGACGCGAAGATCCAGATCGACGCC
>Ga0326726_10004522_pt1 | contig 12675 bp, 15 predicted proteins | sample MHFenrmetagenome_2_FD_207603 | JGI IMG/M metagenome (GOLD analysis project Ga0326726, IMG submission 207603) | Lab enriched peat soil microbial communities from Michigan Hollow, Ithaca, NY, United States - MHF15MN | ecosystem: Environmental > Terrestrial > Soil > Wetlands > Peat | place: USA...
CCACTCCAGCGCTCCGCGCAGCGTCTGGATGTCCTTCACTCCATGTCTCGCGCACCATGACGCCAACTCCTTGATGATCCGCTCCGGGGCGCGCGGCTCACGCAGCGCCGCCGTGCCGACGCCGACGAGCGATGCCCCGGCGAGAATATACTGCAGCGCGTCGCTCGCGCTCGACACGCCGCCGAGCCCGAGCACCGGTAGCGGCACCGCGCGGCTGACCTTCCACGTCGCGAGCACGCCGACCGGCAAGATCGCGGGCCCGCTCACGCCGCCTGTGCCGAAGCCGAGCACTGGGCGCCGTCGCTCGACGTCGATCACCAAGCCGGGAATCGTGTTCACGACGCTGATCGCATCCGCACCGGCGTCGGCGGCGACGCGCGCCGCGTCGGCGATGTTGGGCAGCACGGGCGAGAGTTTGACGAAGAGAGGACGTTTGGTCTCGCGACGCGCGGCCGCAACGACGGCGGCAAGCGCCGCGGGGTCGGCGCCGAACTCCATGCCGCCGGCCTTGGTGTTCGGACAGCTCACGTTGAGCTCGAAGGCGTCCACCGCCGCCGGGAGATCCCGCAGCGTCTCCTCGAGTCCCGCCACGACCGCGGGATATTCCTCGATCGTGAATCCAACCACGTTCACGATCTTTCGCGTGTCCGGGAGATTCGCGGCGAGCCACGGGAGCTGCTCGCGTCGCACCGCCTCGAGTCCGGGATTCGCGAGGCCGACGGCGTTGATCATCCCGCCCTCGAACTCCGCGACGCGCGGAGCGGCGGCGCCGTGGCGTGGCTCGACGGACACCGCCTTCGTCACGATCCCGCCGAGTTGCTCGGCACGCATCACACCGACCAGCTCGCGGCCGTAGCCCGCGGTGCCGGCGGCGAGAACGATGGGATTCTGAAAAACGAGGCTGCCGACGACGGTGCGAAGCGTCGGCTCGCCCGTCACCGCGACGGGCCCTTACCCGTGCCGCTCTTCACGCGGCCTTCGTATCCATCGAGATATTGCATCGCGGCTTCAGCAATGGCGGCGGCAATCGCATCCTGCTTGGCGGCGTCTGAAATGTACGCGGCTTCGGCCGGATTGGTGCCGAACCCGATCTCGACGAGCACCGCGGGCATGTACGCGGTGACGAGCACGCGGAACCCGGCCTGCTTGACGCCGCGGCTCGGACCGGGATGCATCTTCCCCAAGCGCCGCTGAATGAGATCGGCGAGCTCGCTCGACTCGCGCAGGTGCTCGTTCTGCTGCATGTCGCTCAGGATGAAGCTGAGCGGGTCGCCGCTCTCGAGCTTGTCGTTCGGCTGCTCGAAGCGCACCGCCGAGTTCTCCATCTGCTCAACGCGACGCGCGTCTTCCGTCCGCGCCTCGGACAGGAAGTACGTCTCGAACCCGCGCGACCCTCGCGGATCCCTCCAGTTCGGGTTCGCGGCGTTGACATGGACCGAGATGAACAGATTCCCGTTCGCGCGATTGGCGATGCGCCCGCGATCGTCGAGCGCGATCAGCGTGTCGGTGGTTCGCGTGTACACCACGTCGACGCCGCGCGCCGACAACGCGTCGCCGAGCTTCTTGGACACGGCGAGCGTGATGTTCTTCTCGTAGATCCGCGGGCCGCCGCCGAGCGGGCCGGTCATGCCGTTGTCCTCGCCGCCATGACCGGCGTCGACGATGACCGTTCGCTTGTAGTGCTTGGCCGGAACGGGCGGGAGCCGGGTGTCGTCGCTGCGCGCGCTGATCGGGCTCGACGTCCGCGACGGCTGGTCATTCGCGACGGCGGCCCTCGGCGCACCGGCGGATCTGCGGCTCGACGCGAAGGCGAAGAGGACGAGCTGCGCGCTGTCCGCGTCCCACCGCGCGTTCGGCACGACACCCGGGAAGACGTCGGAGATGAGCTGCAGCGGCACGAGCAGCTTCCCGTCCTGCACGCGCGGCGCCACAGCGAGCGGACGGACGTCATCGCCGATGCGAACCACGGGGACGCCGGCCTCGAGATGGAGCTCGGTGCCCCAGACATTGAGCGTGTATTTGTTGGCCTCGCCGGCGTCGCGGCGGAGATCCATCTCCATCACGCCGGCCAGCGACTCGGGGCGCAACATCGGGCCGTCGGGCGACGCGACGATCGGCACGCGCACGCGCTGATGGGCGTCGCGTACGACGAGCGAGCGCGGCATGGCCGCGCCGAGCTGCAGCGCGACGACGAGCGCGACGATCATCGCGCCCGCGCGATGCGCGCGATCTCGCGATCGGCGTCGCGCGACCGTTCGGTCTCGCGTTTGTCGTGCAGCTTCTTTCCCTTGCCGAGCGCCAGCGCCACCTTCGCCACTCCGTTCTTGAAGTACAGCTCGAGCGGGATGAGCGTCAGGCCCTCCCGCTCCACCGCCCCAATCAACCGACGGATTTCCTTGCGGTGGAGCAACAGCTTTCGTGTACGGGCGGGCTCGTGGTTGGTATAGCCGCCCCGATCGTACTGGGAGATGTGCAGATTGAGGAGGAAGGCCTCCCCATCCTTGATGATCCCATACGCGTCGCTGATGTTTGCCCGCCCGTCGCGCAGCGACTTCACCTCGGTGCCGGTGAGGACGATGCCGGCTTCCCACGTCTCCAGGATGTGGTAGTCGAACCGAGCCCGCTTATTCCGGGCAATCGACTGGATCTCGTTCGACTTGTCGGGCGACTTTTCGGGCTTGGCCATCGGACCGGCGCGGGGGCTTGGGGCGCGGACACTACCTCGCGCGATCTCGCAACTTAGACGCGGCATCTTCGCGCAGCAACACGCGATACGTTGACGCTGCGTGCCGTGGCGACTAACTTTTCTAGCTCGCCGAAGTGGTGGAATTGGTAGACGCGCTGGCTTCAGGAGCCAGTGGGCGCAAGCTCGTGGGGGTTCGAGTCCCCCCTTCGGCACTCGCGTGAAGCGGGAATGTTATTTCGCCAGCGCCGACGGCGGGACATTCTCCGGCAACACCGCCGTGCCGAAGGCTTCGCGCAGCGCCTCATTCGCCTCGGCCAGGTAGCGCGCCAACAGCTCACCCGCGCGCTCGATATTCGCGTCCTGCTTCTTGAAGCTGCCGCCAGCGAACGCGAACAACGTCTGGCCCATGCGCACGTGTGTGGGCGCGCCGGCCTTCGCCGCCAAGCCGTCACGGTAGGCGCTCAAGCGCGCGTTGAACTGGCGCTCCGCCGTCTCCGCCATCGTCGACGCGATGTTCTGATCGCGCCCCAGCGCCTCGGCGATCACTCGGGCGACGATCGACGCGGTACGATCGTCGAGCGCGTCGCGCTGCGCGGCGATGAGGCCCATCGCACGGCGTGCGTAGCGCAGCTCCCAGGTCGCGTGGTCGGCGTCGCCATGTGTCGCCGAGGCCGCGAGCCACGCGACGTCGGCGGAGTCAGGCTCGCGAAACAAGAGGTCGACGAACGTCGCCGCTTTGCGCTGCAGCTCCCGCTCCGCGCGCCATCGCGCGAACAGTGGCATCGTCGCTAGCGCTGCAGCACCGGCAGCGCGCGGGGACCCGACTCGGCGTCGGGAAGGTCGGACAGACCGACGCGGGTACGCACTTCGCCCTCCTCGGCCAGCAGATCGGAGAGTCGAACGCCCTCGAGCACGTCGTCGATCTTCCGCTGCAGCAGCATCCAGACCGGGCGAATGCTGCACGTGTGCGACGACGAGCAGCGCTCCTCTTCCACCGGATGCGAGATGCAGTGGAGATCGAAGGTCGTCATTTCCGACGCCTCGATCACGTCACGGATGGAGATCTGCTCGGCCGGCCGCGCCAGCGCGTACCCGCCCCGAGCGCCCCGCGTGCTCTGGACGATTCCCGCGCGCCGCATCCGGAGCAGGATCTGCTCGACGTAGTCGCCGGGCAGACGCTCGACCTCGGCGATTTCGCGACCGGTGATCGGCCCCTCGGCCGCGCGACGCGCCAAGTGCAGCGCACAGATCACTCCGTATTCGGCCAGTGTAGTTATGCGCACACTTGCAACTTAATGAGGGTTGGGGGCTGGAGGTTGGGGGCTGGGGAACATCGGCTTCGTCGGTCCATGTCGCTCCCTGCCGTTTCCCCAGCCCCCAGCCCCCAACCCCCAACCCCCATCACCCAGCCCCCCCTCCACCAAACTTCCCGCCCGGCACGCCAATCTCGGTCATCTTCCTGAGGTCGAGCACCGCGTCGATCTCGGCGTCGGGAAGCACCTTGTCGCGCTTGACCATCTCGCGAATCAGCACGCCCTCCTTCACCGACTGCTTGCTGATCTCGGCCGCCTTGGCGTAGCCGATCTGCGGCGCGAGCGCCGTGGCCAGCGCGGCCGAGCGTTCCACCCAGTACTCGCACATCTCGCGATTGGCTTCGATCCCCTTCACGCACTTGTCGGCGAGGACGTTCGCGGCGTTGGTCAGGATGCGCATCGACAGCAGCACGTTGTGCGCGATGACCGGCATCATGACGTTGAGCTCGAGCTGGCCGTGCTCCGATGCGATGGCGACCGTCGTGTCGCACCCCATCACCTGGAAGCAGACCTGGTTCACCATCTCCGGAATCGAGGGATTGATCTTGCCGGGCATGATCGACGATCCGGGCTGCACGGCGGGTAGCGTGATCTCGTTGATCCCGGTGCGCGGTCCCATGACCATGAGCCGGAGGTCGCTGACGATCTTGCTCAGGTCGATCGCGAGCACGCGCAGCTGAGCGCTGAACGCGGCGACGTCGCCCATGCTCTGCATGAGTTGAATCCGATCGGCGCCGACGCGCAGGTCGAGTTTCGTGATCTGCTCGAGATACTTGTTCATCAGCGCCGGGTACTCTTTCTCCACCGTTACGCCGGTGCCGACGGCACTGCCGCCGATCCCGAGATCGCGCAGATAGTCGGCCGCCTCGTTCACCCGCTTGAGGCCGCGGGCCATCGAGCCCGCGTATGCGGTGAACTCCTGGCCGAGGCGGATCGGCATCGCGTCCTGGAGATGTGTGCGGCCCGCCTTCACGATGTCGTCGAACTCCCGGCCCTTGTCCGCGAACGCGCCGCGCAGATTCTCGAACGCCGCGTTGAGCGGCGCGAGCTGCGACAGGCACGCCAGACGGATGTTGGTCGGAATCGTGTCGTTGGTCGACTGCGCCATGTTCACGTGGTCGTTCGGATGCACCGGCGCGTACTCGCCGCGCTTGGCGCCGAGCAGCTCGTTGGCGCGATTCGCGAGCACCTCGTTGGCGTTCATGTTGTGCGACGTGCCGGCGCCCGCCTGATACGGATCGACGATGAACTGGTCGCGGTGCTGGCCGGCCAGGACTTCGTCGGCCGCCTTCACGATCGCGTCGGCGAGCGGCCCGGCGAGGCGGCCGGTCTCCTTGTGCGTGAGCGCCGCGGCCTTCTTGAGCCAGATCTGCGCATCCACGAAGGCGTCGAGCGGCTTGAGGCCGCTGATCGGGAAGTTCTGCTTCGCGCGCAGGGTCTGCACGCCGTAGAGCGCGTCGGCGGGAACGTCGAGGGGTCCGAGCGGGTCCTTCTCGCGACGAGTGTCGGCCATTGTTAGCGTATGATCATTGAAGTTTAGTGACTACCGGGCCGCGGCGGCCTGTGCCCGCCAGGCAAGCACCAGTGCGACGCCGGCGGCGAGCATCGCGAGCCCCAACCAGGCGACGCTCATCCCGTGCAGCCGCCCGAACGCGACCCGGCGCGCGTCGTCCACCGCAAGGGTCTCGATCGGCCCACCGATCTGGTCGCGCAGCCGGTCGATGCGCCGTCCGATGATGAACTGCGAGACGACGCACGCGGCGACGATGATACACCCGCAGAGCGCCCGCACGTCGCGCATCGCGCCGCGACCGCCCGCCGCCTGAAGGGCCACGACGAGCGCGCCGACCGCGATGCCGATGTAGAACACGATCGGCAGCGTGCGGCCGACCACGATCCCGGCCATCGTCCGCGACGGCAACGCCGCGAACAGCGCCGGCGCGACGGCAAAGCTGAAGAACGACGCCGCGCCGAGCCACAGCGACAGGGTGACGAGCTGGACGAGCGGCGCGTTCAATCGCTCGGCCATCGCGTTACCGTCTCACGATGCGCGCCGCGCCCGTGAGAAACGGGTTCGTGGCTCGCTCCTGGCCGATCGTCGTGCTCGGCCCGTGCCCCGGATGCACCGCCGTCGCGTCGTCGAGCTCACAGATCCGGAGCAGCGACGCCTCCATGCGCACCGGATCCGAGAGCGGCAGATCGGTTCGGCCGATCGAGCCGGCGAACAGCAGGTCGCCCCCGAATACGACATCCTGGTGACGAAAGACAACATGCCCCGGCGCGTGTCCAGGCACGTGCAGGACGTCGAACGCGAGCGATCCGACCGAGACCAGATCGCCGTCGGCGAGCACGTGATCCGGCGGATCGGGTTGCTCGAACGGAATCCCGTAGACCGCGGCCTGCGCCGAGGCCCGCGAGTAGAGCGGAAGGTCCGCCGGATGGAGATAGACCGGCACCGGATGCAGGCGCCGCACGCCCGCCACTCCGCCGATGTGATCGAGGTGCGCGTGCGTCAACCAGATCGCCTCGAGCGACGCGCCCGACTCGCGCAGCATCGCGATGAGGCGATCGGGCTCGTCGCCGGGATCGATGAACACCGCACGGTTGGTCGCCTCGTCGATGACGAGGTAGGAGTTCTCCTCGAACGGGCCCACCGTGCGGACCGCGACCCTCACGCCGTGTACCCTCCCGTGCCGACGATCGGCTCGCTCGGGTCGCCGTCGGCGATCGCCTTGAGGTACTTCTCGACGGCGATCGCCGCGGTGGTCGCGTCGCCGACCGCGGTGGTGACTTGTCGCGTGAGCTGCGCGCGCACGTCGCCCGCCGCGAATAGACCGCGAATGCTGGTCTGCATGTTGGCGTCGGTGATCAGGTAGCCCATCTCGTCGTGGTCGACATGACCGTCGATGATGCCCGTGTTGGGCCGGAATCCGACGAACACGAACAGGCCCGTCGCGGCGAGATCGGTCGTCTCGTTCGTCGTGACGTTGCGCACCTTGAGCGCCGTGACGAGCCCGCGCGCGTCGCCCTCGACCGACTCGACGACCGTGTTCCAGATCGTCTCGATCTTCGGGTTGGCGAACAACCGCTGCTGGAGAATCTTCGATGCGCGGAGCTCGTCGCGGCGATGAATCAGATACACCTTCTGGGCGTAGCGCGTGAGGAAGTCGGCCTCCTCCGTCGCCGCGTCGCCGCCGCCCACGACCGCGATGACCTGGTTGCGGAAAAACGCGCCGTCGCAGATCGCGCAATACGACACGCCCTTCCCCGCGTACTCGAGCTCGCCCGGGATCCCGAGCTTCACCGGCGTACCGCCGGCCGTGATGATCACCGCCGGCGACTCGTAGACGTCCCCGGATTCGGCGTGCGTCTCGAACGTGCCGTCGGGGCGTTTGCGAACGCTCTGCACGACGACGCCGTTCTCGAACTTCGCGCCAAACTTCGCGGCATGGTCGGCAAACTTCGTCGCGAGCTCGTGGCCAAGGATCGTCTCGAAGCCGGGGTAGTCCTCGACGAGCTCCGTGTTCAGGAGCTCGCCGCCCGGCGCGCCGCGTTCGAGCACGACGGCGTTCAGCATCGAGCGGCCGGCGTACATCCCGGCGCACATGCCGGCCGGTCCCGCGCCGATGATGACGACGTCGTGGTGATGAGTGGTAGCCAAGTCGTGTCCTCGTCTTCTGGCGGCGAGCTCGACGAGCTCACCGCGCTCCAATGTCGTCAAATCTAGGCGACGGGGGAATCCGCATGCCGCGGCCCGATGACGAGGCGCGTGAGCGCGCCATGACAGTGCGACACCGTGCCGATCATCACCTCGGCCGCGCCCGCGTCGCCCGCCGCCGCGATGCGCGCGTCGGCGTCCACGACCTCCGCCGTGTCGAACATTCCCACCCCGTACGCGCGATGCCTGCAGAAGAGCGTCGCGGCGATGATCGGGTGTCCGGCGGCCGTCTCGGCGCGAGCATGCTCAGCGATCGAGACGGGCAGACTCCACGTCCGTGTGTCGCGCGTGTGCGGACAGGTGCGCGGCTCGACGCAGTTGATCGGACAGGTCCACGTCGCAAAGCTCACGTAGTGCGTGCGGTCGGCGCCGGCGCGTTCCCACGGCACCGAGGGCACGCGATCGAGCGACGGCGTGTCGACCGCACGATCGGCGAAGCGACGGCGAGCGCGGGACACGAGCCACTCGCCCATCAGGTGCGGCATCAGCGGCGACGGAACGATGGCGTCGCCGGCGGTCGAGCCGCCGGCGGTTGCGGCGCGGTCCAGGTAGTCGCCGAAGAAGTCGCGCCAGTCGGCGACGACCATGCGAATCGGGAGCGGACCCTCGGCTTCGTGCGCCGCGCGATCGCGCTCGACCGCGCATGCGGGGTCGCGATCCACGACGACCATCTCGTCCGCGGCCACGGCGCCGGCGCGCGCGGCGCGCTGAAGTTGGCGCACGTAGTACGTGCCGTAGCAGCCGCCCCCGACGACGACGATCGACGCGTAGCGCTGCGGCGCGTCGTCGTCACTTCCGGACATGTCGGCCGCCGTCGACGATGATGGTCTCGCCGGTCAGGTAGTCCGAGTCGAGTATGAACAGGACGGTGTCGGTGACGTCCTTCGGGCTGCCGTTGCGCTCGAGCGGCGTCGTGGTGCGCAGATGCTCCGCTCCGTCCTCGCTCCAGCCGTCGGGCAAGAGCACCGTGCCGGGCGCGACGCCCGCGACGCGCACGTCGGGCGCGAGAACGCGCGCCAGCGAGCGCGTCATGTGGACGACGCCGGCCTTGGAGATGCCGTGCGGCAGATACGCGGGCCACGTCTCGAACGCCGCGAGGTCCGCGATGTTGACGATCGCGCCATGCGCCCGCTTGAGGTGCGGCGCCGCCGCCTGCGCCAGAAAGAACGGCGCTTGCAGGTTGAGCGACATGACGGCGTGCCACTGTTGCGGCGTGACCTCGCCGAACGGCGTGCGCACCATCACGGCGGCGGAGTTGACAAGGACGTCGAGCCCGCCGAACGCGGCCGTCACCGCCGTGACCAGCTCCGCTGCGGCTTCGCCGCGAGTCAGGTCGGCGGCGAACGCTTGTCCCTCGGAGCCGCTCTCGCCGAGCAGACGCACCGTCTCGCGCGCGCCATCCGCGGCGGCGTTGTAGTGGACCGCGATCCGCATACCGCGCGCGCCGAGCGCAAGCGCGATGGCGCGGCCGACGCGATGCCCGGCGCCCGTCACGAGCGCGACTCGTCCGGTCAAGTCCATTGCGTCCGCCTCCGGCGTTCTGCGTGCAGGTCCCTCTGCGTCACTGGCGCTGCGCTACGCCGCGGCGCGCGCGCGAACCCGTCCGTCCTGACGGCCAAGCCAATCGGCCGGCACCTTCATCATGCCGAGCGTGCGAGGACCGTCGGTGGCCCCATGCCAGTCGGAGCCACCGCTCGGCACCAGCGAAAAATGCTCGACCAGTGCAAGGAGCCGCGCGACGTCCTCGGACGAGTGGCTCGGATGGCGGACTTCGACGCCGTCCATCCCCTGCGCGACGAACGCCGCGATGCGCTCGCGCGTTCCGGAGGATCCCGGGTGCGCGAGGATCGCCAACCCGCCCGCCGCGTGGATGAGATCGATCGCGTCCGTCACGGCAAGGCGCTCCTTGGCGACGAACGCGGGACGACCGTTGCCGAGGTACCGATCGAACGCGTCGCGGAAGTCGATCGCCCACCCTTCGGCGATCATCGCCCGCGCGACATGGGGCCGTCCGATGGCGCCGCCCGCCGCCTGCTCCAAGACGGCGGAGAACTCGATCCGCACGCCGAGCTCGTTCAGACGCACGACGATCCGCTCGGCGCGCGTGCGGCGCATGTCGCGAAGCGAGACGAGCCGCGCCTCGAGCGCGCGCGTGTCGGAGAGGTGCAGCCCGAGGATGTGCGTCTCGGTGTCCTCCTCGACGGCGCTCAACTCCACGCCCGTCACCACGCGCACGCCGAGCTCGGCGCCGGCCGTGAGCGCTTCGCCGACGCCGCTGAGCGTGTCGTGATCCGTCAGCGCGAGCGCGGCGAGCCCGACGCGCTTGGCCTCGAGCACGACGTCGCGCGGTGCGCGCGATCCGTCCGACGCGGTCGAGTGGGAATGCAGATCGACGAAGGCCGCGGCGCCTTCGCCAGCGGTCGCTGGCCCCGTCACGCCGTGTAGTCGGCTTCGGGCGAGGTGTCGCTCGGCTGCGACGTGCCGAAAAGGCGCGCGAGGTCGGCGTCGCTCAATTCCACGAGCGACTGCTCGCGTGACCGGCTGCCCACCGGCGAATAGCGCGTCACGCGCACCTGGCGCCCGGCGCCGGTGCCGTGCACGAAGATGATGCCGAACTCGTCACGGTCATACTGCGTGACGCGTCCGGACGGAATCACGAGCCAGGTCTTGCCGTCGACGGCGACGGTGCGGGTCGGCATCTACTTGAGCTCCACTTCGGCATATACGCGGTTGGGGTCGAGCACGGGCTCCGGCGCGCCGGCGTGGGCCTTGGCCAACGTCTGCGCGTCGGCGGCTTCGAAGAACTCCAAGAACGCGCCGGGCAGCCCCGTCTCCTCGAAGACCCAGAAGCGACAGTTGGCCTTGGAGTAGTACTCCTGCTTGCGGCGCAGCTTCTCCTGAAACCGCTCCCGTTCGGGCGGCGTGACGAGTGTGCGTTGGATGGTCAGCGCCCGCGGCATGGTCAGAGGACGGTTTCGGGGAAGGTCTCGAGGCTCTTCTTGACGAACGACATGAACTTGTCGGCGTCGGAGCCGTCGACGATGCGATGGTCGAACGAGAGCGACAGATAGGCGCAGGTGCGAATGCCGATCGTATCTTCGCCGTCGGCGCCGGGGACGACCTTGAGACGCTTCTCGATCGCGCCGATGCAGAGAATGCCGACCTGCGGCTGATTGATGATCGGCGTGCCGATCATCGACCCGAAGACGCCCGGATTCGTGATCGTGAACGTGCCGTCCTGCACCTCGCGCGGATCGAGTCGCTTGGTGCGCGCGCGGTTCGCCAGATCGTTGAGGGATCTGGTCAGCCCGGTGAGCGACAGATTGTCGGCGCCCTTGATCACGGGGACGATGAGCCCCCAGTCGAGCGCCACCGCGATGCCGACGTTGATCGGCTTGCGGTAGATGATCTCGTTGCCGCGCACCGACGCGTTGAGCACCGGGTGTGCCTTGAGCCCGTCGACAACGGCTTTGATGATGAACGGCAGATAGGTCAGCTTCTCGCCCGTCGCCTTCTCGAACTCGGCGCGGTGCTTGGAGCGGATGCGCGCGATGCGCGTGAAGTCGACCTCGAAGATCGAGTTCACGTGGGCCGAGGTGTGCTTCGAGACCACCATGTGCTCGCTGATCAGCGCGCGCATCTTGGACATCGGCTCGACGACGTCTCCGGGCCACGGCTCGGGGAGCGGGCCATGGGCGACCGGTGCACCCGAGGGCGCGCCGGGTCGCGGCGGGGCCTTCGCGCCGGACGCCAGGAAGTCGAGCAAGTCCTTCTTCGTGACGCGGCCGGCAATGCCGCTGCCGCTCAAGGCGCTCAGCTCCACGCCGTGCTCTGCGGCCATGCGGCGGACGAGGGGCGAGGACTTGGTGCGCAGGCGCTCCTCGAGCGAGCTCCCGCCGTTTTCGTGCGGCGGAGTGGTTGGGATGGCGGCGGAAGGATGCTGGGCCGCGGGCGCGGCGGGCGCAGGTTCTTTTCGGGGGGGGCCCCCCGCACCAACTGCGGCGGGAGCCGGTGCCGCCGGCGCGGGCGCCGCTGCACCCACCCCCACCACCGCGGTCACGTCCGTCTCCAGACGCGCCACAACCGTCTGCACCGCCACCGTCTGGCCCTCTGTCACCAGGATCTCGGCCAGCACACCAGCCGACGGCGCCGGAATCTCGGCGTCCACCTTGTCGGTCGAGATCTCGAAGATCGGCTCGTCGCGCTTCACCTGGTCGCCGACCTTCTTCAACCACTTCGACAACGTCCCTTCGGCGATCGATTCCCCCATCTGGGGCATCACGACATCTATGCGAGCCACCGAATCACCCTCGGTCGTAGTTTGCGCGCGCCCTGCCGCGACGGAACAGCCAGAGAGAAACTGCCGGCACCACGACGAACCCGCCGACCGCGCCGAACACCGCGTACGTGAACCAACTGCACGGCGCTCCCGTCTCGGCGTCTGGCGTACACCGCGAGAACGCACCGACGATCTTCGCGATGAGCACGGCGATCATTCCGCCGCCCGCCAGACCCACGAACGCCGAAAAGCAGCCGACACCAAGATACTCCCACCGTGTGGTGTCCGTCTGCCCCCCACCTGCCCCTTCCCGCTTCCCGCTTCCCGCCATCAATACTCCGCTACCGCGCGTGCCGCGCGCACGATGTCCGCCGTCTGCGGCAGCACGTAGTCTTCGAGCGACGGCGCATAGGGAAGCGGGACGTCGTGCGCCGTGACGCGCATGACGGGCGCGTCGAGCCAGGCGAACGACGTCTCGTTGATCCGCGCCGTGATCTCACCCGCGATGCCGCCGGTGCGCGTGTCTTCGTGAACGACGAGCGCCCGATTGGTCTTGCGGACCGTGGCCTGCATCGCGTCGTCGTCCAGCGGCGCCAGCGACCGAAGATCGAGCACCTCGACCGACAGGCCGTCCTCCTTCTCGAGCTGCTCCGCCGCATCGAGCGACTTCCACACCGTC
>Ga0326726_10004523_pt1 | contig 12675 bp, 12 predicted proteins | sample MHFenrmetagenome_2_FD_207603 | JGI IMG/M metagenome (GOLD analysis project Ga0326726, IMG submission 207603) | Lab enriched peat soil microbial communities from Michigan Hollow, Ithaca, NY, United States - MHF15MN | ecosystem: Environmental > Terrestrial > Soil > Wetlands > Peat | place: USA...
AACCTACGAATTCCTGAAAAACGGAAAAGCTAATTTAACCGGGATCACTTTGCTACCAGATGGATATGAAAAGTAAACAAGGACTTAGTACTCTCAGACAAAAATCTGGCCCGAAATGCTAACACGGACAATATGGGTAAGTTGTTTCCCGCTTTTTCAATAAAAAAGCGGGACAAGTTGTCACACTTTCTGCCCAGCCAGGGCGGGGTTTCGTCTCCGCCAGTCGGCGGATCCTCAACTTTTGCTACTGCTCTCTAGACAGTTTTGTAATGTCCGTTGCACCTGGGTACCAGCCTTCGCTGCCTCCTTCGCCAAGGCTTCGGAGGGCAAAGACGGCAAAAAGTGCGCCATCCCGCTTTTTGTGGCAAAAAGCGGGAACACAACCTCCCCATATTGCCGGGCCGTTATTTGTAAGGTTTCTGGCATCTTACTGAATAACATTTCAAAAATGATTGGTTATCTTTATTCATAAATCGAAAAAATCTGAGATAATAAAACACTCCAGAGCTAATTATGAAAATAGTTGGATATATAAAAATTGAAGAAGGTTTACATTTAACTTCAGAGTGTCTTGACAAATCATTTAGTATTGCGATAAATGGTATCAAAGGAACTTTATTAACCCCTTCCTTACCATTGGATTATTCGATAAAGGAATCCAATCTTGGAGCTAAATTAATGCAACCAAAGAGCCAAATTCAATTTCGTGAAGATGGAATTAATTGGGGACGACCAATTTCTTGGCCTGATGGTGACTCTGATGTACATGGATTTATGATCGAATTTGACTACAGTGAATTAGCGGAAGTGGAAGAAATAGGAATTAAAATTAAAGCTGGAATCGAAAATTGGATTAAAAGATTTCGTGTTAACCTGTTTGCATTTGAATATAATATTGATTCTCCAGGCATAAAAGTAGAGAATAATCTAAATGATATTTGCGAATTTTTCTACAAACCTAACGAGAAGGAAGGTCCATTGCAAGCCTTCGAAAATGATCCTCAAAAAGTAAACATCTTTATTTATGGGCCAATTAATCTAAATGATTTTGAACAGACTTTAAAAGTAACCTCGGACAATAAATCTCTAATTCTTGAATATCAACTTCTTAAAGAAGCAAATCTAGCTTTAAAGACAGAAAATTACCGTAAATCAATACTGGACAGTGCCTCTGCCTTGGAGTTATCTTTGACAAATGCAATTAAAAGGGAAATAAAAATTAATGAAGAGTTACTTGATGAAATACTTAAAATGAACAACTCTATTTCTAAGAAAAAAACTTTAATGAAATTTACTCAATATAAACTATCAGAATATAACTTCCAAAGAGATATTGAAGACATTCGAAATAAAGCAATACACATAGGTAAAACACCTACTGAAATTGAGGCAAGAACAGCTTATTTATTAGTAAAAGAAGTAATTGCTAGATTATCAATTGAAAAATTCGACCAAACGACCCCTTTTTACAAGTGAGATTTAACGAGACAATTTTAATATTAACCCTACACATATTACTGACAATAAAGGTAAGTTGTTTGTCACATTTTTTGCATTTGCTTCCGCATGCAAGATTGCAGTGTAACTGGTGATAAACCTGGATCGTTCATCAACAACTAATAAAATAGCAATAAAAGAAGACCAAACCAGATCCTGCCCTTTTAATTGATCAAATTATTTGCACAATAATTAAACGCCCCTCATGGGGCGTTTCTTATTCCATCCTTTCCCTGAAGTACTTTTCTGTATCCTTATCAACGAAATAAACATAGCATCCTGTCATACCCCTTGTGAGCAGGACTCTATAGATGTTTTTCATATAGTTTTCGAAATTGGAAGGATCTCTCCTGAGTGTAGGATCTTTCGTAGCTGACATATCACCATAGAGAGAGTCAGTCTCTTTATCATATTTCAGGTCAGGACCGATTATTACTCCTATAAAATCAAATTCAAATCCCTGTGCCGTATAAATACATCCGACCTGCCTGAATCCGTTTGGCTTATATGCCCACTGATACCACACTGGATACTGACCTACTGCATGTTCTCCTTTTGTTTCCCAGGGCATCTCGAAATCCCCTATTTTAACATCATTTACCAGTGTTCCGTCCGGTTTCGGATCGTGCCACGGCCAGCAATACCCTGCAACCAGTCTGGCTGAATTAGGTTTTTCCTCTTCCTTCTTCTTAAGTTCGCTGTATAGTTCAGCAGGGGAGCTTAATATCCTGAAATCAAATATCTCTGACTTTTTGAGAGTCTTTTTAATATCTGTATAACCAAGCACTGATTCAATCCACTCGAGGTAATTATTCGATCCCATGCATCTGAACTGTGATAACAATTCCACTTCCTCAACGGATGCACTGAAAGCTTTTGCAGCATTCTTAATAAAGGTAGAATTCCCAATCTCCTGGTGTCTGACCCTTTGCCTGTCATCAATAAAGAAAACTGTTATTTTTGCACATCTTATAAGCTGATCAACCATTGGCATCTCTGACCTGTCGGCAGCTCTCATATGCTGGTAAACATTACTGGTTTCTATTCGGTGGGCCTCATCGATCAGGAGAACATCAAGGCCGTTTTCTTCCAGTCTTGAAGGTGTGAGGGAGTAAGGACTTACAAAGATATTCCTGCCTTCCGGACCAACCCACGCCTGCAGTCCATCGCGAAAAGGTTTTGACTTACTGGCAAGAAGTATTTTTTTCTTTTTAGCAGCTACCTCGGCAAGGATATTTAAAGCTATAAGGGATTTACCGGTACCGGGACCGCCCTTAACCAGTATCACAGATTTTTCTTTCTTTAATTCTGCTCTCCGGATCTTTCCCCAGATTAAATTTTTAGCAACTAACTGTTCATTAAGGAGTGAAAACCTGACCTGGTCTTTAATTATTCCCTGGACATTTTCCAGTAGTTTTTTAGATGGCCGGATTCGGCTCATCATAAACCTGTTATAGACCTCAGTTCCCTTACCGGAGTGCAGCAGCCCTTTTATTTTTTCTGCCAGCTTTTCAACATCTTCACGGCAATAAACAGGATAATCATGAAGGATGTTTTCATAAACAGGATTAAAAAGACCTGATCTGTCAGTGTTGCTGTAATTATGACAATATGAGCAGCTGGTTAAGGTTAATTCAGGTTCTTTTTCGAATTCTTCAATGAAGTCAAGAAGGTAGTTATGGTATCCTTTGATTTGCTGTGAAGGGTGTGCAACCACTTTCATTCCTCCACCGGTATAAGTTTCGACAAAGTTCCCCTCTGTTTCAAGAGCTGTTACACTTGTCCACTGCTTAAGCTCAATAAGAAGGATATTTTCTTTCCCTGCAGGATCCTTTCCAAACATAAGGCAATCTATCCGGCTCTGATTGTATGGAACCTGATACTCAAGAGCAATATGGTTATCTTTTATTTCAGAGATTTCTATCAGATCTTTAACACGGCTCAACGAATTCTGGAAAGAGAGAAGCTCAGAAGGATTTACCTTATGTCCGAAACTTGAGACAAAGGCATCATTCATAATATCTGCGATCCTGTTGTACAGGACATCCTGTCTGAACTGTTCGGTCGAGTTGCTGTAAATAATCATGGTTTACAGCTCATTGTATTTTTTTGCAGTCCCCTTTGCCTTTTCTACAGGATATTTCTCGTTATTTTTCCTGATCTTTTCAAGGACCATCTCTCTCACATCAAACCCATGTTTCCCTGCCAGCAATAGGCTGAATGCAAACACGTCTGCAAGCTCCTCCTTAAGTTTGCTTTTGTCAACTTTTTCGGATTCCTCAACTGTTTTCCAGAGAAATAGCTCATTAAGTTCGGCGGCTTCGATAGAAATTGCCAGTGCAAGGTCTTTTGAGTTATGGAATTGATCCCAGTTGCGGGCGTCACGGAACTTAACGAGCTCGTCTATAAGTATTTGGATATCATTCATTGATCTAAGATTATACGTGCTAAGGTAGGGAAATTATGTAAATCACTCTTAAACTAGATATAAGCACACTTAGATTCCCAAACGAATAAATCTCCATCCCAATAATTATTATAATCATGGCCTGTCCGACCTGATATCCCGACATTCGAAAAAATGATAATATCACCTTCATATTCTCTATATCCTGTATCCCAGGCCACTTTTCTTCTTTCTGAAGGAACCTTTAATATATCGTAAATATCATTCTTTTAATAAGATTTCCCTGTTTTAAACATAATATTATGGTTTTTCTGCGTCGTCTAATCGTCTGAACAAATGAGAAAGTAAACTAAGAGCATCCAAGCAGTCCTTTTCGGAAAAAAGGCCAGAATCTCTCAAATTTGTAATTTCTTCGTGAGAAACAGGATTTCTACCACCATTTACGATTCCCATCGAAAGAAACTTTTGGCCATCTTCGATATTTTCTTTTGTTTGTTCTTGGAAATCTGTTCCGTCTGGCTTTTTATATTTTTTAGAAACTAATAGTTTGCTCCCACTTTTTCCAAAGGCCTCTCCCATCATACTTGCGTCCCTTGCGTTAGTGCTTCCAGATTTATTTCTAACATCTGTTATGTACCTTTTCATTGCTTCTATGAATGCTCTATAATAATCGGCATTTTCATAATCAGTTTTTGATGCTGTTTGCACAGTTGAATGCATATGCCTCCAGTGATAATATGGATATTCCGGTATAAGTGTATGGATGTTTTGGACTAGATCTGCTTGGGCAGTTGGTTGCAATTCCGAATCATCAACAGAATTAATAATAGCCTCGATTTTTTTAAGGATTTCAGGCGGTAATGTTTTATACCAATTTTTAATGTCTACTTTCGTCTTTTCCTCAATATTTTTTACTCTTTTTTCCTTTCGCTCTTTTCTCCATTTTGGCTCAATAAAATTTAAACAAGCTTTTAAAAATTCTCTGAGTTCTATTGTATGATCATTATCCCAATCAATAGATTGTCTGTTTGTTGAAATTACATCTTCTTCCCAATCATCAACGAAATCAATATTAAACCATCCTACTGTATATGAAAAGAAATGGCTTGATTCTGACTGTCCAAAGAATTCAGGACTGTTTACCATTCTGCCGTTCGCAAATAATGTTATTCCCCTTAGTCCAGGTTTAAGAGGTTTCTCGGTTGTCATAATCAATCCGTCTATATTGTCTTTGTATTTAAAGTCGGATGTCATCCCTTTTATGAAATCTTTATATTCCCACTTAAATTCAGGTTCTATGTTTTGATACTTTACTTTATTGTCAACTAATATTGGAGTTTTATCGTTTAAAGAAACCCAAACTTTAAAATTATCATCCCAAAAATTAAATAGCATGGCTAGACTAAGTACTAAAGCTTCCAAAGAATATGGGCTTTTCCGCCTTAACTTCTCAAGCATAATTCTTGTGCCGTTTGGTTTATGTGAATCAAAGAGTTCAAATTTAGGGGAGTAATATGTTTCTTTGCATTGCATTATTTCATCCCAATCTAAGATAAATTTTACACCCTTTTTTTCTCGAAAAGTTTCAATTATAATTCTTTCTCCAATACCGAATAATGCTAATTTCCCTAATCCTTTTTTTCCTGTAGCAATGCGTCCACAGGAAGTTTCTTTTTGTCCCTCTTTTCGCCTGTTTCGACCAATTCTCAAGAAATGATCATTTACCTCCTTGAATGACATTCCTATACCATTATCTGAGATAATGATTTTTTTAATGTCTTCATCATAAATTTTTATTTCTACTCTATTTGCGCAAGCATCATAGGAGTTTGCAATCATTTCAGCCAATGCCGGAGGTAGGTTAGCATACATTTTAACACCCAAATGTTCAATAGTGTTGGGTTCGAAACTCATAATTAATTTATTGTCACTCATGCTTTTGTGGATTAAAATAGATTTGCTTTAACATTCTGATTGTCTCTAAACAGGAATACTTAGATCCCGGATAGTCAAGTAGATATGATTATTCTAAAGATGAAAACACTGACTTAACCAAAGTTACAAGACAATTGATATACGGAGCAAATATTTTATCTGTTTTTTATTTCCTGTCTATTAAAATCGTTTGCAATGCTTGCATCAAATGTGGAGAGAAAGTCCTTTTTAAGATAAATTACAGGGAGGTTTTGAATGAATATCAGAAACCTAAAAGTGATGGATGTTATTTTGAATTGACAATAGCTTTTCCAATCCTTTTAGCGTACTCAGGAGGTACAGCATTCCCGATTAGTTTACCGGCTTGCCCTATACTGGGCGTTACAAATCTGTACCTTTTAGGAAATGTTTGGAGTGTGGCACCCTCTCTGATTGATATAGCTCTATCTTCTTCAGGATGTCCGAATCGTCCATTAGATATACTAAAAAACTTTGTGGTAATTGTTGGTGCAGGTTTATCCCAAGACATCCTACTGTAAATATCTTTGAAACTATCACCTCTATATTTTAACCTGCCTAATTCTTTATCTGTTCTCCACCACCCAGAATCACCGCAATTAGGCGGAGTACCAGATAACCTTAAAAGGTTTTTGGTGCTTAATGCTGCAACAGTATGCTGATTCCAAGTTTTATCCTTATAACCAGCCTGTACTTTTGAAAATCCATTTTCTTCCCCGATAAAGTCTTTAACGGTAGGTTTTTTCTTTCTAGATGGTTTAGGAAAAATAGAGTTTTTTGTTACCCGTGAAGCTATTAAAGTGAAACGTTTTCTAGTTTGTGGAACGCCGTAATCATTAAGATTTACATTTTTGAATACTACTTTATATCCTTTGCTCTCTAAATTATTTACGAAATCCGTTAAGCCACTTTCGTCCTTCTTGCTAACAATTCCTGGGACATTTTCTATAACAACATAACCGGGTTTAAAATATTTAACAAACCTGTTGAACTCAATAAGTAAGGATTTAGATTGTTCGGATTTCTTCTTATCAGTTCTAATTATAGACCAAAATTGACATGGGCTACAACCAATTAACAGAAGATTATCATCATTTTTTCTTAATCCTAATTCTTTTTTAAGTTCTTTTTCTTCCAGTTCATATACATCCGCGAGAATAAATTTTGATCCTTTATTGTTAGCTTCATAAGTTTCTTTGCAATTAGGGTCAATATCAATACCAGCAATAACTCTAATTCCCGCTAAGGTCATTCCTTTAGTCATACCCCCACCCGAACAGAAAAAATCTACCGCTTTAATGTTTTTTTTCTCCATTTAATAGCTTGGTCAATTTTCGCAATACAAAGTAAAGTATTTTTTTCAATTTCATTACCCCAGAATCTCATAACTATCCAACCTTCACCCTCCAGCTTCTTATTAACTTCAATATCTCGTTCAATATTCCTTGTTATCTTTTTATACCAAAAATCAATATTTGTCTTGTGTTCGTGTTTTCTTTTATCCCAATCTTTGCCATGCCAAAACTCACTATCACAAAATACGGCAATCTTTAACTTTTTAAATACAAAATCAGGTTTTCCAAAAACCATTTTGTCATTTTTTCTATATCTAAGACCTATTGACCATAATCCCTTACCTAAGATGATTTCTATTTTTGAATCCTTAGACCTAACGGCCTGCATATTTTTTCGTCTTTGTTGCACAGTCAATTTGTCCATTTAATATACTACATTTTAAAATTATAATGAATATATTTACTGCTTATGTCAATAAATATTATATATTTGTTAAATATACCTTTAATTTAAAACAAAAAAATGTCTTCAAAGAGAAGAGAAAGATTTGAGAAGGTGGCTTCTAACCGTGTCCAAAAAATCATTGATTTTCTAGATCTGCTCGGAAATTGTGCCAACAAAAACAATTACGAATATACGGAAAAAGATGTTGAACTAATGTTCAAAGAAATTAATCGAGCATTAAAAGAAACAAAGATTCTATATGATAAGGAAATGGGCAAAACAAAAAAAAGAGGTTTTAAATTTAAAAGCTAAATTAAAAAATGGAAAAGAATTGTGAGTGGTTTTTTGGGAGTGAAGGTGGAATAGATATAGGACCAAATGACCCTATTCATCAGACTTATAAAGGGAATCCATATTATTCAATTGTAAGGGAAGCAATTCAAAATTCTTTGGATGCAGTGAATGATGAAAGGTTCCCCGTAACAGTTACCTTTCGGTACTTTGAGTTAGACAGATTAAACTATCCTAATTTGTTTAAGTTAGAGGAACATATTAGACAGTCGTTGGATTATTTCAAAAACAATAGTGATGCAAAGCGATTATTCGAAGATATGCTTCATTATCTCAATGGAAATGAAAAAGGGAAAAAAAAGTTGCATATAAGTTGTTTGAAAATTTCTGACTACAATACAAAGGGAATGCATTATAATTTGGGGAATACGGAGTCTCCTTTTTATGCGTTTTTACGAGCAGCTGGAGTTAGTGCAAAAATGAATTGTGGTTCTGGTGGTTCTTTTGGGTTTGGTAAAGGAGCATATTTTGCATTATCTCCAATTAAAACCTTAATTGTTTCTTCTCGAGATGCAAATTATGATGTGTATTTTGAAGGTGCAACAAGGTTAACAACTCATAAAAATAATTTAGGCAGAAAGCTTACTGCTTATGGTTTCTATGATAACCAAAGTGGGGAACCAATAGATAACGAATATGAAATTCCGGAATTTTTCAAAAGGGCTGAAATTGGGACAGATATTAATATTATAGGATTATGGGATGAAGTTGACCGAAACCGATTAATGATAAAATCAGTACTTAATAACTTCTGGTTGGCAATTCATGATAACAAACTTGTTGTAAGTATTAATGATGTAACAATTAGCAAAGAAAATCTAGAGCAAATTATTGATGAATATTTCCTTAATGAATTTGAAAGTGGCAATGCAAACGAAATTGAAACATGGAATCCCAAACCTTATTATAGATCTGTAAAATATGCAGAGGCAAATGATCAGTTTAAAGTGTTTGAAGGTGACTTGGAAGTTCTTGGTAAGGTGAAGTACTATATTTATTTGGATAAAGGGTTACCGAACAGAACTTCGTTCTTTAGAAAACCGAAAATGGTTGTATTTAAAAGGACCAACAAGAAAATTAACGGATATGCTGCAGTGTTAATCTGTGATAGCGAACAAGGAAATGGACTTTTAAGAATGATGGAAAACCCTGCTCATAATGAGTGGCGGAAGGAAAATTACCCAACAATAGAAGGCAGAATTAATCGAATTGCAAGGAGAGCCGAAAAAGAACTAAGTGATTTTGTAAATGAGAAGTTGGAATCACTTTCAAAAATAAATACGAGTAAAAAAATTGCTTTTTTAGGATTAGAAGATTATCTGTCAATTCCAGAAGACCTATTAGAAAAAGATGATGACTCAGATCTATCTGGAGAAAATGCTAATCTTAAATCTGGAACTCCTTCAGGAGATTTATCCACCGATGAAACAGGAATACAAACGACAAACAAAAATGGACAAATTTCAATAAAACCTAATATAAAGCCGCCTACAGAAATCAAAGAGGAAGATAACGTAGAAATTAATAATAAATCGGAGGAAACCATAACAGTTGGTGACGATAATGATAGCGAAGGTGGAGATGGCCTATTACCTAACGATGGTAATTCAGGAGACAAAGGCACAAGATGCGTAGAAGATAGCAAAAGCAGAATTCTCGTCAAAGTAAGGTTAAACGTGGCTGCACAGAAGGAACAAAATATTTTCTATCACAACCTCATAATAAGTTGCGATAAAGATATAGGCAACTCGGAACTGGAATTATTAGTTGGTGCCGATAATGATAAGGATGATGGCCTTGCTATAAAATCAAGTACTATCGGAGTGATTGATGGTAACAAATTGAAGAAAGTGCCTTTATCAACTGGGAGGAACCGAATCAAAATTATGTTTGCCGATAATCTAAAACATTCTGTAAAAATCAAAGCTTATGAAATTCAATGACGTTTCTTTCCCTCATCCTGTATTGGGTATTGGTGATGCAGTTCTAAGTAAAATAGGATTAAATCCTAAACCAGAAATTCTATCTGGTGCTGATACTTATTCTGTTTGTGTAAATTACGAACATGATAATAATGATTTAGCTATATTAATAGAAAATGGTCAAGCAGAATTTTTTTGTGAAGCAACTTGTTCCAATACTTTATATAGAGAAATGTTCAAAAGAGATAAAAGTCCCATAATTTTCGAAATTCCGAAAAAGTATGTAAAGGGGAAAGTTTATTTCACCTGTGCTTTAGTGGCAAAATCACCAATCCAAAATTATCAAAACAGCAAGTCCAATCTTGATTATGATGGATATAGTTTTGAGATAGAAACTGGGGATATATTAGCATTCTTTGGAGAATTCAATTTCAATGCTGACATTAATTACGAAAAGCTTAAAGCGGTTTCGTCATTCATGGAAGTTGTTGAGAACAAAGATCCTAATGCAATTTATACTAATGTCGATTTAAATAAAAGTAAAATTGAGATACAACTTCCCTCTGAAGATTATAAGGCTTTTGCAAGTGAAGACATTTCGAAGGAGACAAATTTTGCACCAATTTTTCATTCCTCAATTGTACTCAATGCTTTATTGATGGCTCTCTACAACATTGATACCCATAAAGATTTGCTATGGGCTAAAGTAATAGATTACCGTATGAAAGACGAAAAACAATTTGAATCAATTTCTGTCGAAGAGAAAGAAAATATCCCAGAAATTGCACAAAGATTATTAGGGAATCCATTTAGACGGTTAATATCTGGATTGGAAGTTGTCATTGAATCACCTAACGAAACAGAAGAATTTTAAAATGGAAAAACAACTAATCTTTAAAGAGAAATATGTGCTTCAATTAAAAGAAGAAATTGAAGGTGGAGCTTCCTTAGATAAATACAAGAGCAATGAGTTTGTTTATGACAAAAAGCAGACTTTAATGATGCCTAACATAATCAAAACAGATGGTTTGGCAGCCAACCTTTATCCAGATAATGATTTTCAAACTGCGATTAAAATATTTGAGGCTTTTAAAAATTTGGAACCAATCCAAGCATCTGATGATAGACTGTGGACATATCTTGCTCACGTTGATTTGTATTCATATATGATAAAAAGATGGAATGCAGTTTATAGAGGAATCGCAAAAGACAATATAGATTATGTACTAAATCATTGGTTTTTATCATCGACAGCACAAAGTGAATTATTAAGACATGCTCTATCTGGTTTATGGTGGGCAGTCTATTTGTCAGTTGATGAAAAAAGAGGAGAGAAAAAGTACGAATTAACAGAAATTCTCTTCCAACAATTAGATTTCGCAACAAGAACTTTGGGATTATATAAATTAGGGCGCCATAAAGAAGCAGTTATTGGTATATTGGAGTTTATTCAGGAGAATGAACCTCTTTTTAATAAGAGGTTTGAAGATAAAACCCGTTATATCACCAAACACTTAAATTTATTAGGAGGGGTAAAACCAATTTCTTACTATGATCGTACCTATTTTAAAAGCGAATTGCAGAAAGTATATGATAACATCGCTACTATATGACTTCTTAACTGACAGAATCAAACATGAAAAACTGTCCGGCAGGAAACGACAACAATACAACAATTGGATTTATTAACTGATATAATTTTGTACTATGTTTTGTACTACTAATGAAAATGGTCTCGTAAATATTTGATTTACAGGGCCATTTGATTTACTCAGTCGGGGTGAGAACCCTATATTCACCTCCCCACGGTAATAGCAAATAACTCATCTACTAGAAACAAGTATAATACAAAGGGCATAGAGCGGAGAGAGTCAATATATCCTATAATCTGACAAACCTTATCAACGGATAATAATATCTTTTCAAACTTCCTCTGCCTGTCAGTATACTCACAATAATAGGATAAATAACATTAAGGATGTATAATATACCTCCGATTATAAATAGAGGGGGGAACGAATCCAAATCTTGGGGTGTGCCAGCCACTGCATTATCAAAATAAAGAGTAATTCCTGTCACCATTAAGCCCGAAAATATCAAAGTCCACAAAATCTGAAAGTTCAGCAAATCGGCTCCCTGTTCATTCAGACCAATTATTTTATCTCGTTTTGTAATCCATAAAATCAACGGGATTATTATATTTCCCAGAGGGATGAAAATAAACGTCAGCACCGACAGATGAAAAAACCTGATGTACTTATTATCTTCTGTCTTGCCATAATCAAGAATATCCTCCGTGTTTATTTCCAGGACACTGCAAAGCATCTTCAGGGTATTCCCGCGTGGAACAGTTTCTCCTTTTTCAATCCGCTGTAAAGTTCTCAGGTTAATTTTTGCAAGGTCTGAAAGCTCTTCCTGGGTCAGGCCTTTTCTCTTTCTTATCTCAAGAATTTTATCACCTATTGTTTCCATTGTTTATTCGGGTTTGATTTACAGCTCAAAACTACAACCGTCATACTCAAAAGTGTAATGGTTTGTTTGCGTCATTTTTACGGCATTTATGCCAACATACTGATTACCAGGATAAATTTTTATAATTTCCTGGTATGTGTGCTTCAATTGCAAATGTAAACTTTGTTTTTAGCAGAATCAAGCAGTTCGGGCGAGACGATGTCAGGGAAGGTACGGGGTACGGGGTTCGGGGTCCGGGGAAGAACATTGTTATGCGGTTATGCGGTTCTGCAGGTTTTAACTCATAGCTCATAGCTGATGGCTGATTGCTGAAAGCTGACAGCTGATACCTCA
>Ga0326726_10004524_pt1 | contig 12675 bp, 9 predicted proteins | sample MHFenrmetagenome_2_FD_207603 | JGI IMG/M metagenome (GOLD analysis project Ga0326726, IMG submission 207603) | Lab enriched peat soil microbial communities from Michigan Hollow, Ithaca, NY, United States - MHF15MN | ecosystem: Environmental > Terrestrial > Soil > Wetlands > Peat | place: USA...
ATCCGGCCGCCTGCGCCGACCGACGGAGTCAAGGTAACCGTCACGTCCGTGCCGATCGAAGCTGCGCTGCCCGCCACCGTTATCGTGCCGGTATTCGTAACCGAACCGGTGGAAATACGACCGCCGGTATTTACGGTCAGCCCGACCCCGGCACTTGTCATGGTGCCGTCAGTCGCCGATTTCTCAGCCACCGTGGTTTTGAAGGCGCTGGCAGCGAGCACTATTTCCGACACTTTGGCGCGGATCGTGTAGTCCTGATACGCGGGCAGCGCAACCGCCGCCAGTATACCGATGATCGCCACGACGATCATCAGCTAGATGAGCGTGAAACCTTCACGCTTCTTCTAGTTGCGAAACATCATTTCTTCTCCTTGCTGAGTACGTACCCAGGAATCACTGTTTCTTCGGCACCGGGCTCCAGGAGCCGCAAGCGCCGTTGCGGTGGGGGACAGAGCAAGCGCCGTGCCCTGTGCGAGTTGCCGCGCCGAGAGCGCGCAGTCACTGGGCCGACGGCCGCAGATCAGCTGCGCTTCCCGCCTCGCGTGCGCCTTCGCTGGCGAAGGTGTCCGACGTCACCGAATGACGTTTCGCGCGCGCGCGAGTGACGGATCTCGTCACCGACGATGGCGCCATCAGTCACTCCCATCGTCGAGACGGAGCTTCTCCAGCCGGTAGCGCAACGAGCGGAAGGTCACGCCCAGGAGCTGCGCGGCGCGCTTCTTCACGCCCTTGGTGCGCTGCAGCGCCTCCTGGATCAGGGAGGTCTCGTAGGCTGCGAGCAGCGCGTCCAGATTGACTCCGTCCGCAGGGATGCGCGCAGTGACCGGCGGCTCGGCGGGGCGGCGCACGGTCGCGGGCAGACACTCGAGCGTGATGCGGTTGGTGCGCGCGAGCGTGACTGCGCGCTCCACCAGATTCTCGAGCTCGCGCACGTTGCCGGGAAAGCCGTAGGCCTCCAGCGCCGGCAGCACGGCGGGGTCGAGCTCGCGCACGTCCTTGCCGAGCTCGGTCGAGTACTTCTCCGCGAAGTGCTGCACCAGCTGCGGCAGGTCCTCCGGCCGCTCGCGCAGCGGCGGAAGCTCGATCTCGATCACGTTCAGCCGGTAGAAGAGGTCTTCGCGAAACCGCCCCTCTCTCACTTCGAGATCGAGGCGGCGGTTCGTCGAGCACAGGATGCGCACGTCGACGTGGATCTCGTTCGTGCCGCCGACCCGCTGAAAGGTGCGATACTGAATGGCGCGCAAGACCTTGACCTGGAGGCCGAGGTCCATCTCGCCGATCTCGTCGAGAAACAGCGTGCCGCCGTTCGCGACCTCGAAGAGACCCGGCTTGTTGGCGCTGGCGCCGGTGAACGACCCCTTCACGTGACCGAACAGCTCGCTCTCGAGCAGGTTTTCGGGAATCGCTCCGCAGTTCACGGCGACGAACGGCGAGTCACGTCGATCCGACAGATTGTGGATGGCGCGCGCGATCAGCTCCTTGCCCGTGCCGCTCTCGCCGGTGATCAGGATGTTCGCGCGCGTGGGCGCGACCTGGCGCACGAGCGCGAAGATCTCCTGCATGCGGGAGCTCTTGCCGATGATCGTCGGGAACGCGCTCTCGACCTTGAGCTGCTGGCGCAGGCGCCGGTTCTCGTGCGAGAGATCGCGCTTCTCGAGCGCCTTTTCGACCACGAGCCGGATCTCGTCGACCGAGCACGGCTTGGTCAGATAGTCGTAGGCGCCGTGCTTCATCGCCTCGACCGCGGACTCGGTCGTGCCGTGCGCGGTGATCAGGATGACGGTGGTCTCGATGGAGAGGCGGCGGATCTGGTCGAGCAGCTCGAGCCCCGACATTCCCGGCATGCGGATGTCGCTGATGACCAGATCCCAGTCGTCGCTCTCGAGGGCGACCAGCGCCTCGCTCGCGGAGCCGCAAGCGCTGACCTCGTGACCGTCGCGCTGCAGGAGGATCTGCAGAAACTCCTGCATGCTGGTCTCGTCGTCGACCACGAGAATCCGAGCCAAACGTCTCCTCCCCGGCTGGCGGATCGGAACCTGGGCGAACGCGCTTAAGGCGGCGACTTGGGCAGGAAGACGCGGACGGTCGTGCCGCGCCCCGGCTCGCTCGTGACGCCGATGCGGCCGCCGTGGGCCTCCACCACGCGGTGTACGGTGGCGAGCCCGAGGCCGGTGCCCTTGGGCTTCGTCGTGTAGAACGGCTCGAACAAGCGATCCATCGTCGCCGCGGGAATTCCGCAGCCGCGGTCTTCGATCGACACCTCGACGCCGTCGTCGAGCGGCGCGGCGCGCACGTGCACGGCGCGATCTCTCGGATCGCTCTGCGCCGCGTTCAACACCAGATTCCAGAACACCTGGCGCAGCTGGTCCGGATTGCCGAGCGCCACGAGCTCTGCGGGCACGTCGACGCTCACCTCGATGCCGAGCGACGCGTCGCGCGCCACGAGCTCCGCGATCTCCTCGAAGAGCGTTCGCAGCGGCACGGGCCCGCTGTGTCCGGGTCCGGGTCGCGCGTAAGTGAGGAAGTCAGTGACCAGGCGGTTGAGTCGTGCCGTCTCCCGCTGGACGATCTGTGAGAGCGTCTGCGAGTGCCGATCCGATTGAGGCAGATCCGCCGCGAGCAGCTCCACCGCGCCCGAGAGCGACGCAAGGGGATTGCGGATCTCGTGAGCCAGCCCTGCGGCGAGCTGGCCGATCGCGCCGAGTCGCTCGCTCTTGTGGAGCTGCTCCTCCATCTCCACCAGGTGGGTCAGGTCCTGGAAGATCAGGATCGCCCCCTCGGGGACCCCCGCGGGATTGCGCAGCCACGATAGCGACATCCCGAGGTGCAGATTGCGCCCGCTCCGGTCGCGGTACTCCAGCTGGATGCGGCGCTGGCGCTCGGCGACCTCGATCGGGCCGAGGCTCGGGAACAGGTCGGAGAGCGAGCGGCCGAGCATCTCGGCGGCGGCGTAGCCGGTGATGTGCTCCGCCTCCTGGTTGAACGACGAGATCACCTCCGCGCGAGTCACCGTGAGCAAGCCCGACGAGACGTTGTCGACGATGCGGCGGTGCAGCTCGCCGAGCTCCTGCAGCTCCGCGCGGCCGGCCTGGACCTCCACGGCGAGACGCCGCGCCAGCAGCGCAACGGCGAGAAACGCCGCCGCGTGCGCGCCGACGGACGCTCCGGCCTCGTGACTCGACATCGCGAACTCGGCGCTGTACGGCGGGAACCAGCCCATGATTGGTCCCCACGCGATCGCGAAGTGAGCGACGATCGCGAAGCCGCACGCGAGCATCGCCCCGCGCGAGCCGAGCGTGAGCGCGGCGTACACGATCCAGATGATGAACAAGAAGCCGAGGATCGAACGCGGTCCTCCGGAGCAGTACACGAACCCGGAGATCAGGACCGCGTCGCCCGCCAGCTCGAGCATGTGCAGGCGGCTCCACGGGCTCCAAGCCGCGAGCGCCCCGTAAGCGAGGGCGAGCAGGAAGCCCGCGAGCACGAGCACGTAGAGCGCCGTGAGCTCGTTGTTCGGGTACGCGCCGCCGCCACGCAGCTGCGCGAGCACCGCGAACGTGAGGATCGCGGCGAGCGCGACCAGCCGAGCGGCGAAGGCATTCGCCGGGATCGTCCCGTGCGGAGCCCGCTCCGGCATGCGCGAGTTAGACGACGTTGTCGGCGATCTTGAAGATCGGCAGGTACATCGCGATCAAGAGACACCCGATCGTCCCGCCCAGGCCGACCATGAGCAACGGCTCGAGCAGCGAAGTGAGTGCGTCGACCGCGGTGTCGACCTCGTCGTCGTAGAAGTCGGCGATCTTGCCGAGCATCGCGTCCATGGCGCCGGTCTGCTCGCCGACCGAGATCATCTGCACGACCATGCCGGGGAAGACCTTGGAGCCCTGCAGCGGCTCGGCGATCGTCTTGCCTTCGGCGATCGACGACTTCGTCATCAGGATCTCTTTCTCGACGACGACGTTGCCCGCCGTGCGCGCGACGATCTCGAGCGCGTCGAGGATCGGGACGCCGGACGAGAGCATCGTCGACAGAGTTCGCGAGAAGCGCGCAACCGCGACCTTCTGCAAGAGTGACCCGAATATCGGCGACTTCAGGAACAGCGCGTCCATGACCGCGCGGCCTTGGGTCGTGCCGTAGTAGCGCTTCAGCCCATAGCCGACGAGACCGACGCCGATGATCAAGTAGAGGATGTACGCCTGCAGCCAGTGCGAGATGTTGATGACCATCTGCGTGGGCGCGGGCAACGTTCCGCCGAAGTCCTTGAACATCTTCTCGAAGACCGGAATGACCTTCGTCAGCATGACGACCACGACGATGGTCGCGATCACGGTGACCGCGGCCGGATAGGTCATCGCGCCCTTCACCTTGCGGCGAAGCTTGTCGTTCTTTTCGAGATAGGCGGCGAGCCGCGAGAGAATCGTGTCGAGGATGCCGCCGACCTCGCCGGCCGCGACCAGGTTCACGTACAGGCGATCGAACACCTTCGGGTGCTTGCCGAGCGCGTCGGAGAACGTCGAGCCGCTCTCCACGTCGCCCTTGATCTGCAGAATGATCTTCTTGAAGCCGGGGTTCTCCTGCTGAGTGCCGAGGATGTCGAGACACTGCACGAGCGGCAGACCCGCGTCGATCATGGTCGCGAACATGCGCGTGAACACGACCAGGTCGCGGATCTTCACGCCCCTCTGGAGGAACGGGAAGATCTCGCCGAGCTCCTTGCCCTTCGGCTTCACGGTCGTGGGCGTGATCGCCTGAGCGCGCAGCGTCGTCATCGCGCTGTCGACGTCGGCCGCGACGATCACGCCCTTCTTGGACTGGCCCTCTCGCGTCTTCCCGACCCAGTTGTATGTAGGCATGGTGCTCTCCCGCTCTCGGCGCTCAGGTCGCCGAGCGGCGACGCGAGGCGAGCGCGTTTGGATTCGCGATGATGTTCGCGAGCTCGTCCGGATCCGAGCTGCGCGCGGTGGCGTCCTCGAGCGTGACCAGCCGGCGCTGGTACAGGTCGGCGAGTGACTGGTTCAGGGTCTGCATCCCGAACTTGTCCTGGCCCATCTGCATCTGCGAGTAGATCTGGTGGATCTTGTCCTCGCGGATCAGGTTGCGGATGGCCGGGTTCGGCACCATGACCTCGAGGGCGATCACGCGTCCGCCGCCCGGCTTCGTCATCAGCGTCTGACTCACGACGCCCTCGAGCACGAACGAGAGCTGCGTGCGGATCTGCGACTGCTGGTGCGCGGGGAACACGTCGATGACGCGGTTGATCGTCTGCACGCACGAGTTCGTGTGCAGGGTCGCGAGACACAGGTGACCGGTCTCCGAGACGGTCAGTGCCGCCTCGATCGTCTCGAGATCGCGCATCTCGCCGACCAGCACGACGTCCGGGTCCTGGCGCAGGATGTAGCGCAGCGCCGCCTTGAAGCTCTGGGTGTCCGCGCCGACCTCGCGCTGGTTCACCACGCAGTTCTTGTGCGGATGCAGATACTCGATCGGGTCCTCGATCGTGATGATGTGGTGGTGGTTGTCGGTGTTGATCTTGTCGATGATCGACGCGAGCGTCGTCGACTTGCCCGAGCCCGTCGGACCGGTGACCAGGATCAGGCCGCGCGGCTTCTGCGCCAGCCTCTCGATCACCGGCGGGAGCCCGAGCTCCTCGAAGCTCAGGATCTTGTACGGGATCGTGCGGAACGCGCCGGCGACCGCGCCGCGCTGCACGAAGATGTTCGCGCGGAAGCGCGCGAGGCCCTTCACGCCGAACGAGAGATCGAGCTCGTTGTTCGCCTCGAAGCGGTGCTTCTGGGCGTCGGTGAGGATCGAGTAACACGCCTGCTTCGTGTCCTGCGGGGACAGCGGGTCCATGCGCAGCGGAGTCAGGTGACCGTCGACGCGGAGCTGCGGCGCGCTGCCGGTCGTGAGGTGCAGGTCGGACGCGCCCTTCTCGACCATCGCCTTCAGCAGCTGATGAAGATTTGCCATCGCCCTCTCAATCGTCCCTGGCCGACACGCGGAAGACCTCGGCGAGCGTGGTCGTCTGCTCGAGCACCTTGTTCAGCACGCTGCGCCGCAGCGTCGCCATGCCGTGGCGGATCGCCTCGCGCTTGATCTCGGTGGAGCTTGCCCCGTTCAGCACGAACTCCTTCAGCGTTTCGGTCGCGGTCATCACTTCGTACACCGCGATTCGGCCTTTGAAGCCCGTGTCTGAACAGTTGGCGCAGCCGGCGCCCTTCATCGGTCGGCACTTCTTCGCCTCGTCCGGGGTCATGCCGGCCTGCTCGAGCTCCTCGCGCGTGATGCTCGGGTCTTCCTGGCGACACTCCGGACAGATCTTGCGCGCGAGCCGCTGCGCGACGATCGCGTTCACGGAGCTCGCGACGAGAAACGGCTCGATGCCCATGTTCAGCAAGCGGTTGATCGTGCTGGGCGCGTCGTTGGTGTGCAGCGTCGACAACACCATGTGACCGGTGAGCGCGGCCTTGATGCCGATCTCCGCGGTCTCGAAATCGCGGATCTCGCCGACCATGATGATGTCCGGGTCCTGCCGCAGGAAGGCGCGCAGACACGCGGCGAAGTTGAGCCCGATGTCTTCCTTCATCTGCACCTGGTTGATGCCGGTGAGGTTGAACTCGACCGGGTCCTCGGCGGTGGAGATGTTCTCGCTGGTCTTGTTCAGCTCCGAGAGCGCGGAGTAGAGGGTCGTCGTCTTGCCGGAACCGGTGGGGCCCGTGACGAGCACCATCCCGAAAGGCAGATGGATGGCGTGCTGGAAGTCGGCGAGCTGCTTCTCCTCGAACCCGAGCTTGGTCATGTCGAGCTGCAGGTTGCCCTTGTCGAGGAGGCGGAGAACGATCTTCTCACCGAACAGTGTAGGGAGGACGGAGACGCGATAGTCCATCTCCTTGGTCTTCCCCATCTTCAGCTTGATGCGACCGTCCTGGGGAAGCCGGCGTTCGGCGATGTCGAGGTCGGCCATGATCTTGACGCGGGAAGTGAGTGGATTTCGGAGCTTGCGCGGCGGGCGCATGACCTCGTAGAGCACGCCGTCGATGCGGTACCGGACGCGGAAGTCCTTCTCGTACGGCTCGATGTGGATGTCCGACGCGATCTTCTTGATCGCGTCGGTGAGGATCAGGTTGACGAGCTTGACGACGGGGGCGTCCTCGACCGCCTTCTCGAGCTCTTCGAGACTCGGGCCCTCTTCGTCGCCGACGACCTCGAACTCCTGGTCGTCGAAGCCCGCCATGACCTCGTCGAGGTCGGCGCCCTTGTCGTAGTAGCGATCGATCGCGCGCCGGATCGCCTCTTCCGCGGCGACGACGACCTCGACGTTGTAGCCCGTGAGGAACTTGATGTCGTCGATGGCGAAGATGTTCGACGGGTCCGACATCGCCACGATCAGAGTCGAGCCGGCGCGATTCACGGGCAGGATCGTGTGCTTGGTCGCGACCTCTTCCGGAATCAGCCCGATGACTTCCCCGTCGACCTCGAACTCGTCGAGCTCGATCGTCGGCACGCCGTACTGATTGGAGACGGTCTCTGCGACCTTCCCCTCTTCGACGAAGCCGAGCTTCGTGATCTGGTAGCCGATGCGCGTGCCGCTGGTGCGGGCCTCTTCCTTCGCGCGCTTCAGCTGTTCCTCGGACAGAAGGTTCTTCTGTACGAGGAGCTCGCCGATCCGATCGTTCAACGCACCCCTCCGCTCGCCGCCCAACCAGACAAACAGACAAAATACGGGTGTCGCAGGGAGACCCGAGATCGTCCGCGTTATCGGTGGTCGCCGGAGGGAGCTTTACCGAGTCCGGGCGCGACGATTTCCGTCAAACGCGCGCCTGTCTGGGCAGCCACGACGCCGCCGATCAGCGTCACCGGCAGCCAGTAAGTGATGTGCACCAGCGTGCCGTAGGCGACCGCGACGGCGCTCGGAACGCCGAACAGATGCAGCGCTTCGCGGCAGGCGAAGTGGAACACGCCGAAGAAGCCCGGGGCCGACGGCGCGGCGACCGCAAGCGCGACGAACACGTTGGTCGTGAACGTCGCCAGAATCATCGTGCTCGGCGGAAGATCGATCGAGAACGCGTACAGGCCGAGCAGGAACGGCGCGGGCAGCACGATGCCCCACAGGATCAGCGTTTGGAACAGCACCTGCGCGGTCGCATGAAACCCGCGCAGACCGGCGAGGCCGCGACACACTTCTGTGACGAGCCCCATCACGCGCTCGCGCACGCCATCGGGGAACACCCGCAGCAGGCCGGCGAGCAGCCCGAGCGAGCCGGTCTCGTCGATGCGCAGCGCGACGATCGCGGCCACGGGGATCAAGCTGAACAGTCCGAAGATCGCCGCGCCGGAGCGCACCCACGACGGCATCGCCTTCGTGTGCACGAGCAGCAGGATCCCGGCCATGATCGATACCGCGGTGAAGTCGATCACGCGCTCGAGCACGAGCGTGCCCAGCGCCGCCGAGCCGCGCACCTCCGTCTCGCGGCCGAGCAGCCACGGCCGCGCGAGCTCACCCAGCCGGAACGGGAGCACGTTGATCGCCATGAAGCCGAGCGCGGTCGCGCGGAACAGCGGCCGGATCGGCAACGGCTTCGCGGAGAGCGAGCGCGCGAGCCAACGCCAGCGCAGCGCGCGCAGGTAGAGCGCCAGCACGTGCATTGGCACCATCGCGAGCACCAGCCAGACGTTGGCGTCACCGATGTGTGTCGCCACCTCGCGCAGGTTGACGTCGTGGACCGTGTACAGGATCGCCGCGACCGGGAGCGCCACACCGACCCAGAGCCGCCAATCGAACGCGAGGCGCAGTGCTCGCTTGCCCAGGCTCGCGATGCGAGTCGTCACGCTCGACGCGTCTCGGCGAGCAACGTGTGCCGCGCCTGCTCCGCGTCGCTCGCGATCTGCCGCGCCAGCTCTTGCGGCCCGGAGAAGCGCCGCTCCTCGCGGATGCGCGCGTGGAAGGCCAGCTCCAGACGGCGCCCGTAGAGGTCGCCGTCGAAGTCGAGCAGGTGTGTCTCGACCAGGACGCGCCCCGGCGCGAACGTCGGGCGCGTGCCGACGTTGGTGACGCAGGCGAATGACTCCTCGCCGAGCCGGCCCGGCGAAGCGGCGTCGAACAGACGCACGCGCGTCGCGTACACGCCGTTCGCGGGAACGATCTCGTTCTCCGGCGCGAGGTTCGCGGTCGGGAAGCCGAGCGTCCGGCCCCGCCGATCGCCCTCCACGACCCGACCCCAAACGGTGTAGGGCCGCCCCAGGCACAGACGCGCGTCGGCGACGTCGCCGAGCGCGAGTGCCTCTCGCACGCGCGTGCTCGAGACGTCCGCGCCGCCGGCGCGAACCTGAGCGAGCAGCACGACCCGGATGCCGAGCGCGGGGCCGCGCGCCACCAGCATCTCGCCGGAGCCCGAACGTCCCTTGCCGAAGTGGAAGTCGCGACCGACGAACACCTCGCGCGGCGCGAGCCGCTCGGCGATGACGTCGCGCAAGAACTCGTCGGGCGAGAGCGCGGCGAACGCCGACGTGAAGCGCTCGCGCACGAGAAAGTCGATGCCCTCGCGTTCGAGCCCCGCCGCAAGCTGGTCCCAAGTCATCAACAGCGGCTGCTTTTGCTCCGGAAACAGCACGCGCCGCGGATGCGGGTCGAAGGTGTAGAGCGCGGTCGGACAACCGAGCTCGCGGCCGCGCGCCGCGACGGCGGCGAGCAGCGCGCGGTGACCCAGGTGCAGACCGTCGAAGTTGCCCACGGTCAGCACGCATCCCCGAGCGGACTCGCGCGGCTGATCGCTGCCCTCGATGACCTGCATTCGGGCCTCATACTTACGGTGTCGAGGCGCACTGCGCAACGCCAATCCTGATTGACTTCGATCGACCGCGTCAGTCGACGAGGCCACCCTGGCCGACCCCAACTCTCGCGCATTTCACGGCGCCGCAGCTTGCTCGCGCGGCTCGAGCGGCTCTCGCCGCGCGGCGAGAAACCCGCGCTATCCTGCCCTCCCATGCGCACCATCGCCCGGCATCTCGTGGCCGAGTTCACGCTCACGAGCACCGCGGTGTTTCTCGGCTTCGCCACGCTGTGGCTGGCCGCGGACATGTTGCTCCACATCGACGACCTGGCGGGTCGCCTCGACGTGGGGCTGCGCGAGGTCGCGCTGCGCGCCTTTCCGGTGCTTCCGATCATGCTGCCGCTGTCGGGCCTCGCCGGCGCGGTGCTGTGTCTGAGTCGTGCGGTGCGCAACCGCGAGCTGACCGCGATCCGCACCGGCGGGATCCGCCTGCAGCTCGCGCTGGCTCCGCTCTTGATCGTGTGCGCGCTCGCGTCTCTCGGGTTCGCCATCCTGGACGACCGCGTGCTTCTCCCCTTGCGCGAGATCCTCGAGCGCGGCCGCGCGGACGCTCAGGGCGAGAACGTGCGCAACCCGGAGCGCCTGCTCGGCCGCTGGTGGTTCGCCTCGGGAACTTCGATCTTCTCGGCGCGGAAATACGACGCCGACGCGCGCACGCTGCTGGACGTCACGGTGTTCCTGTTCGACGAGCATCGCCAGATTCGCCAGCGCATCGACGCGAGCAGCGCCGCGAGCATCGACGGAGACACTTGGGAGATTCACGACGCCCACGTGCTCGAGTTCGCGCCCGGCGAGGGCATCGCGCGCCACGACGCGCCCTCGCTCCGCCTCGACCTGGGCATCACCAGCCGCGAGATGAGCCGCGCGGCGGAGCCGGCGGCGACCGCGTCGCTGCGCCAGCTCGCGCGGCAGATCCGGAAGAGCGCCGACGACGCGGCGCAGGTGGCGAAGCTCGAGCTCGCGTTTCACGGGCGGCTCGCCCAGCCCTTCGGCATCCTGATCGTGGTGCTGCTCGCGATCCCGTTCGCGACGGGCGACGCGGTTCGCGGCGACTCACTCCCGCGCGCCCTGCTGCGCGCGCTCATGGCGGCGTTCGCGTTCTGGCTGTCCTGGACGCTCGCGCTGCTGTCGGCGCGCTCGGGCGCGCTGCCCGCGCCGCTGCCGGTCTGGGGAGTCACGCTGGGTGCGCTGGCGATCGGCTTCTGGCGCTACCGGCAGATTCCGGAGTGACTCACTTCTCCGGCTTTTCGCCCTTCTCGATCTTCGCGCCGCCCATGTCGAACAGATAGCGCAGGAAGCCGGAGCGCGGCGACATGACCACGGTGGTCTGATCGTCGAGCGCCTTGCGGTAGGCCTGCAGGCTGCGAAAGAACGCGTAGAACTCCGGATCGCTCCCGTAGGCGTCGGCGTAGATCCGCGAAGCCTCGGCGTCGCCTTCGCCGCGCAGGCGAAGTGACTCGCGTTCGGCCTGCGCCAGGATCACCTGACTCTCGCCGTCGGCCTTGGAGCGCAGCGCGCGCGCCTGTTGTTCCCCCTCGGCGCGGAACTTCAGAGCGAAGCGAGCACGCTCGGTGCGCATGCGCTCGTAGACGCGCGCCAGGTTCTCGTCGGGATAGAGCGTCGCGCCGAGGCGCACGTCCACCACCTCGATGCCGAGCGGCGCGAGCTTCGCGTTCGAAGCCGCGGTGATCTCCTTCTGCACGCCGTCTCGCGCGTCCGACAGGAGGTCCGCGAGCCGGTGCTTGTTCACCGTCTCGCGCACCTCGCTGTAGGTGAGCTCGTCGATGCGCTGCACCGCGGTCTCCTCGCGCCGGTTCGCCTCGTAGAAGCGCCGGGGGTCGGAGATGCGCCAGACGACGTAGTAGTCCGCGTCGACCAGAGTCCGCTCGACGGTGTTGAGCGAGCGCTTGGCCGAGTGGAACAGGATGTTCTGCCGCGGGTAGAGCGACAGCTCGTGAATGCCGGGGATCACGATGTACCAGCCCGGCTCGGTCAGGTTCGGACGGTTCAGCGGGAGGCCGAACAGCGTCGGCTCGGCCCGATTCAAGACCGTCCGGAAGCCTTCCTCGCGCTCGTCGATGATCGTCACGCAGAAGATCGCGAAGACCGTGAGCGCGGCGACGAGCAACAGTCCCGAGATCCAGCGATTCATCGCGGCGCCTCCAGACGCCGCCCGAGCGGCAGATAAGGCAGGACCTTGTCACTGGCGCCCTGCTCGAGGATCACTTTGTCCATCTTGGGAAGGATCGCCTCGATGGTCTCGAGATAGAGCCGCTGGCGAGTGACTTCCGGCGCCTTCTTGTACTCGCCGAGCACCGCGCGGAAGCCCTCGGTCTCGCCCTGTGCCTCGAGAATGCGGCGCTCGTGATACGCATGCGCGAGGTTCACCGCTTCTTCCGACTTGCCTCGGGCCTCCGGAACGACCTTGTCCGCGTAGCCCTGCGCCTCGAGCACCGCGCGCTCCCGGTCCTGCTGCGCGCTCGCGACGTCGGCGAACGCCTCGCGCACGGCCTCGGGCGCCTCGACGTCCTGGAGCTGGATGTTCTCGACGCGCACGCCCGCGCGATAGCCGTCGAGCGCCGCCTGGAGCTGCGTGCGCGCGGTGTCTTGGATGAGGCCGCGCGCCGTGAGCACCTGGTCGATCGGATTCTGCGCCACGGCCGCGCGCACGACGCTGCGCGCGGCGTCGCGCAGAACGGCCTCGCGCTCGTCGGGCCGGAAGTTCAGGAGATAGTCGCGCAGATCACCGATCCGGTACTGCACCACGAAGTCGACGTCGACCAGGTTCTCGTCGGACGTCAGCATGTGCTTCTCGTCCGGGTGCTCCTCGACCCCGCCGCCCGCT
>Ga0326726_10004526_pt1 | contig 12672 bp, 12 predicted proteins | sample MHFenrmetagenome_2_FD_207603 | JGI IMG/M metagenome (GOLD analysis project Ga0326726, IMG submission 207603) | Lab enriched peat soil microbial communities from Michigan Hollow, Ithaca, NY, United States - MHF15MN | ecosystem: Environmental > Terrestrial > Soil > Wetlands > Peat | place: USA...
GTTCTTGCCGCCCATCGCCGACGGGCAGATGTCCTTCGTGTTCTTGGTCGACGAGGTCAGCTTCTCGGGGTTCTCGATCGGCCGGCCGGTCTTGAGGTCAACCCCGGTCGCCCAGTTGACGGTGACAAACGGGTCGGCCGCCAGCAGTTCGCCGGTCTTCCGGTCGAGCAGGTACGCGAACCCGTTGCGATCGAAGTTCGCGAGGGCCTTTCTCGGTTGCCCCTTGAAATTGATGTCCACCAGCACCATCTCGTTGATGCCGTCGTAGTCCCACCGATCGTGGGGCGTCTTCTGGTACGCCCACGCGGCCTTCCCCGTGTCGGGATTGCGCGCGAAGATCGTCATCGACCACTTGTTGTCGCCGGGACGCTGGTCGGGATTCCACGATCCGGGATTGCCGGAGCCGTAGTAGAGCAGGTCCAACTCGGGATCGTAGCTGTACCAGCCCCACGTCGTGCCGCCTCCGCGCTTCCACTCGTCGCCCTTCCAGGTTTCTTCGGATCCCGGGAAGCCGACTTCCGCCTCAGGGCCCGTGCTGTACATCCGCCAGATCTGCTTGCCGGTGTTGACGTCGTTGGCGGTGACGAATCCGCGGACGCCGAACTCGCCGCCGCTGATGCCGGAGATGACCTTGTCTTTGATCACGAGAGGCGCGGACGTGATCGTCTGGCCCTGCTTGTAGTCGCCCTGCTTGACCTTCCACAGCTCCTTGCCGGTTTCGGCATCGAGCGCGACCGTCGTCGTGTCCAGCTGGTTCTGGAAGATCTTGCCGTTGGCGTACGCCAGGCCGCGGTTGACCGTGTCGCAGCAGGCGACGGGGATCACTTTCGGATCCTGCTTCGGCGTGTACTTCCATTTCACCGGCGCGCCTTCTTTCGTCAGATCCAGCGCGTAGACGATGTTCGGAAACGGCGTGTGAACGTACATCGTGCTGCCGACGACCAGCGGTCCGCCTTCGTGGCCGCGTAGCACGCCCGTGGAGAAGGTCCAGGCGACCTTGAGGTTCTTGACGTTGCCTGCATTGATGGAGTCGAGCCCGCTGTACCGCGTCGATGCATAGTTCTTGTTCTGCATCGTCCATTCTTTGTCTTCAGCCTTGGGGGCCGTCGCCACCGCGCCGCCGGGCGCTTCCGCGACCGGTGCCTTGTCGCACGCGGTCAGCAGGACCGGCAGCGCCCCCGTGAAGAGCAGGATGAATAACCGTTTCATCGCATTGTCCTTTCTCTATGTGTAGGACGGGGCTTTCAGCCCCGCCTTGGCGGTCCTGAAAGGACCGCCCTACTTCGTCGCACTACTCCGCGTGTTCGCGTGAATGTTCTTGCCCGCCCAGTTGAGGATGACGTCGGCGACCTCGAGGTTGTTGGTGCCGAGCATCATCATGTGCGTCGTGCCGTTGAAGATCGGGTTGTTCAGCTCGTCCAGCTTGATGTAGTCGGCCTTCGCGGTGCCCTGGCCGGCGGCGCGCCGCGCCTTGATGGCGTTGACCGTCGTGTCGCACACCTCGCTCGATGCCGTGTAGTCGCCTTTCAGCGCCATATAAGGAATGTTGTCGAAATCTTCCGGCTTCAGCCCGCTGTTCGGCAGCGAGCACGATCCTTCGATCGTGATGAGCCCTTTCACCAGCCCGAGGTGACCGCGCTCCTTCAGGATCCGCACCATGTGATGTCCCATGATTCCCGACTGCGAGTGCGTGGCGACGACGGCGCCACCGAGCCGCTCCACCAGATCGGCGAGATCCCGCGGCGTCCAGGTGTTGGCGGGCGCGATCTCCTTCGGATCGCACGTCGCGCACGTCGAGCCGGGCAGCGTGACCTCGGCGTTCGGCACGAGCTGCTTGTAGTACTCGAGCGCGTAGTAGTTGTTCGGTCCGGCCGGCGCTCCGGCAATCGCCCCTTCGCGCGCGGCGATGTGCGGATCGGCCGTGAGCGGATAGGCGGGGAAGTAGTCCTTGCCGTGGCTCGTGTCGGTCGGCGGATCGCCGGGATCGCCGTGGCGGATCAGCGTGCCCGTCGTGATGTTCGAACCCGCCGGCACGAGATGACCGAACCACGCTGTCCACGCGCCGTTGTCGGTGATCCGGCCGAAGGCAGGAATCTTCGCCGCCCCGTTGACGGCGTCGCCGTTGCGCACCATCGCCGCGGCCTCGTGGATGACGGACTCGTCGAAGCCCGAACGTCCGCGCCCGGCCTGGTCGACGATGTAGGTGGACATCCCGTTGCGCACGAAGTACGGCGCCCAGCCTTCGCGTCCGTCAGGCGTGGACTCGAGGCACGCGGCCGTGTGCGTCGAGCCGTGCACCATGATCACCGGCGGCATGTTCGCTTTCCTGTTCGCCGGGATCTGGAACTGCACGTACATCTGGCCGATGGTGATCTGATTCGGCGTCATCACCTGATTCGGTCCAGGCACGGTGGCGTACGTCGTGACCTTCGGCACGCCGCCGATGAAGAAGCTGCCCTGGTCCTCGATGACCAGCGGCTTCTTCAGAAACTTTCGCGATTTGCCTTCCTGTGCCTGAAGACTCGCGGCGCTGGCGACGCCGGCGATGACGGCGATGGCGGCATAGAGATACCGGCGGACCATGGGGCCTCCCTTGCGAAGGCCGAAGGCTACGTCGGGTCTTACCCGGTGTCAAAGCATTTCGTTGAGCCAGTAGAACAATCAATTCTCACTACGTGAACTGCTCCAGCAGGGCTGGGAGCTCGGCGATCGACGTAATGCGGTGGCAGTCCGCGTCCGCATAGAGGCCGGCCTCGTCGACGAGCACCGGCGTCAGACCGGCGGCGCGGGCACCGGTGACGTCGACGTGGTAGATGTCGCCGACGTGAAGCGCGCGTGAGCGCTCGGCGCCGGCAATGCGAAGAGCCGCGTCAAAGAGCCGCCGGTCCGGCTTCTCGAAGCCCTGTTCCGCCGAGTCCACGATCACGTCGACGAGATCGAAGAGCCCGAGCCGCCGGAACGCCTGCCGCACCGTGCCGTTGGCGTTCGAGATTACGACAAGCTTGTAGCCGCGACGGCGCAGTTCGACGAGCGAGGGCACGACGAACTCGGGGACATGCTCCCAGAGGTTCATCGTCCGCTGGTACTCCTCGACGTGCGACAGCGCGCGCCGGGCGCCCGGCGTGAGCTCGACGCCTGCGATCGTCAGAACGGAATCGAAGAAGCTCCACGCGCGGCTCTGATCGGTCGACGAGGCGATCAGGTGCTGCTCGTCGAGCGATCGCCGCACGCGTGGATCGGCGGCGGCGAGTGATGCCGTCTCGACGGTGATGCCCTGTGCGGCGAGCGCGTCGCGCACCCGTTCCCAGTTGGGCCAGACGAGCGTGCCTCCGGCATCGAGACAGATGGTGTCGAACGGTCCGTCGCCGAAGGTGGAGGCCATCGGTCAGGGCCGCAGCGCGAAGGCGACGAGCGTGTCACCAAGACGCTCTTCGCTGACCTTGGCGTGGCCGCCCGCTGCGATGACGACGTACTGATTTCCGGAGGTGCTGAGCTTGTACGTCATCGGCGTCGCGTGACCGCTCGCCGGAAGCGCGCCCGTCCACAACTCCCGTCCGGTCTCGACGTCCAACGCATGCAAGGACGCGTCGACGCTCCCGGCGATGAAGATCAGTCCGGACGCCGTCACGACAGGACCGCCGAGCGTGAGAGAACCCGCCGGCACGGCCGGATGTGCTCCGCCGAAGTCCCGCATGGAGCCGAGCGGGACTTGCCACCGCACGCGTCCTCGCACGAAGTCCACGGCAGCGAGTGTGCCCCAGGGCGGTGGAGTACAGGGCAGGTGGGAAGGGGACTGCAGGAAGCGGCGGAACATCACGTACGGTGACCCAGCTTGCAGGCCGTACTCGCCGTCTTCACGCGGCCGCTGAGAATCACGCAGCCGATCGCGCGGGATCAGTTGCACTTTCGCCGGCAGATTGTTCGTGTTGACGATTAGCAGTTGGTGCGACGGGTCGTATGCGTACCCACTCCAGTTGATTCCGCCCAGGTTGCCTGGATACACCAGAGTGCCTTGCACACTCGGCGGTGTGAACACGCCGTCATTTCGCAGACCGGTCATGAGACCTCGACATGCGGCCCGATCGTCCGCCGTCGGTCCCCATGCGTCGCTTACGTCGATCCGTTGCGGCGTCACCGCGGGCAATTGCGCTGGCACCGGCTGAGTTGGCGACGCCGTCTCGCCCGGCACATCGCTTGGCGGCACCGCACGCTCCACGACGGGCAAGACCGGCACACCGTTTTCCCGGTTCAGCACGTACAGAAACCCCGTCTTGTTGCCCTGAACGACGATGGGGACAGTCCGTCCGTCTCGCGTCAGCGTGGCAAGCAGCGGGGACGACGCGGAGTCGTAGTCCCACAAGTCGTGATGGACAAGCTGAAATCCCCACGCGAGTTCACCTGTGGTGGCACGCAGCGCGACGACCGAGTTCGCCCATCGGTCGTCGCCGGGACGCAACCCTCCGTAGTAGTCGGGGCTCGCGCTGCCGGTCGGAACGAAGACCAGATGGCGGGCAGGGTCCACGGACAATATCGACCATGCGTTCGCTGCTCCGCTCCGCCATGTTCCACTGGACCCGCCGTTGTCCGGATTGGGTGGAATGGGCTCCCACGTCCATCGCAACGCGCCTGAGCGGGTATCGAACGCGCGCACCGCTCCTGACGGCGCATCGACGCGCTCGTTGTCGTTGATCGCCGATCCGACCACGATGACATCGTCCACGACCGCCGGCGGCGATGTCATGTGGTAGACGCCGGCGCGATAGCGCGGCACGTCCGTCAGGCTGACCTGCCCTGCGCGGCCGAAGTGCTCGCAGAGTTTTCCCGTGGCGCCATCGACGGCGATCAGCCGGGCGTCGAGCGTGGCCTCGTAGATACGCCGGCGGCACGGCTCGCCACGTTGGACCTCGGGGTCGAGCCAGGTCGCGACGCCTCGACTGATCAGGCCGTCGCCGTAGCTCCCGCCCTTCTGAATCTGCGGGTCGAACGCCCATCGCTGGCGGCCGCTCTCGGGATCGAGCGCGATGATGCGATTCGTCGCCGTCGTGAAGTAGAGCGTGTCGTCCACGACGATGGGAGTGGTCTCGAAACCGCTGCGCGGCCGGTTGCCGCCACCCTCCACCATGTCGCCGGTGTGAAACGTCCACGCGACCGCGAGGCGCCCGACATTGCGGCGCGTGATGTCCGTCAGCGGCGAGTACCGCATGTTGCCGGCGTCGTGACCGTAGACCGGCCAGCCATCGATCGGCCGGTCGGCGGCTTGTCCGGTGGGCATCAGCGCCGCCACGGCGAGACATGCGCAGCCGGCGACCCAGCGTGGCGATATCATCGATCCTCCTCGGTACGATAATCTCGACCTCATCATGCCTGCATACTGGGTCGCTCGGGCCAGAATCTCGGATCCCGTGCAGTACAAGAGGTATACGGATCGTGTTCCTGACATCGTGGCGCGGCACGGCGGGAAGATCCTCGCGCGCGGCGGCCGGTATCAGATCATGGAAGGGCCGGAGGACTTCCACCGGTTCATCGTCATCGAGTTTCCGACGGTCGAGCAGGGCGTCGCGTGCTTCCAGTCGCCCGAGTACCAGCAAGCGGCCGCCTTTCGCCGCGGTGGCGCCGGCGTCGTCGAAAATGTAATTGTCGAAGGCATCTAGTCGAGCGCAGGTTGTTCTTACACGCTCCACTCGTCACTCTTACACGGCTAGTGGTCCAGCGTTGACCCGATCCCGGGCGAATCCCTCATAACCCCCGCAAGCTCGACCGGTAGATTGGCAAGGAGGTTGAAGGAGCGCAAGCATGTTTCAACTGGCCCTGGTCGACCATCTCCGGATGACCTTCGGTCACATCGTCTATCAACACCGCGCACACGCACAGCTCGCGTACTCGCGCGCGCGGTGGAATCGGGGGCTGAAGGCGTTTGAAGCGCTGTTGATGACCGGCGTAGCCGTCACAGCGTTGGGCGCGGCATTCGGCCGAGGCTACGCGTACGAGATCGGAAGTGCGGTTCTCGCCAGTCTCGCGGTGATCTGTTTGATCCTCCACGTCGCGTTCGATCTCGACGGAACCGCCCAGGCCCACGCTGCGTGCGCGACACGCCTGTGGTACATACGCGAGCGGTATCGGGCGTTGCTGTCGGATTTGTCAGACGGCGCGGTCGACGTCGACATCGTGCGGCGCAGGCGAGACGACCTGGCGACGGAGTTGCGCGGCGTCTACGAGAGCTCTCCGCCGGCAGACCCTCAGGTGTATCAGACCGCTGCCGACGCTATTGCGACCGGCGACGAGCGGTTTCTGACGGACGAAGAAATCGATCGCTTTCTTCCGAAGTCGCTGCAATCAGCGGGACAATCCGCACCGGCCGAAATGAAAACCGCTGTCTAGCGCATGTACTGAATCCCGAGTTGCCGAATGCGCGCGACGACCTGTGTCGCGTGGTCCGTCCACTTCCCGTAGCCCGCGATCGCGTACCTCCGGCGTCGAGACAGCGCCGCCATCGGCAGCGGAGGAATGGGCGAAGTGTATCGCGCGCGCGACATGAAGCTCGGTCGGGATGTCGCGATCAAGATCCTGCCGGCGGCGTTTGCCTCCGACCCGGAACGGCGCGCGCGTTTCGAGCGCGAAGCGCGGGTCCTGGCCACGCTCAACCATCCGCAGATCGCCGCCATCTATGGCATCGGTGACCAGGCAGCAGTATGCAGTCGCCCGCGACGGGCGTCGTTTCGTGATGAACACGATCGTCGCGCCGCACGCCTCGCCCATCACGCTGCTGCTCAACTGGCGCGGGCGCTGAGTCGACGGGGCGTGAGGCATCAGGACGCCGGCGCAGACACGGCTTCGCAGGGGGCGCGATTATAATTTAGCCATGTGCCGCAACATCAAAACGCTCGCGAATTTCTGTCCGCCGGCGACCGACGATGAGGTGCGCGCGTCGGCGCTGCAGTTCGTCCGGAAGGTGAGCGGGATGAACAAGCCGTCCCGCGCAAACGAGGCTGCGTTCAACAGCGCCGTCGACGAGGTCACCGCGACGGCCCGTCAGCTGGTTGCCGCGCTCGTTACGACGGCGCCGCCACGAAACAGGGAAGACGAAGCGCGAAAGGCAAAAGAGCGGTCGCGCGCGCGCTTTGCCGACAATCGGGGCGGCGCGACCGCCTGAGGCCTGCCGCCCAACCTCATCTCATCTTTCTTGGCGCGAACTCTAGGCTCGTGCCCGTTCCCAGATTTTTCCGCGTCGCGGGGAATCTTCCGCGCTGGCTCGCCACGCTGCCGAGGACCGTGCATCGCTCGCGAGCGTCGCCACAAGAGCGCGGCTCCAGCGTTCGCGAACATGGCATCGGCCTTGCGGACACTCATCCGTATGAAGGCGTGGGGTTGCGCGATCTCGCTCGCCTTGATTCTTGCGCTGATGACACCGGCGCCGCCGCTGAGCGCCCAGGCGCAGACGGAGGCCCCGAAGTCATTCGACTTCCGCGGCCCCGCACCCATGACCGGCCCTCTCGCTCGCGCGGCCATCCGCGAAACCATCCGGCTCGCGGCAACGACCCCCGAACCAGAGGTGCCGCCGATCGAGAGCATTCAGCAGGGCCGCCAGTCTGGACCGTCCGATTGGTCGCGCGTGCGCGATCTTGCGCCGGGCACTGAGCTCATCGTCATCGTCACCGGCGTGCCGCCTGCGACGCGATATCTCATCGCGCAAAGCGAATCCGCGCTGACCGTGCTGAACGTGACTGGCGCGACGCTTCCCTTCGCCGCCAGAGACGAGTTGCGCGACGTGGTCTCACGCCACCCCGAATACATTGCGGCCACACAGCAGGGTCGAACGTTTGTGCTCGGAAAGAATGTTCGCCTGGAACCGGACGGCGTGTTCGTGGCCGACCGGAAGGTCGCCGATCTGACAGAGGTCATCGAAAACATTCCGCGATCCGACGTGGTCGAGATCAACACCACCAGACGTGAACGTAGCTGGCTCGGCTGCGGTTTCGTCGGCTATGCCGGCTGGTGGCTCGGAGGTATGGCGGGAGGCATGACAGGAGGCCTCATCGGATGGGAAGTGAGCAAATCAGACGGGGGAGCCTTGGGCGGTATGGCTTTGGGCGCATTGGTTGGGGGCACCGCGGGAGGTGTCTGGTCGTACCGCAAGTGCCGGCACAAACCGGAAGAAGTGATTTACCGCACACCATGAAATCCACCCTTGCTCTCACACTGGCTGTCTCACTGGTGTGGGCGTTGCCCGCGACGGCTCAGGCGCAGCTGGCGGGACCGCAGAGCGGCCCACGGCCCGGCGCCGACTGGTCGCGTGTGCGCCAGCTCGCGCTGCGCACCGAACTGATCGTGACTGTCAAAGGCGCGCCGCCCGTCCATGGGTACTTCGTGGCGGCTGACGACGCCGAGTTGCTGGTGTCGGATGGGGTCGTCGACCACATCGCGCGAGCTGAGATCGCTGAAATAAGTGTGGTGATGAAGCTGCTCCCCCGCCTGAACAGGGGTGCCAAGTGGGGTGTACTCATCGGTGCTGCCGCGGGCTTGGTGACCGGAGTCGTCGCCATGCATTCCTATTGCAGAACACACTCATGCGACCCTGTGCTGGGGACCGTGGCCTACACCAATGTGGGGATCATTCTCGGAGGTGGAATCGGCGTCCTCGTCAGCGTCGGTTTGGACAAGAGCCTGATCTACCGCGCGCCGTAGGGCTACGCTGGCCGGGACCTTTTCTTGGAGGCCGTCCGGGCTCTTGCGTAGCCAGGTTTGATCACGTCGTAGATCATCTGGATGCGGCGCTTGTAGGGCAGGAACGCGCTCTTCATCGCGTTGATCGTGAGCTTCTCGAGATCGTCGAGGCTGAGCTTGAACGCTCGATGCGCGAGCGTCAGTTCCTTCGTCATCGTCGTGTCGCTCATCAGGCGATCGTCGGTGTTCAGAGTCACGCGAAAGCCGTAGCGGTGATAGATGCCGAACGGGTGCTTCTCGATGCTCTCGACCGCGCCCGTGTGGACGTTGCTGCTCAGGCACATCTCGAGGGGAATCCGCTTGTCGAGGATGTACTGGGCGAGATATCCCATCTTGACGATCTTCGTCGGATCGTGGTCGTCCAGTCCGATGTCTTCAATCAGCCGCGTCGCATGACCGACGCGGTGCGCGCCGCACCACTGGATGGCCTGCCAGATGCTTTCCTTGCCGAACGCCTCGCCGGCATGCACGGTGATGTTGAAGTTCTCCCGCTGGATGTAGTGGAACGCGTCGATGTGTTTCTTCGGCGGGAACCCGCCCTCCTCGCCGGCCAGGTCGAATCCGACGACGCCGCGCTCGCGAAAATCCACGGCGAGCTCCGCCATCTCGAGCGACCGCTGCAGGTTCCGCATGGCGCAGAGGATCACGCCGTACTCGACGCCGAAGTCGGTCCTCCCGCGCTCGAGGCCCGCCAGCACGGCGGTCACGACCTCGTCCCCGTGGAGTCCCTTGTCGAGATGGAAGATCGGCGCGAAGCGCGTTTCGACATACACCACGCCGTCTCGATGCATGTCCTCGCTCATCTCGTAGGCGACGCGCTCGAGGGCCTCCGCGGTCTGCATCACGCCGCAGGTGTGCGCGAATCCCTCCAGATAGAGCGGCAGGCTGCCCCGCTGCGCGCCGCGGTGAAACCATCTGGCGAGATCGTCGGCGTCGGAGGTCGGCAGGTCCTTGTAGCGCTGCTCCTTCGCCAGGTCGATGATGGTCTGTGGCCGCAGGCCGCCGTCGAGGTGATCGTGCAGGAGCACCTTGGGCAGCGGCCGAATGAACGTCTCGTCGATCTTCATCGGGGCTCTCATCCTGGCTGTCGAGTAGTATGCCGCACAGGAGGTCGGCGTATCATCGGAGCCGTGCCACCGAGGAAGAAAGCCGTTCGCCGCAAGAAAGCCGCGCCTGCCTCCGTCGGGCTCTCCGCCGCCGAAACGCGTGTCACGTCAGGAGCCGCGCTCGACCGCCTCGCCGGCCTCGTCGAATCCGACGGCGGCGCGGTCCTGGGCCGGTACAGCGAGCCGTTCGGCGGGACGCCACTGCTCCTGGTCGCGCTGCCCGTGGACAAAGTGGAGCCGACACCGTATCAGCGCGATCCGTCCGACGCCCACGTCAAGCGGCTGATGGGGGTGATCGAGACGATCGGGCGGTTTCTGGATCCGATTGTCGCCATCCGTGACGACGGCGGGTACTTTACGCCCAACGGGAACCACCGGCTGCAGGCGCTCAAGAGGCTCGGAGTCAGGACCGTTGTCGCGCTGCTCGTGCCCGATCCAGCGATCGCCTTCAAGATCCTCGCGCTGAACACCGAGAAGGCGCACAACCTGCGCGAGAAGTCGCTCGAGACGATCCGGATGGCGCGCGCGCTCGCAGCGCAGCGCGGTTCGGAGCCCGAGTCGAGCTTCGCGTTCGAGTTCGAGCAGCCGGCGTTTCTGACCCTCGGCGTGTGCTACGAGGAGCGGCCACGGCTGAGCGGCGGCGCCTACCAGTCGATTCTGCGCCGCGTCGATACGTTTCTCGACGAACCGATCGCGAAGACGATCAAGGAGCGCGAGCGCCGCGGCAGGAAGATCCTGAAGCTCGACGATGCGGTCAGCGCGGCGGTCGAGAAGCTGAAGGCCAAGGGGCTGACGAGCCCGTACCTGAAGCCGTTCGTCGTCGCGCGCGTCAACTACACGCGCTTCTCGACGGCGACGTCGTTCGACTACGACGAGACGCTCGACAAGATCATCGGGAGCGCGCAGAAGTTCAACGTCGATCGGGTGAAGCAGGAAGACGTCGCGAAGTCGGGCGGCGGCGCGCCGGACGAGGAGTAGGAGTCAAGCTCGACGGGCGGCGAGGCCCCGTCGAGTTTCTGGTGATCGATCGACTGGAGCAAACGACGCCGGAGTAGCCATAATCAGCTGTGCGACCGATCCGGCTGCTGCTTCTCTGTGCGCTGTCGCTGGCCCCCGCAGCCGCACAAGACCGGCCGCTCCCGGACCGCGAGACGTTCCTTGCCGAGGCGCGGGCGCACCTTGCCACCGACGAGAACCGCCAGGCTGGCTACATGTATCTCGAGCGCACGACCGACGAGAGGCTCGACGAAACCGGACGGGCCGTTCACACATCGGTGAAAGTCTTTGAAGTGTATCCAGGCCTTCCGGGGGAAGGCCGCTACCGGCGCTTGATTGAACAGGATGGAAAGCCCGTGCCTCCTGGCACGCTGGCTTCCGAGGATCGCGCTCGGCAGAAAGCCGTTGAATCGTACGTCAGAAGCAACACGACACCCGCCGGCCGTCAGGAGGCCGCCCGCCGTCGCGACAAGGATCGACGCGAGGTCGACGAGGCCATCGACGATCTCGTCCGCATCTACGAGATCCAGCTCGTCGGCCGCGAATCACTCGAAGGCCACGACACGATCGTCGTCAGCCTGACGCCGAGAGCCGGCGTGAAGCCGCGCACGGACGACGGAAAGATGATGCGTCATTTCAAGGCGCGTGCATGGATCAGCGAGGCGGACCATGAGATCGTCCGCGTCGAGATCTTGGCGTTGGACGACCTGTCGATCGGATGGGGTTTCTTCGCGCGCGTCCACAAAGGCGCGAGCGCCACCTACCAGCGTCGCAAGGTCAACAACGAGATCTGGCTGCCGGCCCATGTGACGTGGAACGGCTCGGGTCGTCTCTTTCTCGTGAAGCGTGAGCGGGTACGGGGCAGATCAGAGTTTTCAGCGTACCGGAAGTTTACAGTCGACACATCAACGACGTATACCGGCCCGCCACGCTAGCGAGTTCAGGGCTTCGAATACCTGTTCCGCGGATCCTTGCCGACGATGTGCGAGACGTCCTTGTTGTTTTCGTTGCAGATGTACTCCATCAGCTCGTCTTTGTGCTGATAGACCGAGTGGCCGTGCAACGTGAACGGCTTCGTGTAGGCGCCTGGATCCTCGACCGTCGTGTCGTAGTCGAGATGATCGAAGTCGCGACGGCGGTAGCGCTCGACGACATGCAGCTTGTCCGTGTGAGGATGTCCCGCGAAATCGAACCAGAACTTGTCGTTGAAGCCCACGGAATCCACGACGAGCGTGTCGCCGTCCCATGTCGCCACCGAGTGGCCGTACCACGTCGGATCGGGATCCTCGGGATGCTTTCTGCCATCGAGGAAGATCTGGCGGTAGCTGTGGATGTTCCCCTCGAACAGAAAGAACATGTGCGTTGCCGTCTGGACGACGCGCCATGGGTACGGAGCCTGGCGTGGCACGCCGGTCGGCAGGCACTGCGCTTCGGGATCGTCTTTCGACGGCCGTTCGCGCGCGATTTTTTCGGCCCACGGCTGCAGCGGCAGCACGGTGCCTTTGTCGAGCGCGTCGTTGAGGTCGTAGATGAAGTTGCGGTCGGGGCCCCAGATGCCGGAGAAGTCGACGTGGCCGTCGGCCGTCCGCGGCGCGGGCGCCGCCTTTGGTGCGGCCGCGGCCTTTTGTCCCGCCGCTGACAGGAAGGATGCAGAGACCAGAGCGGCCAGGGCGGTTGCAGCGACCATCTGGGCGACGCCAGGTGCTTTCATGAGCAGATCTCCGAGGCCATCCTACTCCGTCTCGAAGGCCCCACGCTTCAGGAATCAATCTGTGAAACAACTGGTTGGATGTACCGGCCTTGAAGCGAGTCGTCGGAACGGCTCGTTGGATGTACGACCGCTGAGACC
>Ga0326726_10004527_pt1 | contig 12671 bp, 16 predicted proteins | sample MHFenrmetagenome_2_FD_207603 | JGI IMG/M metagenome (GOLD analysis project Ga0326726, IMG submission 207603) | Lab enriched peat soil microbial communities from Michigan Hollow, Ithaca, NY, United States - MHF15MN | ecosystem: Environmental > Terrestrial > Soil > Wetlands > Peat | place: USA...
GCCTGCGCGGCGATCTCGCCGAGGATGACCTGCTCGGTGAAGTTCTTCGAGCCGACCCGGACGGGCCGGTCGCCGGAGGCCCGGCAGGCGCCGAGAGCCAGCAGCGCCGTCACGCACCATGCCGCACGCCTCACCGCTGCGGGCCCAGTCGCCTTTCGATCGCCCCGAGGCCGAAGTCGAACGCGAGAGCGAGGGCGGCCGCCGGCAGCGCTCCCGCCAGGATGAGTCGGTGGTCCACGGTCGCCACGCCCCGGTAGATCAGCACGCCGAGTCCCCCGGCCCCGATCGCCGCCGCGATCGTCGCCAGGCCGACGCCGACGACGACGGCGACCCGAATCCCGGCGAGAACGACGGGAAACGCGAGCGGCAACTCGACCAGGCGCAGCCGCTCGCCCCGCGTCATCCCGATCCCGTCGGCCGCTTCCACCACCGCCGGATCCACGCCGAGGATTCCGGCGTGCGTGTTGCGCAGGATCGGCAGCAGCGAGTAGACGACGAGCGCCACGATGGCAGTGCGGGCGCCGATACCCCCGATGAACGGCACCGGGATCAGGAAGCCGAAGAGCGCGAGGCTCGGGATCGCCTGCACGGCGTTGGCGAAGCCGAGCACCGGGCGAGCGAGGCCCGGCCGGCGCGCCAGGGCGACGCCGAGCGGCACACCGGCGGCGACCGCGATCGCCGCCGCCGCGGCCACGAGGAGCACGTGCTCGCCCGTCAGCGCGAGGATCTCGCCGCGCCGCTGCCACAGGAACGCGGCGAGCTCCCTCACGCGCCGAACTCCGATACGAACTCGCGGACGAAGGCGTCCGCGGGCGCGCGGGTCAGCTCCTCGCGGGTTCCGACCTGGCGGACCCGGCCGCCCTCGAGAACCGCGACGCGGTCGGCCAGAAGGAACGCCTCCCGCAGGTCGTGCGTCACGATCAGCACGGCCGCCTCGAAGCGCGCTCGCCACACCACGAATTCCTTCTGCATGGCCCGGCGCGCGATCGGATCGAGAGCGCCGAACGGCTCGTCCATCAGCACGAGCGGCGGCCCGGCCGCGAGAGCCCGCGCGACGCCGACGCGCTGGCGCTGCCCTCCCGAGAGCGCCGCGGGCCGGCGCCCGGCGAACGTCTCGGGCGCGAGGCCCATCATCGCGAGCAACTCCCCGGCGCGCGCTCGGCGCCGGTCTTCGGGCCACCCGAGCAGCCGCGGCACGGCCTCGACGTTTTCGCGCACGGTCCAGTGCGGAAAGAGTCCGCCTTCCTGGATGACGTAGCCCACGCGCCGCCGCAGCGCGATCGCATCGTGCTCGGCCGCCGGGAGGCCGAAGATCCGCACGCCTCCCGCGTCGGCGTCGAGCAGGCGGTTGGCGAGCTTCAGGGCCGTCGTCTTGCCGCAGCCCGACGGACCCACGAGCGCCACCGTCTCGCCTCCCGAGACAGTCAGCGTAAATCCGTCGAGGACCGGGCGTCCGGCGCCGAAACCCTTCCGGATGCCGGCGTATTCGAGGACGGGAGCGGCCAAGCGGTTAAACTCCGCCCATGGCTTCATCTTACGACGCGGTCGTCATCGGCGGAGGCCCGGGCGGATCCACGGTCGCGACCATGCTCGCCCGGGCGGGACGCCGCGTGGTCGTCCTCGAGCGCGAGAAGTTTCCGCGCTTTCACGTCGGCGAATCGCTGCTGCCGTTCTCCCTGCCGATCCTCGATCGACTCGGCGTCCACGACAAGGTCCGGGCCGCCGGCTTCCAGAAGAAGTACGGCGCGTTCTTCTGGAACGAGGACAACGGCACGACGCGGCCCGTCGTCTTCGCCGAGGCCCGGGACCCGGGCCACCCCATGGCGTACCAGGTCAAGCGCGCGGACTTCGACGACCTGCTCCTGAAGCACTCCGGGTCCTGCGGCGCCGAGGTCCTCGAAGAGGCGGCCGTGGAGGACGTTCTCTTCGAGGGCGGCCGCGCGGTCGGCGTGCGCGCGCGCCGGGCGGGCGGCGCGCCGGAAGAAATCCGCGCGAAAGTGGTCGTGGACGCGTCGGGTCAGGGCGCCGTGCTGTCGCGCAAGCTCGCCCTGCGCCGCTTCGACCCGAAGTTGAAGCGCGCCGCGCTCTTCGCCCACTACGCCGGGATCACCTGGCCCGAGGGCTCGCGGCCGGGCGACATCCTTCTGCCGATCGACGACGGCGTCTGGTACTGGATCATCCCCTTCTCCGACGGGACGTGCAGCGTGGGAGGCGTCTTCGACCCCGCCGTCCTGCGCTTTGCCGACGGCGCCGCGCTCGAGGCCCGCTACGACGCGATGCTGGAACGCTCGGCGCGAGTGAGAAAGCTGCTCGCGGGAGCGCGGCGCGTTTCGAAGGTTCACGGAATCTCCGATTACTCGGCCACCTCGGACCGCGTGGCGGGCGACGGATGGGTGCTCGTGGGCGACGCGGCGGCGTTCCTCGACCCGGTCTTCTCGACCGGCGTCTTCCTCGCGATGGCGACCGGCGAGCGCGCCGCCCGGGCGATCGACCGGGCCCTGGCCCGGCGCGGACGCGTGGACGCCGGCGCTTTCAAGGCCTACGCGCGCGAGTCGAGCCGCCTCTGCGCCCGCTTCCGGCGCTTCGTGTATGGCTTCTACGATCCCGTCTTCTTCGAAGCGTTCTGCACGCCGACGCCCCCGGAGCCGATTCGCGCGGCCGTGGTCACGACGCTGGCGGGAGGAGTCGAGCGCGTTTCGCCGGCGATGTGGTTCTGGACCAGCCTCATGTTTCTCGGCGTCGGCTTCGACCGCACGATGCGGCGGCTGACGGGAAGGTCGGCCGACAGTCCCCCGTCGAGGGCCTGAGGCTTCAGGACGGCGGGAGCGCCACCAGGAGAAGGGGACCCTCCCGGTCGACCGGAGTCGAGGCCTCGATCAACCGGCGCATGGCGTCCGACTCCGCCGGTGACAGGCGCAGGGCAGCCTCGCCCGGCCCTTCGGCTCCCTCCAGGAAGCGCTGCAACGCGAGCGGATCCGTGACGGCGGACGTGACGGTCGGACGCGGGAAGCCGTAAACGCGCGGCTGGCCGACCGACAGGAACACGGCCTCGGGTGGCAGGGCCTCGCCGGCACGCGCGAAGAGGGCCGACGGCGGAAAATTCCGGGCGACGCAGGCTAACCCGTGGGCCAGGAGGATCCGGTCGAAGAGGGCCACGGGGCCGTGATTCCCGCGAGTCCCGCTAGGGACCCCCGACCAGTGCCCGCTTCAAGTCGTCCTGCACCGGGGTGGGCCCCAGCCACACGGCGAACAGGGCGTCGGCGAAGTCGCGCCCCTCGATGGTGCCCGCGGTCGTGCCCCGCACGGCGACCTCGGTCCCCTTGTCCGGGACCCAGGTCAGCGCGATCTCCTCGCCTTCCTTGACGTCGGGAATCAGTTTCGCGAGCTGGTCGAGGCGCGCCTTGAGCTGCGGCAGCGCCGCCTTCGAGTTGAGCTCGAAACCGTCCGCGATCGCGCCGCTGATCTTGGGACCCTCGACGTCGCGCAGCATGTGGAGACGCATGCTCTTCGACTGGTTCGAAGAGACGAGCGCGGCGGCGTCCTTGGAGGGCGTCTCGACGTAGAGACCCGCGACGTACACCTTGAAGAACGCTTTCTTGCGCACGCCTGCGCCGTTCAACTTCAGGGTCTTCCCGTCCACGGCGACGGTGTCGGGCAGCTTCACGCCGGCCACGTCCAGGGCGCAGAGCGCCGAGCCGAGCGCAAGGAAGAGGACCGCGCCGAGCGCCAGAGGTTTCTTCATGACGAACTCCTTCGGTTGGGCCGAGATCTTATCCCCGCAAGGCCTCACGCCGCCGCGTACCGCGCCTTGGCGAGGTCGACGATCTCGCCGATCAATTGCGTGTAGCTCCTCCCGGCTTTCTTCGCGGCCATGGAGAACTCGGCGCCCGAGGAGAGCCAGGGGTTGGGATTGGCCTCGATGACGTAGACCTCTCCCTTGGGGGTCAGGCGCATGTCGATGCGCCCATAATCGCGCAGCTTCAGCGCCTGGTACACCGCAAGAGCCGTGTCCGAGAGCCTCCTGACGGTGTCCTCGTCGAGGTCCTCGGCCGGCGCCGATTTCGTGACGCGATAGTGCTCGGTGTCCTTCTCCCACTTCACTTCCTTGCCCGCGATCTTCGGCGTTCCCTCGGGCAGCCGCGACAGGTCGAGCTCGATCATGGGCAGCACCTCGGGGCTCTCGTTGCCGAGGACCGCGGCGTACATCTCGCGCCCCTCGATATATTCTTCGATGAGCGCCGGCGAGTCGAACTCCTCCTGGATGTAGTGGATCCGCTCCATGAGCTCCTTGACGGAGCCGACGACCGAGCCCGTGTCGATCCCGATCGATCCGTCCTCGGACGTCGGCTTGACGATGAGCGGGAACGCGATGTCGTGCGAGTGGTCGAGCTTTCCTTTGTACGACGTCGCGAAGAACGGCGTGCGGATCCCGTGGAACGCGAAGATCTTCTTGGCGAGCGCCTTGTCCTGAGCGAGGTAGAGGGCGTGCGGCCCGGCGCCGGTGTAGGGCTTGCCGAGAAGGTCGAGGTACGCGGCGAGGTTCATGTCCATCGTGTCGTCGCCGCCGTACGACTCGGTCAGGTTGAAGAAGAGGTCGGCCTCGGCGCGGGCCAGCGCGATGAGCGACTGGTCGCGCCCGTCCACGACCTGGTACACGGCCTCGTGCCCGAGCTTGACGAGCGCCTCGAAGATCTCTTCCCGGTCGTGTTTCTCTTTCTTCTTCTTCCGCTTGAGCGGCTTGCCCCGGGTCTTCGACGGCTTCTCCGGGGGCGGCGGCGGCGGCTCGGGCTCCTCCTCGAAGACGTCGTAGAGGACGGCGACCTTGAGTGGTTCCCGGCTCATTCGCTTTCCTCCTCTCCGTTCAGGGCTTCGCGCCCGCTCACGGCTGCACGAACTTGCCGCGCGTCAGGTAGTTCATCGCGAGCGCGGTCGTGTAGGCCGTGACTTCGGTCAGGTTCTCCGTCTCGCTGCGCAGGGCGGCGCGCAGCCCCAGCTCTCCGACCCGCGCCTCGATCGACTCGACGAGCCGCCGGACGAGCGGCCGTTGCACGCCGGTCCAGTAGGTCACCTTGTCGATCAGGGCCTTGCGGTTCTCTCGCAGGAGGTCGGCCGCCGGCCGCGCCCCCTTCTTCTTGCGGCGCGACACGGGGAAGATGTCGACGAGGTCCGTGTCGAGGGCGAGCTCGACCTTCTGGCCCTGCTCCTCGAGCGCCTTCTTGTAGAACTCCTCGACCGTGGTCTCCATCTCCTCGACGGTGATGTCGGTATGCCCCTGCGGCCGCACGGGCTCGGCGTGTCGCAGGCGCCGCGCCATGCGGTCGACGTACCGCAGCTTGACCATCGCGCCCCAGCCCTTGTACCGGTGGCGCCACTGCGAGCGCGGCGTCAGCCACACCGCGAAGGTCTCGGCAAAATCCTCGTCGGGGTGCTTCTGGGCGTACCAGCCGGCGATGTGCCGCACGAACCGGCGCGAGAACGGAACCGGCCGGTAGAGGTCCCGGTACGGCCGCCGGAAAGGCCCGAACAGGTCGCGCCACTCCGGGGTCTTGTACAGGGCGTAGGCGTAGTTGAACGCGTGGCCGGCCTCGTGCCGCAGGTACATCATGATCTCGCGCCGGTCCTCGAGGTCGTTCATCTCCTTCTCGAGGCGGGCGAGCTTGGGGTCCGCCAGGTAGAACGGAATGCCGATCACGGGCTCGCCCGACGGGCATCCCCACTCGTCCGAGAGGTAGCAGAGCGGGCGGAAGCGGGACAATCCCTTGCGGTCGAGCTCCCGGTACAGCTGCTGGACGAGCCGTTCGAGCGGAGAGCCCTCGAGCTTGAGACCCAGATCCTTGATGGGCTTGGTCAGGATTTCCTGGAAATCGGGAGGGGCTTTTTCGAAGGCGCGCAAAAGACTTCGCAAGAGGGTAACACGCGAACGTTGCGGCTACAATGTCGAACGGAGGATTCATGGCCGATTGCACGATCAAGATCATTCCGAACGGGCCTTACCGGGTGACCGGTCCCGCGGCGATGACGGATCCCAAGGGCAACGCGATCCCGCTCGAGGAAGGGCGTTCGATCTCGCTGTGCCGCTGCGGCGGCTCGGCGAACAAGCCCTACTGCGACGGCACACACGCGCGCATCGGGTTCGACGCGTCGGAGCCGGCCGTCAAGAAGTAGCCGAACGATCTTGCTGGCCGGGCTTCTTCTCCTTCTCCGACTCGTCTCGGACCCTCTCGCGCCGACGCTCACGGCCGACTTCGACGGCGACGGCCGCGACGAGACCCTCACGGCGACACCCCGGCGCGGCGGGGTCCGCCTCGAAGTGCGCGACGCGGCGGGCCACAGGCTCGCCGACGCCCTCGCGCCCTCGCCGGCCGCGGACGTCGTGCACGTGGAGCTTTCGGCCGGCTCGCTCGGCAGCTCCGGAGCGCTCGTCGCCGTGACGGCTGCGACCGACGCCTCGGAGTGCGTCTCGGTCTGGCGTTACCGCGCCGGCAGTCTCGCCCGGCTTCCCATCCTCGCCGCGGGCGGCAAGGCACTGCCCGATTGCGAGCACCCGGGCGCGTGGACCGAGCGCTGGGAGCAGGAGGCCGAGGGACGGCCGGCCGCGCTCGTGCGCGAGCACACCGAGAAGACGGAGCGAGGGACCTTTCGAATCCGCGACGTCTTCGCGTTCGCCGGGTTCAGCCTCGAGCTCGACGCGAAGCGCTCGACCCGCGACATCGAGGGAGTTCCGATCCCCCGCTGGTACGACGCCGTGCTCTACTCGACCCCCGCGCTCGAGACTCTCTACGCGCGTTTCGACCTCTCGCGTATTCGCGCGGAACCGACCCTCGCCCTCGTCATGGACCGGGAGCGCGGCGAGTTCGCTCTGCGGTTCACGGGGCCAGGAGGCTCCGTCACGGCGCCGGTGGATTCTTACGCGGCACGGGCGGGCGAGGCGACCCTCGGGGCGAAGTTCGCCGAGAAGACGGCGCGCGTCACGGTCCGGCTCGGCGGCGACGGCAACGTGCCGATCGAGGTCGAAGTCCAGGGCCTCGGGTCCCCGCTCGATCAGGTGTATGGGCCCGCCGGAAGCTGGCATGGCCGGGCGCGGGAGGTTTTTCCGAGCGCGGCCGACGAGGTCGCCTCCGAGCAGCTGGCGGACACGTGGGTCGACCCGAAGGGCGTCCCGGTGTCGATCGCGCTCGACGGCGCTCCTCCCTACCGTCTCAAGGTCGGGCCGGACCTCTACACCCTCGACCTCGGGGTCGAGCGGCCGCTCGACCTCCTGCTCATCCCCGCCGCGGCCTCCGGGCGGGCGTGGGGCATCGTCCTGCGCGGCAAGAACGTCATGGAGCGAATCCCCTATCTCTGCGTGCCCGCGGGAGACACTCCCACCTGTCATGCCGACGGTCCCCCCGAGCGCCTGCGCCGCTTCGGGGCCCGCGCCAACGTCCAGTGAGACAAGGACAGGTTGACGCGAGCCCCGATCGTGTCTAACCTTCTTCAAGGACACTACTTAAAGTGAATCTGGCGCTTCCCCTTCGCGACGTCGGGCTCGCCGTCCAGACGGTGGGCACCACGCTGCTCGCCGCGATCCTCATTTATCTCTCGCGCGGCAAGGGAAGCCGCGTCCTCCAGGCCGCCGGCGTGGCGTGGCTCTTCCTCCTGATCTCGCTCGCCAGCCTTCTCGTCCTGACGCTCCAGCACGTCGACGAGCGCCTCGAGGTCTACCAGTACTGGAAGTTGCTCTACATCGTAGCCCTCTGCGTGGCGACGATCCGCATGGACCGCGACATCTCGCTCGCCAAACCGCTCGCCGTGGCGGCGGTGGCGGGAATCCCGCTGGCCCTGCTCATGGGGCGACTCGCGATCCCCGTCGCGACGAACGACGACGCGTTCTACGCCGTGCACATGGGGTTGATCGGAGTCGGCTGGCTGCTGGCCGCCGTCTTCATCTTCCAGAGCCCGCGCGCCGGCCTCGGCCGCCAGTGCGCGGGAGCGATGGCCCTCGTGACGGCCGGCGTGCAGTTCGGCTACGTCCTGCTCTTCAGCCAGGCCGCGCACACCGCGGCGGCGCCGGGAAAGCCTTTCTGGCTTCTCGACTACGTCGGCTTTCTCGACGTCCTCCTCCAGATGCTCTTCGGCATCGGCCTGATCATCTGGGCGATGGAGGACACCGAGCGCCGCCTCGCGACCCTGCACGCCCGCACGGCGGACGACTCGCGCCGCTCGCAGCGCCGCGCCTGGCTCGACCCGCTGACCGAGACGAACAACCGCTTCTTCCTCGACGAGATCCGGCCCGAGCTCGAGGCCGACGAGGCGGGCGGTTCCATCGTGCTCATCGACATCGACGGCCTCAAGCGCATCAACGACGAAGAAGGGCACGAGGAAGGCGACAAGGCCATCTGGACCGTCGCGACCGGGATCAAGAAGCTCGTGCGCGGAAACGACCACGTGATCCGCTGGGGCGGAGACGAATTCCTGGTGATCCTTCCCGGAATGGACGAGGAGCTGGCGCGCCGGCGCTTCTACATGCTTCCCGCCAAGATCGACGAGGTCAAGCAGTCGCCCAAGCCCGGAGGCAAGTCGTACACCCGGTTTCTCGCCGCTTCCGTGGGCATCCACCCCTACACGCGCCGCGTCCCGCTCGACGCGGCCATCGCGCAGGCGGACCGCGTCATGTACGAACGCAAACGGGCGCACCGCGAGCTGCGGGGCGGACCCGTCCGCGAAAGGACCCGATGAACTATTTCTGGACGGTGTGCCCGAAGTGCGCGGGCGAGCTGACGTTCCACTTCGTCGAGACGGCGAAAGGCCTCGAAGGCTCCGTCCGCCGCTGGTCCCGGGACCGCTCGACCAACGACGGCCGCCGGCTCGAAACGCCCCGCGCCGAGGTCGCCGGGGACGGCGGTTTCCGCGCCGCCTGCGTCTGTGGCGAAATGATCGGCATCGACCCGTCTCGCGTCACGCGGGCGACGACGGAGCGGCCCGCCTGAAGAGTCCGTGGATTCAGGGTTCGGGCTTCAGGATCACGACCGTCGCGCCGAACCCTCCCCGCTCGGGAGGGGCATCGAGACAGGCCTCGACGTCGGGCCGCGCGGCGAGCAGGCGCCTCACCTCGGCGCGGCGGACTCCGATTCCCTTGCCGTGAATGAGCCGCACCTGCCGAAAACCGGCCTCACGCGCCTCGCGCAGGTACTCGTCGACGACCGAGCGGACGTCTTCGGGCCGGAAGGAGTGGAGGTCGAAGGAATCCTCGAGCGGGATGCGCCTCACCAAGCCCTCCCGGCCAGTGTCTCGGTCAGGCCTCTTCGATCGCGACTTCGAGGGTCATCGCGGCGCGCACGATCTTGGAGATGATGCAGTACTTCTCGGCCAGGGACAGCGTCTTCTCGACGTCGGTGCGCCGGGCCGCGAGCAGAGGCGCCGGCACCCGGACGTGGAGGACGATCTTCTGCATCCGGAAGCCGCCGGCGGGGTCCTTGCCGAGCTCGCCTGCGGCGCGCAGAGTCGGCTCGGCGTAACCGAGGCCGAGCTTCTTCAGGAAGATCGCCCAGGTATTCAGAAAACACGCGGCCACGGCGGTGAGCAGGAGCTCTTCGGGATTGGCCTTTCCGCCCGAGCCGCCGAGAGTCGTCGCGCCCGCGAAGGCGATGGGAGCGCCCGCCGGCAGCGCGACCGTTCCCGATCCGAGCGCGTCGCCGGACCAGGAGGCGCCCACTTCGAAACGGTGAATCTCTTCTGTTTCGACCATGCGGCGATGATGACATATTCGGGATTCGGGATGCGCGATGCGCGCGGGATGCGGAATTCGCAGATGCTGAAGCGATGGGTCGTCGTCGGCGCGTTCTCGATCGCGGCCGCCTCGTGCGCGACGGCGCCGAAACCGTCGGCGTCGTCGCTGCGGATCGCGGGCAACGAGCCGGCGATCGTCGAGGGCCGCGTCACGGACACCGCCGGACGTCCGGTCGCCGGGATCGCGGTGCGCGGCATTCCGCGCGGCGCGGACATCCCGTGGTCGCCGCCCGCGGTGACCGGTTGCGACGGCCGCTTCCGGCTGTCGGTCCCGGCGCCCGCGGCCTACGGCTTCCTGCTCTCGTGGAAAGGCACGGCCGTCATGACGCCGGGACCCGACGATCCAGCCCTGGCCGCCGTCGCCGTGGAGCCGGGCGCGCGCGTCGAAGGCGTCGCGCTCGCGTTCGACGGCGCCGCGTGGCTCCAGGCGGACTCGGCCGCGCCCGCGGCCACGCCGGCCTGCCCGTGACCGTATAATCCGCGCCATGGCCGCGAACCCGAAGAAGGAACGGCGCCGCGTGCGCTGCGTCATCAACGGAAAGGAAATCGACGTCTGGGAGGGCTACCGCCTCTGGGACGCCGCCCTCGACGCGGACGCGAAACTCTGGAAGTGGTGCGGCGGCGAGGGCCTCTGCGCCACCTGCGCCGTCGTCCCGACCTCGGGCGCGGAGAACCTCTCGCCGCCGACGAAGCTCGAGAAGTTCTCGCTCGCGCTGTGGTTCGCCAAGCCGCTCGCCCTCGTGCGCGGCCGCTGGAAGGATCGGCCGGTTCGCCTCGCCTGCCAGTCTTACGTCTCCGGCCCGGTCGAAGTCGTCGGCGTGCTCGGCGGCGCGGGAAAAGACGCGCGCGAGGCGGCGGGAATCGAGTAAGCAGGAGACGGACCGCGGACGGCGACCGGAGTCGTCCGCCGTCCGGCCCTCGGACCCTCGCATGAAGAAGCTCTTCGGCCGCGCCGTCTCGATCGCCAGCGCCGGCGCCGGTCTCTACGTCGGCGCCTCCTACCTGCTCTCACGCGCGCTCGCCAGGCGGCTCGTCTCGCCCGTCGGCTTCGCTCCGGCGCCCGGCCGGCACGAGGACCTGCTCGCGGCCCTCGAGACGAGCGCCACCGTCGTGGCGAACCTGCGGCTGAAGGGAAGCGCGCGGCTGCCCGTCGAGATCGCGGCGATCTTCGCCTCGCCCGGCGACCCGGAGAAGCGCGCGACGGTTCTCTTTCTCCACGGCAAGGGCGGCGACGCGAGCGAATGGGAGCCCGACGCGCTGCGGGCGCTCCGGCTCGGCTACAACGTCCTGCTCCCGGACCTGCGCGGACACGGCCGCAGCGGCGGCACCTTCTTCACGCTCGGCTACCTCGAGAAGGACGACCTCGCCCTGACGGTCGGCGCCGCTCGCGACGGCTTCGGGCTCGACGCCGACCGCATCGGAATCCACTCCTGTTCCGCGGGCTCCTCCGTGGCTCTCGAGTTCGCGGCCGGACGGGCCGGTGTCCGCGCGATCTGGCTCGAGTCGCCCTTCGGCCGTCCGCGGGAGATGGCGCGCCACTACCTCTCGCGGACGACGCGGCTGCCCGCGCCGCTGCTGACCCTGACGAGCCGCTGGGCCGTCGCCCGCGCGATCGCGCGCGTTCGCGCGGAACTCGGGGCCGGCCCCGGCGGGGAGGGACTCGACGCCGTGGACCCGATCCGCGCGGCCGCCCGGGTCGCCGCGCCCGTTCTCCTCGTGCACGGCGAAGAGGACCGCCTCGTGCCGCCGCACTTCACCCGCGAGCTCGCCGCGGCGCTCCCGCCGCGCAGCGCCGTCTGGAACGTCGCCGGCGCGGGCCACTGCCATCACGCCGACGAGCCGGCCGCCGCGGCGAAGCTGGCTTACGCGCGGAAGTGGCAGGAGTTTTTCGGGACGTACCTGCCGGCGTAGGCCGGGAGGGGCGGGGGCTACTTCCGGGCTGCCGACTCCCGACTCCCGACCTTCCGCGGATCGACCGTCCTCCCCTTCAGCTGCCCGCACGCGGCGGACGCGTCCGGTCCCTTGCTCCGGCGCACCGTGACGGTCACGCGCGCGTCGGCGAGGATGCGGACGAAGCGCTCGATGACGGCTTCTTCCGGGCGCTTCCAGCCGGGAAGGTAGGTCGGGTCCTCGTTCAACGGGATCACGTTGACCTTGACCGGGAACCCGGACACGAGCCGCGCCAGGCGCCGCGCGTCGCCTTCGCCGTCGTTGACGCCGGCGATGAGCACGTACTCGACGAGGATGCGCCGCCTCGGCTCGAGCGGCCACGCGCGCATCGCCGCGATCAGCCCGGCCAGAGGATAGGTTCGCGTGATCGGCATGAGCTTCGTCCGCGTCGCTTCGTCGGCGGCGTTGAGCGACACCGCGAGGTTCGGCCGGCGCGGCAGGGCCGCGAAGGTCGCGAAGGCCGGCGTGATGCCCGAGGTCGAGACCGTGACGCGGCGCGGCGGCAGAATCTCGAAGAGAATTTCGAGGGCCGGAAGAACGCCGTCCGGATTCAGGAAAGGCTCCCCCATCCCCATGAAGACGATTCGCAGCCCCTCCGAGGTGCGCCCGGTCTCGTCGAGCACGGCGTAGAGCTGGCCGAGGATCTCACCCGCGGTCAGGTTTCGCCCGGCGCCGAGCCGGCCCGTGACGCAGAAGGCGCAGTCGACGGCGCAGCCGGTCTGGGAGGAGAGACAGACGGTGAACTTCTCGGCGGGGGGCGTCGAGCGCCGCGGCTCGGGCGTCGGGAGTCGAGAGGGAACGACGGCTCGCGCGTCGGTGAATTCGTTCACCTCGGCGAAGGCCTCGGAGCCCGGCATGTACACCGCCTCGACGAGAGCGCCGTCGGAGAGGCCGAGGCCGAACTTGACGCTTCCGTCGGCGGACTCCTCGCGCCGGACGACCTTCGGGAGCCG
>Ga0326726_10004528_pt1 | contig 12671 bp, 10 predicted proteins | sample MHFenrmetagenome_2_FD_207603 | JGI IMG/M metagenome (GOLD analysis project Ga0326726, IMG submission 207603) | Lab enriched peat soil microbial communities from Michigan Hollow, Ithaca, NY, United States - MHF15MN | ecosystem: Environmental > Terrestrial > Soil > Wetlands > Peat | place: USA...
CTACGCGTACATGGATCTCGGCACGATCGGGTTGCGGCGCGCGATCAAGTCCGACGCCGTGCCCACGTTTCAGCTTCCGACGACGGCCGTCATGGGGATGATCGACGGGCGCACCGTCGACGAGGTGCGCACGGCCGTGGGCAAGCAGGTGCAAGGCCTGTTCAAAGCGCGCGGGCTCAAGGCGAATTTCTTCCTCGTCGTCTGCGGGGACTGGGCCTGCGCGGGCGAATCGATGTAACCAGCCCCGCGAGGCAGCGCTGACGCTCCGTCGGCTCAAGTTCGATGGTCGGCGGCCGATATACCTTGTGAGCGTCCCCTTGGGGGGACCGCACCCGCAATGGCCATCGACACCCTCGCAAACCCGCGCCACCGCTTCCTGAACTGGTCCAATCCGGAGTTCGTCCAGGCCGTTGCACGCCTCGCGATCGTCGGCTGCGCCATTGCCTACGCGTTTTCCGACTATTGCCTCACGCATTCTCCGACGCTCGACAACGTCGTCACCAGCAAACGTGTGTCCCTGCTGTCGGGCGGCGTGGCCACGCTGATACTGCTGTCGACGATACGGTCGCCGGCCTCCTCGCTGTTCCGGCGCCTGGTCGGCATCACGCACGACACGCTTGCCATCTCCATCGCGATGTTTCTCGGCGTGGATGCCAACGCCACTTTCGGCGTCGTGTATCTCGTCGTGATCGTCGGCAACGGCTTTCGCTACGGGGCTCCGTACATGGCGTACGCCACGGCCTGCTCGATGCTCGGTTTCGGGCTCGTGCATGAGCTCAGCCCCTATTGGCAGTCGAATCCGACGCTGAGTTTTTACATTGCCTCGATCCTGTTGGTGGTGCCGGGGTATATGTACGGCCTGCTCAACTCGTTGCATCGGGCCCGCGAGCAACTGCAGCAGCGCGCGACGCACGACCATCTGACCGGCCTGATGAACCGGGCCGGCATCGAGGAACGAATACTCGAAACCGTCGGCGCGAGCCCACACGGCCACGTCCTCATGTACATGGACCTCGACCGCTTCAAGCACGTGAACGACAACGCCGGCCACGCGGCCGGGGACCGATTGCTGAGGGAGATCGCGCGCGTGATCAAGCGCAACCTGCGTGACAACGACGTGTGCGCGCGTCTCGGCGGGGACGAGTTTTGTATGTTGCTGATCGACTGCAAAATGGACACAGCAACGCAGATAGCAGAGCGCATCCGTGAGCAGGTGGAGAGTTTCCGGCTGCTGTGGGGCGGGCGTGTCTATTCCGTCGGCGCGAGCATAGGGGTGGCCGCGAGCGACTCCGTCGACGACGGCCAGTCCCTGTTACGACTCGCCGATGCGGCTTGCTATGCGGCCAAGAATGCGGGCCGCAACAGCGTCCATGTCGTGGACGCAAGCCAGCGGATCAGTGACACGGGCCTGCTGCGGCGACTCCACATCCGCGAGTAGCCTCCCCCTACCGGCGCTTATCGGCGACCGTCACGAGCGCGACGCCCGCGAGGATCAGCAGCGTGCCACCGGTGCGCAGCGCCGACGCGGGCTCGAGGAGGCGCGGCCAATGCGTGGCGCCGATATACACGAGCACGTACGCGAGACCGAGCAGCGGATACGCGTAGCTCAGCGGATAGCGCACGAGCACCGCGAGCCAACACACGAGCGACAGTCCGTACGCCGTGAGCCCGGCCGCAGTCCATTCGATGGCCGGCGCGAGCTCGCTCCACGACGCAACGCTCAGCGCCACGCCGCGCGTCGCAAGCGCGTGCAGCTCCTGCATACCGGCCTTCATGCCGAGCTGGCCAGCGGCCGACAGCACGATCGAGCCCGCGAGCAGCGCGCGGCCGAGCCAGCGACTCGCCCCGGCGCTCATGTGCTCGCCACCAGCGCGATGCCGACGGCAATCAGCACCACACCCGCCCACCGCCGCCCGGACACGTGCTCGCCGAGCCAGATCCGCGACGCCGCGACGACGGCCACCGTGCCGAGACTCAAGAAAGGAAACGCCCGGCTGACGTCCATGCGATACAGCACGGCGAGCCACAGCAGTGTGCCCACGGCGATCGTGGCTATGGCTCCGATCAGCTCCGGCGACAGGAGCGCGCGCAGCCACTCGCTTGGGCGTCGCTTGCCGTGTAAGCGACGCGCGGCGCCGAGCTTCTGCAGGATCTGACTGCTGGCCAGCAGCAGCACGGCGAGCAACAGCAGTGCGTCGTTCATGCTCGTGCGCTCACGTTGCCGGCATGCGCCACACGATCACGTTGCCCTGCTGCTCGCGTCGCGCACCACTCGGAAGCCACGCTTTCAGATCCTGCTCCGTCGAAGGCACGCACACGAGCAGCACGTCGCGCCGGCCGCGATTCGCCGCGAGCAGCGCCGCGAACGCCGGGCCGTCGAGCAGCCGTTGCTTCGCTTCGGGGAAGGACAACCCGTAGTCGATCTCACCGGGGCTCGCGACGTAGATGTCGGTGCGCTTCAGCACCCACGCCGCGGTGCCGAACAGCGGAGCGTCGGACACGACGACGGCGTCCGCGCCTGTGGCGTAGCGCGCCACCGCGCCTCCGGGCGCGAAGTTGTCGAGTGCCTGCTGCGGCAGCCCAAAGTGCAACGGCACGAGCAGCGCGACGCCGGCCAAGGCGACGCCGCCGATCCGGATGCGCGCCTGACCGCTCGCGAGCGCCGCGATGCCGCCTGCGACGCCGGCGGCGAGGCTGCCGGCGAGCACCGCGAGCCGCCCGCCCTCGCCTGCGCCGAACGGCACAGCACCCAGCGCACCGTTCTGGGCAGCGAGCAGCAACGCGAGCACCGCAACGAACGCGAGCGCGACCAAGGCAGCCGCGAGGCGCCACGCGCGCGTGTAACCCGCGACCAGATAGCGCTCGAGCCCGGCAGCCAGAAGGATCGACAGGGGTGCGAAGCACGGCAGGATGTAGGTCGCGAGCTTGCCGCTCGACGCCGAGAAGAACAGGAACGGCAGCGCGGCCCAAATGACGAGGTAGCCGACGAAGTCGCGATCGCCGCCGCTCCGCCGCAAGCCGATCGCGGCGGCAGGCAGCAGCAGGATCCAGGGCCAACCCGTCAGCGGCAGGTACGCAACGTAGTACCAGAACGGGGCCGCGTGCTGCGCGTCGTCGGCCGTGAACCTTTGCACGTGCTCGACCCAGAAGAAGTAGCGCCAGAAATCCGGCTCGCGCAGGTGCACGAGCACGGACCACGGCAGCACGACGACCGCCGCGACGGCGATCGGCCACCACGGCGACGTCACGAGGTCGCGCCAACGCCTAGTCGTCGCGAGATACGGCGCGGCGACGATGACAGGAATCGCGAGCGCCAGGAACCCTTTGACGAGGAACGCCGCGCCGCACGCCGCGCCGCACGCGATGAGCCACGCGCGCCGCTCCGCGGGTGCCGCGCGCAGAGCCACGTAGTACGCCGCGAGCGCCGCAGTCAGGAACAGCGCGAGGAACGCGTCGAGCAACGCGAACGTGCCGACGCCCGCGACGAGGAAAGTCGTAAGGTATATCGCCGTGGCGAGCACCGCCGTCGACGCACCGAGAAACCGCCGCGCGAGCCCAAACACGATCAGCGCCGCGAGCCCGGTCGCGAGCGCGACCGGCAGCCGCAGCGCGAACGAATTCTCTCCGAACACCGCGAGCGAAAGCGCGTTCAGCCAGTAGCCGAGCGCCGGCTTCTCGAAGTAGCGCACGCCGTTCAGGTGCGGCGACACCCAGTCGCCCGACACGAGCATCTCGCGAGCGATCTCGCCGTAGCGAACCTCGTCCGGGCTCGCGAGCGGCCGCACCGGCAGCGGCAGCAGATACAACAGAAGGTACAGCGCGATCAGCACGAGCACGCCGCGTTGCGTGGCCGGATCGCGCAGCGCGGAAGCCGAACCGGGCGTGGCCGTCATCGTGTGCGCGGGCTCAGTTCGCGAGGGCCGAGCGTTGCCAGCACACGGCGCCCTCACGACCGGCGATCGGCGCGAGCGCAATCGGCTCGCGCGGCAACGGCGCACCGCCGAGCAGCGCTTTCAGCGGCACCGGCGCGATCCCGCGCTCCTTGCATGCGGTAAGAAACCGGTCGAACAACGGCGCGCACACGCGCCCCTCGACCTCGGCGTGCACGGTCAGCACGTTGAGTTGGCCGGGGCGCACCTGCTCCAGCAGCCAGTCGTTGTAGCTCTCGTCGCTGATGCCGTGGCGGCCAATGACCTCGTCGTAGGTCGGCAGTGTAGTGGGGATCTGCGGCGCGAACGCGCGCTCGCCCGCCGCGGGCACGAACAGGCTGCGGCCGCGACAGTCGCTGTTGTAGCGGAAGCCGAACTTCTGTTTTGCCTCCAGCACGCGCTCGTTGCAGACCCAGCCGGCCGCGGCCGAGCAGTCCGGCACGCGCCCGACGGCTTCCTTGAACGCCGCGACGCCGAGCGCGATCTCGCGCTCGAGGTCTGCGACGGACAGCCGCAGCGCCTGCGCCTGCCAGCGATGATGATCCCACGCGTGCAGCCCCACTTCGTGCCCGGCGTCCGCCGCGGCGCGCAGCACGGTGCCGAGATTCGCGCCGATCTTGCGCCCTGGCCAGAGCGTGCCCGCGAGCACGATGTCCCAGCCGTACAGGCTCGCCGCGCGCGAGCGCAGCATCTTCGCGAAGAAGCTCGGCTTCAGCAGGCGCCACAGGTGGCGACCCATGTTGTCCGGGCCCACGGCGAAGAAGAACGTCGCTTTGACGCCGTGCGCCGCGAGAATCTCCAGCAGGCGGGGTACGCCTTCGCGCGTGCCACGGAACGTATCGACGTCGATCCGGAGCCCCAGCGGGGTCATCAAGCGCCCGTGTCGGCCAGGCGACGAGTCGCAGCAGGCGTGCCACTCGGACCCACGTCGACGCCGTTCGTGGCGAGGTGATCGCGCAGGAAGAAGTCGAGCGTGCGATCGACCGACTCCTCGAGCGTGATCACGGGCTGCCAGCCGAGCACCTGATTCGCGTTGCGGATGCTCGGACGACGGTGCGTGACGTCCTGGTAACCGTCACCGTAGTACGACTTGCTCTCGATCTCCTTGATGCCGGCGAGCGGCGGGAAGTGCGAGCGCAACGGATGACGCTCGAACTTGTCGACCAGGAGCTCGGCGAGATCCTTGATGCTGGCCTCGTTGCGCGGGTTACCGACGTTGAAGATCCGGCCGTCGCACTTGCCGTCCTTGTTCTCGATGATGCGGAACAGGCACTCGATGCCCTCGGTCACGTCCGTGAAGCAGCGCTTCTGCCGGCCGCCGTCGATCAGGAGCAGCGGCGTGCCCTCGACGAGATTCAGGATCAGCTGCGTGATCGCGCGCGAGCTACCGATGCGAGCCGCCTCGAGCGAGTCGAGCCGCGGGCCGAGCCAGTTGAACGGCCGGAACAGCGTGAAGCGCAGCCCCTTAGTGCCGTAGGCCCAGATCACTCGGTCGAGCAACTGCTTCGACGCCGAGTAGATCCAACGTTGTTTGTTGATGGGCCCGAGTATGAGCCGCGACTTGTCCTCGTCGAACTCCGCGTCGTCGCACATTCCGTAGACCTCGGACGTCGACGGGAAGATCACGCGCTTGTTGTACTTCACGCAGTACCGAACGATCCGCAGATTCTCCTCGAAGTCGAGCTCGAACACGCGCAGAGGATTCCGCGTGTACTCGATCGGCGTCGCAATCGCCACGAGCGGCACGATCACGTCGCACTTCTTGATGTGGTACTCGAGCCATTCACGGTGGATCGAGATGTCGCCCTCGAGGAAGTGGAAATCCGGGTGGGACTCCAGCCGCCGGATCGCGCTGTCGTTCAGGTCCATGCCGTAGACTTCGTAGCCGCCGGCGGCGAGCAGCCGCTCGCTCAGGAAATTGCCGATGAAGCCGTTGACGCCGAGGATCAGCACACGCGTCTTGCGCGCACCTCGCGCCCGGCGCGAAGGGCTGCCCGTGAAATACAGGCCTTTGACCAGATTCAACTCGGTCGCGAGCTGCGCGCCGCCGCAATAGACGCCGTTTTGCTGCTGCGCGAAGTTGATCTTGAGCGTGCCCTCCCCGCAGGCGACCTCGAGGGGCGAAGCGTTCACGATCGTGCCGGGTCGCACGTCCGCAACCGTGCGTGGCAACGCCTCGGCGCTCCACACGATCACCTTCGTCGATCGCGCATGCGTGAATGCGCCGGGGTACGGCTTCGTCACGGCGCGCACGAGGTTCGCAATGTCGATGGCCGGCTGCTGCCAGTCGATCTCGCCGTCCTTCGGCTGACGCCGCCCGAAATACGTGGCGGCGGCTTCGTCTTGCGGCGTGCGCGGCGCGGTGCGGCGCAGGATCTGCGGCAGACACTCGTCGAGCAGCGGCCGCGCGGCCGCAGCGAGCTTGCGATTCAGCGTAGCCGCGTCGTCGGTCGGCGCGATCACGACGCGATGCTGGCACACGATGTCGCCGGCGTCCGGCCGTTGCGTCATGTAGTGCAACGTGACGCCCGTCTGCGTCTCACCGTGCAGGATGGCCCAGTTGGCCGGCGCGCAACCGCGGTACTTCGGCAGCAGCGAGCCGTGCAGGTTGAAGCAGCCGACGCTCGGGATCGCGAGCAGGTCCGCGGACAGCAGCTTGCGGTAGTAGAACGAGAACAGCACGTCCGGTTGCAGCTCGCGAATGCGCGCGATCCACAGCGGATGATTGACGTCGTCGGGTGCCAAGACCGGTAGGCCTTTGCGCGCGGCGAGCTCGGCGACCGAGCGGAACCACACGTTCTCGTTGTCGGCGTCGGCGTGCGTGACGACGGCGACGATCTCGTAGCCGTGCGCGAGCAGCGCCTCGATACCGACGCAACCCATTTCGTGATAAGCAAAAACAACTGCGCGCATTCTCGTCTCCATCCTACTCGGCCGTAGTGGCCACTGACACCCGCGACGGTGGCGGCACGATACCATTCAAAATGCCGGCCGCCGGCGGATCGGCCCCTCGACACCAGAACGCCATGTAGCGTTCTGGACCAAACGTTCGGGCGCCCTTGCGCTCGTACGGCCGCGGCAGCTCGGGCGCCGTGCGCCCCGCCTCGTTGTTCTGCACCAGCACGCAGAGCGGTTGGCGCACCGGCAGGTCCGCCACGGTGGTGTTCACTACGCGGCGCCCGGTAACGAATGGCACGATGCCGTTGACGCTTTCGTCGACGTCGCCGATCAGCGAGACAGGATCGCCCGCCGCCATGCGGCGATCGAGGTCGCGCAGGAACGCCGTCATGTTGCGTTCCGGTGCCGCGAGATGCACGACGAGGACGACCAGGCCCGCGACGCTGGCGACGGCGAGCACGCCGAGCGCGCCGAGCGCTGCGCTCTCGCGACCGCGATACGCCAGCACCACCAATGCGCCGGCCACCACGCCGACGGCGCCCAAGGCCGCGAGCGCGACCGTGTCCGTCGAGTGCAGATAGCGCAGCGCGAACGCCGTCGGACCCACCGCGAGCCCCACGACGAACAGGACCTGCAGCCACCAGGCGGCGCTGCGCCACACGGAGGTGGCTCGCCATTCCCACCAGTCGACGGCCTCGGCGGCGAGCAGCAGAAAGAGCGGCGGCAACATCGGCAGCAGGTACAGCGAGCGTTTCGTCGAGGCGGCGCTAAGCAGCACCACCATACCGAGCGACAACGCACCGAGGTACAGCCGCGGCTCGTACCATGCGCTGCGGCGCAGCGCGGTCGGCCCCGAACGCCAGCGGCTCGGCCGCAGAACCATCGCGAACGGCACCCACCACGGGAATACCGCGATCGGCAGCGCGGACAGATAGTAGTAGAAGGGTTGGTCGTGACCCGTGGCGGCCGTGGGGTGCACGAACCGCTGCACGTGGTTGACCCAGAGCCACTCGCGCACGGCGGCCGGGCCTGCATCCGCATAGATCAGCGCCGCAATCACGCCCGTCATCAGCACGAGGATCGCCACTCCCATGAACGGTCGCACGCGCCACACGGGCTCGAGGCTGCGGCACGCGACCGCGTATACGAGCAGGCCGCTCGCGATCAACACCGGACCGATCAGCCCTTTGGTCCAGAGCGCGAGCGTCAACGCGGCGTAGAACGCGAGTAGCGCACCCGCGCGACTGCGCCCCTGCACGAGCGCAGATCCGGCCCACGCCGCCGTGGTCGTGAACAGCATCAGCAGCGGGTCTATGACGATCCAGTGCGTGTGGCTGATGAACTCAACGCTTGTCGCGAGCCCGATGGCGGCGACAAGTCCGACGGCCGCCGAGAACTCGCGCCGGCCCCACAGAAATACGAGCAACAGCGTCAGGAAGGCCGCGGTACCGCTGACGGCGCGCGCCGCGAGCGCCGACTGGCCGCCCGTGAGCGCGAATACGCCGGCCACGGTCCAGTAATACAGCGGTGGCTTCTCGACGAACGCGGCGTCGTTCAGCGACGGCACCACGGAGGGAGCCAGCCACATCTCGCGGCTGATCTCCGCTTCGCGCGGCTCGTCCGGAGTCCAGGGCTCGCGCCCCACGCCGAGGAAGGAGACGATCAGGAGCAGGCCGAGCACGAGCGCGGTAGCGCGCGTGCTCATGCCGAAGCGCTCCGGGCGCCGCTGCGTACGGGTGCGCGGCTGGATTCCCCCGCGGTGGCATTCGCCTCTGCGTCCGCTCGAGACCCGACCCGCGCGCCGACGATGTAGCGCGGCCGCGCCTGCACGTCGCGCGAGATTCGGCCGATGTACTCGCCGAGCAGTCCCATGCCGATCAGCTGCACCCCGAGGAACAGGAACAGCACGGCGAAGATCGTGAACACGCCCTGCGCCGCCCAATCGGGGCCGTAGTAGAACCGCAGCACGAGCAGCAGGACGCCGAACGCGAGACCCGCGAGCGCAAGCGCTACGCCGACCATGCTCATGAGCCGCAGCGGCGCCGTCGTGGCGCTGACCAACAGATCGAAGTACAGGTTCAGCAGCTTCATTACGCTGTATTTCGACTGGCCGGCCTGGCGTTCGGCGTGGTCGACTTCCATCTCGTGCACGTTGCCGGCGAAGCTATTGGCCAGCGCCGGCACGTAGGCGCTGCGGTCGCCGCATGCGAGCACTGCGTCGACGACGTCGCGCCGATACGCGCGCAGCATGCACCCATAGTCGCCGACGTCGACGCGCGTGATGCGCAGCATCAGCTTGTTCATGATCCGCGACGCGACGCGGCGGAACAGTGTGTCCTTGCGGCGGCGGCGCACACCGCTCACGACGTCGGCGCCGGACTCGATGCCTGCGAGCAGCTTCGGGATTTCCTCCGGCGGGTTCTGGAGATCCGCGTCGAGCGTAACGACGACGTCGCCGCGCGCCTCGGCGAGCCCCGCGAGCACCGCCGCGTGCTGACCGTAGTTGCGGTTCAGAAGCACGCCGACGATCTCCGGCTCGCGCGCGGCGGTCGCTTCGATGATCTTGGCCGAATCGTCGCGGCTGCCGTCGTTCACGAGGATGACCTCGAACGCGCACGGTAGCTGCCGCCCCACCGCGAGACAGCGGCGCACGAGCTCCGGCAGGTTGTCCTGCTCGTTGTAGACCGGGATCACGAGCGACACGAGCCCGGGCGTCATGACCGAGCCTCGCGGACCACGGCGCGAATCGCGTCGACGACGCGCTCGACGTCGGTGAGCGGCATGTCGGGGAACAGGGGCAACGAGCACACGCGGTCCGAGTTCCATTCCGTATTCGGCAACGGCGTGCGCGGCGCGTGATGCGCGCGGTAGTACTTGTGCGTGTGCGCGGCGCGGAAATGCAGGCCGGTGCCGATGCCGCGACCCTTGAGGCGCTCCATGAACTCGTCGCGCGTGAGGCCGGCCGTGGCGGGATCGACGCGCACGATATAGAGGTGCCACGAATGCCGCTGCGGGTACTTCGGCAGACCGAGCGGCACCACGCCTTCCACGCCCGCGAGCACTTCCGCGTAGCGCGCGGCGAGCGCCGCGCGTTTGCGATTCATCTCGGCGAGACGCGCGAGCTGGCTCAAGCCGAGCGCCGCGTTCATGTCGGGCAGGTTGTACTTGTAGCCGGGCTCGATGACCTCGGCCTGCGGCGCCCGCCCCTGAGTGTCGCGCTGGAATGCGTCGGCGCCCAGGCCGTGGAATCGCAGCCGGCGAAGCCGAGCCGCGAGCTCGGCGTCATCGGTCGTCACGAGCCCGCCTTCGCCGGTCGTGAGGTTCTTGATCGGATGGAACGAGTAGATCGCAGTACCGCCGCTACCCGTTGGCTTGCCGCGGTACTCCGTGCCGGCCGCGTGCGCCGCATCCTCGACGAGCGGAATGCGCTTCGCGGCAGCGAGCTCGCGCAGCGGCTGAAGGTCGAGCGAGGCGCCGGCGTAGTGCACCGGCACGATCAGCTTCGTTCGCGGCGTGATAGCCGCCGCGACGCGGTCGGCCGTGGTCATCAACGTGTCGCGATCGACGTCGACGAAGACGGGTGTCGCGCCCGCGAGCGCGATGAGGTTCACGGTCGATACCCAGGTCATCGACGGCGTCACGACCTCGTCGCCCGGGCCCACCCCGAGCGCGCGCAGCAGCAGGTGCATGCCGGCCGTGGCCGACGTCAACGCCACCGCGTGCTGCGTGCCCACCGTCGCCGCGAACTGCTTCTCGAGCTCGGCCGACTGGCTGCCGGTCGTGATCCACCCCGACTGGAGGACCTTCGTGACGGCCGCAATGTCCTCGGCCGTGATCGACGGGCGCGAGAACGGCAGGAACGGCAACGTGGCCGCGCTCGGGGACGCAGGTGACGACATGACCGGTGTGGCTCGCTCGGGTCTGGCGGGTGGCGGGAAGGCCTTGTCCGTGCTCGACATTTGGCTCGCCAGTGTGGGCGAAAGTCCTAGAGGCCGCAATAGAACGGGCTGTCGGTTAGTGTCCCGATTTGGGCTACTACCGGTGCGCGAACGCCCAGTAACGGCCGGCGAGCCACGTGAGTCCGGCGACGGCACAGAGCACGATGACGAGTGCCACGCGATAGTCGAGTTGCGTCCAGTGCAGCAACACGGCGTACGCGCTCTCGTTCAACACGAAACCGCTGACAGCGACGACGGCGAAGCGCCGGAGTGCCGGCGCCACGGGCCGGCCCTCTGCCGGGAACGACCAACGGCCGTGGCCGACGAAGCTCACGGCGAACGCGGCCAGGAATCCGAGCACGTTCGCGAGAAGCGGCGCCACGCCGAGCGGCACGGTGGCCGCCACGACGGCGAAATGCACCAGAAATGCCGTGGCGCCGACGACGCCGAACGCCAAGACCTCGCGAGCTCGCACCGGCTTGGCAGCGGCGTGCCGCGTGGAGCTCACTGCTCGGCCACCGTGCGGGCGGCGTAGTCGGGTGCCAGCAACAGCATCGAGTCGACCGCTCCGACACGCATCAAATGCTGCGAGATGTCCGCCGGCAGCGAGTCCGCCCGCCGCTCCGGCACCACCAGCGTGAACTCGTGACGCGCGGCGAGCTCGCGGGCGAGCGGCGCCGCATCTTCGACGACGCGGACGCGCCCCTGCCCATAGTAGTCGGCCGAGAAGAACCTCGTTTGCCAGTAGTACACCGGCTCTTTCGCGTTCCGCTCGGCCACCGCGCGCACGACGGAGCGTTGCGAATGAGTCTCGATGTAGGGGCCCGCGGCCCACGCGGCGACGGTCACGACGAGGGTCGTCGCGAACGCGATCGCGGCCAAACGCGGCAACGCGCGCGCATCGTCGTCGCTGACCAGCGCCGCGAGCACGAGCGCCATGGGCGGCAGCGCCGGCAGCGCGTACGGAAAGATGATGTTGCCGGCGAAGGTGAACAGCAGCAGCGGCACGAGCGCGCTGATGAGCCAGAACGCGACGAGCTCGTGGCGCTCGCGCCAACGCTCACGCACACGTGCACGCGCGCGGATCAGCCACGGGATCGCGATGAGGCCCCACGGCAGCGCGCCGAGCAGGAAGAACAACCAGATGCCGCCACGAGGCACGTCGTGCGCGCGGCCATACAGGTCACCGGTCCACCCGGGAACGAGGAAGCGCTGGATGTGCTCGCCGATGATGAAGTAGTTCAGGAACCCGGGGTTGCGCAGCTCGGCCGCGATGTACCACGGCGCGCCGATCGCGAGCGCGAGCAGCCCACCCTTGAGCCACGAGAACCTCTGCCACACCTGCCCCACCCGCCGGAATGCGAGCGCAAAGAGCACGATCGGCCCGAGCGCGAGCACGACCGCGAGTGGCCCTTTGATCAGCAGGCCGAGACCAAGAGCGACGTACAACGCGAGCTCGGCGTAGCCGCTGCCGCCGCGATAGCGCTCCCAGAACGCCCCGAGCGCCACGCTCACTGCGATCGTGAGCAGCATGTCGGTCATGACGGCGGCTGCCGCGACGAAGAACAGCAACGAAGTCGCCATGACGAGCAGCGCCGTCAGCGCGGCCACGCTGCCGATCCACCGCCGGACGCAGAAGTAGAACGCCGCGGCGAAAGCCACGGTGGCGATCAGGATCAGGATTCGCGGCCCGAGCTCGCCCGGACCGAAGAGTGCGATGCCGGCCGCGGAGAACCAGAACGCGAGCGGCGGTTTCGCGAGATACGGGACGCCGTAGTCGTGCAGCGGCACGAGCCAGTCGCGGCTTTCGACCATCTTGCGCGCCATCTCGCCGTAGCGCGCCTCGGTGGTGTCCGTGAGCGGCACGAAGGCGGCGAGCACGAGACGCGACAGCGCGGCGGCGCCG
>Ga0326726_10004529_pt1 | contig 12669 bp, 13 predicted proteins | sample MHFenrmetagenome_2_FD_207603 | JGI IMG/M metagenome (GOLD analysis project Ga0326726, IMG submission 207603) | Lab enriched peat soil microbial communities from Michigan Hollow, Ithaca, NY, United States - MHF15MN | ecosystem: Environmental > Terrestrial > Soil > Wetlands > Peat | place: USA...
CGCCGTCTGCGCGAACGCGCTCGCCCTGCCCTTCCGTGACGGCAGCGTCGACGTCGTGATGTGCTCGCAGCTGATGCACCACTTCGACGACGCGGGCGCCAGGCGATTGATCCGCGAGCTGAATCGCGTGGCGCGGCATGCCGTGATCGTGGCCGATCTGCGGCGAAGCTGGATCGCCGCGGCGGGGTTCTGGGCCCTCTCCTTTCCACTCGGCTTTCACCGCATTACGCGACACGACGGCGTCGTCTCGGTGTTGCGTGGATTCACGACGGCGGAGCTGGCGGGCCTCGTCAGCGCCGAGACGGGAGCGACGCCGATCGTGCGGCGGCGGCTCGGCTTTCGGATCACGGTCCGATGGACGCCGCCCGGGGCGCACGCCGCGCGCGGCGCCGCGGTCGCATGACGGCGCCGCACGCTCTCGGACCGATGCCGGCCGACCGCCGGATGCGGGCGGTCGACGAGCGCGTGGTCCGTGCGCCCGTGGCGACGATCTTTGCCCTCGCGGCAGACGTCTTGCAGTGGCCGCACCATCTGCCGCACTACCGCTTCGTGCGTTTTCACGAGCGGCGGAGCGACGGAGGCGGTACGGTGGAGATGTCGGCGAATCGGCCGTTCGGTGCACTGAACTGGCCGACCTTCTGGACGTCGCTGATGTCGGTGACGCCCCCCGGCTCCGCTGTGCCCGCGTCGATTCGCTTTCGCCACGTGCGTGGCGTGACGACGGGAATGGATGTCGAGTGGACCTTCGACGCGGTGGCGGACGGAACGCTCGTGCGTATCGTGCACGTGTGGAACGGACCGCGGTGGCCATTGATTGGTGACGTGGCCGCCCGCGGTGTCATTGGGCCGGTGTTCGTGCACGGCATCGCGCAGCGCACCCTTGCCGGGTTGGCGCGGGTGGCCGAACGTTTGACAATCGACGCATCACGACTCGAGGTGACGAGTGGCTGATCGAGGCAGTCGGCGTGTGGTCGTCACGGGGATCGGCGCGGTGACACCGATCGGCATCACGCGCGACGCGATGTGGTCCGGCCTCCGCAGCCACCAGTCGGCCGTGCGATCGATCACCCGCTTCGATCCCTCGATCTACCGCAGCCAGATCGCTGCCGAGATCGACTTTCACGCCACCGACTTCATCGAAGAGCGCCGCGTCAGACGGCTCGACCGGTTCGGCCAGTTCACGGTCGCGTGTGCGCGACTGGCGGTCGAGGACTCCGAGCTCAGGCTCGAGGCGGAAGATCGCGAACGCGTGGGCTCGACGATGGGGAGCGCGCTCGGCGGCGTCGGTTTCGCCGAGGAGCAGTTCAACGTGTTCAGAGAGCAGGGCATCAAGTCGGTGGCGCCGACGCTCGCGACGAACGTCTTCGTGGGCGCGGCGAGTTGCAACGTGGCGATTGAGTTCGGCGCGCAGGGACCGAACAGCACGAACGGCATGAGCTGCGCCTCGGGGACGATGGCGATCGGCGAAGGGTTCCGCATCATCCGCGACGACTACGCCGACGTGATGATCTGCGGCGGCGTCGAGGCGCCCCTCAATCCGCTCTGCTTCGGCGCGTTCGCGATCATTCGCGCGATGTCGACGCGCAACGGCGAGCCGGCCAGAGCCTCGCGCCCGTTCGACAAGGGGCGCGACGGCTTCGTGATGGGCGAAGGCGCGTCGGTGCTCGTGCTCGAGGAGTACGAGCGCGCCAAGGCGCGCGGGGCGCACATCTACGCCGAGGTGTCGGGATACGCGTTCTGTAATGACGCGCATCACATGACGGCGCCGCGTCCCGACGGCACCCAGGCGGCCCGCGCGATGCGCGGCGCGCTCAAGGACGCCCGGGTCGCGCCCCACGAAGTGCAGTACGTCAACGCGCACGGCAGCAGCACGCCGCTCAACGATCCCACGGAGACGCGCGCCATCCGCAGCGTCTTCGGCGACCACGCGTCCAAGCTCCAGGTGAGCAGCACGAAAGCCTACTACGGCCACGCCCTCGGCGCGTCCGGCGCGATGGAGGCGGCGATCTGTGCCCTGTCGCTCGAGCGCGGCTGGCTCCCGCCGACGCTCAACCTCGAGACCCCGGACGACGGCTGCGACCTGGACTACATCCCCGCCACCGGCCGCGACGCGAGCGTCGACTGCTTGATGACGAACTCGTTCGGATTCGGCGGAATCAACGCGGCGTTGGTGATGAAGAAGGCGGATTAGCGGGACCGGCGACGCGGGGGAAGAGGTTGCGGGGGGAGCAGGGTCGCGCATCTTGAAGCCACGAGCCGTTCCCCCCTTCCCGCTTCCCCTTCCCTCTTCCCTCTAATGAAAGATTCCTGGCGCCACTTCGCCGCCGAATTCATCGGCACCTTCGCGCTCGTGTTCGTGGGTGGCGGCGCGATCATCACCAGTCCCCTGCTCTCGCAGCAGGCCGCCGTCGTCAACATCGCGTTCGCGCACGGATTGATCCTCGCGTTGATGGTGACTGCGACGATGCGCATCTCCGGCCACCTGAATCCCGCGGTGACCGCCGGCTTTCTCGCCACGCGGCGCATCGAACCGATGATGGCGGTGGTGTACTGGATCGCCCAGCTCCTCGGCGCGATTGTCGCCGCGTATGCGCTCAAGGCGCTCTATCCCGCGCAGATCGTCGCCGCGACGCGGTTGGGCGGGCAGTCGATCTCGGCGGACATCAACCTGATTCAAGCGATCTCGCTCGAGGCGATCGCCACGTTCTTCCTCGTGTTCGTCGTCTTCGGGACGGCGGTCGATCCGCGCGCGCCCAAAGTCGGCGGCTTCGCGATCGGCCTCACCGTCACCGCCGGCATTCTCGCGATCGGACCGCTCACGGGTGGATCGATGAATCCGGCTCGGTCGTTCGGGCCGGCCGTGGTGACGCACATCTTCGAGGGACAGACCGCGTACTGGGTCGGGCCGCTGATCGGCGGGATCGCGGCGGCGCTGCTCTACGACAAACTCTTCTTACCGCGCGAGCAGGAGCCCGCGGACCACGGCGCGGTCAAGCGGTAGCGCGGCGATGCGGCGCCGCCTCGCGCCGCATGGCTGTATCTTCCCAGCATGGCCGACGTTCCGGTTCCCTCCCTCGCGCGCGCGAGGGAGCAGAAGATCAACGAGCTGTCCGTCCATTTCGCGAACGACGATCTGTCGCTCGAGGATCTCGAGCGGCGGATCGAACAGGTGTACAAGGCCGGGAGCGTCGCCGAGCTCGAGTCCATCACGGCCGACCTGACGCGAGCGGCTGCCGCGCCTGCGCCGGGTCCGACCCAGTTGCCGAGGCTACGAGGCTCTGGCGCGAAGGCCACCACGCCGGCGGTCTATCAGGGCACCAGCACGCGCCTGCTCTCGCTCATGAGCACGACGCGGCGCGTCGGCCGGTGGCTCGTCCCGCCGAAGTTGGACGTCGTCGCCGTCATGTCCGACACGAAGCTCGACCTGACGCACGCCGTGTTGCCGGCGGGCGTGATGGACTTCGAGGTCCGCGCGGTGATGGCCTCGCTCAAGATGATCGTCCCGCCGGGCGTGCGGGTGATGGTGGACATGCACTCGGTGATGTCGAGCGTGCGGAGCCGCGCGGACGAGTTCGACGCCGACGTGCCGCCCAGTCCGAGCGCGCCGGTCGTCAGGCTCACCGGATACGCAGTCATGGCCGACGTGCAGGTGGTGGTGCGGCGTCGCGAGGAGCCGATTCTCGACGACGAGGACGATGACGACTGAGGCCTAGTTGTCATCCCGAGCAACGCGAGGGATGACGGGCGGCCGAGCGTCCTACCGGAAAAACGACAGCGCGACGCGGATGACCCACGACGCCGAGGCGAGCACGATCGGCAGCATCGTGAGCCCGACGGAGAACGCGACGCCCTGGCGGAAAAGCGGCGGGCCGAGCGGGCGAACGCGGTCGCCCCACAAGCGCTGCGCGCCCGCCTCGAGCACCCAGCCGAACGAGTAGCACACGTTCGCGAGCACCGCGTAGGCGACGACGGGCCGCCAGTCGAGCGCCATCGGGAGATGCGGCGGGAGCGATGAGATGACTCGAAGCACGCCGAGCGTGACGAGCCCGGCCGACCCGACGATGAGATTGTAGGTCGGACGTCTCGACTCCCACCACGAGATGATCGAGCCGGTCGTCCGCCGATTGGCCGCCAGCGGATAGAGGACGTCACCGATGAGCACGCGCTCCCCTCCTGGGAGTCCGTTCCGGGGGAAGATACGCCCCGGATCGTGCGACATCAAGTACTTTGTGCTGCAGAGCCGAGACCGTTACGGCCCGTCTCGCATGTAAGCCGTGTCGTAGCGGCGGATCGACTCCACGATCACCCGCATCGCCGCATCGCTCTTCTCCCAGCCTTTGATCTGGACCCGCTTCCCCTCCAGATCCTTGTACGTGAAGAAGAAGTATTCGACTTCCTTCAACACGTGGCGCGGAATGTCGGCGATGTCGAAGAACTCCTCGTAGTACGGATCGTGGAGCGGCGCCGCGAGAATCTTGTCGTCCGGCTCGCCCCGGTCGAGCATCCGCAGCACGCCGAGGGGGCGCACGTCGATCATGCACGCCGGGAACGTCGGCTCCTTCACGAGGACCAGGACGTCGAGCGGATCGCCGTCCTCGTGCAGCGTGCGCGGAATGAACCCGTAGTCGCCCGGATAGTGGACGGCGGAGTACAGCACGCGGTCCAGCTTCATCAGCCCGGTCGTCTTGTCGAGCTCGTACTTGTTGCGGCTCCCGAACGGGATCTCCACCACCGCGGTCACTTCTTCCGGGACGCTTCGGCCCGGAGAGATGTCGCGCCAGAGGTTGATCATCCGACGGGAGCGGAGAGCGGCGAGCGCGGCGCGGCGTCGCGATGCATCGTGCCCTTGTACGACATCGGCTCCTCGGTAATGCCGAAGTTCGTCGCGTTCAGCTCGGCGACCTCCGCCAACTCGGTAGCCGACAAATCGCGCTTGTCCGCGGCCTCGGCGAACTCGGCGAGCTGCGCGTCGTCGTACACATTCGGCAGCGTCGTCACCACGAGCGGTTCGGCGAGCAGCCACTTGAGCGCGGCCTGTCCGAGCGTCATGTCGCGCGTCAGAAAGTCGAGCGTGCGGACTTTCTCGATGCCGTTGATGAGCCACGAGCGCGGACGGTGGCGCCGGTGGTCGTTCGGCGGAAACACGGTGTCCGCCGTGTACTTGCCCTCGAGCATGCCCGACGCGTGGGTCACGCGGATGTTGAAGCAGCAGTTGGGCGCGTGCTCCTTGGCGGCCTCGAGCATCGCGGTGCCAGGGTGCTGCTCGAGCACATTCCAGATCATCTGGATGGTGTTGATGTCCGGCTCGCGCTCGACGAGCTCCACCGCTTCGTACAGCCACCCGATCGCGGGACCGAATGCCGCGCCCCACGCGCGGATCTTCCCCTCGCGCTGGAGCTCGCGGAACGTGTTCCACAGCTCGGGATCGCGCACGTGCTCCATCTTCGCGTTGTGGAGCTGCAGGACGTCGATGTAGTCGGTCTCGAGACGCTCGAGGCACTTGTCGACCGCAGAGCGGATGAACGCCGGATCGGTGCGCATCGGCAGCTCGTTCTGTCCGCGGCGAGCGTCGCGAGCCGCATCATCATAGATGTCGTAGCCCACCTTTGTGGCGAGCACGACCTCATGTCTTCGCCCACGAAACGCCTCGGCGAGCTGCCGCTCCGCGCGCCCGTTGCCATAGGCGTCGGCGGCGTCGAAGAACGTGATGCCGTGATCGTCGAGCGAGCGGCGCAGCATCGCCACGGCGTCGGCGTCGGTCTTGTCGCCCCACCAGCCGGTGGAGATGGTCCACGTCCCGAAGCCGACCTCGCTCACCTGGATCGACGTGCCGGGGAAAGTCCGGTACTTCACGCTTGTTGCTCCTGCCGCAGCACGCGCGCCGCTTGGCGCGCGAAGTACGTGATGATGATGTCCGCGCCGGCGCGGCGGATCGCGAGCAGCGAGTCCATCATCGCGCGCTCGCCGTCGATCCAGCCGCGCTCCGCGGCCGCTTGAATCATACTGTACTCACCGCTCACCTGGTACGCGGCGAGCGGCAGCGTGGTCTCGTCGCGCACACGCGCGATGACGTCGAGGAACGGCCCCGCCGGCTTGACCATCACCATGTCCGCGCCCTCGTCGATGTCGAGCCGCACTTCGCGGAGCGCTTCGCGGGCGTTGGCCGAGTCCATCTGATACGCGCGCCGGTCGCCGAATTGCGGCGTCGACTCGGCCGCTTCGCGAAACGGGCCGTAGAACGGACCCGCGAACTTCGCCGCGTAGCTCAGGATCGGCGTGTTCTTGAAACCGTGCATGTCGAGCGACGAACGGATCGCCAGCACGCGGCCGTCCATCATGTCGCTCGGGGCCACGATGTCGGCCCCGGCCCGGGCATGCGAGACCGCCTCGCGCGCGAGGAGCTCGAGGGTTGCGTCATTGTCGACGTCGCCATCCTTGATCACGCCACAGTGGCCGTGATCGGTGTACTCGCACAGACAGACGTCGGTGATGACGACGAGACCGGGCACGTCGCGCTTGAGGGCACGCACGGCCTGCTGCACCGGCGCGTCGTCGTTCCACGCCTCGGAGCCGGTCGCGTCCTTCCGATCCGGTATGCCGAACAGAAGCACGCCGCCGACGCCGAGTGACGCGGCCTCGCGCGCGTCGCGCAGCAGCTCGTCGACCGACGTTTGATCGACCCCGGGCATCGAGCCGACGGGCTCACGCACGCCGGTGCCGGAGCGAACGAACAACGGCAGGACGAGCTGGGCTGGATTGAGCCACGTCTCGCGCACGAGGCGGCGAAGCGCCGCGGTGCGTCGGAGCCGGCGCGGGCGGAATTGGGGAAAGGAGGGCACGAGAGAAAGCTAGTGCGGTTTGCCACGAGCAGCGGAGCTCGTCATCCCCGCCTGCCGCACCGTCGCGAGTGGTCGGTGATTTGCGGTCCGAGGGGTCGCGGCACTGGACGCCCCGCCGCGCGACCTCCACTCCCAACCAGGCAACGCACCGTGGCCACCAGAATTCGGAAACACGTCGAGACCGAGATCGCCGAAGTGTCGGTCTCCCGCGATGAGCTCATCGACGCGCTGAACGACGACCTCGCGCGCGAGTACCAAGCGATCATCGCCTATGTCGTGTATTCGCAAGCGATCAAGGGCGCCGAGTACATGAAGATCGCCTCGGAGCTCGAGCTCCATGCCGCCGAGGAGCTCCGGCACGCGCTGATCATCGCGAAGCAGGTCGACTACCTCGGCGGATCGATCACGGCCGTGCCGAAACCGGTGAAGACGTCGGACGACGTTCGCGAGATGCTGCGCTTCGATCTCGAGAACGAGCGAGACACCATCCTCCAGTATCGCCAGCGGGTCAATCAGTGCGACGCGCTGGGGGAATACGCGATCGCCGAGCACATTCGCGAGATCCTACTGGAGGAGCAGGATCACCTCATCGACCTGGCGACGGCGCTCGGCGAGACGCCGCCGGCGCTGACCGGAGTGGAGCTGCGGCGAAAGCGATAGGGACGAGTCTTCGCGGTCATGAGCTATTCCGCACCGCCATTGCCCGGCGGCGGTCCGACGTGTATTAGAAGAGACGCATCGGCCGACGCTCATGGGCGATCTCATGCGCATCTTCTCGTTCCGAACATGACGGCGTCCCTGGTCCACCGGATTCGCAACGGCGACGTCGCGGCGTTCGAGGAGTTGTTTCGCGAATTCCACGCGCCGCTGTGCGAGGTGGTCGACGGCTATGTGCGCTCGCAGTCCGTCGCCGAGGAGATCGTCCAGGACCTGTTCTTCGTCGTGTGGATGAAGCGGGACCGGCTGCGCGCCGACTCGATTCGCGGCTACCTGTTCTCGTCGGCGCGGAACCGGGCGTTGCACCACCTGCGGCATCAGTCCGTCGTGCGGCGCTGGTCGCTGCGAGTCGACGCACGTCCCGAGGTCGCCGGGATCAGCCAGGGGTTTGCATCCGCGGACGAGAGCGTCGAGGAAGACGAGCGTCGTCGTGCCGTTCGGGAGGCGATCGACCGGCTCCCCCCGCGCTCACGACTCGCGCTCGTCCTCCAGCGGGAACACCGGATGACGAACGCGGACGTCGCGACGGCGATGGGCATCTCGATCAAGGGCGTCGAGAAGCTGCTCGCGATCGCGAAGCGCCACCTGCGGGCGTCGCTCGGCGCCCATGCCGATCGCGACTTTCCGCCCGGAGAATGATGAGGAGGTAGGGTTTCGACGAGCACGGGGGTAGCTCTTCCGTGAGCGACGAAACCCCGCGTCCACCTAGCGAGCGCCGCGCCTGGCGCACCGACCAGGAATGGAACCGGCTGCGCGAGCGCATCGAGGCGGCCGAGCCGCTGCCCGCGCAGCGGGGCTGGCTCGTCGCGGCGCGGTGGATCGGCGCGGCCGCGGCGGTCGTCCTTGCGGCCGCGGGAATCCGCTGGGAGCTCGCGCGGCGGACGTCGCCGGACGTTCGCACCGCCGTGACGGCGGCGGGCGAGCGCATCGTGCTTCGTCTGGCCGACAGCTCGCTCGTGACGCTCGGACCGGCAACGACCGTGCGCTATCGCGCCACGGGGACGCGGCGCGAGGTGGAGGTCGACGGGCTAGCGGCGTTCGACGTCAGGCACGATGCGACGAGACCGTTCTTCGTCCGCGCGAAGAACGCGGTCGCCACGGACCTCGGAACGAAGTTCGTCGTTCGCGCCTACGCCGCCGACAGCGGGGTCGAAGTGGCGGTGACATCCGGCGCGGTGAGGCTCTCCGGAGTCGAGCGATCGTTGACGCTCGAGCTGCGCGCAGGAGACGTCGGTCGCGTGAGCGCGGGCGGCGCGGTGTCAGCGGCCGCCCCTGCGCGCGCCGCGCGCGACACGGCATGGATCGACGGACGCCTCGCGTTCGACGACGAACCGCTCGCCGACGTTGCAGTGGAGCTCGAGCGGTGGTTCGACGTCGAGGTCCGCATTCCGGACTCCGCCCTGGCGCACCGCCGCGTGAGCGCGGTGTACACCAGCCCCTCGCTCACCGGCGTGGCCGAGGCGCTCGCGGCAACCTTCGACGCAGGCGTGCAGCGAGCCGGGCGCGTGGTCATCATTCTGCCGAGGACGAGATGATGCGCTGGCATGCCGCCGGGATCGTCGCGACGACGTTGATGGTGTTCGCTGCCCCCATCCGGGCACAACGGGGCACGGATTCGACGGCGTTCGCCGACCTTCGCATCGACGGGAACGGCATCGCCGCGCTCGACAAGACGATCGGCGCGGGCTTCGTCGACCAGACCACGGCGTGGGCGCTGACCTGGGTGGCGCAGACGGCGCGCTTGAACCTCACGTTCGACCCGCGGCTCGAGGCTATGGCGACCCGCCTTTCGATTCCGCCGCACGAGCGATCCGCCGCCGCGGCGCTGCTCGAGATCGCCCGCGTGAGCCGGATCAGCGTTCGCGTGTCGGCGAGCGGGCAGATTGTCGTCGCACCGCTGCCCATCCCGGTGGCGACGCGCCCCAAGCTGGCCGTCGACAGCATCGCGCAGAAGACGGTCTCGCTGCCCGCGCTTCGCACCGAGGCGCCGCGCGTGGAGCGCCAGCAGTTCGACGCCAGCGCGCGAAGCGGCGGCGTATCGATCAGCGGCACCGAGGTGCGATCCACCCCGTCGTTCATCGAGCCGGACGTGTTGCGCGCCGTACAGCTGCTGCCCGGCATCGAGGCCCGCAGCGACTGGTCCGCGGGCTTCAACGTTCGCGGCGGCGAGGCCGACCAGAATCTCGTGCTGCTCGACGGCTACCCGATCTTCGATCCCTTTCATCTGGGCGGCCTCTTCAGCACGTTCATCGGCCCCACGGTCGGACGCGTCGACCTGCGCACTGGTGGCATGCCGGTGCAGTACGACGGACGGCTTTCCGGCTCGCTGGATGTCCGATCCGCCGAGCCGTCGTCCGCCGATGTCCACGGCACCGCCGAGATCTCGCTCGTGTCGTCGTTGGCTACGGCGGGCAGAACGTTCGCGGATGGCACCGGATCGTGGCTGGTCGCCGCGCGACGCACCTATGCCGACGCCGTCGTCAACCTCGTCAAGCCGCACGGCTTTCCCTATCACTTTCAGGATTTTCAGGGGCACCTGACACGCGCGATCGGATCGAGCGCGCGGCTGTCGTTCACCGCGTACGACGGGCTCGATGCGGCGCCGGGCGTGAGCTGGGGGAACAGCGTCGTCGGCGCGACGCTCGCGAACACCATCGGCGACCACCCGCGCCTGTTCGGCACCGTCCTCGGCGACAGCGTCACGCTGCGGCAGCGTGCGTCGGTCACGCGGTTCGCGGGGCACATCGGCGTGCCCGGCGAGCTATTGCACGTGTCCAACGGGCTGACCGAGTGGCGTGTCGCGGGCGACGCGACTGCGCATGGATCGCGGTGGACGCAGACGTTGGGCTACGAGCTGGCGAGACAGAGGTCGTCTTACCACGCGACGTCACCCGCGGTTTCGTTCGGCGACTTGTTCCCGTTCGACTCGCTTGACGGCGTCACGACGGCAGCGGGCGCGTACGTCGACGAGCGGTGGCGCGCCCGTCCGAATCTCCTCATCGAGGCAGGGCTGCGCCTCGACGCCGTTCAGCCGGTGCAGTGGGCCGGCGTGCTGCCGCGCCTCTCGGTGAAGTATTTCCTCGATCGGAACACGGCGGTCACCATCGCCGGCGGCACGTACGCGCAATGGATTCACTCGCTGGGACGCGAGGAGGAGCCGATTCGTCCGCTCCAATTCTGGGTCGCCGGCGATTCCGTCATGCCGGTGTCCCGTGCGCGCGACGCGACGCTGGGCCTCGAACGCTGGCTCGCGCCCGCGCGGCTCTTGCACGTTGAGGGATTCGTTAAACGCTACGCCAATGTTCTCCGGCCGAATCTGGCCAGCGATCCGCGCGTTCCGAACGACGAGTTCGTCGCCGAAAATGGATCGTCGTACGGCGTCGACTTCCTGCTGCGCCAGCTCGAGAGCCAAAGCAGCCCGTTCAGCGGCTGGATCTCGTACTCGTACGCATTCAACACGAGAGTCGGACCGGACGGCGTTCGGTATTTCCCGATTCAAGATCGCCGCCACAACGTGAATCTCGTCGGCAGCTGGCGCGTCAGCGACTACACGTTTGGCGCGCGCTTCAACGTCGGTAGCGGCATCCCGACGACGCCCGTGCTCGGCCAGTTCATGCGCGACCGGTACGATCCCATCACAGGCCGTTGGATTGCCACCAAGGACAACCCGATCGAGCAGAACATCCCCGCCAGTCTCAACTCGGCGCGATTGCCCTGGTACTCGCGGGCGGACGTGAGCGTCAGTCGGACCATGCGGTGGTTCGGCCTCCCGGCGTCGCCGTACCTGAGCGTCGTCAACCTGCTCAACGTGCACAATCCGGCCGCGTACATGTACACCTACACGTCGTACAACGGACGTGGGAACCAGGCGTCGTTCCCGAATCTGCCGTTCGTCCCGACCTTCGGAGTCACCATTGGCTACTGAGGCGTGCACGCGGCGGCGCCGATTCGTCTGCGTCGCTCTCGTCTTCTCGGCGGCATCGTGCGTCGACCAAACCGCGATCTCGCCAAGCGCGGAGGCCATCGTCGTCCACGCCGTGCTGGACGCGTCGGCGCGCGATCAGTACGTCGTCGTGCAGACGACGAACGGCGCCATCACATCGCAGCGGGCGGTGAGCGGGGCGACCGTGATCATCGTCACGCCGGACGGACGCGCGCTCGCCGCGGACGAGGTCCACGACAGCACGCGCTACGATGTTCGCTCCGGCGAGCCTCGCGTCACCTCACTCTACCGCGTCTCGCTCGATCGCTACGGCGTTGCGTTGATCTCCGGGGCGGCATATCGGCTGCATGTCACCCTGCCCGACCAACGCGAGGTCACCGGCAGCACTACGATTCCAGGCTCGGGCTCCGGCGCCCTCCTCGATTTGCCGCAAACGATCGCGCGGGCAACGGACACGCTCACGCTCGCGTGGCCCCGCGTGTCCGGAGCGGCCGCATACGACGTGTCCATCTCATCGTCGCGCTCCTCGTACAGCGTGTTCGCCGACACGTCGATCGTGCTGCCTGGACGGACCGACAACACCGATGGAACGCCGGCGTTCGTGGGCGGTCTCACGCATCAGATCGTCGTGAGCGCGGTAGACGCGAACTACTACGACTACTACCGGCGCGGCAGCGACCTTTTCACCGGCGCGGGCCCTATCACTCGGCTCACCGGCGCGATGGGCGTCTTCGGCTCGATCGTTCCGCTTGGCCGGGGCACGATCACCGTGCGGTGAGACGTTCGTCATCCCGAGCATAGGCGAGGGATCTGCAAGTGCCGTGAGTGCAGATCCCTCGCTTAGGATGACAACAAATTACTCCGGCTGCGGCGATGGCAGATGCTCGGCGCGCCGCAACGAATCGAGAATCTCGCTGGCGCCGCGGTGGCGGAGCTCATTGGCCAGACGCACGCCGCTCAGCTCGGGCTCCGTGACGTCGAGCGCAATCTCGCCGCGCAGCACGTGCACGCCCTTCACGTCGCCGATGAAGCCGTGCAGCACCGGACCGTTCGCGCCGGCCATGCCGAGCGCGCCGATCGGCACCTGGCACCCGCCCTCGAGCGCGCCGAGGAAGGCGCGCTCCGCCGTCGTATTGACCGTCGCGGCTCGATCACACATCGGCGCGAAGA
>Ga0326726_10004530_pt1 | contig 12669 bp, 11 predicted proteins | sample MHFenrmetagenome_2_FD_207603 | JGI IMG/M metagenome (GOLD analysis project Ga0326726, IMG submission 207603) | Lab enriched peat soil microbial communities from Michigan Hollow, Ithaca, NY, United States - MHF15MN | ecosystem: Environmental > Terrestrial > Soil > Wetlands > Peat | place: USA...
ACCCCCGACTGTACCGCCCGCAACGGAACGGCGAGCGCGCTGTCTCGCGCGAACCCCACCAGCCGCACGCGCACGAACTGCCCCGGCATGAGGAGCCTGTCGGCGTTGCCGAACACCGCCCGGAATTCCTGCGTCCCCGTGGCCGCGTCGAGCGCCGGGGCGACGAAATCGAGGCGGCCGAGGCGCGGCAGCAACGTGCCGTCCGGGAGCGACACTTGCACCGAGAGTGAGCTCCCCTGCTTGATCAGCGCGCGGGAGCGCGGATCCTGGAGCCACGCAGTGAGCTGCTCGGACGACGGCCGAAACGACACGTACACGGGATCGAGACGGTCGATCGTCGTCAGCAGGTCCGCCGGCCCGGTCACCCGCGCGCCCACGTCCAGCAGGGTGCGTCCCAACCGGCCTTCCATTTCGGCGCGCACGTCGGTGTCGTCCAAGTCCTTCTTGGCTTCCTGCAGCGCGGCCTGCGACGCCTCGAACTCGGAGCGTGCGTTGTCCACGTCCTGCTGCGCGACCGCGTGCTGGCTCACGAGCGGTTCGAGCCGGCCGAGCTGCTGCTTGGCGTTCTCGAACCGAGCGAGCGCGCTGCGATACGCCGCATCGTAGCGGACGCGGTCGAGGCGGTAGAGTAGTTGCCCCGGCTGGACGACGGTCCCCTCGGTGAAGGCGCGCTCCAGGATGATGCCGTCCACCCGGGCGCGGACCTCCACCCGCCGGTACGACGTCACCTGGCCTGTGAACTCGTACGACTGCGGGACCGTGCCCGGCCTGATTTCCACGACCGCCACCTCGGGCGGCGGGAACGCGGGTGGTGCGCCTCGACGACCGCACGCGGCGGCGATCATGAAGGCGGCAACGCAGACGGCGCCGCCGCGGATTCGGGTCCCAACCCGAGCGTCCTTCCTCTTCACTCCACTCCCCCTTGGCTCTGATGATGTCAGATTGGCGCGGGCGCGCCATGGGACTGTAACCCTGGCCGAGGGCGATCCAGTTCCTGAGAAGAGGATGGCCTGCCCACCGGCGCCGAAATGTGCTCCCGCGCCGGCCCGGAGGGAACCGGCAGATACCTCACCGATGGGATCGGGCCTCCGCGATCGCCGCCTCCAAAGCCGCGAGGGCACCCCGCAGCGCCTCGGCCAGGTGCGGGTCCGCCACGATGCCGGCCACATCGAGACCCTTCCCGGCGACGGGGAGGGTCACGGACGCCGCAACGACGACCTTCGCCGCCATCGTGGAAAGTGTTTCGGTGAGCGAGGCATGCGCATGCGTGGCGAAAAGCGATGCGTTGAGCAGTGCCACCGGCTTCCCGTAGCACTCTACTCCGCCGACCAGCCAGTCGAGCGCGTTCTTCAGCGCGCCCGGCACGCCGTGGGCGTACTCAGGGCTCGAAATCAGGATGGCATCCGCAGCATCTACCTGCGCGCGCCACTCGGCGACGTGTGGCGGGAGGGCCACAGCCTCGATATCGGGATTGAAGTGCGGGAGGGCCCCAAGCCCTTCGTACAGCGTCACTCGCAAGTCCGGCGTGGCCAGCGCGGCCGCGGCTCGAAGCAGCTCCGAGTTCGCCGAGTTGGCCCGCAGACTGCCTGAGACCGCCAGAATTCGCGTCACCGGCGGGCAACGCCCCCGCCAGTTACTGAGTTCCCGCTTCGCCCTCCACAGCGGAGCCCGCCCCGGCGATCTGCTCGAACCGATCGTGGACCTTCCTGGCCTGCTTGTCGCTCTCCTCGAACTGCTTGGCCGCGTTGCCGACATGCGTACCGACCTTCTCGAAGGCGATCCAGAACGCCTCGAATTGCTGTCGCAGCGCGCCAAGCTGATCCTGAATCTCGCGCGCCCGCAGCTCGAACTTCATCCCCTTCAGGCCGTGCAGGATGACGAGCAGGTAGGCGTAGAAGGTGTGCGGTGAGACCGGAATCACCTTGCGAGCCATCGCGTGGCTGAAGATGCTCTTGCCGTCTTCCGGATCCTGCGACCGGAGCACGCTCTCGTAGTAGACGTTCTCCGCCGGGATGTACATCAGCGCGAATTCGTAGGTGCCCTCATCGGGGCGAATGTACTTGTCGGCGATTTCGTCGATCCGGGCCCGCAGCGATCGCAGGAACGCGCGCCGCTCGCGCTCGGCCTCGGCGCCCGTCGCCGCCAGCATCCGCTGGCAGGCTTCGAGGGGAAACTTCGCGTCCACCGGCACCACGCGGTCCCCCACTCTCACGACCGCGTCCACGCGCTCACCTGACCGGAATGGGTGCTGCATCGCGTACGAGGCGGCGGGAAGAATCTGCCGCAGCAGCTCCTCGAGCCAGACCTCGCCGATCGTCCCCCGCAGCTTGGGAACCTGGAGCAGCTGTTGAACCTCGGTGACCGCACCCCCCACCGTCTCGAGTCGCTTGGTGACCTCGCCCAGCTGCCCGAGGCGCTCGCGTACGTCCGACAGCACCTGCGTCTGGGCCGCGCTGCCCTCCGCGAGGGTCCTGGGGACCTGTTGCTGTGCGGCGATGAGGGAATCGAACCGGGCGCGCAGCTCGATCAGCTGTTGCTGCAGCAGAGCGGCGTCGCGCTCGCCGGGCGGCCGCCGAAGCACGAGAATGAGGAGAAGAACGATCACGAGCGCCAGCGCGGCCAGGAGCACCGCCTGCAGCGCCATTCAGCGCACCCGCACCTTGAACCCGCCGCCCGCGTCATCCGGCGCCCAGTCGGCGACGAGCGAGCCCGGCGCTCCCTTCAGTATGCCGGCGACGAGGCCGCGCAGCACCGGCCCGTTGGGCGATCCTCTGCCCTTTCCCGTGATGATGTGCACGAGCGCGCCCGCCTTGCGTCGCTGCCAACTCTCGAGGAAGGCGCGCACGGCGGGCGGCGCCTCGTTGGCGGTGAACCCATGCAGGTCGAGCTCGGCATCCGCCCGTGCGTCGACGAGCGGATCGCGCGCATCGAACGCCGGATGTCTTGTGCGTTTTCCCACAATGACCTCCAGTGGGACGGCGTTGCGCCGTCGGACGACCAGATGGTCGCCCACACACTCTACAATTTTCGGAGACTGTTTGCGCGGTGGTGGGAGTGCCGACCCACCCCGGGCTCCCGCCCGGGGCCAGCGAACGTCAGTGGTCAGCGGATAGTCGGTGTGGTGGGAGGGTGGTTCGCGCCGAGCGGTGCGACGCTTACTGACAGACTGGCGCGCCCTCCGGAGATGCCCCCGTGGCGGGTGCGGCCGGCGTCACCAAACCCGTATAGATGGCGCAGCTCTTGGACGTGTTGGCGTTGGTGACACTGACGGTCCAACCCGCCTGCGTGCCCGCTCCTGTCGTGACGGCGCCCAACGTGTTGCCGACAGTGGTGCAGAACGCCACCGAGCCCGCGGGCGCGGGATTGGCGCAGGAAACGCTGGTCGTGTACTTCATCGAGTCGGCGAAGTACGCCTCCTCTGCGTTGACGAAGTTCCGCAGGTCCGACTTCATAGAGGCGATGTACGCCTTTTCCTTCGTGTTGGCGAACTTCGGGATCGCGATGCTGGCCAAGATCCCAATGATGACCACCACGATCAGCAGCTCGATCAGCGTGAATCCCTTGCGGTTCATCCGAGTACCCCCCTGACGGGGACCCGACTGGGTCCCGCGATTCGACAGCTTCGCCCACCTTGGCCCAACTCTTACGCAAGTCAGATGCCCGCCCGCTTCCCAGGGTGAGGGGCTGACGCTACAAAAGCATACTTCTCAAGTGGTTAGCTAGTACCAGGAGGGGCGCCGCAGCGACCCATGCTGGCCCGGTGCGCGGGTCTTCTGCCTCAGGTGCAGCGTCTTGCACGGGGACTCGACAGTCAGAGATACGGCTGCGCCAGCCACGCGACGCCGTCCCGCAGCTTGACCGCGAGACTGCGCCGCTCGAGCTCCGCGAGAGTCACCAGACGGGCGCCCCCCATCTTGGCGTCGAGCACCGCGTTGAGCCGGGCGGCGAGCTCGATCGAGTAGCACTCGACCGAGTATTCGAAATTGAGACGCAGGCTGCGGGGGTCCCAGTTCGCGGAACCGATCAGGGACCAGGCACCGTCCATCACAACCAGTTTCGAGTGGTCGAACGGAGGTGGCGAGAGATACACCTCGCAGCCCCAACCAACGACCTGCGCGAGCTGCGCGGTGGCGGCCCACTGCACGAGCCGAAGGTTGCCGCGCTCGGGCAGTACGATCTCGACGCGCACGCCGCGCAGGGCGGCGACTCGCAGGGCATCAATCAGGGGCGGATCGGGCAAGAAGTACGGCGTCGCGATGCGGATGGACGTGGTCGCCTGAGAGAGCGCCCCCAGGATGGTCATGAGCAGCGTCTCGAAATCTTCGTCCGGGCCGTCGGCGATGCCGCGGGCCGCCACCGAGCCGGCAGGCTCGAGCGGCGGAAACCAGGCGGTGCCCGCGAGCGGCTCGCGGGTCGTGAACTCCCAATCAAACGCCAGGGCCCGCATCAGCTGCTGCACGACCGGCCCGCGAACGCGGAAGTGCACGTCCTGGGTCGGCTCGGGGGTATCGAGCGCGAGGACGCAAGCATCGCGGATGTTCAGACCGCCGCAGAAGCCCGTCGTCCCGTCCACCACCAGCAGCTTGCGATGGTTGCGCAGGTTGACGTAGGGGTGGGGCATCGGGACGAGCGGGGTGAGGAACAGCCCGACCGTGATGCCGCGCGCGCGCAACGCCCGCGCGATCGGGGGATTGCTGTAACGCGCGCCCACGCCGTCGATCAGGACCCGCACGCTCACTCCCCGTTGCACCGCGCGCGCGAGCGCGTCGAGAAACAAGTCCGCGACCTGGCCGCGGTCGAAGATGTACGTCGCCATGCCGACGCTCCGCGCCGCGCCGTCGATCGCGGCGAGCATCGCCGGATAGGCGGCGTCGCCGTTCAGAAGCGGCTCCACCGCGTTACCGGTGGTGAGCTCCGCTCCCGTCACCGCGCCCACCAGCGTCGCCAGTGGGCGGACGGCCGGCTGGATGCCGGGGGGAAGTGTGATCTCGCAGCGCGGTGGCGCGGCGGGACCGGGCGGGCCGGTCCAGGGCAGCGTCCGCCCCTGTCGCATCCGTCCCGCCTGGCGGCGGATGCGGTTAATACCGAACAGGGCGTACAGCACGGCCCCGACGACAGGGGTGAGCCACACCAGTCCCACCCAACCGATGGCGCCGCGCACGTCCTGCTTGGTCAGCACGATGTGCGCGGACACGGCCAGCGCTAGCAGCACATGGGCAGCGCCAGCGAGCGTTTCGACGGCCCAGGGGGCCACGTGAATCACCGCCAACCCGATTTCACCTCGAAATGGTGCGCGCGTAGCCTCACGACTGCAACCACCGCGAGACGCTGCCGGGGAGCCGTTGCCCAAAAGTGCAATAGATCGAACCATCAAACCCACACACTGTTTTCATCTAACAGGGATGTGGTGGAGGTCGCACCAACATTCGCCTCGTTCGAACCCTAAGGGAGGACTGACCATGCCAGCACGAACGGACCGCCTCATGAGCGCGGCGGTGCGAGCCGCGAAGCAAGCCAAACAATTGGCGACAGCGGCGGTGCGCGAGGCGGACCGCCTGCTGCAGGAGGCTAAGAAGCGGGCCGAAACGATCGAGCGGCGACGCCATCTCAAGAAGAGACTGATGCAGACAGCGCGGGTAATGAAGTCAGCCGGCAAGGCGGCTGTCGTCGCCGCGGTGGCGGCAGGGGTCGCAGCAGCTCGCGCCGAGATGAGCGACCGCAAGAAACTGTTGAAGGGCGGGAAGCGCTAGAGCCTCACGTCGCCGCCCGGGTTCCTGACACCCAGGCGGCGTAGCGCTTCAGCCGCGCGCTCGAGGCGGCGGGCCCGTTCGGCTTCGTCGATCGCGGCCCCTGACCAGTCGGGGGAGTCGCGCCCGCCTGCCTCCACACTCAGCACCGTGCCCTCGCGACATCCTTTCGGGAGCCGCTCTTTCGGGACGTCGAACGCCCGGCCGTCGTCTCCCACGATGACGGCAATCTTCCCCTCGAACCGATCGATCACGTAGTACGCCATAGCGCGCTCCCCAGCGGACGAAACCTTCACCCCACCTTCAGAGCTGTCTCAGCCTGCCCGTGCTACCATACGCGTGGGCCGGGCAATCAGGATGGTGCCACCGAAGCAAGGCACCTCCAGGGCTCGGAAAGAGAAGGCGAGCCTTTCCTAGGCGGTCAATCTCTCCGCCTGCCCGACCCGGTTAGTTGTAACGGGGACGACACCCGCGAACCAGTGCAGGCGGGGCCGTCCCCGGGTTGCTGCTTGGGCGGCCCTAAGCGAGCTTTGCCTCGCCCCCTTCCCAGGACCGATCTCTCATGCACCGCGCGCGTCCAGTTGCGGGATTCGTTGCCGCCGCGACGCTGATCCTGCCCACCCCCTTCGGCGGCCGTCCGGCAGGTACCAACTCGGGCACTCACACGTACTATGTCGCGGCCGACGAGGTCGCGTGGAATTACGTCCCAGGCGGGACGAACGCAGTGGCTGGCCGGCCGTTCGACGCCGTCGAACAGCACTTCGTGGACGCAGGGCCGCGTTCGGTGGGCAGGACGGCACTGAAGGCACTGTACCGCGAGTACACCGACTCGAGCTTCACTGCGCTCAAGCCTCGCCCGCCGGCATGGGCGCACCTCGGCTTCCTGGGGCCCCTGCTCCGCGGCCAGGTGGGTGACACGATCCGGGTGGTATTCCGCAACAACACGCGCTTCCCGGTTTCGATGCACCCGCACGGCGTGTTCTACGACAAGGACTCCGAGGGCGCGCCATACGCCGGTCCCGCAGGCGCGGCCGACACCGCTCGCGGCAGCGTGCCGAGTGACGGCACGCACGTCTACGTCTGGCCCGTCCCGGAGCGGGCTGGCCCCGGTCCGCACGACCCGAGCTCGATCTTGTGGATGTATCACTCGCACGTGCACGAGGAACAGGACCTGAGCTCGGGATTGATGGGGCCGATCATCGTCACGGCGCGAGGCAAGACGAAACCGGATGGAACGCCGATCGACGTGGACCGGGAATTCGTGGTGGCGTTCGACGAGATCGACGAGAACGCCAGCCGATACCTGACGGAGAACATCAAGACCTACATGGGACTGCCCGACAGCGTGAAGGTTGACACGTCGTTCGGCGTGCCGAGCGTGCGGGGACCCTCGAGCCAATACAACTTCAAGGAAACCCTGAACGGATTCCTGTACGCCAACGGACCCATGCCGACGATGCGGGTGGGCGAGCGAGTGCGCTGGTATCTCATGGCGGGTACGGGGTTCGAGTTTCACTCTCCGCACTGGCACGGCAATACTGTCGTGGTCGGCGGGATGCGAACCGACGTCACCGCCCTGATGCCGATGGGCATGATTGTGGCGGACATGGTACCCGATAACGCCGGCGTCTGGCTGTTTCACTGTCACGTCTCGAACCACTTGCGCATGGGGATGCAGATGCGGTACCAAGTCACCCCATGAACGACTTCGCGGCCCGGCTGCAGGCGGCGCTGGGCGATGCCTACCGGATCGAGCGTGAGCTGGGCGGCGGGGGCATGAGCCGCGTCTTTGTCGCCACCGAGGCCGCGCTCGATCGCCACGTCGTCATCAAGGTGCTGCCCCCCGATCTCGCCGCCGGCCTGAACGTCGACCGGTTCCGCCGCGAGATCCAGCTCGCCGCCAAGCTCCAGCACCCGCACATCGTCCCGCTACTCTCCGCCGGCGCGGCGGGCGGCCTGCTCTACTACACCATGCCGCTGATCGAAGGCGAATCGTTGCGAGCGAAGCTGGCGCGTGAGGGTGAGCTGCCGGTGGCGGAGGGGATCCGGATCCTCGTGGACGTAGCGGACGCGCTCGCCTACGCACACGCACACGGCCTGATCCACCGCGACATCAAGCCGGACAACGTGCTGCTCAGTGGCAAGCACGCGGTCGTCACTGATTTCGGCGTATCGAAGGCGTTGTCGAACGCCACCGGCGGGGCTGAGCTGACTTCCATCGGCGTGGCACTCGGCACCCCCGCCTATATGGCGCCCGAGCAGGCCGCCGCCGACCCCGGCATGGACCATCGGGCGGACATCTACGCGCTGGGCGTGCTCGCGTACGAGCTGTTGGCCGGCCACCCGCCGTTCACTGGCAATTCGGCCCAACAGGTTTTGGCCGCGCATGCCACCCAGACGCCGCAGCCGTTGACCCGGAGCCGCGCCGCGGTGCCGCCGGCGCTCGAGGCGCTGGTGCTGCGCTGCCTCGAGAAGCGCCCCGCCGACCGCCCGCGAACGGCGGCCGACGTGTTGGGCGCGCTCGAGGGGATGGGGACGCCCTCGGGGGGCATAACACCCTTCGCACCCGCGTCCGGCACACGACGCCGCTGGGTGATGGGAAGCGTCGGCGCGGCGGTCATTGTCGCGGCGGCGATTGCGTTCGTGTCGTTGCGCGGCCCAAAGGTGGCGGCCGCAGGGACGCGTTCGATCGCGGTGCTGCCGTTCGAGACGTTGGGCGACGCCGACAACAGCCAGACGCTCGCCGACGGCTTGCAGGACGACATTCTCACGCAGCTCACCAAGATCGGCGCCTTGCAGGTCACATCCCGCCGCTCGGTCCAGGACTACCGCCGCACCACCAAGACGGTGCGGGAGATCGGGCGGGAGCTCGGGGTGCGCGCGCTGCTTACGGGCCAGGTGCAGCGCGCCGGGAACCGCATACACGTCAACGTGCAGCTGATCGAGACAGGGACCGACCACCAGCTCTGGGCCGAGGGGTACGACCGCGAGCTCACGGCGCAACACGTCTTCGCGATCCAGGACTCGATCGCGAAGAACGTAGCGGAGGCGCTCCGGGTCGAGTTGTCGCCCGCCGAGGCTCAAGCGATTGCGGAGACCCCGACCCAGAACCTCGAGGCGTTGGACCATTTCCACCGGGGCCGCGAGCTGTTCAACCGTCGCGGCTTTGCGCTCGCCGACACCGAGGCCCCGCAGGCGTTCGAGCGGGCTGTGGCGCTCGACCCCCGGTTCGCACAAGCGTGGGCGGGCCTCGTCGCAGCGCGCAGCTGGTTGATCCGGCAGTATCTGGCGTACGACACGACGCCGGCGCGCCGCGCGCTGGACCGGGCGGAGAGTCTGGCGCCCGACGCACCCGAAACCGAGCTGGCGCGGGGCTTCTATGAGTATTATGCGAAGGGCGATTACGGAGCAGCCCTGAAGCATTTCCGCGCGGTTGAGCGCGCCCGGCCCAGCGACGCCGGTGCCGTGCAGGCGATCGGCTACATCCTGCGACGTCAGGGCGATTGGCGTGGCGCGCTCGAGCATGGATTGCGTATTACCGAGCTCGACCCCCGCGATCCTAGTGCCCTGTGGGATCTGGGCGGCACCTATCTGTGGCTGCGTCGCTTCGCCCCGGCCAACCGGGCGCTCGAACGCGCGCTCATTCTCTATCCCGACTACGAGTCCGCGATAGTCTTCCTGTTCGCGAGCCGGTTCAGCTCGGGCGACACGGCGCTCGCGGCGAAGGTAGCGAAAGACGCGGTGGGCCACGTCAATCCTTGGACGGCAGCGTGGATGCAGGGCGAGATGGCGCTGCTGCGCCGCGACTACCCCAGTGCGATTCGCTTGATGACCGAGTCCCGTCCCATCAACGCGCCGCAGCAGCGTAGCCGGCTGCTGCTGATCGCCCTCGCCTATCACGCGGCGGGGCAAACCCGCGCCACAGCGGTGTATGCTGACTCCGTACGCCAGGAGGCTGAGGCCGATGTGCGACGCCTCGCTGGGTGGCGTGACGTGTTCGGCGGCCTCGCGGACATCCACGGCTATCTGGGACTTGCCCACGCCCTCCTCGGCCACAAGGAGGCGGCGGTGAAAGAAGGGCAGATCGCCGTCGAGCTGAACCCCGTGTCACGCGACGCGATCGAGGGCCCGCGTAGTGTCGCCCAATTGGCTGCGATCTACGTGCTCGTCGGCGATCGCGACGCCGCGTTCGACCGGTTGCAGTTCCTCACCACCGTGCTATCCACCCACTGGCGCCCGGGTCCATCCCTTACGACAGCGGGGGTGTTGCGCCTCGATCCGCTGTGGGATCCGCTGCGGGGCGATCCGCGGTTTGACCCGCTGGTGCGTGATGAAGCTGCGCGGGAGCGGGAAGGAGCCTCACCCCCGTAAGCCCTAGAAACCTTCACGCTGGTTTCAGAAGCTCCTCGACCAGCGCCTGCGATAATTCGCGTGGGCAGGGAGACAGGGACCCGGCCCACAACGCAACTGCCTCTTCTTCGAGGCGCATCTTAACGGGGGCGACACCAGCGAAAGCGGCGACGCCCCCGCCTCCTTTTTACTGCATCGCAGGCCTCACCCCGAACGCACCCTCATTTCCTAACCGCCCAACGTCAGCAGCGCCCCCTCATGCTCCAGCAGCCAGCGTTTGCGATCGATGCCACCGCCGAACCCCGTCAGCTCCCCGTGCGCTCCCACCACGCGATGACAGGGGACGATGATGGGAATCGGGTTTCGCCCGTTCGCAGCGCCAACCGCGCGTGTGGCTCGGACGTCGCCCAAGCGGCGCGCCAGGTCGCTGTAGCTCAGCGTCGTCCCGTACGGGATCGCACGTAACGCGCTCCAAACACGCAGTTGAAACGCCGAGCCGACAGGGTCGAGCGGCAGGTCGAAGGTGGTGCGTGCGTGAGCGAAGTATTCCTCGAGTTGCCGGCGAGCGCGCGCGAGGACCGGGCTCACGTCACCCCCTGACTTACTCTCCCCGGTGGGGAGAGGGGGAACGCGGCGAGCGGTAGGGAAATGGACGGCCATGACTGCCGTGTCGGACGCCACGAGCGTCAATTCGCCGACGGGGCTCGGGACCGTCAGAATCGCCATGGGACCAATCTACCCAGGCGCCTCGACGACCCGACCGACCGCTGCTCTATTAGAATCCGACACCCATGGCCACCTCCGCCGCCTCCCCCCGCCCCGCGAAGGCACTCGACCGCTCGATCGTCGATGGTCCGATCGCGCGTGCCGTGTGGATGATCGCCTGGCCGACGATGATCCAGAACGTGATCGGCGGGCTGCAGGGAATGGTGGATCACGCGATGGTGGGGCACTTCGTCGGCTACGCGGGCAATGCGGCGATCGGTGTCTCGATTCAGATCTTCATCATCGTGATCGTGTTTGTGAACTCGGTGTTCACGGGGATGAGTGTACTGGTAGCGCGCTACGCCGGCGCGGGCGACGTGGAGAAGGTCAATCGGACGGTGTACCAGGCGTTTCTCGTGGCGGCAGGAATGTCGGTGTTCATCCTTGCCCCGCTCGGCTACGTGCTGGCGCCGTGGCTGCTCGGCATCGTGCACGCCACCGCCGCGGTGCGCGCCGAGGCGCTGCCATTCTTGCGCATCATGTTGGTGTTCAGCATCGGCATGCTGCTGTTCTACATGGTGAGCGGCGCGCTGCGCTCCGCGGGGGACGCACACACACCGCTGCGCCTCGGGATCGCGCTGACCGTACTCAACGTCGTCTTCAACGTCATTCTGATCCGCGGCCTCGGGCCGATTCCCCGGTTCGGGACGGCTGGGGCGGCGATGGGCACCGCGCTCGCGGGTGCCATCTCGAGCGGCGTCGCCGTCTATCTGATGTGCTCCGGGCGGCTGGTGGTGCACTGGCACCGCGGAATGAACTGGCGGCCCGACTGGGCGATCATCCGGCAGCTGTTCCGGTTCGGGCTCCCTGCCGGCGCGCAGGGCATCGCGATGAACGTCGGCGGGGTGTTGATGCTGCGGTTCATCGGGTCGCTCGAGCACAGCGCCGAGGCGCAGGCCGCGTTCGCCGTGGGGTACACGGAGTTGTTCTCGCTCGTTACGTGGACATCGTTCGGCCTGATGGCGGCGGCCGCCGCCGTCGCGGGCCAGAACCTGGGTGCCGGCCGCCCCGACCGCTCCATCCGTGGCGTGCACGTCGCCGCCGGGATCGGTCTCGGTGTCGCGGCGCTGATCGGCGTGCTGTTCGTCACGATTCCGGGCCGGCTACTCGCGCTGTTCGGGATGAGCGACCCGGTGGTCGTGGGGCTCGGGACACAACTGCTCGCGTTTCTCAGCGTGTCGGGGTTCTTCATCACCGTCGCGCTCACCTACACCGGCGGGCTTCAGGGGACGGGCGACACGCGGTCGCCGCTCTATATCTCGCTCGTCTCGCAGGTCGGTGTGCCGCTCGGCCTATGCTTCGCCCTGCAGGCGACGCGCGGCCTGCAACCTGCCGACATCTGGCTCGCAATCCTGCTGGGCCACGTGACGCGGTGCGCGCTCTCGGTGCTGCGGTTCCGCCAGGGGAAATGGAGGGGGATCAGGGTCGAGTAGCTGCGACATGTCGCGCCCGCCGCTCGACTAGTGAACCGTGACCGTGGCCTGCCCCGTCTTTCCCTCGCTCGTCGCGCGCAGGATCGCGCTTCCCACCGCCCGAGGTAGCACCAGCGCAGACGAACCGTAGCCGTACAGGCGGATCACCCCGCTGTCGGGCGTGAACCACGTTACCGGCCGGTTCGAGAGAAGATTTCCTGACCCATCACGCAAGTCGGCGTGGAACCCGGCGCTGTCGCCCCCGACCAAAAGGGTGGCACTTCCCGGCACGACGGTCACCGTGGCCACGGCCGCCGCCGAGCCGACGACTTGGATGGTGACCGCATCGGACAACGCGCCGCTCGGCGCGGTGATTGTCGCCGACCCCGCGCCGC
>Ga0326726_10004531_pt1 | contig 12668 bp, 9 predicted proteins | sample MHFenrmetagenome_2_FD_207603 | JGI IMG/M metagenome (GOLD analysis project Ga0326726, IMG submission 207603) | Lab enriched peat soil microbial communities from Michigan Hollow, Ithaca, NY, United States - MHF15MN | ecosystem: Environmental > Terrestrial > Soil > Wetlands > Peat | place: USA...
GTCGAGAAGCCCGAGCATGCGCTGGTAGAGCTGGCCGTAGCGCCGCGACCATTCGCAATAGGGACCGACGTCCTGCGATTCGAGAAAGCTCCCGACAGTCCCCGGGCCTTCCGTCTCCGCGCCGCAGTCGGGTTCCGGCGGGAACACCGCGAACCGCTCCTCCCCGGCGTCGTCGGTCATCCGTCCCAAGGGATAGAGCCGGCAGACGAGGGGCCGCCGGGGATGGACCTGGCACCCGGACGCGGTCACAAACACGCATCGGCCGTCGGCCTCGAAGCGGAGGGTCGTTCCGCCGTTATCGGTGAACCGCCCGAGGAACTCGGTCGTCGTGATCCCCAACGCCTGGGACATTCCCAGGACCTCGTGAGGGCCGACCATGATGACTTTGCCCGAGCAACAGCGTCCGCAGGCCCGGCATGTAAAGAAGAAGGGGTCTTTGCGGTCTAAGCGGAAATCCAATGGGCCCGTCTTTAGAGCTTGCCCTGGATCGTCCCCAGGTCCCTGAGCAGCAGGCCGGACCGGAACAGCTTGATCTCGACGGTCGCGGCCGGGTCGGACTGGAGGTGCTTCAGGACCTTGGCGGGGACGGGCACGGACTCCAGGAGCGTGGCGCCGCTGTACCACTTGATCTCGGCCCGCTCCCACTTGTGCTGGACGGCGTGCTTGTCCTGCACCACCCCGCCGACCTGGCTTCCGTGGAGGAAGCCGAAGGACGCGCAGAAGGCGGCGGCGGTCCCGGCGAGCTTGAGGAGATCGCGACGGTTCAGGGTTTGGCTAACTTCTTGTTTCCCCATGATTTGATAGTAAGACCGGCCAGGACGCTTGTCAAGTCGTCGCTGCACGGCGCGGGCGGCCCGGCCCGCCGGCCTCCCCCCGGTTGACTCCCCGCCTGAAGACACGTAATATCGGTGGCGAATTCGCGAGCAAGGAGCGCCCCATGGAACGGACCCTGGCCATCATCAAGCCGGACGCCACGAAGAAGAGGATCATCGGCAAGATCATCGACCGCATCGAGGAGGAAGGCTTCAGCATCGTCCGGATGAAGCTCGCACACCTGGCCAAGGACGAGGCCCAGGGGTTCTACATCGTCCACAAGGACAGAGGCTTCTACGACAGCCTGTGCGAGTTCATGTCCTCGGGTCCGGTCGTGATCATGGTCCTCGAGGCCGAGAACGCCATCAAGCTCTGGCGCGAGGTCATGGGCGCGACGGACCCGGCCCAGGCCAAGCCCGGAACGCTCCGCCGCGCCTACGGCTTCTCCATCGAGCGCAACGCCGTCCACGGCTCGGACGCCCGCGATACGGCCGAGTGGGAGATCAACCACTTTTTCAAGAAATAGGGGCGGCCTGCCGGGGCCGGCATCAGCGCGTGCACTTCGACGGCTCGGACGTCCAGGCCGAGCCGTTCCAGTAGCGGACTCCCTCGCGGTACTTTCGAAAATATTCGGCGTTGAGGACGCTGGTCAGCTTCCCTTCCTTGACCATCTCGCTGTGCAAAGTCTCATAGCTGTGGCCCGGATAGACCTGCGCGCACGCAAGACCGAAGTCGAACTCATAGTATAGGCCCGAGCCGTAAGTCGCGCTGATCCGGTCGTTCCCGGTAATGAACGCATAGTTAAGACCTTGGACGACAAACCCCATGGCCGCGGAGACATCCGTGTACGGCACGGTAAGATAGTAGAGCTCGGAGCCGGGCTCGTATTCTTGGCAAGCGTACTCCCCGGTCTGAGGCGATGCGCCGCTGATCCGGCGGGTGTCGAAGACGGCCAGGCAGCCGCCCTTGTATTCGTTGTTGACCCCGACGACGATAAGCTCCTCGCGACCGTCGCCGTCGAGGTCCGTGAAAGCGAGGTAAGAAAGATAGCCCGCGTTCCAGAACTCTCCCACTTTGCCGCCGGAAGAATCGAGGACAGCCATCTGGCAGGGCCAATCGGGCCTCTGGTAGGCAAAGACGAGGATCTCGAGACGGCCGTCGCCGTTCAAGTCGTGGCAGACGAAACCGGGGATGCGGTAATCCGGCGAGAAGACCTTCCCGCCGCACTCAAGCTCCCGGCCGGCATCGAACCACCAGGTCTTCTTGCCATTCCGGTCGAAGCAATAGAGACGGCCCTGTCCTGTTATCTCCGACTTATTCTTCGGCGCGAACAAGACCTCGGTATCGCCGTCTCCGTTGATATCCCTGATGACGATGCTGGGAAAGGCATTGCCGGTGTCATGGCTGAGAGACTGGAACTCTCCCCGGAAGAAATTCTCGGGCATCAGGCCCTCCAGCTTCGTATCGAAGCGCCAGAGCTCGCGTTTCTGCTTGTCGAGGACGACGAAAAAGGACCCGTCAATCGCGAAATCCGCCGGCTGGCGCCTGGTCCCGCCCGCCCGGCTGAGCAGGAACGCCCCGGCCAAGACCAGCACGGCCGTCCCGGCGGCGGCCCATTTCAGCCAGGGCTTCCCCTTGGCCGCCTTGTCCTTGGCGTGGTTTCCGTCCCTGAACGTGTCCCGGAACCAGGCGTCCAGCTCGTCCCGATAGGCAAAGACGGGGGATTTGGTCTCTCCCCCCTCGGCCCGGTGGACGGGCAGGCCGCGCTTGTCCTCCCAGCGGTGGCAGGTCCGGATGTCGCAACCGAGGTAGGCGGAGATCTCCTTCCAGGATCGGAGGAGATTATCCTTGGAAAGTTCGTCCATCCGACTGCCCTCGGACCTATTGACTTTGAAAACAGTATTTTACGCATTCGGCCGGGGGAGTCAAGGCAGGACAACAAAATTTAGCGCTCGGTGAGAAAAATCGATCGCTATTTCCATCTATATAAATAGAATGATGATCTGGGGACAGCCAGAATCGGACCATTCAAATGGATAAGTCTCGCCGCCCGGAAGAAGAGCTCAGGCGGGTGCTGGACAGCTATGCCCAGTACATGAATATCCAAGTCCGGCAATACGATCTGCCGAAATACGGACTGGATCCTGAAGATATCCTGCAGGAAGTCAAGATCAGGATCTGGAAGCTCATTGAGAACGAGAGAACAATCGTCTGCCCCCCAGCCTATATCAAGAAGATCATCAGCTCCGCGGTTATCGACCAGCTCCGCAAACGCCGGAGGGACGACAGCCTCTTCAGGCACGAGAAACAGACCTGCATATCGGAGCGGCAGGACCCTTACTGTTGGGAGACGGTCCGGCGGAAGGCCCTGGAGGAGACCGTCGGCCAGGCCGTCAATCGACTGATCAGCTCGAGGCGCCAGGTCATAAAGCTCTATCTGATGAACTTGACCATCCCCGAGATCTCGAGCTACTTGAATTGGAGTCACGACAAGACACGGAACTTGCTCTATCGAGGCTTGGCGGATTTGAAGGAATCCCTGAAGGACATGGGCACTGAGAATGAAGACCGACGATGACAGATTGAAAGAGCTTTTTCGCGGGTACGCCGCTTCAAGAAAGCCCCTGACCCGCGGAGGGTGCCCTTCGCCCGAAGCTATCGCCCGCTCATTCGAGCCGTCCGCGTCGGCCCGCAAAAAGAGGAAGATCGTCGATCACGTCTCCGGATGCCCTTTCTGCCGTGACGAATTCCTGATGTTCCTCGAGATTCAGAAGCGCGACCCCGCCCGGCCCGAGGCCTCGAGTCCACGGCCGCCGGGACGTCCTCTTCTCTGGCAGATCGCCTGTGTTTTCCTGGGCCTCGGTCTGGTGACGACATCTTACTTTATGTTCGTCCATCAGAAGGAGATCTCGACGATGCGGCAGAGACTCGAGACGGGCCTCGTCCTCCTCTCCCCGAAAGTCGGCCAGTCTCTATCGGGGCCTCTCGTTTTTCGATGGCGGGGACGTCAGGCATCGGAATATTATGTTCTCGAGCTCTTCGACGACGCTCTGCTGCCCGTCTGGGCGAGCGATCGGATCCGGAAGCCTCAGGTGTTGCTCCCGGTAGAGATCCGTTCGACCCTCCAGCCGGGAAGGTCCTATTTTTGGATGGTCACAGCGTTCTCTCAGGGCGCAAAGACCGACGAATCCCCTCTGGGACGGTTCGTTATTCGCGATTGAGAATGTCTCCAGCCGCGCTGTTCATCGCCCAGCGGCTGAGGGGTCGCCCTGCAGCATGAAACTGGCCCAATAAAAGGGATGGGCCCAAGGGGACTTTAACATTCTCGTCTTTGCATCACGCAGAGCCTCGCCCGCCGGAAGCCCCGCTGCGAGGGACCGATAGAAATCGTGCATGAATGCCACCGTCGACTGATCATTGACCGGCCAAAGGGAGGCGATGACAGAACGGGCCCCGGCGAAGAAGAAGGGGCGGGCCAGTCCCATCGGCCCCTCGCTACGCTCGAGACGGCCGGCCGCGGTTTGACAGGCGGAGAGGACGACCAGATCGGCGCTCAGATTCAGCCCGTAGATCTCCCTCATTTGGAGCAACCCGTCGTCCCCCGCGGCATCCGCGTCCGAGAGGACCAAGGCCGACCGGAAGGGTGACCGTTCATCGAGGAAGCCGTGGCAGGCAAAATGGATAATGCGATAGTCGTTCAAAGGCCATTGCTTGACAGCGCCTTCGGTGGCCGCGTCTCCCGTCAAGACATCGGTGCCGAAGGCGGCCAGAGAGTTGGCGATATCCAGGACTTCCTTCTTGCTGAAGGGGAGCGGAGGGGCGCCAACCGCCAGCAGTCCTTTCTTCCACTTTCCGGGACTCTTTGAGCTCTTGAGGACCGCCAGCGCGGAGGCCGAAGGACAATAGGAGACCGCCATGTCCTCCACGAGGTACCTGGACCCGGCCCCGTCGCGGATCCGGAGGGCTTCAAAAGGCAGGCTATGCAGGATGCCGTCCGGGATCACGATGAGGGCTTTGGCCCTCTTGAAAGCTCCTTCGCAGTCCAGAGGCAGCAATTCGCGGCCGACCCTCTCGGCGGCCGCGAATCCGACCCGGGGATCCGATGAACGGTCGGAGAGGAATTTGAGGAAGGCCCTCAGAGATCGTTCGATTGTCCCCTTGGCCGGCAGAGGATAGAGCTTGGCCTGGGTCGGAGAGACCAGGATGAGATAGGACCGCGGCTCGCCCAAGAAATACTCGAGCATCACGGCGCCCTCTTCGCGAAGCAAGTTCTGGATCTCGCCCGGGCGCCGGATATCTTGGTCCCAAGTCTTGCCTTGACCCCGTCCCCGGACCTTCATTTCTGAACTCAGCCGGACAAACTCCTCTTCCTCCAGCTCGAGCTCATTCCTTAACGCGTGCTCCTGGGATCCGGAAACCCCATGCTCCGCGAGCATCGAGGACAGCTCGGAGATCGTCCGGGAGAGCGCCTGCTGATGCTCCCTCAAGATCGAATAATCCTGGCCGGACAGATCGACCTGCGCTTCGCGGACGCTCTCCAGGAAGGCGCGGGCCTTGGCGCGTTCGACCAGTTCGAACATCTCCCCGACGAGCTCGGGGGACGGGTTCCAGTCATACCGGTCCGCGAGGATATGGATGGCCCTCTCGAAGGGCCGGAGCTTGTTTCGAGCGAATCCGATCAGCAGAGGTTCAGACGAGATCCGGTCCCGCATCCTTTCCAGGGCATCGATGCCTTTCCGATAAAAGGAAAGTGCCAAGTCGGATTCGCGGCGTCTCTCGTGACATTCGCCGAGGCCGATACAGGACTCGATGAAAACATTCTTGAAGGCATTCTTCGAGCTGACCTCATAACAGGTCCCATAAAGAGCTAGTGCATCCTCGACATTCCGCTCGTCCAGGTCCAAGGCGGCAATGTTTAGGAGGACATGACAGCGTTCCAGGACGCGCTGTTCTCCGTCAGCGATCTTCAGGGCCTGTTCGAACCGGAAGCGGGCCCCACCGTGGTCCTGGAGCTCGTTGAGAACGATCCCGATGTCATTCAAAGATGCAAACCGGATGAGAGGCGGAGCTCCTCCTTCGTCCTGGATCACAAGTCCCTTTTGAAAGGCCTCCAGGGCCTGGTGCAGATCCTGCTGGCTGTCTCCGTCGAGTCCCTTTCGCAAGAGCACGGATCCCATATTGGCCAGGTCCATGGCGACCGAGTTCGCGTCCCCTCGCCGCTGGTCCAGTTCCAGGGCTTCGGAAAGATAGAACCGCGCCCGGTCGAGGTTCCCGAGCTCGCGATAGACGAGGCCTAGATTACTGAGACATCCGGCCTGCGTTTCCTGTTCGTCGACGGTCTTCAGGATCTCCAGGGCCTTTTCAAAAGAAGCGACGGCTTGGGAATAATCGTGTCTCTGTTGATGGTAGACGCCCATATTGATCCAGCATCGCCCCTGTTCCGCGCGGTGATGGATCGCCAGGGATATCTCGAGTGCCTTCTGGCTGCTGCCCAGGAAACGATCGAGGTCCCGCAGATCCAGATAGGCCAAGGCTTGTTGACGCAGGCACTTGAGCTGAAGCTCGGGCAATCCCATCTCCCGCCCTAAGGTGTTGGCCTGACCAAACCGGTCAACGGCCCGATGATAGAGCTTCGCCAGACGATCGTCCTTGCCGAGATCGTAAAGACAGACGAGCTCGAGCCATTTGGCACAGAATTCTTGGGATCTGGGATCTCCGATCTTCTGAAAGGCCGTTGCGGCCTCGCCGATAAGCCGCGTGGACTCGCCGATGTCCCCGAGGTTCCACTTAAGAAGGGCCATGCGGATATAACATCGTCCCTGATAGGTCTGTCGCCGATCGTCAGGGCAAAGGGCCAGGGCTTGCTCGAAGGCCGCGTAGGAATCTTTAAATTCACCCTGAGAACGTAGCCCGGCGGCACGAAGTGACAGCTGCCGGAACGACGTTGGCACGTCATGCGGATCTGACGGCGGATGCCCCGGAGCAAAGAACAGCAGGCCTAGCGACAGGACTGCCAGACGACCCATCGAAGAACCCTCCTCGGCCTGCGCGACCCGAGAGCTTGGGCGTTCATTATAAGCGGCCGGTGATGATGAATCAACATGCTCCCGTTGCCTTCCCTATTCCCTCCCCATATAATCATCTTATCCCGATTCCGAGGAGGCCCCGTGCGCAAAGACGATATCATGACCCTTACAAGAGAAAAGGACGCTTGTCCGTCGGATAAATTCTCAAGGCGGAAGTTTTTCGGCCTGGCTTCTTTCGCCGCGGCCGGCGCGGCCTTGTCCCCTCGCCTGATCTCCCAGGAGAAGGTCCAGAGCGAAAAGCCGCCGGCCGCTCCCCCGGCCGAGATCAAGACCAACATCGACGAGGTCCGGGCGATCCCCAGGGTCGCGGCCTCGCTTCCCGGGAAATATCCCGGCAGGGTCGTCAGGGTTCAAACAGGGGCCAATCCCGTCGGGCAGAAGATCGACGGGGCCCGGGTCCGCCGCGAGGTCGAGGCCGGCATGGCCGAGCTCACCGGGGAAAAGAACATGGCCAAGGCCTGGGGGAAGTTCGTCGGGCCACGGGACGTCGTCGGCATCAAGGTCAACCCCATCGGCGAGAAGATCCTCTCGACCAAGCCCGAGGTCGTGGACGCCGTCATCGCCGGGCTCCTGGCCGCGGGGGTCCGGAAAGAGAACATCGTCATCTGGGACCGGCGCCACTTCCAGCTCGGCGACGCCGGGTTCACGCCGGAGCGCTTTCCCGGCCTCCGCATCATGGGCACGGAGATGAAGGGCCCCAACGGGGAATTCTACGACGGCAAGGGCGAGCTCTGGGCCAAGGACAACATCGACCGCGAAGCCCTGCCCTACGTCGCCGAGGTCGAGATGAAGTACGACAAGGAGCTCATGGGCTACATGCTCAACGAGGGGAAAAGCTCCTACTTCTCGAGGATCGTCACGACGACGGTGACCAAGATCGTCAACGTCCCCATCCTCAAGAACGCCGGGGCGACGACGACCTGCTGCCTCAAGAACCTGTCCTACGGCTCGATCAGCAACACCTCGCGGCTGCACAAGCTCTGGATGAAGTCGGTCGTCGAGCCGGTCGCCTTCCCGGTCCTGCGGGACAAGGTCGTCCTCAACGTCGTCGACGGGCTCCAGGCCTGCTACGACGGCGGCCCCGCGGCCAACCCCAAGTTCATCTACGACTCGAACATCCTGCTCTTCGGGACCGACCCCGTGGCCATCGACTCGGTCGCCCACGACATGATCATCAAGGAGCGGATCGCCCGGGGCACGCAGCAGGTGGACGACCCGAGGCGGCGGAGCTCCGCCTTCCTGGACCTCGCCGAGAAGCTGGGACTGGGCGTGGCGGCGCGGGACAAGATCAAGATCAGCGAAGTGAAGCCGGGATAGGCAAGCGCCAGACTTCGCCCTCATCGGTGCCGGCGAACAGGTAGGACCCGTTGGCTGCCAGGCGCTCGACCCAGAACCCGATCCTGCCGCCCAACATGGGCCATTTCGGGGCGGCGCGCAAGCCCGAGTTCATCTCCCTCCAGAGGGCTCCGTTGTCCGTCGATCGAAGGACGCCCAGCCCATGGTAGACATGCTTGAGCGCTCCTCCGGACATGTTGACGTCGTGACCGCCCCCGGTTCCGGCGAAAAGATCGGCCGCGTTGATCAGGAGACAGTGGATCTCGGTCTCGCCCGCTTTGGACTTGACGGGCTCCCATCGACCCCCAGCGTCCCTGGAAACGAGGATCCCGTTCATGTCGGTGCCGGCGAAAAGCGCCGTATCGGTGACCGCCAGGCAGAATATCGAGGCGCCTCCGGGAATCCCTGAATTGACGGCCACCCAGGTGGCTCCGTGGTCCCTTGACAGGAAGGCCTCCCGGCCCGAGCCGACGGCGAGATTTCCGTTGCTGATCACGAGATGACCTGCCCGGAAATCCGCGGGCAATCCGGAGCCGACCGCCGTCCAGCCGTCGCCCCGGTCTCCCGAACGGAAAACACCGTGCGATGTGCCGGCGTAGAGCGTGGCGCCGTCGGCCGCGAGGGAAAGGACTTCCTGGTCCGTCAGGCCTGTATTGACGGCTTTCCACCATCCGCCGTTATTGGTGGACCGGAAAACGCCGTGCTCTAAGGTGCCGGCGAAAATGTCCGCGCCAATGACCGCGAGGCCGAGGCAGACGGCCTTGGCAGGCAACCCTACGCTGGCCGGCCTCCAGGTGGCGCCGTTGTCTATCGACAAGAAGACCCCGCCGTTCTGCGTGGCGGCGAACAGGATCGCGTCTTTTACAGCAAAAGACGTGATCCGGCCGCCTCGCGGGTTCCCAATCAGCTCCCATTGAGGGGCCGCCGCCAGTCGGGCGGCGACAAGGAATCCCAGACATGCGAAAAGAACCAGGGGACGCATTTTCATGATAAACACCTTTCCCTTGTCAGGATAGGATCATCCCTTTGTTGAGCTCCTTCGCTCACTTTCGGGGCGGCTCGGCCTTGAGCTTCCGGGCTTTCTCGAACGCGGCCGCGGCGTCGTCCGTGCGGCCGGCTTTTTCGTAGCAGGAACCGAGGCTCTGCCAGGCCTCGGCATGGCCCGGCGTGAGCTTGACGGCCTTCTCGAAGGCGGCAATGGCGTCGTCCACGCGGCCGGCGGCCCAATAGCTGCCTCCCAGGCAGAACCAGCGGTATTCGTTCGCCGGGTCGAGATCCAATGATCTCTTGAACGCCTCGATGGCTTCGGCGTGGCGGCCGACCTTAGCATAGCATTCGCCCAGCGTGCAATGTCCGTAGGAATTCTTGGGATCGACCTCGGTGGCCTTCTTGGCGGCCGCTATCCCCTCCTCGAAACGCCCGGCCTGCAGGTAGACATCGCCGAGGTTGTTCCATGCCGCGGCCGAAGCCGGATCCAGCTTCAAGGACCCTTGATAGGCGGAGATCGCGTCGTCCAGGCGCCCGGCTTTCGTGCTCCAATGGGCCAAGCCGAACCAGAAGCGGGCATCGGGCGCCGCCTCGGTGGCTCGCTTCAGCGCCGCGACGGCATCGTCGTAGCGTCCGGCCGTCCCATACGAGTTCCCGAGATTGTTCCAGGCGTAGGCGAAGCCGGGGTTCATCTTGACGGCCCGCTCGTAGGCGGCGATGGCCTCGGGGATGCGCCCCGCGCTTTGGTGGCTGACGCCCAAGTTGTACCAGGCCTCGGCCGAATCCGGCATCAGCTTGGAAGCGTTTGTTAAGGCCGCGCTCGCCTCCGCGCCGCGCCCCGCTTTATCAAGTGTATCGGCTAAAACGGACCAGGCCTGAGCGAGATCCGGCTTCATCTTGACGGCTTTCTCGAGAGCGGCGATCGCATCGTCCAGACGCTCAGCCCGGGCACAAACCATCCCCAGGTTGGCCCATCCTTCCGCGTAGTCCGGTTTCAGCTGGAGGGTCTTCTTGAAGGCGGCGATGGAGTCGTCGAGACGGCCGGCCATCATGTAGCCTTCGCCCAGGTTGTTCCAGGCCATGACGAGGTCAGGCTTGATCTTGACGGCCTTCTCGTTGGCGGCGACGTAATCCTCGACGCGCTCTTTATCCGCATAGCAGAGCCCCAGGGAGTACCAGGCCTCGGCCATGCCGGGATCCGCCTTGACGGCCTGCTCGTAAGCCTCCATGGCCTTGCCGGCATCGCCGGCGTTCGCGTACTGGATCCCGAGCGCGTTCCAGGAAAAGGCGTCCGCAGGATTCAGCTTGACCGCCCGCTCGTAGGCGGCGGTCGCGTCCGTCAAGCGGCCCGCATCCACGTAGCAGGCGCCGAGGTTCCGCCAGGCGTCCGGGAGGTCGGGCTTCAGCTTGATGACGTGCTCGAAAATGGCGGCAGCGTCGGCGGCATTCTTCGCGTCTCCCATGTTGGCCCAACCCAGGTTCTGCCAGGCCTCGACGAGCCTCGGGTCGAGGGCCGTCGCTTTCTTCAAGGCGGCGATCGCGTCGTCGGTCCGCTTGACCGCGAGGTACGCGGCCCCCAGGTTGCTCCAGACCTTGGCATCGCCGGGTTCGAGCTTGACGGATCTCTTGTAAGCGGCGATGGCGTCGTCAAGACGCCCCGCCTCTCCAGAGAAAAAGCCCAGCATCCTCCAGGCATTGGCGTCCTTGGAGTTCTTCTTGACCGCGGCCTCGCAGGCGGCAAGGTCTTGGAGCGGGCTTTCGGGGACCCGGCCGTCCGGGGCCGGCTCCGGAGAGACGCCAGCGGCCACGTTCGACAGAGGCAGCCGCCAGACCCTCCCCCCTTCGGTGCCGGCAAACAGATCGGTAGGGCCGGCGGCCAGGCAGTAGACCGAGCTTTTCTCCGGCAATCCCTCGTTGACCGCCTTCCAGCTGGCCCCCTTGTCGCTGCTCAGAAAGACCCCTTTGAAGGAGCCGAGAAAGAGGTCCGACCCGTTTATCAGGAGCGCCGAGAGCGAAAAGTCAGCGGGATCGGGCAATCCTTTGCTGACGCCGGTCCACCAGCCGCCGTTGTTCTTGGAATAAAAGACCCGGCCCGCGGCCCAGGTCCCGCCGAACACCTCCGTCTCGTGGGCCGCCAGGCAGAGGATCTCGACTTTGCCCGGCAATCCCATGCTGACGGACTTCCAGCTGGAGCCGCCGTCCGTGGACAGGAAGACACCGCCCGGCTTGTCGGAGAAGGGCGTTCCGGTCCCGGCGAAAAGATTGGCCCCGCCGAAGGCGAGACAAAAAACGTTCGTGTCCGCGAGCCCCGAATTCGCGATCGCCCAGCTGGCGCCGCTGTCGTCGGACCGGAAAATGGTGGCTCGTCCGTCGGGGCCGACGGCGGCGAAAACCCTTGCCCCGAGCGCGGTCAGGCGCCAAACCGAGGACTCCGCCGGCAATCCGGTGCTAGACGCCTCCCACGTCTTGCCGCCGTCCGAGGATCTGAAGACGCCGTGTCCCGCAGAGCCGGCCAAGAGGAGGTCGGGCCCGAGAACGGCCAGACATTGAAAGTCCGCCTTCTTGGGCAGTCCTGAGTTGACCGCCTTCCAATGGGCCCCGTTATCGATGGACAGGAGGACGCCTCCCTGCCTGGTGCTGGCGAAGACATTCTCGCCGCTGACGGCAATCGAGGTGACCCAGCCGCCCTTGGGGTCACCGGCCGGCACCCATTGGGCGCCGGAAGAAAGCGGCATGCCGAGGAAGATGGAGAAAACGACAAGAGACGCCACGGCGCGGGTTTTCATGAGACACTCCCCCCTATCAAGCTCGACGGATCCCTTTGCCGATAGAATCATAGAGCCGCCCGGATGAGCTTGTCAACGCCATCGGTCTTTCCGTCCTGCCTTGCGGCTTCCCCGGCGCTCGGCTATGATGGACGTGCAAAGGGATTCGCGCAAGCCCCGGAGAGGAGGTCCCCCCATGAAAACGCGCTGGTTGGGATTCACCGGACTCGCCCTGGCGGCGGTACTTTTCGCGGCCTGCAGCACCGAGGAAGGGGAAACGACCTTCAAGTATTATGTCTACGCGACCGAGGCCGGCTCCGGGAAGGTTTCGGCGTTCTCGATGAAACCCGGCACGGGCGCGCTGACCGCGCTCTCGGGCTCGCCTTTTGCCGCCGGGGCCCAGCCCCAATCCGTCGCGGCCGATCCGTCCGGCAAGTACCTTTACGTGGCCAACTATTTTTCCGACACCATCTCCGCCTATGCGATCGATGCCGTCACGGGCGTGCTGACGGCCGTCCCGGGCTCCCCTTTTTCCGCGGGGTTGGGGCCCTACTCGATAACGGTCGAGCCGTCGGGCAAGTTCGCCTATGTCGCCAACGCGGACGGCGACAACGTTTGGCCGTATCTGATCGACCCCGACACGGGCGCTCTGGCTCCGTACGGCTCGCTCGCGGCCCCGGCC
>Ga0326726_10004532_pt1 | contig 12667 bp, 10 predicted proteins | sample MHFenrmetagenome_2_FD_207603 | JGI IMG/M metagenome (GOLD analysis project Ga0326726, IMG submission 207603) | Lab enriched peat soil microbial communities from Michigan Hollow, Ithaca, NY, United States - MHF15MN | ecosystem: Environmental > Terrestrial > Soil > Wetlands > Peat | place: USA...
GGGGACTCCCTCTCGCCGGGGCCGCGCAGCGGGGAGATCGCCGTGTCGACGTGCTCGACCCGGGCCGACGGGACGGCGCGGATCAACCCCGGGGCGGTGTACGGGAGTCTCGATGGATGGGCGCGGATCGTCTGCTCGGTCGTTACCCCCGCCGCGGTCGGGGGGACGCCCTTCGCGGTCACGGCGCGGGTGCGTGACGCTCGAGGGCTCATCGTGCTCTACGCGAGGAAGACCTTCGACCGCATCGAGGGTGGCCACGCCTCGATCTGCCTCGACATCAACGTCGACGGCTTCGTGCTCGGCGGGTACGAGATCGAAGCAGTCGCGGAGACGCCCGACGGAGCCCAGAAGAGCGAAGCGGCGGGGAGGTTCACCGTTCTCTTCAACCGTTCCCTCCTCGGCGCGCGTATCGCCGATCTCGTTGAGATCCTCTCGATCTTCGCCGACGAGAAGGAAGCCCGCCTCATTGCGGACGCTCCCCCCGCGGGGCGCGTGCAAGCGTGGGCGAGCTTCTGGCGGAAGCGCGATCCCACGCCGTCGACCGGGACGAACGAGGCGTTCGACGAATTCTTCCAGCGGTTGAAGTACGTTCTCGAGAATTTCTCGAAGCATCAGCCGGGCTGGCGCACGGACATGGGCAAGATCCACATCAAGAACGGCGCCCCCGACAAGGTCGAGGACCGGCAGGACGAGCGCACGGGGGCGTATTACCGGCTGTGGTACTACTATTCGAAGGGCATCGCCTACGTCTTCGAGGACGCGATCGGGACCGGGGAGTACCGCCTTCTCACGACCGAGATGATCTGACCATCGTGAGCGGAATGATTCGTGCCGCTATCATAACGTTGTGTATTTCGTTCGCGTTCGCCGTCCCGGGTTGCGCCCGGCACGGAGACGACCGGGTGCTCCGGCTCGCGTTGCAGACGGAACCGACGACGCTCGATCCGGCCCTGTCAGTCGATTTCTCGTCGGGCGAGATCGCTTCGCTCATCCATTCCAACCTCGTCTCGTTCGACCCGGACGCGCGGATCGTTCCCGATCTCGCACGGAGCTGGGAAATTCTCGACGGCGGGCGCCAGTATGTATTCCATCTGGGCCCCGCTCGTTTCTCGAACGGGAGACGCGTGACCGCGGCTGACGTCGTCTACTCGATGCGGCGTCTCCTCGATCCGAGGGCCGTCTCTCCGCGGTGGTGGCTCCTCGCCTCGCTCGCCGGAGCGTCCGCGTACCATGAGGGGGGCTCGTGGAACCCGGCCGCCGCCAGCGCGGCGAACGATTCAACGGTTGTCGTGAGGCTCTCCCGTCCCGTCCCGCATTTCCTCGGGCTTCTCGCCATGCCTGCCGCCGGGATCGTGTGCCGCGAGGAGGTCGAGCGGCTCGGGGCGCGGTACGCTCGCTCCCCGTGCGGCAGCGGACCATGGAAGCTCTCCGCATGGAACGAGGGGGACGAGATCCTGCTCGCTCCGAACCCGGGTTGGGCGGGCCGGCGGACGGGGCTCGCGGGGCTCTCGTTTCGCATCATCCCTGAGGAAATGACGCAGATCGCGGAGTTCGAGGTCGGCAATCTCGACGTTCTCGAGGTGCCTCGCTCGGAGCTCGAGCACTGGAGGGCCGCGGGGACGCCGCTCCTCTGGAAGGAGGAGCTCAGGGTCGTCTACATCGGGTTCAATACGACAAAACCTCCCTTCAACGATCCGCGCGTCCGGCAGGCGCTCAACATGGCGGTCGACGTGGACAAGATCATCGCGCAAGTGCTTTTCGGCGCGGCGAAGCGCTCCCGGGGAGTCGTCCCGCCGGGCTTGCGTCAGTCGCCGGAACCGGCGGAGCGCTACCGGTACGATCCGGACCGCTCGCGCGCGCTCCTCGCCGAGGCGGGGTACGCGAGCGGCTTCTCGATGGAGATATGGCAACGCGAGAATCCCGAGGCGCTCCGCGTGCTCGAGAGCGTGCAAGGGTACCTCGCGGATGTCGGGGTCAAAGCGAAGCTCGTCACGCGCGAGTGGGGGGCGTTCAAAGAGGCGATCGATCGGGGCACGCCCGACGCATTCTTCATCGATTGGCTCGCCGATTATCCTGACCCGGAGAACTTTCTCATGCCGCTTTTCCATTCGTCGAACGTCGGCGGCGGGGGGAACAGAACGCGCTACCGGAACGCGCGCGTCGATTCACTGCTCGATGCGGCCGCCGCGTGCATGGACACGGCGCGGCGGTGGGAGCTCTACCGATCGGCGGAGGAAATCGTCTACGAGGATGCCCCCTGGCTTTTCCTGTGGTTTCCCCAGAAGTATGAGGTCCTGAGCCCGCGGATCACCGGATACCGGATTCCGCTCATTTTCAACGGCCAGCGCTTTCTCGACGTGGGAGTCTGACGAGAGGGGACCTGCGGAGCAGTGTTGACATTCATCCTGAAACGCCTTCTTCTCCTCGTTCCGATCCTGCTGGGGGTCGCGACGATCACCTTCGTGCTCATGTATATCGTTCCGGGGGACCCGGTCCGGGCGATCGCGGGGGAGCGGTACGACGAGGAGACCCTGGCGCGGATGCGAACCGAGCTCGGGCTCGACCGTCCGCTCGTCGTGAGGTATGTCGATTTTCTCGGCCGCCTCGCGCGGTTCGATCTCGGGCGTTCATTCGTGACGCGGCGCCCCGTCGCGGAAGCGATTCGCGAGCGTTTTCCGAGGACGCTCATCCTGGCCCTGAGCGCCATGGGGATCGCGGTGCTGGGTGGGGTCGTGATCGGGGCGCTCTCTGCGTGGGGCAGACGGCCCGCCCTCTCGAGGGCGCTCATGACCTTCTCGCTCGTCGGTGTCTCGATGCCCGTGTTCTGGCTCGGGCTGCTCCTCATCTACCTTTTCGCGATCAAGCTCCACGTTCTTCCCCCCTCGGGGTACGGCGGCGGTTCCATCAAGAACCTCATTCTCCCCGCGCTCACCCTGTCGTTCGCGTCGATGGCGACGATCGCCCGCGTCACGCGCTCGGGCTTCCTCGACGCCCTCGGCGAGGACTACGTGCGAACGGCGCGGGCGAAGGGGCTCGGGGAGCGGATGATCCTCGGAAAGCACGTTCTCAGAAACGCGCTCATCCCGGTCATCACGATCGCGGGCGCCGACTTCGGAAGCTACCTCAGCGGTTCCGTGCTCACCGAGTCGGTCTTCGGGTGGCCGGGCCTCGGACGCTTCATCGTACAGGCAATTCTCAAGCGGGATTTTCCCGTGATACAGGGGGCCGTGCTCTTCATGGCGGTGCTCTTCGTGCTCGTGAATCTCGCGGTCGACGTGAGCTACGGCGCAATCGATCCGCGCATCCGATCGGAAGGGGGTGGGTGATGAAGGTCCGCGCGGGATTCTGGCGGAGGCTCTCACGTATGCGCGTCGCCTCGGCGGGGTTCGTCATCTTCGGCATCATTCTCGTCGCGGCGCTCTCTGCGGGATACATTTCCCCGGCGCCCCCGGACAGGATCAACCTCGACGCGGCCCTCGAACGTCCTTCGATCCACCATCCCTTCGGGACCGACCCCTTCGGGCGGGACGTGCTCGCACGCATCGTTCACGGCTCGCGCATCTCACTCGGGGTCGGGTTCCTCGCTCGTACGATCTCGCTTCTCATTGGGCTGTTCCTCGGCTCGCTCGCGGGCTACTTCGGAGGCCGCCTCGATTCCGTTCTCATGCGGCTCGCCGACATCACCTTTGCCTATCCCACGCTCCTTCTGCTCATCGCGATCGTCGCCGTCGTCTCTCCGGGGATGGTCTCGCTCTTCGTGACGCTCGGTGTCGTCGGATGGGCCTCCGTCGCGCGCCTCGTCCGCGCGCAGGTTCTCTCGGTGAAGGATCGCGAGTTCGTGCAGGCGGCCCGGGCATCGGGAGCGGGGCATTCGGTGATTCTCCTCAGGCATATTCTGCCCCAGTGTCTCGCCCCGGTTCTCGTCGTCTACACGCTGGGGCTCGGCATGACGATCATGGCCGAGTCTTCACTGAGCTTCCTCGGGCTCGGCGTTCAGCCGCCGGCTCCGAGCTGGGGAGGGATGATCTCGAGCGGGATCGCGTTCATGCGGACCGCTCCCTGGCTCACGTTCTTCCCGGGGCTCTTTCTCACACTGACGGTGTGTTCGCTCAATTTCATCGGCGACTGCCTGCGGGACGCTCTGAACCCCCGGCTCGCCCCGGTGCTCGCGAAACCAGCGGGCGCGGTCGCTGAGGCGCCGTCGGGCGCCAAGGAAGGAAACGCGTAGATGTCGGATGAGCTCAAGTCCCTGTATGAGACGGTCGCCTCTATCGAGAAGGAGTGCGGGCTCGACTGGCGCTTCAGCTACACGAAACTCACGAACCCGAAAGCGACCGTCTACGAGATCGAGCTCAGCTGCGAGGATGTCTGGCGTGGCGTAGCGGGCCGCCTTGAGGGATTCTCTCTGAAGAAGACCGAGGGGAGGAGCACCGAGCTTGTCTCCCAAGCCGGCCTGACGGTTCGGCTCACCCACCTCGCCGCGGGCATGGACCGTCCTCTCTGGGTCGTCTCCAGCGTGGCCGACGTGAGGCGCGAGGGTGCGCATTCCTCCGAACTTCTCACGCAGCTCATCATGGGTGAGGTGGCCTACCCGCTGAAGGCGGAAGGGGACTGGTTCCTCGTTCGCTTGCCGGACGGATATCAGGGGTGGATACGCTCGTGGTACGTCCGAGAGACGGACGCTGCCGAGATAGCGTCGTACGGGGCGGCCGCGCGGCACATCGTCGAGGGGAACGTCGGATACATCACCTCGGGGCCCGAGGAGAGGAGTTTGCCCGTATCGGAGGCGGTCGCGGGCACCCGGCTCATCGCCTCCTCACCGAGCGCCGGCTACCATTCGGTGAAGCTCCCCGGCGGGAAGAGCGGATTCTTGCGTTCGGAGCTCCTCGCCGATGCTCCTGAACATATGGAGCCAGACAGAGCGCGCCTCGTGGAGCGTGCGAAGCGATTCCTCGGTATACCGTATCTGTGGGGGGGCACGACCCCGAAGGGCTTCGATTGCTCGGGGCTCGTGAAGCGCGTGTTTCTCATGGAAGGGGTGTCCCTCCCGCGCGATTCCGACCTGCAGGCGCTCGTCGGCGTCCCGGTCCCGAAGGAACGCCTCTTGGGTCCGGCGAGCGGGGATCTCCTCTTCTTCGGCGACGGGAGCAAGGTCGGCCACGTTGCAATAAGCCTGGGGACGGGCCTCTTCATCCACGCCTACGGTGAGGTGCGGATCAACAGCCTGGTCCCGGGAGACGAACGGTATGATGAAAAATTTGCAAAAATATTCCTTTTCGCGCGATCGGTTTTGCGGTAACAATACCGGAGGGTAAGGGAAGCCTCGATCCCTCCCGGAGGTGCCTCGAGAAAATATTTGTAAAATATGTCAAAAAAATGTTGACAAAGGTCTTGGGCTGATTTACGTTAGCGCCCAAAAAATCAAAGGGGTTCGAGGTTCATTGAGAGGGGGTTGCCGAAAGTAGAAAGGATACGGATTTTCACGGACTAGGTTTTGAGAAGCGGGCTTGCTGCAAGGGTTGCAAGTGCCAGAAGCCCTGAGGCCTTAGCGAGAAAGGGGGAAGCCAAGGGAGACACGTAAGCGCCTCTTTGGGCGCAAGGAACATGAAGAAACCAAGAATCTCATCCGCTCGGGTTTGCGGTTATATAGAGAGTGTCATTCCTGAAAGGGTTCTTCCCATAAGGGAGATTTCTTACAGGGGGTTTGTAATGAGTAAATTCTTTGCAGTCGTGCTTTCCGTTCTCTTCCTCGTTGCCACGGCCGTGCCTTTGCTGGCGACCGACGCCAGGCAAGCGGCGCTGGCCGGCACCGGCAACTACATCGAAGATGACTACAACATCTTCACGTGGTACGCCACGCTTCCGTCATACAGCAACACGGTCTGGATCGGCCTCAACTACAACTACGACTACTATGACGGCGCCGTGACCGCGGCCGCCATGGGCCCGAGCAACAACTGGGCGTACATGGGCGCCTCCTACGGTCTCGGCAAGGAAGGCAAGTACGGAACGCTCGCTATGTTCTACTACGACTTCGCTCCCGGCCTCAATCCCGCGGGATTCGGCTGGAGCGGCGCGGACGTGTTCACCCAGTCGGTGGACAACAAGTGGACCGTCCTCTATGCCTATCCGATGGAGAAGATGTCGCTCGGCCTGTACTTCAACAGGTCTGACGCCAGCTACAAGTACGAGAACGAGACAGAGACAACGCAGGAGCACCGCCTCGCGTACACGACGCTCGGCGCCGGCGTCAGGTTCGACCTCGGCGACAAGGCGTACACGGACATCGCGTTCGATTACAACATGGCGAGCTACAAGGACAAGAACTCGTCGTACGGCGGGTACGGCGTGGTATCGGAAGATGCCAACAAGATGTTGGACGTCAGGGGCCGCTTGTTCTACCAGTGGACCGAGACGGTCACCCTGGTTCCGTACGTCGAGTTCGGCTCCTTTGATTTCAGCCTCAAGGCGGACTCCGCGGCCGATTGGAAAGCGAACTACTACGGCGACAAGGGCATGATGGTGAAGCTTGGCGTCGGCGCGAACCTCAAGATCAACGAGAACAACCTCTTGATCTTCGCTATTGAGCCGTACGCCTACTACAAGACGGAGCCGTCCGATCCTCCTCCGGGCATCAGCGTCAAGGCAACGTCGACCTATCTGCCCACGTTCCGTCTGGCTCTCGAGAGCGACGTGAGGGATTGGTTGACCTTCCGCGCGGGCGCCTACAAGGATTTCTACAAAGACGAGACCAAGAGTTCGAACTCGTCTACGAGAACATCCGAGACGGACACCTACATCGGAACGGACTTCAACTTCTACATGGGTCTCGGCTTCCATGTGGGCGATTTCGACATAGATGCCCTCGTCAACCCGGAGCTTCCGTTCCAGGTTGGTTACTGGCTGACCGGCTATTCGGACTGGAACAACTACTACTACGATGTTCCGGTCTACATGATCAGCTCGACGTATCACTTCTAAGAGAAGCCGGAGCAATCCGAATGAAAGGGGGCTTTCCGAAGCCCCCTTTTTTTTCCCCCTTCTGGTCTCATACTTGCAACCTCCTCCTCTGTTCCGGGAACCAAGGGGGAACATGTATTTCTTCTACTACATCCCCATCGGGCTCGACGTCCTCGCGCGCAGGAGGCCGTTCGTAACTTATTTCATCAGCATCAGTTGCGTAACCGTTTTCCTTTTATACAAATACCAGCCAATAGGCGCGTGGTGGGATCTGACTCTCCTGACCTTTCAGCCGCTCGCGCCGTCCATCGCGACCGCAATAACGCATGCATTTCTGCACGGCGGATGGTTTCACCTCGTTGGAAACCTCGTTTACATTCTTGTGTTCGCTCCGCCGCTCGAGGATCGCATCGGACCGGTCAAGTTCTACACGATCTTCGCGCTGTCCGCGGCTGCCGGTGCGTATCTTCACACGGCGCTCACGGCGCTCTATTCGCCGGAGTACCTGCAGTACGGGGTCATCGGCGCCTCAGGAGCGACCTCCGGAGTACTTGGCGCGTACCTCGTGCGGCTGTACTTCAGCCGCGTTCGCGTCGCCTACTGGATCTTCATGCCGTTCCAGGGGGTGAACCGGGCGGGAAGAACGTACGTCCCGGTCGTGTTCGCCATCATTTTCTGGTTCGTCCTCCAGGGGGTTCGCACGCTGATGCAGCTCGGAACGGGGGGAATGCGCGTCGCATACAGCGTCCATCTCGGTGGATTTGCCTGTGGAATCGTGCTGGCGCTCTGTTTCAAGGCGCTCGGGGAGGCGCGCGCGGAGGAGCATCTTGCGGCCGCGCGGCGCCATTTCGAGAAAGCGGACTGGTTCGGCGCGCAGGCGGAATACTCCGAATACCTCGCGCTGAAGGAAGGGGATGTGCAGGCCCGCGCAGGGCTCGCGCGCGCGTTTGTCGCGGGCGGAGACAAGGTGCGCTCGCGATCGCACTACGCCGATGCGATCCGACTGTCCCTGAACAACGGTGAGCGCGACACGGCGGAAGCGCTCTTCGACGAGGCGATGCGCCACATACCGAATTTTGCCCTCGCGGAGCCTCTCCACCTCGATATCGCCTGTGGGATGGAGCGGACTCTCAAGTATCGGTCCGCGATGTGCGCCTACGAGCACTTCGTATGGAAGTATCCGCTGTCGACGGAGACGCCGTTCGTCCTCCTCAGAATGGCGGGAATCTTCGAAAAGCGTCTCAGGAACCCGCGCGAGGCCTTTTCCTGCTACTCGCGACTCGCCTCCGAGTATGCGTCGGACCAGTGGGCCGACTATGCTCGTTCCGAGATTGAGCGCCTGCGGCGCTCTGAGCCGCTGATTTCAACCGGGGATAAAAAATGATTTGCAGTTTCTGGAGGTTGTGCCAAAATAGCTTGCGACGCGGATGAGCTTCTGTTAGGTTTCAGCCGTCGGTGCGGGGTGGAGAGGGCATGTGGGTGCTGGGAAATCGTCACTCGAGCTGCTGAGATCAAAGGGGATAGTGCGCGGTCTCGAGAGCGCGGGTGAATCGGAGCTCATCGCTCTCGTTCTGGGGACGCGCAACAACCGGTCCGCGGGAGCGATAGCCCAGGACCTCGTGGATCACTTCGGTGGTCTCACCGGTGTCGGGAACGCGACGGTCGAGGAGCTCATGGCCTTCGAGGGCGTCGGACCGGCCTCTTCGATGAGGCTGCGGGCGTCGTTCGAGCTCGGGAAGCGATGCGTCCTCTCGATGAGGGAGGGCGCGATCCGGAAGGTGAGGGCGCCGGAAGACGTTGCCGCGCTGATGACGATCGAGATGCGCGGGCTCGACCGGGAGCACTTCAAGGCGATCCTCCTCGATACGAAGAACGGCATCCGCAAGATTGTAACGGTCGCGGTGGGATCTCTGAATGCGGCGCTCGTTCATCCGCGCGAGCTTTTCAAGGCGGCGGTCGCGGCGAGCGCGGCGGGTATCATACTCGTGCATAACCACCCGACCGGGAGCCCCGAGCCGAGCGCCGAGGACACGGACCTCACGCTCCGCTTCGTGAAGTGCGGCGAGCTTCTGGGAATCGAGCTCGTCGACCATATCGTCATCGGCGGCGACCGGTTCGTCAGCATGCGCGAGCGGGGACTGATCGCATAAGGAAAGGCGGGGACAACCCGTGCTGGACCGTTTGGCGAATTACTTCTCGAACGATATCGCGATAGATCTCGGTACGGCGAACACGCTCGTCTACGTGAAGGGAAACGGAATAGTCCTCAACGAGCCGTCCGTCGTGGCCATCGATCAAAAGACGAGGAAGGTTTACGCGGTCGGAGCGGAGGCGAAGGCGATGCTCGGGAAGACCCCCGATCACATCGTCGCGATCCGCCCGCTCAAGGACGGCGTGATCGCCGACTTCGAGATCACCGAGGTGATGCTCCGCGAGTTCATCCGCAAGGCGCAAAAGAAACGCTTCTTCATCAGGCCGCGGATCGTGATCGCGGTTCCGTCGGGGATCACCGAGGTCGAGCGCCGCGCGGTGACCGATTCGGCGCAGAACGCGGGGGCGCGCGAGGTCTACCTTATCGCGGAACCGGTTGCGTCCGCCATCGGCGTCGGACTTCCCGTCGACAAGCCGTCCGGTAACATGGTGATCGACATCGGGGGAGGCACGACCGAGATCGCGGTCATCGCCCTCAACGGCATCGTCACCGACATGTCGATCCGCATCGCCGGCGACGAGATGGACGAAGCAATCGTCCTGCACATCAAGAAGGCATACAACCTCCTCATCGGCGACCAGACCGCGGAGCACGTGAAGATGGTGATCGGCTCCGCGACGAAGCTCAAGAAAGAGGAGGAGATGGAGATCAAGGGGCGGGACCTCGTCTCGGGGATTCCGAAAACCCTCAAGATATCGAGCGCCGAGGTCCGCGAGGCGCTCGCGGAGCCGCTCGCCCAGATCGTCGCCGCCGTCAAGACCGCGCTCGAACAGACGCCTCCCGAGCTCGCCGCCGATATCGTCGACCGGGGGATCGTGATGACGGGTGGAGGCTCCCTCCTGCGCGGGCTCGACGTCCTCCTCAAGGAGGAGACGAACCTCCCGATCAACGTCGTCGAGGATCCCCTCACGTGCGTTGTGCTCGGGTGCGGCAAGGTTCTTTCGAACCTGCACCAGTACGAGCGTATCATTTTGAAAAGCTCCCGGTTCTAAGAATGCATGTTCTCTCGTTCCTTTTCGAAAAGCATCTCGACAAGACGGTCCTCGCGATCGCCGTCGCACTCGCGATCGTGCTCCTCTCGGTCGGCGACCAGAGCCAGATACGAGCGGCCCGCGCGATCACCTCGGTGCTCCTCTACCCGGTGAACAGGGTGACGGGCTCTTTTGCCGACGTGGAATCGCTCAAGCAGGAGAACGGCGAACTCCGCGCGATGGTCGTGACCCTCTACCAGGAGCGTGAGCGGCTGCTGCAGTTCGGGGAGGAGCGGAACCGTCTCCGGAAGCTCCTCGATCTGAAGGCTGACACGTTTCACCGGTTCCTCTCCTGCGAAGCGATCGAGCGCTCCTCGAGCTCCTTCGTCCACTCGATCATGGTCGACCGGGGCTCTTCGGACTCGGTGCGTGTCGGCATGGCGGTCGTCAACTATCGGGGGCTCGTCGGCCGTGTGGTGCAGGTATTCCCGTCGTCCTCGCAGGTGCTCCTCATCAACAACAAGGCGATTTCGGTGAGCTGCGCGGACCGGCGGAGCCGCGTCGTCGGGATGCTCGAGTGGGACCGCGGGAACTACTTCAGGCTCGAGTACGTCGGTAAGGAGGAGGACGTCATCATCGGGGACACGCTCATCACGAGCGGCCTCGGGCTCCTCTTCCCGAAAGGCTTTCCCGTCGGCACCGTGTTCCAGATCACGGACGAGAAGGGCGGGATCGCGAAACGGGTCCGAGTGGCGAGCTTCGCCAACCTGAACGCCCTCGAGGAGCTCTTCATCGTGATCGGCGGCAAGGAATGGAACGACACGGGTGTCGTGGATGAGCTCGAAAGGCTCCAGGAGAAGCGCACGCACGCGAGGTGAGTCGTGAACGTCGCACGGATCGTATTTGTCGCGCTCGTCGTTTTCGTCATTCAGGTGACCGCGATTCATCGGATCGCCGTCGCGGGGTGCACGCCGGACCTCACCGTGATTCTCCTCGTCGCGCTCGTGCTCGAACGCGGTCCGGTCCTCGCCGTCGTCATCGGTTTTCTCCTCGGTTTTCTTCAGGATCTCGGGAACGCGACGCTCCTCGGGATGAACGCGTTCGCGAAATCGATTCTCGCCTACGGCGTCTCCCGCGTGGGAGGAGGGCTCCTGCCCGAGAACGTGCTCTTCAAGGGCTTCATCGTGTTCGCTGCGTGCATTCTGAACGACATCATCGTGCTTCCGATTGCGACGTCCTTTTCCATCGGGGAGATGGTCGTGTCGTTCTTCAGGTATTCTCTCCTGTCGGCGCTCTATTCGGCGCTCGTCGGAATCTGTATCTTCGCGCTCCTCGAGCTCCTGACGCGAAGGGTGGTGCGGCCCGGTGGCGGATATTGACCGTCACGAAGAATCGATACTCGATCCTCGGCGGCGCACGCTCTCGATGATTCTCATCGGAGTCATGGTGCTCCTCGTGCTGCGGCTGTTCGTGCTCCAGGTGGTGCGGCACGATTACTACACGAAGCTCTCCTTCTCGAACCAGCTCCTCCGGGAGCGGGTCGTCGCCCCCCGCGGCGTCATCCACGCGCGGGACGGCTCCAAGCTCGTCGTCAACATGCCCGTGTATCAGATCAGCATCCTCCCGAACGGCGCGGCGAAGAGGCGTGAGCTTCTCTCGCTCGCGTGCGAATGGCTCAAGCTCGATCCCGCGAAGGTACGGGCCGATCTCGACGCGTGGACGGCGCGGTATCCGGACGGTAGGGAAATGATCGTCGTTCAGGCGGCGGACAAGGAACAGATCTCGGTGCTGCGGGAGAACCGGGATCTTCTCTCCTTCTTCAAGCTCACGATGGAGCAGCGGCGATATTTCCCCGAGGGTAGGCTGGCCGCGCACGTCTTCGGCTACGTCGGAGAGGTGACCGACGAGGAGGTCGCGAAATCGGACGAGCTCGTGGAAGGGGATATCCTCGGGAGAACCGGCCTCGAGCTCGCGTACGAGAAATACCTGCGGGGCACGGACGGCATTCGAATCGTCGGGATCAGCGTCGAGGGGACCGAGATCGGCGAGGTGAGCGGGCTCATGAACGAGGACGAGATCGAACGGCTCGGCGGAGCCCACCCGCCCATTCCCGGTGACGACGTCGTGCTCACGATCGATCTCAATGTCCAGCGCGCCGCGGAGGAGGCCTTCCAATGCGAACGTGGGGCTCTCGTCGCCATGGACCCCCGCACCGGCGAGATCCTCGCCGCGGTGAGCAGGCCGACGTACGATCCGAACATGTTCATCGAGGGCGTGAGCGACGAACAGTGGAAACAGCTCTTCGACGATCCCGCGCATGCGATGTTCGACCGGATCGTTCAGGCCTACTATCCACCCGGCTCGGTCTTCAAGCTCGTGACCGCCTACGCCGCGTTTACGACCGGGAAGATCACCGAACACGCGTACCAGAGGCCGTGCTACGGCGGGATCCAGTTCGGGAACCGCTACTACAAGTGCTGGCAGAAGAAAGGGCACGGCGCGCTGCAGCTCGACATGGCGATCG
>Ga0326726_10004533_pt1 | contig 12665 bp, 12 predicted proteins | sample MHFenrmetagenome_2_FD_207603 | JGI IMG/M metagenome (GOLD analysis project Ga0326726, IMG submission 207603) | Lab enriched peat soil microbial communities from Michigan Hollow, Ithaca, NY, United States - MHF15MN | ecosystem: Environmental > Terrestrial > Soil > Wetlands > Peat | place: USA...
GTCGGGGAGCTGAACGAGCTCACCCGGGCCCTGCGAAGTCTCCCCGGCCGGTGTGGCCCCGCATGACCAGGCAAAGCAGCCGGGAAGAGTCGCGAGCAGGCACCACCAGGCTGTCCTGGAACGCATGATGAACGCCTTCTGATGGGGTCATTGCTGGGATGCCGCCGTGCGGGTGCGGGTTTGATCCCGCCGAGCCTCCGCCCCTCCCCCTGATTGGCTGGGCGCTGGGGGCCCGAGCTGGTTTACGAAGGTATGGACCTCTTCGTCGGGCTCAGCCCAGTCGAATCCGCCGTTCCGATCAGCAATGTATCCGTCAAGCGACATGAACATCGAGCAGATCAACCTCGCCATTGGATCCTCGCCGGTACACTCAGGTGGGACGGAGAGCCAAGCCGCCTAACGACCCCGCATAAGCCGCGGGGGCGCGGCGAGGTCGGCAAGGTCATCCCGGGCACCGTCTGGTAGTGCGTGGTCGCAAAGCGACGGCCGCGCCCTGCCAGCCTCATGCGGTGGTCAGGCTGCTGCTGGGCTACGGGCCGAGAGCGCGATAGGTGAGCGTGAAGGCGCCGGTGAGGTGAAACGGCGCGAACCCAGAGGCGGGGGAGGGATTGCTGAGGTAGGCGTCAAGGTGACCGCCGAGCGTCGTCTCATCGCTGGTGGTGATTGTGATGATGCCGCTGTCGGCCACGCCGAGGATCCCGGTCGGGAGGAAGGCGGTCAGGTTCAGGTCAATGTCCTGGAGGTCGGCGATGTGATGCACTCCGACCGGAATCCGATGCGACGGCGGCAGAGGGACGCTGTTTGCAAATTGGAACTGGACGCGGCCATCGAGGTCCGCCGGCGCGCTCGCGACCAGGTTGGTGAACGCGAAGGTGGGGTCGAGGGCCCGACTCCAGGTCCCACTATCCGCGGCGAAGGTAAGGGTCCGCCCCGTCGTGTCGACATAGGAGAACGAGAACCCGGGTGTCGCTGGCGTCGGCCCGGCCGAGTCGCCGGAGCCGCAGGCGGCGAGGGCTAGGGGGATGGCGAGAATCAGTCCTGTCGAGGCGCGCATGACATGATAGGAAGGTTAGGTCCTGCAGGGGACGGATCGGGTGGGAAGTCAGACACACCGCCTGTAAGCAGCGGTGCGCCGAGTGGTTCGCAGCAGCCTAACGTTTCCGCATAGGCTGCAGGGCGGCGGCGCGCTCGACAAGCCCGGTCCCGGCACCGGCCGGTGCGGCACCCGCGCCCGATGGCAGACCCGCCGTTCGTGCCGGATCCTGAGAAGACCGACGGCCACGCCCGGCAGCTTCATGCGGTGGCTAGGCCGCCACGTGGCGTTTTCGCCAGATGTCTCATACCGTGCGGGGTCGATGATTTGGTGGGGGCTCCGCGCGGGAGATGTCCTTCGTCTATCGTGAGACCGGCGGCCGCCTAGGGGCTCTCTTGGGCGAGCGGGCGCCGCCACAGCATGATGGCCAGCAGCACCACCCACAGAAGCCACACGCCAATATTGATCCGCTCCCAGACACCGATCCACGGCGTGGGCAGGTTGGTATTGACTCTAGGAGCCTGCAGCGAAGTCAGGGCGCCGGCTGCCAGCAGGATCACCATGGTCGCGATGGAATAGTGCCGGAATGGCTTGCTCAGCGCCGCGGCACCGAAGCCCATAGCCATCAGGGTGAAGACCCCGTTCACTGCGGTCCAGACGATGTGCAGCGTGTCGGTGAGCGTTTCCCCGCCTGCGGCCAGAACCTCACGCTGGTGCATTGGCGGCCAGAAGAGGCCGACGATGTTGGAGAGAATGATAGTGGATCCGACCACGCGCAGCGCTCGGTTCGGCCCTGCGGTCAGCCAGATGCCTAAGCCGAAGGCGGCATAGAGCACCGCCCAGACACGACTCAGCGCCACCCAGAGTGATCTGGAAGGGGCGCCGATCGCGGACAGCTCGCTCACGGTCTGCGCTGCCGAGCTGTAGCTCTGCCAGAACATCGGGACGATGATCAGCATGGCGGCATAGAGGAGCGCGGAAATGATCCCACAGAGGAGCAGAGCCTGCTGGAGGGGCGTTTGGCGGCCGGAGGGCGGCCAAGTGTTCTGCTTGCCGGTGGAGGATGGAATGGCGATACCGGCGGTATGAGTTCTTCCCGGTCGATTGCTGTCGGAAATGTCAGCGCCGCGGTGTGATCGGAAAATGAAACGGTGGTGAAGACCGGCTCTCACGGCCCTGGTAAGGAGGCCACGACGAGAGGGGATGGGGGAACACAATGGGAGTGAGATGCCGGGGGCGACCTGCGCCGTATTGCCCGCCACTTGAATCGCCGCCCTCGACAGCGCCTAGGCTATCTCACTCCGGTGGAATGCTATGAACCGTGAGTGTTGCACTTCAGACTTGAACTCACACACAAGCTAAACAGGCCAGCAGTAGACGGTTGGCCCAGCGGGAGCAATGAGGCGTTCCGCCGGAGCGGGTTGCAACGCATGGAGGTCATGTTGCCAGCGCCCCATAAGGCCTTGGAACGCAGCCCAAGCCGAGATTGCGGCGTCCCATTCGTGCTCTGACTGACAGGACAGGGAGCAAGTGGTCCAGTCGGAGAGCTGAGCATTCATTGCTGGGCTGGAGGTACGGAATGCGTATCGCGTGCCGCATAAACCCCAGTACAGAGCCTTCGGATGAGTCTCTGTAATGAAGAGCTCTGGCGCCCCGCGGCGTGCTTCGAGGATAACCCCCATCCCCCCTAGACCCATTGATCCGTAAAGCCCATTTGGGCTTACCACGCTTGCTTTGATCTCGGGGTAGGTCCGCCGCAACCACCTGTCCGCCGGCCGCCAGCCTGAAACACCAGTGCTCCAGCACGTCAGTGTGTCGACGCCCAGGGCGAGGAGCTTCCCTTCTGAGAGCAGGCGCGTGAGAACCTCCTCGACAGTGCCAAGGAGGCAGGTCTGAATGCTGATGATGCGGGTGGCCTTGACGCGGAGAACGGCCAAACCGTGGGTGCCGTCGCCTCCTGGGTCATAGCCAGCCACGTACCAGGCGGCCATTCACGCTCCGATCGGATGTCGGCTAACGACCCCGCATAATCTGCAGGGCCGCGGCGCGCTCGGCAAACCTGGCCCTGCCCGGCGGGCTGGCTCAGACCGTAGAAAACCGATGGCCGCGCCCTGTCGGCTTCATGCGCTAGTCAGGCTGCATTCAAAGCCGGCCCTGGAGCGGCTACGCCTCCTACGGGCCGCAGTCTTCACTTTACTGCGATGGCGTCAATCTCGACCCGTGCCCCCCGAGGGAGCGCGGCGACCTGGACTGTAGAGCGGGCGGGCTTGTGGTCGCCAAAGGCGTCGGCATAGACCTGATTCAGCGCCTCAAAATCCGCCAAGTCCACCAAGAACAAGGTCGTCTTTACCACCCGATTGAGATCGGTGCCCGCCCCTTGGAGCACGGCCCGGAGGTTGGTCAGCACCTGAAGTGCCTGCTCCCTGATGCCGCCAGGGACAAGCTCCATGGTCACTGGGTCGAGGGGGAGCTGTCCCGCCGTGTAGATGACACGATCGGCGATGATGGCCTGGCTGTACGGCCCGTACACGCGCGGGGCGAGGGTGGAGTGAGCAATCTTGAGAGTCATCGGCAAGAACGTGGTGCAAAGTGTCGAGGTAAGGCGCTGGCCGCTCAGTGTGGGGGCAAGCGCGAGGAGCCGCAAGGTAACGAGGAGGAACGCAAAGCGAGAGCCGGTCGACGGGGGACCGAAAGGCATTCGGCGGCGCCAGAGGTGGCGCAGGGATGCAGGCTAACGACTCGGAATAAGCTTCAGGGCCGCGGCTCGGTCGGCAAGCCTGGCCTTGCGGGGAATGGTCGTCCCTGCCCAACGCAAACCGACGGCCGCGCCCTGACACTACATGCGGTGGTTAGGCGGCAGTCTGCGTCGCAGCCAGCGGTCACTGTGCTTGCCGGACCACCCGCGGCTGGACGCGGTCTCCCAGGAGCAGTGTGAGGATTCCGGCGGCTAACAAGCTCAATCCAAGGAGGCTGAGGCCTCCGGCGAATCTGCCGGTCGAGCGCTTGACGAGCCCTATGGCGTAAGGCCCGACGAATCCGCCAACGGCTCCGATCGTGTTGATGAAGGCAATCCCACCCGCGGCAGCTCGCCCGGTGAGCAGCTGGGTTGGCATTGCCCAAAACGGCCCGCTCCGTCCAAAGATGCCTACGGCAGCGATGGTGACAACCCCGAGCGAAACCACCGGCGAGTGCGTTAGAGCGCTGCCCAGGAACCCCAAGGCGGCTATCAGGCAGGGGATGGCGGCATGCAGTCGCCGCTCGCGACTGCGGTCAGAGTGTATTGCGATGAGGATCGTACCGACAGCAGCGACCAGGTAGGGGACGGCCGCGGCACTCATTCACTAGTCCGGCCCTGATTCGACCCCTGCATCGGGGACAGGGAGACCGCCCATATTGTGAGCAGGTAAAGCCGTTCAACTTCGCGTTAACGGCCTACGTTGCGTTTGGGGGAGCGCCGGAAGGTACCGACCGTGCCCGCTGGTCGCCATCCGTACCTTCGACTAGCTTGCGCTTCACACAGGCATCACTCCACGAGACAGGCGTGCCCTCCTTGAGCAACGGGAGCCAATATGCAGTCCGGGCCCGACATCGGCTGGTACATCCAGCGCTTCATCAACGAACTGATGCCATACGCCGTAGCGGCCATTGGCATCACCCTGATTTCCGTGACGCCCCTTGGTCGCGCGGCCGTGTCCTGGCTCAAGGGCCATGTCAATCGCGGGCGGGCGGCTCAGCTGGCCGCGGAGCTCGAACAGGTCCGCATCGAGCTTGGGGAGGTTCAGGAGCGTCTCGACTTCACCGAGCGACAGCTACTCAACTCCGCCAACCCTGCCGCGCCTCAGCCCACAAAGCACCGCATACAGGCCGATACCCCGAGTCGCCTGCGGACACCCGTATAAGTCGATCCCCTGGCCTCGTGCCAGGCGCGGCCTAACCACCGCACGAAGCCGCCAGGGCGCGGCCGTCGGTTTTCTCAAGCCCAGCAACACCCTGTCCGTGGCCGGGCCGGCCTTGCCGGCCTTGCCTCGGCCTGCAGCTTATGCGGGGTCGTTAGGCGACAACGTCTGACCTTTACTCCGGCGTAGCGACATTGCCGCTCGGAGGCAGTAAGGCACCAGGCCCCGGAAGGGTGACATCGCCTATCGCGACCCGGATGGCACCCGGCACCTGCTTCGCCCTTTCGCGATTGGTGTTGAATAGGGGGTGTGCGTCATCGCGGCCATGGAGAGCACTCACCTTCACCGCTGAACACGGAGCGCGGATAGCCCACCCGTGCGGCGGCCGAGGCGGCCAGGTCAATGTCGATCGTGGCGAATGGCGCTTCGGATGATGTGCTCGCCAGAATCTCGCCATCCGGGCTGATGATCCAGCCCACCCCACCACAGGCGCCCGTCGGGTCCACCCGGTTGGACGAAACACTGAAGGCACCGGAACGCGCGGCGGCCACCACGCCCACCGCCAACCACTTGGCCATCGTTTCTGCCGCGGTCGCGCGTGGCGACAGGATGACTTGCACCCCCTTCTCGACGTAGGCTCCATACGTCTCCAACGCCCACAGCTCGGTGCAGATATTGAGCCCGAAGGTAAGGGCGCCGGCGTGGAATGCCGGGAAGTCCGGGTCGCCCCGGTCGAACCAGCGAGCTTCCCAGCTGCCCGGTTCATCGGGCAGAAAGAATTTGCGGCGTAGCTGCGTCAGGCCGCCAGCGGCTGACCAGATGTACCCCTGGTTGAAGGGACGGCCATCGATGCTGGCAGGTCGAGTCCCCACCACATGCGCGGCGCCTAACTCGGGCAGGCGCTGAAGCCAGGCATCGCTCTGGGCCAGGGCCGCGGCCCAGCGTGCCTGATCGAAGAGTCTTCCCACCCACACTGGCTCCACCAGCGCGAACTCCGGCAGCAGCACCAGCTCAGACCGATGCCGTGACGTGTGTTGACACAGTCCGGCCCATGCGGCCGCCCCGGCACCGGGCTCATGGGGAAGCTCACAGACGGTGACGCGCACTACCAGACCCGCACCCGCGCCTTGGGCTCCAGGTAAAGTCGCTGCCCCGGCTGCACGTCGAACGCGTCGTACCACGCATCGATATTGCGGACCGTGGCGATGCGGTACTTCTCCGGGGCGTGGCCGTCCGTGGCGACCTGGGTCCGCAACGCCTCCTCGCGAATCTTGCTGCGCCAGCTTCGGGCGAAGCCGATGAAGAACTCCCGGTCCTGCTGCCGCAAGTACGCCCGGTCGTTGGCTCTGCTGCCTAGAGTCTTGCGGTAGGCGTCGAAGGCCGCGGCAAGGCCTGCCAGATCCGCGATGTTTTCGGTCTGGGTCAGCTTGCCGTTGATGGCCAGATCGGGAAGCGGGTGATAGCCGGAGAACTGGTTCACCAGCGCGTCGGCGGCAGTCTGGAACCGCGTCATGTCCTCCGGGGTCCACCAGTGGCGCATCCGGTTTTCAGCGTCCCATTCCGCGCCCAGCATGTCGACGAAGTGACTGACCTCGTGACCGACGATGGCGCCGATGGCGCCGTAGTTTGCCGCGTCCGACGCCGTCGGGTCGAACTTGGGGGCCTGCAACAGTGCGGCCGGAAAGTTGTACGCGTTCTGCTGGAACACGAGGACGGCACCGACCGTCTGCGGCGCGATCCACCATTCGGTCATGTCCACGGGCTCGCCCAGCCGGGCCACTGCGCGGCGGTAGTTCCGGTCCGCGACACGCCGAAGATTGCTCACCGGGTCAGCGGAGTCTACGATCAGGTCGGAATAGTCCTGCCGCTGTTCCGGGTAGCCGATGCCGAAGTACAGGGTCTTCAACTTGGCCAGCGCCACGGTCCTGCTGCCAGGCGACATCCACGTCGCCGCTTCGACCCGTTGGCGGAAGGCCGCGATGACGTTGGCCACGATGGCTTCCACCCGGGCCTTCTGCTCAGCCGGGAAATAGCGTTCGGCGTACATCCTCCCCAGGGCGTCGCTCATGGCCACTTGGGTCACCTCGAGCGCGCGTTGGGCCCGCGGGCTCGGCTCCGACTGGTTGGTCACTGCGCTACGCATCGCCAGGGCCGGGTCGACGAAGGCACGCGGCAGCACGTCGGCAAAGGCGTCGATGACACGAGCGCGCAGGTAATCCTTCCACCTCTCAAGCGGCTGTGAGCCGACCAACGCCGCCACACCGGTGACGGCGGTGGGCTGCCACGCGACGAAGGTTTCCTGCCTGGCCAACCCTGCCGCGGCGAAGAAGGCGGACCAGTCCATGCCCGGCGCCTGACGCGCGAAGTCGGCACGTGTCCACAGGTTGTCGGCGTTGTGGTCGTTGGCCGATGCCTCGCGCGTGGCCTCGGCCTGCGCGAGCGCAGTTTCCAGCGCCATTACCGCTTCGGCCCGTTGGTCCGCACGGTCGAAGCCGGCCAGTAACAGCAGGCGGCCGATGTACTTCTGGTAACTGGTTCTGAGCGCCTGCATGCGAGGCTCGGTGCTGACGTAGTACTCGCGGTCCGGCAGGCCGAGCCCGCCCTGCAGCAGAAAGGCGACGTAGGTCTTCTCGCCGTGGATGCCCGGTTCCACCGACAAACCCAATAGCTGGGACGATCGGTAGACGCCCCAGTTGAGCGGGTCGACATCGGCCCGGAGGCCGCGGCCCAGGAGCCGGGTCAGCGCCGCCTTGTCCGGCACCTGATCGATGCTATCCAGGAACGGCTTGAGTGGCGCAATGCCTCTGGCTTCGATAGCGGCCTCGTTCAGGTAGGCCGCGCGGAAATCGGCGACCTTGCGCGCGACCGATCCCACCGGCTCGGCGCCGGCGTCGTCCAGCAGTCTCAGGACCTGCCGGCGGGTGAGCTCACCGATCTCGCTCCGCGCGTTCCAGCGCTCCTTGCCTGCCGGGATCTCGGTGGCCCGGAGCCAACTGCCGTTGGCATAGGCAAAGAAGTCGTCTCCCGGCTGGATGCTCGGGTCGATGCCGCTTTCGAGGTCCGAATGTGGCTGGTCGAGTGTTTGCGCGGAGGCTATACTCCCAGGCCACCAGACAAGCACCGCGGCGAACAACATGCCGCCGAGGGATGGGACTCTCGACATGAGCGTGACCTTGAACAGGAAGGTCGCCAAGTTAAAGAGTTCGCCTTGCTCTGTCGCGATGTCAGTCGGACAGGTTTGAATCGGTTTCGGACATTGGACCACCTCCTGGAATGATCGCCCGCGCTCATCTGATCGACCTGCTGTTCGTCATCCCGCCGCACTCGCTGCTGCTCGACATTGCGGGGCCGGCGGAAGCGTTTCGCCTGGCCAACCTGCATCGCCATGCGCGCGGGCAGCCGCCGCGCTTTCGGCTCCGCTTCGCGGGCCCGGTGGCGACGCTATCGACCTCGGTCGGGCTTGGACTGGTCGATCTCGAGCCGTTGCCCGAGCGACTGAGCCCGCCGACCTGGGTGGTGCTGGTCGGCCAGCCGAGCGCCCAGCTCAGTCAGGTCACGCCGGCGATCGCCGCCACGGCGCAGTGGCTCAAGCAAGTGCTCGGCGAATCGCTGCTCGCCGCGGATCCACCGCACCGCGTGCTCGCGATCTGCTCGGGCGCGCTGCTCGCCGCGCGGGCCGGCCTGCTCGCCGCTCGCCGCTGCACCACGCACCACGAACTGCTGCCTCAGCTGCGTGCCTTGGCACCAGAGGCACAGGTGATCAACAATCGCGTGTTCGTTGTGGATGGGCCACTCGCGTCCAGTGCCGGCATTACCGCGGGCATCGATCTCGCGTTGCATCAGATCGCGGAGGAGTGCGGTGAGGCGCTGGCCACCAGCGTCGCTGAGGATATGGTGGTGTATCTGCGGCGCTCACCCCGCGACCCCGAACTGTCGCCGTTTCTGGTGCATCGCCGCCATCTGCATGCGGTCGTGCACCGGGTGCAGGATGCCATCGTCCTCGAGCCGGAACGGGACTGGGACATGGCCGCGTTGGCTGCGGTCGGCCACGCCACCGAGCGCCACCTGCTGCGGCTGTTCATCGACCACGCCGGCGTGTCCCCGTTGCACTATCTGCGGTTAATCCGGCTCGAGCGAGCCCGACAATCTCTCGAATGCGGCGCGAGCGTCACCCGCGCCGCGGAGGTCGCGGGCTTCCGGTCGGGCCTGCAACTGCGCCGTGCCTGGAGTCGCCACTGGGGTGGGTCACCGCGGCACGCGGCGCGTACGGCAGCGCCAGCGGTATGCAGTCAAAGTCATGCGAACCAGGCATTGGATGCAGTCAAACCGGCCCGGCGGATTGGGGGATGATCTGGGGGTAGAGGGGATTGGGGTTGAGGGAAATGGCGCGGGGGCATTTCCCTGCATACTAAAGGCAGGCCGCGCCCTGACAGCTTCATGAGTGGTTAGGCGGCACTCGGTACGGGAGGTGGCGCTGTGACGCGCAGGACCCTACCGGAGCTATCCTTGATGGACCGCCGTGGATAACCGCGTCTTTCGTCATGACGCGATCTTCTATGAAAGTGGCACCTCCGGGAGTTCCCGGGCGACTCACTTCGCTCCCTGTTCGAAGCAACCCAAGTGGCCCTGGTTGTCGAGGACCGAAAACTCCCTCGTGCCCCACGGGGTGTTGGCGACGTCCTCCCGGAGCGAGACGCCGTTGCGCCGAAGCCTCTGCGCTTCGCCATCCACATCATCCGTCGTGAAGTACAAGTGAAAGTGGCCCTCTTCAGCCACGTCAGGAGAGCCAAGAGGCACCGTTGTGAGTTGTTGTGAGTCGCCCCTCCCTGCGTCTGGTCCACGTGCTTGTTGGGCGGCGGGATTCTCACGGGCCCCAGCCGGCGATGGAGAACCACAGGCCAAGAGGACTACCCCCGCCACTCCGCGATGGAGGGCAGCTCATGAGGCAGGTCCGGCCAACCTCCATCCCCTGAGCTCTCAGGGTCTTAGCTGCTTCACACAGGTCCACCACGCTTGTTGCCAGAGGCCTCGATCCACCGAAGCCAGATTCGTCGGCTTCGCACGAAAACTCGCGATGAAGGTCCTGGAAACACACGCAGTCATGAATTTCTTGTCGGCATCGGTCCACCCCGGCATAAGGCCCTTCAGCACTCGGGCGGCGGCCCAGTTCGAGACTCTCTCGTCGGAGATACACTCGGAACAGTCCAGCGGCCCGAGCAGAAGAGTCGTCAAGGGCCACCAGCCCCCGTCGTCGTGCCCGCCCCGAGGCACATGGTACTCGTTCGCGTGTGCGATACGGTACTTGAGCACTATCCTGGAAAAACAGTCGCAGTCGAGAAGCCCGGATACGAACTCGTTGTTCAGGCAGTACTCCTTGGAGGCGGGCACTTCCGCAAGCGCAGCCCGACGGAAGCGCTCGGGGAGTTGCTCCACTGTGAGGACTTGCCCCTGTGGGGCAGAAGTCGTCTGAGCAGTGCTTCCGGCGGCAGGCGCCGCTGGTGCGGCTGGTGCGGCTGGTGCAGCGGACGCGGTCTGATCGGGCGTGTACTTCCAATCCACGTGCACGAACACCGCCTTTGCCGCCTGCGCCCCCTGGTCCAGCAATTTCAGGGTGTACTGTTGCCCGGCCAGATCTGCGTGGAGGAGGTCGCATTGGCCGGTACGGGAAACGTGATAGGTCGTTGTGAGATACCTGAACCAGGCGTCGCTGACCGTCATGAGGCTCGCAGTGGTCTGAAACACATCCGTGCGGTAGTAGGGAGTGTGCCGGTCGGCGTCATAGAAAAAGCAAACGTAGGGATCGGGGAGCACCTTGTGGTACGGCTGCGGTGGGCCGGTTGAAGTCGTCTGAGCGGTACTTCCGGCGGCGGGCGCAGCTGGTGCGGCCTGTGGAGCGGAGCCGGTTGAAGTCGTCTGAGCGGTGCTTCCGGCGGCGGGCGCAGCTGGTGCGGCCTGTGCAGCGGAGCCGGTCTGATCAGACGCGTACTTCCAATCTACGAGCATGATCTCCACCTTTTGCGCTTGCGCCGTCTGGTCCACCGTTCTCAGGAAGGCCTGTTGCAAGGCTGGATCTGCGTTGACTTGATTGCAGCGGCCGGTATTGGAAACGTGATAGGTCTTGGTGAGATAGCTCGACCATGCAGCGCTGATTGGCCCGAGGCTCGCAGCGGTCTGAAACACACCCGTGCGGTAGAAGGGAGTCTGCCGGTTGGCACCATAGAACATGCAAACGTAGGATCGGGGAGCACCTTGTGGTACTGCTGCGGGTGGGCCGGTTGCCTGGGTTTGCTGTCCCGAAGCGATCGGAACCCGAACCAACATGCAAAAGAGCGCAAAGGCACCGGTTCTCACGCACGTGGTTCGACGCATCGTTCTCCTCCGCTTGGCGAGTGTTGACAGGAACCCGGAATGTCCGGTCTGATCTGCTGACTCGCGGATTCCATTCTTCCCGCGACACAACGAATCTGTCACCAGAGCAGGCCCGAACGAGGAGGTCCTGGCGGCCAAGTCCCGATAAAGGACACTTCCGGGCCGTAGAACATCACGCGCTTCCCATCCACCCCCTCCACCCGTAGACGGTCGGGATGTTCTGCGAAATCAGCTCGGCGGGCTGGAGCGAATCCACGCGCCAGGACGTGCAGCCAGCGAGCTGGAGGACGAACAGCAGCGCGGCGACGGGCCGCCGGAGGAACAGAGGCCGTGACACGGCACACCTCCCCACTAGGTGGAAAGCAAAGCGCCGCGTCACCCTATTGGGCGGCTCGGCGGTCTTGGGGTCCAGCGGGGCGTCCAGAGGGCGGCGTCTCGGGGGAGAGCGAGGACCCGTGGCTTTGCGACCCCGGCTTTAGCCGGGTGTGCCTTTGTCTGGCGGGACTTCCGTGATCAGTACTTTGCTAGGGCAAACGACTGGCTTTGTCAAGCACTCCTTCGAAGTTGGCTCCACTCAATGAGGGTCGGCCGGCTCCGGATTGCCACGGAAGGCGGAATCCAGCGGTGGCTGAGAAGTTGGGCTCGATGTCTCCATACCTGAGCCTTCTGAGGGTTGGTTGATGGCTGATGGCTCAGGCTCCCGCAAGCCTCCAGCTCGTCCGCCAGGTATTCCAATGCGGTGAGTAGCCACGGTGTCAGGCGGACCTGCCGAATTGCGTCGGGCAGGAGCCGCAGCCGGTCCGAGGGTGGAAGCGAAGGAAAAAGGGTGCGCCCCACATGCCTGAGGATGTGGAACGCAACCGTCAACGGAGAATACGGATATCGGTCCCGTCGTCCGAAGCCGAAGTTGAGGATGGGGGGTTATCCGGATCTACATGTCTCCGCCCCACAAGTAGGCGATGGTCCGTCCGTCGGAGGAGTAGGCGCCACCACCGTGGCAGCAGACGTTATATCCGGTTTGCGAGACACGCGTCACGAAGGACACGGAAGCGCTATTGCGGTGCTATTAGGCCCCGGATAGCGAAACGCTCCTCGCGGTCATGAGCGAGGAGCGAAAGCTCGCGGATGCTGCAAATTGTTGAACGTATGCGCTGTTCGGGCATCGGCGTCGTGATCCACCCTCCCGGGCCCTTCGTTAGGAGAAACTCACGACACTACTCACAACACTCAGAGCATCAGCTCGCCCCCACCGGTTCAGACTCAGCGCTCGTGACCATTCGGTCCCGCTTCCGCCAGGAAAAAGCGTCTGAGCGGGGCCAGGCAACCTCTGCCACGCTGCTGATGACTCCATTCCGAGCACCGGGGGA
>Ga0326726_10004534_pt1 | contig 12664 bp, 16 predicted proteins | sample MHFenrmetagenome_2_FD_207603 | JGI IMG/M metagenome (GOLD analysis project Ga0326726, IMG submission 207603) | Lab enriched peat soil microbial communities from Michigan Hollow, Ithaca, NY, United States - MHF15MN | ecosystem: Environmental > Terrestrial > Soil > Wetlands > Peat | place: USA...
CTGCGAATAGATCTGGTGCAGCTTGTCCTCGCGGATCAGGTTGCGAATGCCGGCGTTGGGCACCATCACCTCGGCGGCGAGCGCCCGGCCCGAGCCGCTCGCCTTCGGGATCAGCACCTGCGTGATGACGCCCTCGAGCACGAACGACAGCACCGAGCGGACCTGGCTCTGCTGGTGCGACGGGAACACGTCGACGATGCGGTTGATGCTCTGGATCGCGGAGTTCGTGTGGAGCGTCGCGAAGCAGAGGTGGCCGGTCTCGGCGACGGCCAGCGCCGCCTCGATGGTCTCGAGATCGCGCATCTCGCCGATGAGCACGACGTCCGGATCCTGGCGCAGGATGTACTTGAGCGCGCGCTTGAACGACTGCGAGTCGCGCCCGATCTCGCGCTGGTTCACCAGGCACGCCTTGTGGCTGTGCTGGAACTCGATCGGATCCTCGATCGTGACGATGTGACCGCGCATCCGCGTGTTGATGCGATCGATCATCGACGCCAGCGTCGTGGACTTGCCCGAGCCGGTCGGGCCGGTGACGAGCACGAGCCCGCGCGGCTTCTCGCACAGGTCGACCACCACGCCGGGTAGCCCCAGCTCCTCGAGCGGGATCACCTGGTACGGCACGAGCCGGAACGCGCCGGCGACGCACTGCTGCTGCATGTAGACGTTCGCGCGAAACCGCGCGAGCCCGCGGATGCCGAACGAGAAGTCGATCTCGAGATCCTCCTCGAACCGCAGCTTCTGGGCGTCGTTCATCACCGAGTAGCACAGCGTCTTGGTGTCGACCGGGCCGAGCGGGTCGGTCTGTAGCCGCACGAGCTCGTTGTCGATGCGCAGGCGCGGCGGCGAGCCGGCGGTGATGTGGAGATCCGACGCGCCCTTGTCGAGCATCGCCTTGAGCAGAGCCTGGAGGGAGAGCTGGGCCACTAGTCATCCACCGTGGTGCGCGAGATCTCCTCGGGCGTCGTGACGCCGTCGAGGATCTTCGCGATGCCGGCCATGCGCAGGCTCTGCGTGCCGCCGCGGATCATCTCGGTCTTGATCTCGGCGGCCGACGCGCCCTGGAGCACGAGCTCCTTCAACGGATCGGTGAACGGCATCACCTCGTAGAGCGCGACGCGGCCCTTGTAGCCGGTGTTGTTGCAGACCTGACAGCCGCGGCCCTTCTGGATCACGGCCTTGCGGATCTGCTCCTCGGTCATGCCGAGCTTGTGCAGCGCGTCGGCGGGCTTGTCGCCGGTCGGCTGCTTGCAGCCCTCGCAGATGCGGCGCGCGAGCCGCTGCGCGACGACGAGGTTCACCGACGCCGTGACGAGGAACGGCTCGATGCCCATGTTGAGGAGGCGCGACACCGTCGACGGCGCGTCGTTGGTGTGCAGCGTCGACAGCACGAGGTGACCCGTGAGCGCGGCCTTCACCGCGATCTCGGCGGTCTCGAAGTCACGAATCTCGCCGACCATGACGATGTTCGGATCCTGCCGCAAGAACGCGCGCAGCGCGGTCGCGAAGTTCAGGCCGATGTCCTCGTGCATCTGCACCTGGTTGATGCCGTGCAGGTTGTACTCGACCGGATCCTCGGCGGTGGAGATGTTGCGATCGGTGGTGTTGAGCTCCGACAGCGCGGAGTACAGCGTGGTGGTCTTGCCCGAGCCGGTCGGGCCGGTGACGAGCACCATGCCGTACGGCTTCTTGATCGCGTACTTGAAGTCGTCGAGCGGCTTCTGGTCGAAGCCGAGCTTCATCATGTCGAGCTGCAGCGACGACTTGTCGAGGAGACGCATGACGATCTTCTCGCCGTACAGCGTCGGCAGCACCGAGACGCGGAAGTCCATCTCGCGATTGCCGCCGATCTTGAGCTTGATGCGACCGTCCTGCGGCAGCCGGCGCTCGGCGATGTCGAGCGACGCCATGATCTTGAGGCGCGACGTGATCGCGTTGCGGAGCTTGAGCGGCGGCCGCATCTCCTCCTGGAGGATGCCGTCGATGCGGAACCGCACCCGGAAGCTCTTCTCGTACGGCTCGATGTGGATATCGGAGGCCTTCTTCTTGATCGCCGAGAGCAAGATGGCGTTGCACAGCTTCACGACCGGCGCCTCGCCGGCCTGGTTCTCGAGATCGACGACGTTGACCGCGTCGTCGGAGACCGAGGTGTAGTCGACGTTGTCGACATCGAGCTCGCCGACCATCTGATCGAGGTCGGGGCCCTTGTCGTAGTAGCGCGACAGCGCGGCTTCGACGCCGGCCTCCGACGCGACGACCGGCTCGATGTTGTACTGGGTGAGGAACTTGAGCTCGTCGATCGCGTAGATGTTCGACGGGTCGGCCATCGCGACGATCAGCGTCGGGCCGTTGCGGCGAACCGGGATGACCTGATGCTTCTCGCAGATCTCGCGCGGGACGAGCTTCAAGACCGAGACATCGATCTCGATCTCGCCCAGGTTGATCGACGGCAGGCTGTACTGCTTCGCGACGAACTGGGTCAGGGCCTGATCGTTGACGTATCCCAGGCGTGCGAGGGTGGCGCCCAGTCGCTTGCCGGTGCGCTTGGCCTCGTCTTGCGCCTGCTGTAGCTGCTGGAGCGAGAGCATCTTCTCGCGGACCAGGAGCTCACCGATACGGCTCATCGAATGCAGTCCCCCTTAAAAAGACTCACCTTTTTAACAAGGTACCGCGCAACTGGAGTGATCGTCAAACGCCCGAATGTTTCGGCCGGCGCCACGTCAAAAAGTTGCCGCAAATGAAAACCAAGACGAAGGTGACGATGGTCGTCTTATTGAAGTGAGGAGCAACTCGATGAGCTACGCGGAAGCCAAAGAGATCGCCCTTCTCAGAATAGAGCTGAGATCGTGCTGGGAGCGTGCAGACCGCGTGGGCGCGGCCAGCGCGCTCGCGCTGCTCACCCAGCGGGTCGGCAACGACAACGAGCTCGCCGCCGAGGTCCGGCGGTGGACGTTCAAGCTGGCTGCCTGAAAAGCAGCCGGGGCCCGCTCAGGGACCGGTGACGTTGATCGTCAGCTTGTAGTTGTTCGTCAGCAGCGAGCCGCTCGCCGGTCCGGTGACCTGGGCGTAGTAGGTGGCCTTGGGTAGGTGGGCGCCGTACGCGCGGATCATCCCTTCCATGCCGGTCACCGGCGACGCGTTCACGATCGGCACGCCACCGGCGTTGAGGATCGACGCGTTGAGCGCCGCGCCAGCCGGGTCGTACTCGATGATCACTTCGAGGTTCTGGAGCTCGACCGGGACGTGGATCGAGTACGTGTCCTTGTCGCCCATCGGGCAGATCGCGAGCCCCGCGAACGTCAGCGAGGGCTTCTGATCGGCGACCGGCGTGACGAACGCGGTCTGGATCGTCTCGTTGGGCTCGAGCGCGCTGTCATCGGCGCAGTTGCCATGACCGCCGTCGGGAATCTGGCCGTTGGGCAGGATGCACACGGAGGCACCGCTGCCGTTCGCCATGCACATGTAGCCGTCGGGGCACTTCGGATCGGTGTCACCGCACAGGAACGGCGCGACGCCGAGATCCGGCGAGTACGGGCTGCAGGCGCCCATGACGAGGAGAAGGAAACCTAGGGTCTTCATGGCGTTCTCTAGAACCGCACCGCGGCGGCGGCGCCGGCGTAGTCGGTGTTGATCGAGGGAGCGACGAGCCACGTCATCTCGGGCGATGACGTCTTCGTGGCGGCCTTGAGCTCGCCGTGCTTCTTCGCCGTCAGGTGGCGATACCAGAAGTAGCCGGCGACCGCGGTCGCGACGAGCCCGAGGCCGAGGCCGACGTTGGAGATCGTCTGATCGCGCTGGCCCGCGTCCTGGAGCGCCTTGTCGTACGACTGGTCGAACTGCCGGCAGGGCGGGGTGCCGCCGCCGGGGCAGTTCTTCGAGTCGTCGGCGAGCGCGCTCGCCTGGTTCCCGGCGAGCACGTAGAACGCGACGCCGAGGCCGAGCAGCGCGCCGGCGGTGATCGTCGAGCCCCACCGCGCGCGCTCGAAGTTCTTCGAGCCGACATCGGTGAGGCCGTTGCCGGGAACCTCGGGCGTCTCGGGCGTGACGACGACCTTGTGGTCGTCGTCGTCGTCGTGGACCTGCTTGTTCTTCTTGAACGGGTCCTCGGCCTCGTCGTGGTGGCGCGTCTCGACCGGCGACTTCTGCTCGCCCTCGTCCGTCATGTCGGGATAGAAGCGCGGCGTCGCACCGGCCTGGAGGTTGATGAGGTTCGGGCTCGTCGCCTTGCCGGACTGCGCGATCACCGTGCCGGCCTGGTCCTTCACCTGGATGTAGTACTGGATCGAGGTGCCGGTGATCTTCGCCGCCGGGACGCGTGCGACGAGCTCCTTGTAGCGCCACTTCATCGGCTTCGCGATGAACGTCGCGTCGCCGGCGCCGCGGTAGTAGAGCGTGACCACGAAGCCCGAGTCCTCGGGCACGAACGCCGAGATGTCGAGCGGCTTCTGCGGCGGCACCTCTTCGACGACCTGGTGCTGGAAGTCCGCCGCGCCGTATGTGCCGGCCGGCTTGATCTTCACGGGCGCCTTCACCTCGGGCGGCTTCTTGGTGTCCGGCGGCGTGCCGGTGTCGGGCGGGGTCGTGACCTCGGGCTTCTTGCCGTTGAGATCGGCTTCGAGCTTCTCCTTCTCGAGCGTCTTCACGCGCTCGTCCGCTTCCTTGCGCTGCGTCGCCGCGGACGGCGCGTCGGACAGGAACTTGCGGTAGTAGAACAGCGCGTTGTCCGTCTGCTTGTTCTCGTCGAGCGTGAGCGCGATGTTGTAGAGCAACACCGGGTTGCGAGACAGCCGGTAGCTCTCCTTGAACTTCTCGATCGCCTCGGGGAGCTTGCCCTGATCGTGGAGCTGCTTGCCCTCGCCGAACGCCTTCTTGGCGGCTTCGAGCTGCTCCTTGGTGGGAGCGTCGTCGGCCCAGGCGACATGCGCCATGGGGGCGAGCATCGCGGCCAGCGAGATGACGATGGTGAGAATGGAACGCTTCACGAAATAGCCTCCGGACCGAAGGCGCACGGCTCCCTCGGCCCGTGGGTCTTTATCGCAGCCTCACCGTCGATGCAACGACATTTCCCGTCGGTATCGGCCCGAAAACAGACAACCCGCTCACCAGGGAGCGGGTTGCAGCGTGTGGAGACGTGGGAGGTCTAGAACGGGTCGACGATCCCGCCGTTGGCAGGCTTCTTGTCGGCGGCCTTCGGAGACGCCTTCGCCTTCTTCACGGCCGGCGTGTCGGTCGCGAACGGGTCGGCGATCCCGCCGTTGGAGGCCTTCGTGGCCTTCGCGGGGGCGGTCGTCTTCTTGGCCGCGGCCGCCTTCGGGGCCGGGGTTGAGTTGGTCTTCTTCGCCGCCGTCGCCTTCTTGGCCGGCGTCGGGTCGATCGTCGGCTCCTCGACGGCCTTGTCTGCCGCCTTGTCTGCCGCCTTGTCCGCCGCCTTGTCCGCCGCCTTGTCCGGCGTTGCGGTCTTGTCCGGCGTCCCGGCCTTGTCGGCGGCGGGCTCGGTCGGCGTGGCGGCCTTGTCGGCCGCCGGTGGGGTCTTGTCGTCCTCGATCGGCGTGACGATCGGCTTGGTCGGCGTGGTCGGCGCGGCGGCCTTGTCGGCGGTTGGCTCGGTCGGCGCGACCGCCTTGTCAGCCGACGCGGCTGGCTTCGGGGCCTCGCTGGTGCTGGTGTTCAGCGCGAACTTCGCGACCACGAACATGATCGCGAGCCCACCGAGGAACGCGCCGGCGACGGCGAGCCAGTTGGTGCCCTTCGCGGGTGCGTGATCGGTGACGACGAGCCCGCTCTCGATCGCCGAGATGTCGGCTTGCGAGACCGTGAGTCCGGCCGATGCCGCGCGCGCGGCGGCGATCGCCTTCGCGGCCTTGGCCTCGGCGATGCGGATCCGCTCGTCGGCGTCACCCTGGTTGAAGAACGCGCCACTCGCCGTCGGCGGGACGTGCGCGGGTACGGCCGAGGCGGCGGCCTTCGCGGCCACGAGCTCCTGCGCGAGATGGCTCGCGCGCTCCTCGGCGCTGTACGCGCGCTCTTCGGCGCGGGTCAGGCGAATCTTGAGATCGGCGACGACGCCGTCCTGCGAACCGTTGCTGCTGGCGACCGCGGCGCGGGCCTCGGCTTCAGCGAGGCGGCCCTGCAGACCGTCGAGCTGGCGGCGCAGCGACTGCTCGCGGGCCTCGCCCTCGCGCATCTGCTGCTCGGCGGCCTTCCAGCGCAGCTGGTCGGCCTCGCGACGATGATCATCTTCCTGCTTGGCGGTTTGCTCGGCGTGGCGCCACTCGGACGGATCCGAGAGCGTCTGGTTCGCGCGTGCGATGAACTCGTCGAGCGACGTCTCGACCGACGGCAGCGACGTGGCCGCGGCGAGCAGGGACGACGGCCGCTTGCGGCGTCGCGGGTTGGCCGCGGCAACGCCGGTGAGGGTTTGTGCGGGCGAGATCGGGGCGTCGCCCTTGTTCGTTTCGACTGCCATCATAGGTCTCCGGAGACGGGGCTGGAGTTTAGCAGCAGATCAGGGGCTCCGTGCCCCGAGAAATCATGCGCGATGTGGAGGAGGGACGGTCACGCGCTCGGAACGGGGGAGGACGTCGACCACCTCGACCACATCGATCTCGTCATGGAACGCACGAGCCTCGCGTTCGACCACCTCGCGTGCGAGAAAGCCGTGTTCGACGATCGTGGAGCCGATGCGCGACCGCTTGCCGACCGCGGCGGCGCTCCAGTGGATGGCCAGGGCCGCCAGCCACTGCTCGTCACTGATGAGGTTGCGCGCGAGCAAGAACTCGCCAAACCGGACGGGTTCCAGGGTGGCAATAGGCTGAGGGCGTGACTGCATAACCGGCTTCAGTCGCGGACACTACTCGGGGGTAGGACATCTGTCTACCGAAACTTTTTGGGGCAGCTCTTGGAGTTACGCCGTTCTTCGGGCATAAGAGCGCCGATCCCCCATGGCGCAGATCCGCCGCACACGCCGTCCCCTGCCGGGCGCGCAGGTCCGAAAGAACACCGTTCGGCTGCCTGCCGATATCGCTCATCGGGTGCGCGCCGGCCACCCGTGGGTCTATCGCGAGGCGCTCGGCCCGCGCCCGCTGTCGCCCGAGCCGGGCACGGTGATCGACCTCGTCGATCCGGACGGCGAGTTCGTCGGACGCGGCCTGTACGACGCGGACAGCACGATCGCGCTCCGCGTCTTCGTCCGGAATCCGGACGTCCAGATCGACGGCAAGCTCGTCCACGACCGTGTCCGCGCCGCGGTCGCGCTGCGCAAGCGCCTGCTCGACACCGACAAGCTCGGCTGCTTGCGTCTCGTCAACGGCGAGTCCGACGGCCTTCCCGGCATCGTGGTCGAGCGCTACGCCGACTACGTCGTCGTCCAGCTCTACACGTCGGCGGTCGCGAACCTGCGCGACGCGCTGCACGACGCGCTCGTCGACGAGCTGAAGCCGAAGGCGATCTACGAGCAGCGCCGCTACAAGTCGCTCGGCGGCGAGGCACCGCGCCAGGTCGCGGCCGAGCTCGTGCGCGGCGATGCGGCCCCGGTCGAGCTCGAGGTGAAGGAAGACGATCTGATGTTCGTCGTCGACGTCACCGCGCCGCTGTCGACCGGGCTGTTCGCGGATCTGCGCGAGGGTCGGCGCGCCGTACGCCACTGGGCCAATGGCCGCAGCGTTCTGAATCTATTCTCGTACACCGGTGCGATCTCGGTCTACGCGCACGCCGGCGGGGCCACCGAGGTGTGCGCGATCGACGTCGCCGCGAAGGCGCACGCGCGCGCCCGCCGCAACTTCGCCGCGTGCGGCTTCGATCCCGAGAAGCCCGAGCACATCGTCGGCGATGTCTTCAAGGTGCTCGCGCGCTTCGTCGAGCGCGGCCGCAAGTTCGACGTCGTCGTCGTCGATCCGCCCGCGTTCGCGAGCGCCGCGGCTCGCGGTGGCAAGCCGTGGAGCGCGATGCGCGACTACAGCGAGCTCATCACCGCCGCGCTCGACGTCACCGTCCCCAACGGCATGCTGATCGCGGCGTCATCGACCCACAAGATGTCGCCCGCCGAGTTCGAGGTCGCGCTGGCCGATGGCGCGATGGCTGCCGGCACGCGCCTTCAGATCGTCGATCGCCGCGGCCTGCCGCCTGACTTCCCGACGGTGCCGGGCTTTCCCGAGGCCAACTACCTCAAGTTCGCCGTCGCCGTCCGCGGTTGACCGGTTACCGGTTCTTGCGGAGCGACGCGAGAGGAACGTCCGGCGTCCCGATGCGTGGCGCGGCCGGCGCGTCCGGCATCGGCTCGAGCGTATCGATCTGATACCGCGCCGCCTCCAACACCGTGTCGGAGACCTTGCCCGACAGCCCCGCGACGAGGGTCGCGCACGCCTCGGCGAGCGCGGGCAGGGCGATCCCGGGATCCACGAGATCGTCGGCGACGTACTCGACGATGCGCGCGATCGACAGCGCCAGCGGCGTGCCGACGCTCCACAGCGCGGTGTGCAGCGTCTCGATGGTCGCGGTGTCGCGATGCGGCGCTTCCTGGACGAGCCTCGTGATCGCCGGCTCGATCGAATCGATCACGAGGACTTCGATTCGTTCGCGTTCGCGGTGGCGAGGGCCGCGTCGTGGGCGGCGTCGTTCGGGTCCGGATCCTTCGCGAGCGCCTCGGCACTCCGTAGCTTGAGGAAATCGAGGAACGCGATCGCGGTCGGGAGCTCGATCGCGGGGATCGTCTCGATCAGATCGCGGGCCTGGCGGCGCAGCGCCTCGCCCGGCGCCTCGGTGCCGTGCACGACCGGCCGCCCCACGGTGGGCAGCTCGGCCGGGGTCGCGACCACCCCCCACGGCGGCTCGTTGGTGGCGGTGATGTCGTGCGACTCGAGCCAGGTCTGGATGTGCCAGTGCAGCAGCTCGGCGCGGTACGAGAACCAGCGCTCGCGCTCGGCGGGATAGGCGAGGAGCACGTCCTTGAACCGGCGAAACGCGCCCTTGCCATCGATCGAGATGATGAGGCGCTCGCGGAGCGGCTCGTCGGTGACCGAGCCGACGAACTTCTCCATCCACCGGTACTGCTCGCGCGACGACGCGGGTTCGACCCGCAGGTAGTTGCGGATGTTCTCGGACACCTGCTGGCGGTTCAGCACCGCCTCGGGGTCGCCGGTCGTGATGGTGATGACCCGGCCGGTCGCGAGGTCGAGATAGCTGTCGGTGTCGGGCGAGTTGCGCTCGACCGCGATCTCGAGGGCATCCCAATCGAGGTCGATGCGGATCGGGCCGCGTGTGGCGGCGGTCACTGGCGGACGGACGGGCATAAGTTAAGGCGGTCGCCCACTTGCCGGTGGGATCAGCCGCACTCCATAGGGTACGGGCTGGCCGGGGCTCTGGCAAGCGGTGCACTTGACACGGCGCGCCGATGCAGTAAGGTCCGCCGCTCCATGGCCCGCGTTACCGTCGAAGACTGTCTGGACAAGATCCCGAACCGCTTCGCGCTGGTCGTCCTCGCTGCCGAGCGTGCGCGTCAACTGGCCCGCGGTGCCACCGCTGGCGTCGATTGCGACAACAAGCCGGCCGTCACCGCCCTGCGCGAGATCGCAGCTGGCCAGGTGAAGTTCCGCGAGGACGTCAAGGCGACGGTGATCGAGTTCATCGTCGAGCGCCGTAAAGCCGGCTTCATGTGATCCGTCGCGGCGCCCGCTGCCGCTTCCCGTTCGTCATCCAGGTCACCGCAGGTGATGCGGGCGATACGGCGGTCGAACACGTGATGGGCTGAAAACTGGCCCATCACCGCCACGGCCGCCAAACATGGGCCGGTGGCAGGCGATCGGCAGAACCTCCGCCGTGAGTTCACGCGCGGCGAGTTGATCCGGTTTCTGTACCGGCTCGGCCGCCAGCAGGCGAGCGGCGTGCTCACGATCCAGGCACGTGGTTCGCGGAACGAGGTCTTCGTGTTGCGCCGCGGCGCCGTGATGGTCGGCGACGGCGAGCTCGCGAAGCGCACGCTCGTCGCGCGCCTCGTGCGGCTCGTCGCGCTCGATCAGGTCGCGATGATGTTCGATGGCGGCGTGGCCGCGTATCCGCCCGGGCCGCAGCACCAGGTGTTCCTCGCCGGCTGGGCGCGGGCGCACCTCGAGGCGCAGCTCGACAGCTCGCTCGCGGAGCGACTCGTCCGCGAGCTCGCGGGCATGCGGCTGTCGATCCGCAGCGAGCTCGAGCCCGAGGCCAGCGACGAAGCCGATCGCCGCATGGTCGCTGCCATGGTGCAGCCGCGCCGGCTCGATCAGATCTGGCCGCTCGCGCGCACGCCGCGGTTCCGCCTGCTCGCGTTCCTCCATTTCCTGCGCGGCGTCGAGGCGCTCGTCGTCGAGGGCGTGGTCGCCGAGCGCTCGGCTCCGAACCGCCGCCCGCGCGATCCGCAGCGCGACGCCGCCGCGAAGCTGCTCGGGCTCGGCGACGACGCCGATCACGAAGCGATCAAGCGCGCCTATCGTCGCCTCGCGCGCTCGCTACACCCCGATCTCCAGCCCGATGCCGACCTCGATCGCCGGCGCACCCTCGAGCAGCGCTTCGCCGAGGTCACCGCCGCGTACGAGACGTTGATCTAGTCGGGCGGCGCGACGATCCAGCCGTCGTCGTCGAACACGCCGGCGGGGTGCTCCCAGCCGTCGCGGGCCCAGCGATACGCGGTGTACGCCGAGATCACGGCATCGAAGCAGTGATCGTTGCGCAGCACGTCCTCGCGGGCCATTCGGCTCTGTGGTGCGAAGGTGAGATCGTCGAGCTGCTCGAGGATCGTCGCGCGCGTGCGCCACGGATCGGCATCGCGCTTGTAGCCGCGCGCGGCCGCGGGGCCACACAGTGCCGCGATCGTCGCGGCCGGCGAGACCTCGATCAAGTTCGCGTGGAGCTCGTAGCCCGCCCCGCGCAGGCGGCGGCGGAGCTGGGTGGCGCGCGCGGTGATCGCGCTGTTCGCGGCGCCGAGCGACGACACCGGCAGGAGCCCGCGCTGGTACGTCATCACCACGTCGGTCGCGCGATGCGCATACGGCGCCAGCCGGGCCTGCGCGGCGTGCTCGCGGCGCGTCCGGCCGCCGCCTCGCAGGCCGCCCTCGGCGACCGACTCGGCCGGCTGCTGGACCAGCTGGCGTCCGGTCGTCCGCAGCCACACGACGGCTGGATCCGCGCACGACTCCATGCCCGGACACACCGGACGCTCGCACCGGCCGCACGCGGTCTGGGTCAGCGGCGCGTCGATCGCGATCACGCGGTCGGCGGCGGCCGTCGCGAGCCGGCTCACCAGCGTGTCGTCGGTCCACGGGAGCTTTCCGGAGCGCGTGGCGACTTCGATGACCTCGGCTCCGGCCGGACCACTCCGGACCTCCGCGATCGCCGTGGTCTTGCCACGTCCTCCGCCGAGGTCGACACCGACAAACCGTGCGAACGAGCGCTTCACCCGAGCTTCTCAGACCCTTTGTAGCACGATCGCGGGTTGCGAAATGTTGTTATCCCACTGGCATTTGGCCAAAAGTCCTGCGATATGAGGCTTCGCCTGTAAGGGCGTATGGCCGACTGCGTTGTTGTTGGCCACCCACTCACCCCCGATGGATCGTATCGCCACTTTTCGTAGCTTCATCGAGCGCACGCCGACGGATCCGTTCCCTCGGTATGGCCTCGCCATGGAGCACAAGACCCGAGGCGAGCTCGAGGCTGCGTGGACGTTGTTCGCCGAGTTGCTCGAGAAGTTCGAGGACTACGTCCCGACCTACCTGATGGCCGGCGGGACGCTCGTCGGCCTCGGTCGGAAGGTCGAGGCCGCGGAGATCTATCGTCGAGGCGTCGAAGTTGCCACCCGTCGCGGAGATCAGCATGCTCGCCGCGAGCTCGAGGGCGCGCTCCTCGAGATCACTCCTGCCTAGAGGTACCGTGATGAAGAAGCTCGTACTCGTTTCGATCGTCGCCGCCGCCCTCGCTGCCTGCGGTAGCAAGGCCAAGAAGTCGACCACCCCGGAGAACAAGGGCGGCACCACGACCGAGGGCTCGGGCTCGGCGACCGGTGGCACCACGTACGGCGGTGCGATGAAGCCGAACACGCCTGCCACCGGTGGTGGCGACCCCTGTGCGGGCCAGTAACCGCGCATCAACGATTTGCTGCCTGGCAGGCGCCAGCGGCAGGGACAAACCAGAGAGAGGACTATCGTTATGAAGAAGATTGCTATCGTTCTGTTCGTCGTGGCGCTTGCGGCCTGCGGTCACAAGAAGCCGACCACCACCAACGCCGGCGGCGGCGGTGGTTCGGGCTCGGACATGGGTTCGGCGGCGGCTCCGGCCGGCGACGGCTCGGCGGCTGGCTCGGCGGCTGGCTCGGGCATGTGAGGCCCGACCCGGCACCATGCCGGGTCTTTGTCCCTGCGGCTTTCGTCCGCACCAACGATTTGCTGCCTGGCAGGCGCCAGCGGCGAGACAAAACCAAGAAAAGGATAGAGCTATGAAGAAGATTGCAGTTGTTCTGTTTGTTGTCGCCTCGGCGCTTGCGGCTTGCGGCAAGAAGAAGCCCCCCGCGACCCCCGATACCACGAGCACGGGCTCGGCCGCGGCGGGTTCGGCAGCAGCCGGCTCGGGCGAGGCGGCTGGCTCGGCCGCTGGCTCCGGCGGCATGTGAGGCCCAGCCCGGCACGTGCCGGGCTGAAAACATCAG
>Ga0326726_10004535_pt1 | contig 12660 bp, 17 predicted proteins | sample MHFenrmetagenome_2_FD_207603 | JGI IMG/M metagenome (GOLD analysis project Ga0326726, IMG submission 207603) | Lab enriched peat soil microbial communities from Michigan Hollow, Ithaca, NY, United States - MHF15MN | ecosystem: Environmental > Terrestrial > Soil > Wetlands > Peat | place: USA...
CGGGCTATTGACCCGACCTATCGTTCGCCCCTGAAGTCCGCGCCGGCGCAAGTCAACCTTGTGCTTGGAGGAATCGCCGTGCGCTATCAACTGAAGCAGATCTACTGCCGTCCCTGGACGCTGAGCGGGCTTTCGCTGAAGCTCATCGAGAGCCACTACGAAAACAACTACGGCGGGGCGCTGAGGCGCCTGAACGCGATCACCGAGCAGCTCGAGTCGCTCGATTTCGCCGCGACGCCGGGCTACGTGATCAACGGGCTGAAGCGCGACGAGCTGGCCGCGCTCAATTCCACGCTGCTGCACGAGCTGTATTTCGCCAGCATGGGCGGCGAGGGCAAGCCCACGCCGTCGATGTCGGAGGCGCTCGCGCGCGACTTCGGCTCGGTGCAGCGCTGGCGCACCGAGTTTCCCGCGATGGGCTATGCGCTCGGCGGCGGCTCGGGCTGGGTGCTGCTGACCTGGATGCCGCGCGACGGGGCCTGATCAACCAGTACGCGGTCGAGCACAGCCAGGCCGTGGCGGGCGGCGTGCCGATCCTCGCGCTCGACATGTACGAGCACGCCTACCACATCGATTTCGGCGCCAACGCGAAGGCCTACGTGGACACGTTCCTGCGCAACGTCGACTGGCAGGCCGTCGCCGGACGCTACGAGGACGCGACCCAGGTGGCGCCGCCGCGGCCGCTGGTGCAGCCGGAGTTCGGCGACGTGCCCGGCGTCGGCGTTGAGGAGGTGAGGGACATGCTCGCGGCCGGCACGCCGCTGCAGCTCATCGACACGCGGCCGAAGCACTTCGTCTCGCGCCAGCAGGACATCGCCGAGGGCGTCACCTGGCGCGACCCGGAGCGCGTAAGCGAGTGGATGGGTGAGCTCTCAAAGGAGACGCCGGTGGTGGTGTACTGCGCCTACGGCTTCCACGTCGGCTGCCGCACCGCGATCGCGCTGCGGGATGCCGGCTTCGACGCCCGCTACATGAAGGTCGGCCACTCCGGCTGGAAGGCCGCCGGCGCGCCGGTCAAGATGGCCACATGAGCGCGCGGAGAGGAGCCATCACTGGGGAAACCACTAGTTCGATTGCACCACGACCCGGCAACGAAACAAGGCGCAATGGATTTGCGATTTGCGGCGCCGAGGCGCTGTACGCCGCGGAGGCCTACGACTCGCGCATGCTAGAGCTTGTTCTCCAGCAGCGGCAAGGCGTCTGGCTTCGCAGGCGCGAGGGTTGAATTGCGCCTCGTTTAGCCTCACATTGCGCTAATGGACGTCACTACTCCCACTTTCGAGCGCGAGGTGCTGGAAGCCTCGAAGGCCACTCCCGTCGTCGCGGACTTTTGGGCGCCCTGGTGCGGGCCCTGCCGGTCGTTGACGCCGATCCTCGAGAAGGTGGCCAAGGATTACGCCGGGCGCGTGAAGCTGGTGAAGATCAACTCCGACGAGAACCAGGACCTTTCGCAGGCCTTCGGCATCCGTTCGATCCCGCATGTCATCGCCTTCAAGAACGGCAAGGCGGTGTCGCAGTTCATGGGCGCGATACCCGAGGGACAGGTGCGCGCGTTCTTCGACAAGCTCCTGCCCTCTGCTTCCGAGCTCGCGCTGGCGCGCGCGGAGGCGCTTTTCAAGGCGGGCCGGCTCGATGAGGCGGAGACCGAGCTCGCGCAGGTGAAGAGCGACCCGGACTGGGACGCGCAGGTGGAAGCGCTCAGGCAAGGCATCGCCTACGCGCGCGCGGGCAAGAGCGGGCCCGGCGTGGATGAACTCAAGGCGCAGCTCGCCGCGAATCCCGCCGACCACGAGGCGCGCCTTGCGCTTGCGGGGCTCTACGCCGGCGGCAAGCGCTACCGCGAGGCGATGGACGAACTCGTGGAGATCGTGCGCCGCGCGAAGGACTGGAAGGAAGGCGAAGCGCGCAAGCAGCTGCTCTCGCTCTTCAACCTTGCCGGCGACCAGCCGGAGCTGGTCTCGGAATACCGCAGAAAGCTCGCGACCGCCCTGTACTGAAAATCGGGGTCAGGGCCGCATTTCCCTTGCGAAAGGAAATGCGGCCCTGACCCCGATTCTCACGCGGGGTGGTGGACCTCGTCGACGAAGTAGACGGGCGTCGGGATCGCCTCAAAACGGGCCTTGAGCTGCAGCGCGAGGTAGAGCGAGTAGTGGCGCGCCTGCATGAGGTTGCCGCCCATGAACCACAGGCCCGGCTGCTGCGTAGGCTTCCACATGTTGCGCAGCTCGCCCACCCACGGCCCCGGGTCGTGGCGCGTATCCGAGCCCAGGCCCCAGCATTTGCCCACGCGCGCGGCGACCTCGGGCGAGATCAGCTTGGCCGCCCACTGGTTCATCGAGCCGTAGCCGGTGGCGAGCACGATCAGGTCCGCCGGCAGCACCGAGCCGTCCGATAGCGCCACCGAGTTTTCGGCGATGCGCGTGATCTCCGCCGGGCTCTTCAGCTTGATACGACCGTCCACGACGAGCTGCGAGGCGCCGACGTCGATGTAGTAGCCCGCGCCGCGGCGCAGATACGTCGAGTGGATGCCCGAGCCGTCTTCGCCGAAGTCGAACTGGAACCCAGACTTCTTCAACCCCTCGTAGAGCTTCGCATCGCGCTTCTGGATCGCGTCGTAGATCGGCTTCTGGAACGCGGGCAGCAACTTGAAGGGGACCGACGCCACAGTGAGGTCCGCGACCTCAGTGGTGATGCCCGATTCCAGCGCCTGCTCGGAGTAGAGCCGCCCCCAGGCGTGCTCCATCAGCGCGTCGGAGGTGACAACCACGGTGGATGAGCGCTGCACCATGGTGACCTCGGCCGCGCCGTGCTCCCAGAGATCCGCGGCGATGTCGTGCGCCGAGTTGTTGGCGCCGAGGATGACGCAGTGCTTGCCGCGCCAGGTCTCGCCGCGGTCGAATTGGCTCGAGTGGCAGATGCGCCCGGCGAACAGCTCCGCGCCGGGAATCTCCGGCACGTACGGAAAGCCCGACATGCCGGTGGCGAGCACCAGGTGCCTGGGGCGAATCTCGAAGCGCTCGCCGTTGCGGTTGACCTCCACGCGCCACTCCTGCGCCGCTTCGTCGTAGCTGGCCTGCATGCACTTGGCGGAGGTCCACAGGTCGATCTCCATCACGCGCGCGTACATCTCCAGCCAGTCGCCCATCTTGTCCTTTGGCGTGAAGACGGGCCAGTGGTCGGGAAACGGGAGGTACGGCATGTGGTCGTACCACACCGGGTCGTGCAAGACCAGGGACCGGTAGCGCTTCCTCCACGAATCGCCCGCGCGCCCGTTCTTCTCGACGACGAGCGCGGGGACGCCGAGGCGCTTCAGGCGCGCCGCGAGCGCAAGGCCGCCTTGCCCGCCGCCCACGATCAGCACGTAGGGCTGGCGCTCGCGGCCGAGCAGGTCCTTCTCGAGCGCGCGCCGCTCGAGCCACGAAACGCGATCCGGATGTACGCCGTGGTCCACGCCGCGCTCGCGGGCGCGCCCGGCCTTTTCTTCGAAGCCCTTGAGCTCCTGCAGCGTCGTGAGGAGCGTCCAGCACTTGTCCTTCTTCAGGCGCACGTGGCCCGTGCCGCGGCCCACCGCGGTCTCGAAGGCGAACCAGGAGTCGGTGACGCCGTTCTCGGTCACCGGCTGCCCGAGCGGCACGAATCCCGTGGGCTGCGTGCCGGCGAGAGTCGCCGAGAGCATGGCCTTGATGGCGTCGTGCCCCTCGAAGGTCTTGATCGTCCAGCAGAAGGCGACGAGGTCGCGCCAGTAGCACTCCTCGCCGAAGAGCGCCGCCGTGCCCGCGAGGTCGTTGGCCGCGAGCGCCTTGGCGAACTTCTCGAGCCAGCTGGAAACGGGGTCTGTCATGCGAGCGGAATCGATTGCTTCACGTGCGCGCGCATTCTCGCCCACAATCCGGCGGGGTATTGTGCTGGTTGTCCTGTCGAAATTGAAACTGGCTACTTCTTCCGCTTCAGCAGATCCGCGAGCCCTGCGAGCGCCTTGTGCGTGGCGGCTGGCTTCGGCTCTTCCTTGCCGCCGCCGCCCGCCTTGGCGTCCTCGACGCGCGCGTGCTCGTTCTCGTGGCAATAGATGCAGAGCAGCTCCCAGTTCGAGCCGTCGGCGGGGTTGTGGTCGTGGTTGCCGTCCTTGTGGTGGACGGTGAGCTCGCGCAGGCGCGAGGAGGGGAACTCGCGCGCACAGCGCACGCAGATCCACGGCAGGATCTTGAGCGCGCGCTCGCGATAGGTGGACAATGCATCTTTCACAGGAGGCCATCATGCACACCGTCATGTGGACATTCAAGGTGCCCGCCGGCACGACGAAGCAGGACCTGGTGAACACCATCAACGCCACCGCCCACACCTACCAGGGCATCCCGGGGCTGATCCGCAAGTACTACGGCATCGCCGAGGACGGCCAGACCCTGGTCGGCATCTACCTGTGGAAATCGAAGGCGGACGCCGAGCGCTTCTACACGCCGGAGTGGATCGCGATGGTCACCAAGCGCTGGAACGCGCCGCCCGTGCGCCAGCAGTGGATGACGCCCATGGTGGTGGAGAGCGCCGAGCAGCGCCTGGTGAAGGCCGCCTAGCGTTGGCCGCGCAGCAGACGCTCAGCTTTCGCACGCGCGGGCGCGGCACCACCGAGATCACTGCGGAAGTCGAGCGCGCGGTGCGCGAGTCGGGCGTGCGCACGGGCCTGTGCAACGTCTTCCTGCAGCACACGAGCGCCTCGCTCATCCTCTGCGAGAACGCCGCGCCGGCGGTGCGCAAGGACCTGGAGACCATCCTCTCGCGCCTCGCGCCGGATGGCGATCCCGCGTACGTGCACGACGACGAAGGCCCGGACGACATGGCCGCGCACGCGCGCTCCGTGCTGACGAGCAATTCGCTGCAGATCCCGGTCGTGGAGGGTCGCCTTGCCCTTGGCACCTGGCAAGGCATATACCTCTGGGAGCACCGCCTGGAGCCGCACGCGAGAAACGTCGTGGTGACGGTGATCGGATGACTTGCGAGGCCACCGGCAGCCACGCTTGCGGAGCGCGAATCTGACGATGCTCCGATGACCGCGGACTGCATCTTCTGCAACCCCAAGCGCGCAATCCTGGCGCGCAACGAGTCGGCGATCGCGGTGTTCGACACCTACCCGGTCTCGCCCGGCCACGCCCTCGTGCTGCCGCTGCGCCACGTCGTGACCATCTGGGACCTCGACGCCGCCGAGTACGACGCCTGCTTTCGCCTGGTGCGCGAGGTCAGCCCAATCCTCGCGGCGCGCTTCAACCCCGACGGCTTCAACGTGGGCGCCAACTGCGGCGAGGCGGCAGGCCAATCGGTCTGGCACGCGCACATCCACGTCATCCCGCGCTACAAGGGCGACACCCCGAACCCGCGCGGGGGCGTGCGGCACGTGATCCCCCTCAAGGGGGACTACTGACCTTCGGCCGCTGCTCGGCCGTTTCTACCGTTATAGGTATAGTCGCGCAATTCCGCATATCGTGTCGGAGCCAGGGTCCGGCTTCGCCGCCCGCGCCAAACGACCTCAGCGCTTCTTGGCGTACTCCCGATCGAAGCGCCGCTCCAGGCCGGGATGCGTGCCGCGCAGCCCGTCGATGACGCGCTTCGCCCAGTCGTAGTACTCGCGCCGCCGCTTGCGCGACCACGTGGCGGGCGGGTTCGTGACGATGTCCTGCAGGTTGCAGATCTTGTCGGCGAGCTTCACGAGCTTCGCGCGCCGCGACAGGTGCGGGGCGTGCTTCACCTGGAGCTCCTTGCGCACGGCCTTGTCCAGGGTCTTGTCGTCCGTGACTTCGAGGACCACGTCGGCGATCTGCCGGCCGAACAGGCGGCGCAGCTCGGCGTAGGTGGTCTCGGTGTCCTCGATCGTGTCGTGCAGGAGGGCCGCGCAGAGCGTGACCGGGTCCTCCACTCCCCCTTCGTTCGCGAGCAGGTCGGCGAGCGCGATGGGGTGGTTGATGTAGGGCGAGGCTTCCTTGTCCTTGCGCCTCTGCGCCCGGTGCTTGTGCGCCGCGAACGCCAGCGCATCGAACAGCAATCCCGGACTCGTTCGCGTCTTGATCCGGCTCACTGGGTGTACGTGGGGGTGACCCGCCGGTCCACAAGGCCACGAGATTTCGGGGCCGCCGCGCTCATCGCAGAACCACGAGCTCCGGCGCCTTGCCGCGCTCGATGAAGACGATCGCGTTCTGCTCGTAGGAACGCCCGATCACCTCCGCCTCGTAGCGCGAGATGCCCAGCGCCAGCACGCTCGGCTCGGCGGGCCAGTCGCCTTCCGCGTCGCGGCCTTCGCCCACGTAGCAGACATAGCCAGCGTCGGCGAGCACCTGGTGCAACGCCGCGCGGGAGAGATCGTTCTCTGTCTTGCCCTGCAAAATCCCGTTCGGGTTTGCCGCCGTGAGAAAGGCGGCCGTCTCCACGCCCTCGGCGTCGAGCAAATCGTCCAGGTCGTCGCTGCGCTCGCCGATGCGGATCACGAGATCCGGCGCCCCGTGCACCACATAAAGCGCCTTCTCGTAGGCGGCGCGGAGATCAGGACGCAGGGGCACTAGAGCGCTCCAAGCCCTTGCGGCGACGCGATGCGGAAGGGAAGCGTCCGCCGGGCCAGTTCCAGCAGCGCCTTGTCCTTGGTGACGAGGACGTCCACCCCGGCCGAAAGCGCGAGCTCGAGAAACTTCTGGTCCTCCGGATCGCTGCATTGCGGCAGGCCGCCAACCGCGGTCGCCGTTGACGTCGTAGATCCGGCCGCGCCAACGACTGCGCTTGCCCCTGAAGTTGCGATTGCCGTCGCGTCGATTCGCGTCACGACCCTGCGGCAACTCTCGATGCACTTCGCCTGCGCTTCGGCGCCGATTGTGTGCTTGCCCAGGTCGTAGGCGAGCACGCGCACGAGCTCCATCTCGCAGGCGTCGTCCATCACGATCTCGATCCGGCCGGCCGCGTGCGCCGCGCGCAGCGGCGCGAGCGTCGGCTCGTCGAACACCAGCCAGTCGAGCCAGACATTGGTGTCGAGCACCAGGCGCATCACGCCTGCCATACGGCGTAGCCCTCCTCCTGCAGCGCGATGGCAAGCTCGACCTCCATTTCGCGCGCTGCCTCGTAGGGCATCGGGTTGGCGTAGGCGTAGAGCCTGGGCAGGAGCCGCAGGCCGAAGCGCTGCACATAGGAATTCGCGCGGATGCCGGCCTTGTGCTTGGCGAAGCGCTCCTCCGGCGCGAGGCCGGTCATGCCCACGTACACGCAGGGCTTGAGCATGTCGCGGTCCGGATTGGCGTTGCGGAAGCGCGCGAAGTTGAGCACCACCGGGTCGAGCTCGACGACGTAGACGTTGTGGTGATGCCTGGCGGCGCGCTGCTTGCGCTTTCTTCGCGGCTTGGCCACTACCTGCTCGACGTTGCCCAGACGCCCTTGCGCTCGACGCGCGCCTGGTTCTCCAGCACCCGCAGTCTTGCGACGTAGTCGCGCGATTTCGTGCCGTCTGGCAACGCGGTGCTGACGCCTTTTACCTGCGCAAGGCCCTCGGCGAGGAGTACCTCGTGCAGGTAGCGGCCGCCGACCTGCACGAGCCCGTAGTAGCGCGGCTCCTTGCTGCGGCCGGGCGCGCTCGCTCTCTTGGTCAGGACGAGAAATGCGCCGCCGAGCAGGCTGTGCACGAGGTCGCGCGCGCGGTAGCCGGCCTTGAGCGTCTCGTCGAGCGTCGTGCCGAAGTGCTGCGCCTGCTCGCGCGCCCGCTCGTTGAACTGCAGGTTAGTCTCGGGCGCATCCACGAAGTAGAGCCGCAGGATGAACTTGCGGCTCGCGCATTGCAGGCCGAAGCTGTCGCCGTCGTTGCCCTCGCGCTCGATGTAGCGGCAGTTGTCCAGCGTATGCCACTTCTTCTCCGGCGCCTTCTTCTTGTGTGCCGCTGTGTCCGCGGCAAGGACAGCGCCGGCGTGCAGCAGCGCGAGGGCGGCTACCCCCGCTGCGAGCCAAGTGCCTGATTTGCCGTTCATGGCGTGAAGCCTAATCCAAGCCCGCCAAACGCGCTTATGATCGGGCCCCCATGACCCTGCCCGACGACCTGCTGCGCGAGATTTCCCGCGAGGCGATGCTCGAGCTGCCGATCCGCCGCTACGAGGGCGAGATCCGGCTCGTCGAGAGCGCGCAGGCGCTCGAGCGCGCCGCCGCCGACATCTTCCAGGAGGAGGCCCTCGGCTTCGATACCGAGACGCGGCCCGCTTTCCGCAAGGGCGAGAGCCATCCGCCCGCGCTCGCGCAGGTGGCGACCGCGCGCGCGGTGTACCTCTTCCCGCTGCAGCGGCTGGATTTCTCGGCGACGCTCGGCGAGATGCTCGCGGAGAAGGCGATCGTGAAGGCAGGCGTGGCGCTCGCCGATGACCTGCGCCAGCTGCAGGGCCTGTTTGCCTTCGAGCCCGCGGCGGTGACGGACCTCGGCCATGTGGCGAAGCGCCATGGCCTGAAGCAGTCCGGCGTGCGCAACCTTGCGGGGATCTTCCTCCGCGCACGCATCACCAAGGGTGCGAAGACCACCAACTGGGCGGCGCGCCATCTGACGCAGCAGCAGATGACCTACGCCGCCACCGACGCCTGGATCTGCCGCGAACTCTATTTGCGCTTCAGGGAACTCGAGCTGCTCTGAAATCGGGGTCAGGGCCGAATTTTCGTTCGCTAGAAAAATTCGGCCCTGACCCCGATTTCCCTAGACGCCTTCGATCATTTCTTTCAGCTCGCCACTGGTGACCAGCTTCTCGAGGTCGGTTGCGCCGCCCACCAGTACGCCCTTCACGAACACCATCGGGAAGGTGGGCCAGCCGGCCCACATCTTGAGCACGAGGCGCCGGCGCCATTCGCGCAGGTAGCTGCCGTATTCCAGGTATTTGTAGCGGAAGCCCGCGTCGTCGAGCATCTTGCACGCCTTCTTCGGCCAGGGGTTGTAGCGCATGCCGACGATGACGATGTCGTTCGCCGCCACCGCCGCCTCCACCTCCTGCACGATCTCGCTGCGATAGTTGGCGATCCGATCGCGGACTTCCGGATGGATGCGGTTCTCTTCGAGGACGCGGCGCGGCATAGACGCGGGTCTGACCCCGATTTTCAATAGGCTCGGAATCGTATCGCAGGATCGCGCTTGATCTGGTCCACCAGCGCCACCTCCCAATCGAGGTAGGCGCGCGCGTGCTTCTCGTAGTCGGATTCGTGCTCGTGGTCGTAGGGCTTGTACCAGACGTCGTCCGTGGTCGTCGTCGCACGCGCAAGGCCCGTCCCCGCCAACTGTCCGGCGTCGAACCACGCGGCGTTCCCGCCTTCGAGCACCCTCACCTGCGCTTGCGGCCACAGCGCCGCCGCCTCGGGCCCTGCAAACCGCGCGATCAGGCCATCATCGGACGTCAGCACGATGTCGTTCGCTTCGCCGATCTTCGCGCGCGCTTCTGCCAGCCGCGCGCGCACTGCCCACCATGCGCCCGGGATGTGCCGGCGGCGATAGCGCAGGCTGCTGGAAAGATCGATCACCGTGGCGCCGCCGCGTGCGAGCTCGCTCGCGCGCACGACGGGCCAATCGGGATAGGCCGCGATGCGCGGCGCGCGTGGCCCGCGCGCGAGCGTGATGTCGCCGAGGCCGAAATCGCCCTCGGGCTCGAGCACGTGGACGTCCTCCCAGCCCATCTGGTTGAGCCACGAGGCGGTCATCACCGAGCGCACGCGCTCGGGGTCCACGAGCACGATGCGCGCATTCCTCACTGCGACGAACTCGTCGGTCGCCTGCACCAGCTGCCCGCCGGGCGCGTGCACGCTCCCGGGGATGCGCCCCGACTCGAATTCGGCGCGCGTACGCACATCCAGCAGGTACGTGGTGCGCCACGCCTCCGCGCGCCAAGTCATCGTGCGCGCGAAGTTCACGAACTTGACGCCGAAGCGCCTGGCCACCTGCGCCGCCGCCTCGCGCGCCTTCTCCTTGCCTTCGGCCGAAGGCTCGGGCGCCACGCGCTCGGAGCCGCGCTCGCACTCGAAGCCGGCGAGCTCCCAGCCCATGGTGCCGTCCTTCAGCGCCACGACGTCCTTGACGCCCGCATTGCGCAGCGACTGGCAGCCGATGATGCTGCGCGTGCGCCCCGCGCAGTTCACCACCACCAGCGTGTTCGGGTCCGCAAGATCATGCACGCGGTAGACGAGCTCCGCGCCCGGCACATCGATCCCGCCCGGGATGTTCATGCGGTGGTATTCCTCCCAGGGGCGCGAATCGAGGATCACGAGCTTGCGGCCGGCATCCTTCAGCCGCTTGAGCTCCGCGGGCGGGATGCGCGGCGTGCCGTAGCGGTGCTCGATGAACTCGCCGAAGGCCTTCGAGGGCACGTTCACGCCGCTGAAGAGCTCGCCGCCCGAGGCCTTCCAGGCCTTGCAGCCGCCCTCGAGGATCGCGACGTCGGTATAGCCAAGCTCGCCGAGCTTCGCCCGCGCGCGCTCGGCAAGGCCCTCGGCGCCGCCATCCAGCAGCACCAGCGGCACGTCGAAGCGCGGCACGAGGTCGAGCACCATGAGCTCCACCCGCGAGAGCGGCAGGGACGAAGCGAAGAACGGGTGGCCCTGGTAGTGCACACCCTGCTCGCGGACGTCGAGCAGGGCCAGCTCCGCGCCCGCGGTGAGGCGCTCGCGCAGCTCAGCGGGCGTCACCAGGGAAGCTCTGAACAAGTCGCGCGGTGGCGCGTTGCGGCCGGAACGCGGCGCACGCTAGGCGCGAGGCCGCAGCGATATGTCGATATCACAAGGCCGAGTAACAACGCGGGCGCCCGTGTCATCGCGCTATCGTAAGCCAACCGCAGAGGACTTCCGGCCGCAACCCGAAGGGCGGCGAAGCCCTTGCCCTAAACCCCCGCATCGCGGCCTCGCCGCCTGGAGGGACGGGGTCGAGTTTTCATGCATGGCTTCGCCATCGGCCGCCTTGTGGACGTCAAGTACACGGCGGCGTCCGCTGTCTCGCCCTGCAAAAAAATCGCCACCGTCGCGCACGCGGGACTTGTTCAGAGCTTCCCTAGCGCGCTTCGCGGATGTCGGAGTGGGCCGGGAAGACTTCCCAGCGCCCTTCCTTCTCCTTGTAGAACTCGCGCTTGTGCAGCTGCTCGAGCGCGAGGCCGTACATGTGGAAATTGAGCAGAGGCGCCTCGATGTGGATCGAGTGCAGGTCCTCGGGCATGAAGGCAACGCCCGTGCCCTGGCGCACCACGTCGCGCCCCTTCTCCTCAACGCCGCCGCCGGCGCGGTCGTAGAACTTGTTCAGCTCCTCGCCCGTGACGCCGACGATCACTGCCCAAGTGGTGTGGTTGTGCGCGGGCGTGCCGTAGCCGCCGATTGAAGCATTGGCGTAGAGCGCGAAGCGATGGTCGGCGTCCTCGGCCAGGCGGTACAGGCACGAGCGCAGCTTCTGGCCGGGCGTGGGCGGCGGATAGTCCTTCGGGTCGAAAAGGTCGGTGCGCGCGGCGAGCTTGATCAGGCGCCCCTTGATGTTCTCGAGGCTCTTGCGCGTCACCCCCTCGCGCTTCTCGATCTCGCGGATGTCCGCGACGGTGGCGTCGATCGCTTTCCTGCGTTCTGCAGCCCGGTCCATGCAGAAATCCTACCGCAGGAAATCGGGGTCAGGGCCGAATTTCCGGCGGGAAGAAAAATTCGGCCCTGACCCCGGTTTTAGTCCTGCACCCGGCCGCGCAGTGCCTTCACCTTGGCGCGGCGGAGTTTCCCCTCCAGACGGCGCTCCTTGGAGGCCCGGGTAGGCCGCGTGGGCTTGCGCTTCTTGGGCACGAAGGCTGCCGCGTCCACCAGCGCCTGCAGGCGCGCGAGGGCCTCGGCACGATTCATTTCGAGGCTGCGGTGCTGCTGCGCTTTGATGACGACGACGCCCGTGCGCGTGATGCGCTTGTCGCCGCGGTGCAGCAGGCGGTGCTTCAGGTCCTCGGGAAGGGAGGAGGCGCGCAAGTCGAACCTCAGGTGGACGGCGTTGGATACCTTGTTGACGTTCTGGCCGCCCGCGCCCTGCGCGCGCACCGCGACAATCTCGATCTCGTTTTCCGGAATGCGGATCACCCTTCGCTGCCTCCAACTCGGATCACCAGCCGCTCCCTCCGCCCCCGCCCCCGCCGCCGCCCGAGGAGCCGCCGCCGCCCCCGCCTCCGCCGCCCGACATGCCGGAGCTCGAGCCGGGCGGCGTGGAGGCCGCGCTCACGGTGTCGCCGAGCCCACCGAGGGAGCTGGCGAGGCCGCTTCCGGAGAATCCCGAACCGCTACCCGAGGAATAGAACTCGCCGGCCGCCGCGGCCACCGCTGCCGCGCCGAGGATCGCCGTGAAGCGCCTGGTCCACGCCTCCTCGACGTCGAGCGCCACCGCGTAGGGCAGGAACTTGGTGAACTCCTCCGGCGTCTGCGGCGGCGCCTTCAGTCGCGCGAGATCGTCCTTCTCCGCGATGCTCAGGTACTGGCGCAGCCCGACGATCGCGTCCTCGAGCTTGCGACCGTCGACGCTGTAGGCAGGGAGCACCTTGCCGAAGAACAGCGCCACCGCGACCATCAGGATAATCACCGGCGCCGCCACCGCGGTGGGCGCATCCAGCATGAACATCGCCACGGCGCCGAGTATGCCGATGCCGACGCCGGCGGCGTGCGAGCCGCGATTGCGCGAGAACA
>Ga0326726_10004536_pt1 | contig 12659 bp, 6 predicted proteins | sample MHFenrmetagenome_2_FD_207603 | JGI IMG/M metagenome (GOLD analysis project Ga0326726, IMG submission 207603) | Lab enriched peat soil microbial communities from Michigan Hollow, Ithaca, NY, United States - MHF15MN | ecosystem: Environmental > Terrestrial > Soil > Wetlands > Peat | place: USA...
AGTTTCGAAGCTGCCGCGCGGTGGCTCGGGAAAGACGCACGCCAGACAGGCGGTCTCGCCCGGCAGCACGTTCATGGTGACGCCGTAACTGCCCACGGCGGCGGCGTAGATCCAGGGAAGGCGCTGGCGAACCGCGTAATCGTTGACCAGGTAGCGGGTTTCGAAGTTGTCGGTGCCGTCGAGCATGAGCTGCGCGCCGGAGAGAAGCTCCTCAATGTTGGCCGGCGTGAGGTCAGCCACCCGAGGTTCCACGACGATGTCGCTGTTGAAGGCGGCGATTTTGCGGGCGGCGGCGATGGCCTTGGGCAGCGACTCGGCGGCGTCGGCTTCGTCGAACAGGGCCTGGCGCTGGAGGTTGCTGGGCTCGACGTAATCGCGGTCAACGATGCGCAGGACGCCCACACCGGCCCGCGCCAGCAGCCCGGCCAGGGTGGAACCGGTGGCGCCGCAGCCTACAATGGCCACGCGGGAGGCGAGCAGGTGCTGCTGGCCTTCGGCGCCAATGCCATGGAAAAGCACTTGGCGGGAATAACGATCCTCGGGAGTCAACGACATCTCTGGTCCTGTGGGGTTCACAAAGTATTATAAGTGGCACATACGCCTGAGCTCCCGGCCGTAGCGGTACAACAGAGTTCTTGCCGGCGCTCATCGAAGAACGTACCTGGACGGGCGCGGCGCTGGCAGCCGGTCCCAGTCGACAACGCATGGCATTCCTCCCCGGATCGCGGGAACTCGTGCTACCGCGCGGGGTCGTGGCCGTATTGGCCGCGGTCCTGGCGGTGGTGTCGGTGGATGCGCAAGACCATGCGCCGGTCGCGCCGGCACCGCCAGCGGCTTCGAGCGCGCCGGTGGCGATGGTAAGTCCCATCAGCGCGTACCAGGGTTTGCGCGTGACTGAGGTGGGCTTCCGGGGCATCGCGGCCGATCCCGCGGTGATGGAGAACTTGCGTCAACTGGTGGCGGAAAACCTGAACCAGCCGCTCGATCGCCAGCAACTGGGGCGAAGCATTCGCGCGCTCTACGCCACCGGGCTTTTTGCCGACCTGCAGGTGGAAGCGCAACGCAAGTCGCAGAACGAGGTGTCGCTGGTGTTCATCGCCACCGAGAACCTGTTCATCGGGGGGATCACGGTGGTGGGCGCGCCCAAGCGTCCCACGGCCGCGCAACTGAGGGACGCCAGCAAGTTGGAACTGGGAAAGCTGTACACGCCGGCGGCAGTGGAGCGCGGCATGGAACGCATGAAGAGCCTGCTCGCCGATAACGGCTACTACCGCGCCGTGGTGACGGTGGGCGAGGAACGCCACCTGGAGGACCAACAGGTCAACATACACTTCAGCGTAACGCCGGGCCGGCCGGCGAAGATCGGAGAGGTGATCATTAACGGCAGCCCCGGCCTGAGCAATGACGAAATCCTGAAAATCGCGAAGCTGCATCCCGGGGACACGGTGAGCGCGGAGCGGGTGACGCGGGCGCTGACCCGGTTGCGCAAACGGTATTCCAAGAGCGAGCGCCTGGAAGCGCAGATCTCGATCACCGACCGCCGCTATCACGAGAAAGACAACACGCTGGATTACGTGTTCCGCATCGTGCGCGGGCCGGTGGTGGAAATCACCGTGGCCGGGGCGGACATCAGCCAGGGCAAGCTGCGGCGGTACGTGCCCGTCTATGAGGAGCACGCGGTGGACGACGACCTGCTCAACGAGGGCCGGCGGAACCTGCGCGATTATCTGCAGACGCAGGGATATTTCGATTCCGAGGTGAACTTCGCGCACCGCAGAGATCCGCGGCAGCCGCAGAAGGTCACCATTGTTTACACGGTCGAGAGGGGAGAGAAGCACGAGCTCTCGAACGTGTTTATCGAAGGTAACAAGTACTTCGCGGCCAGCCTGATTCGCGAGCGCATGGCAATCCAGACGGCAAGCCTGCTGATGCGTCATGGGCGCTTCAGCCAGGAACTGCTGACGCGCGACGTGGACAACATCCGCGATCTTTACCTGGCCAACGGCTTCGAGCACGTGAAGGTCAGCGGCCAGTTCCAGGATGACTACCGCGGCGAGAACGGCCGGATGGCGGTGTTCATCAAGATTGAAGAAGGACCGCAGACGCTGGTGACGTCGCTGACCATCCTGGGCATGAAGGCGATCAACCAGGACGAGTTGCGGGCGCTGCTGACCACGGTGGAGGGCCAGCCGTACTCGGAAACCAACGTTGCACAGGACCGCGACAGCGTGCTCAATTACTACTTCAATCACGGCTTTCCGGACGCGGTGTTTACCTGGTTGGCGAAACCGGTGGCCGATGACCCGACAAAAGAGATGGTCACCTACACCATCGAAGAGGGGCCGCAGGTCTACATTGACCGCATCCTGAGCACGGGGCTGCACTACACCAAGCCTGGAATCGCGCGGCGGCAATACCAGATCGGACCCAAGCAGCCGCTGAGCCAGTCACAAATGCTGGAGACGCAGCGGCGGCTCTACGACCTGGGGGTGTTCAATGCGGTCAACATGGCGGTACAGAATCCGGAAGGGCAGGCGCGCTACAAGGACGTGTTCCTGCAGTTCGAGGAGGCGCGGCGGTGGAATTTTACCTACGGCCTGGGGATTGAAATCGAGAGCGGCGCCTTCGGCACACGGTCGGCCCCGCAGGGCACCACCGGCGCCAGCCCGCGGGCGACGTTTGAAGTGACGCGCATCAATTTCGGCGGGCGGGCGCACACCTTGAGCTTCAGCTCGCACGTGGGACGCCTGGAGCAACGCGGACTGCTCAGCTACGACGCGCCGCGGTTCATGACGAAACGGAAGTTGCGGCTGACGATCAGCGCGTTTTACGACAACTCGTTCAACGTGCGGACGTTCACCTCGCAGCGGCTGGAAGGCTCGGTGCAACTGGAGCAGATTGTCAGCAAGTCGACCAGCCTGCTGTACCGGTTCACCTACCGGCGGGTGCGCGCCTCAGACTTGGTGATCACGCGGAACCTGGTGCCGCTGTTTTCGCAGCCCGTGCGCGTGGGGATCCCGAGCCTGACGTACATCCGCGACCGGCGCGACGATCCCATCGACACGCACAACGGCAACTTCAACAGCTTCGACACCGGCGTGGCCTCGGGAATCTTCGGTTCGGAAGCCGCTTTTGGACGTTTCCTGGGGCAGAACACGACGTATCATCCCATTCACAAGCGACGCTGGGTGTTCGCGCGCAATCTGCGCCTGGGGCTGGCGGAGCCATTCGGAGTGACCGACTTGCTGCCGCTGCCGGAGCGCTTTTTCGCCGGAGGCGGGAACTCGCTGCGCGGATTCGCCATCAACCAGGCGGGCCCGCGCGACCTCACCACCGGCGAACCGCTGGGCGGGAGTGCCATGGTGGTGAACAGCTTCGAACTGCGCACGCCGACGGTGGCGCTGCCGTGGATTGGGAACAACATGGGGTTCGTGATTTTTCACGACGCCGGCAACGTGTTTGCCACCACCAACAACATGGTGCACAGCCTGGTGCGATGGGCGCAGCCGCGTCCCCAACTGTGCAAGCAGGAAAGCACCGGCAAGCAGTGCAGCTTCAACTACGTCTCGCATGCGATCGGTGGCGGAATCCGTTACCGCACGCCCATCGGGCCGGTGCGGCTGGACTTCGGGTACAACCTGAATCCGCCGGTGTTTCCGATTTATCCGGACACATCGAACAACTTCACGCCCTTCCGCTACCAGCAGCTCAAGCGCTTCAACTTCATTTTCAGCATTGGACAGACATTCTGATGCGGCGCGCGCTCCAAATCGCCCTGGTGTGCCTGGCCTGCGCCGGGGTGTTGGCGGGCGAAATCATTGACCGGATTGTCGCCACCGTGAATGGTCAACCGATTCTGCAGAGCGACTGGGACATGGCGCTACGGTGCGAGGCACTCCTCGAGCAGCGAGCGTTGCAGTTCACGCCGGAGGTGGCGCGGACGTCGCTGGAACGGCTGGTGGACCAGGAACTGCTGCGGCAGCAGATCCGGACCTTCCGGCTGAAAGCGGTGAATGAAAGCGAGCGGCGCAGCCGAATCCAGGAAATTCGCAAACAGATTCCCGATGCAGCAAGCGACGCCGGCTGGCAGGCGGCGCTCAACCGGTACGGAATCACGGAAAACGAACTGGAGGAGCGCATCACCGACCAGCTCGAAATCCTGAGGTTCATCGACCTGCGGCTGCGTCCCACGGTGCACGTGGACCGGCGGAGCATCGAGGAGTACTACCGGGACAAGCTGCTGCCGCAACTGAAGCAGAAGGGCGCAAAGGAAGTGCCGCTGGTGGAGGTGTCGCCGCAGATCGAGGAGATCCTGTCGCAGCAGGCGATGGATTCGCTGCTCGCCGAGTTGCTGCGCGACCTGCGGCAGCAGAGCGACATCCACATTGATCCTGCGGCGCTGCCGTCGCCCGGCGATACAACGGCGCACCCACCCCAGCAAGTGCAAACGCAGCCCTTGCCGGGGACTCCGGCGGAGGCGCGGCGATGACAGACGAAGGCCAGCGCATGCCGCGGCGACGGCGGTGGGTTGCGGCCATCGGCATCGTCATTCTAGCGGCGGTAATCGGCGCGGGGTGGTATTTGACTAGCGCGCGGTTCCGCGACGTTGTCCGCGGGCGGTTGGTGGCGCGGTTGGAGAGCATAACCGGCGGGCGCGTCGAAATCGGCGAAGTGGAGTGGAACGTCCGCCAGCTTTACCTGGTGGCGCACGAGGTGACCATCCACGGGCTGGAAGGTCCGAATGAAGTGCCGTACGCGCACGCCGATCGCGTCGTCGTGCACCTGAAAATCCTGTCGCTGGCCGGTCGCGAAATCGGACTGCGGTACCTCGAGGTGGACCGCCCGGTCATTCACCTGATCGTTCATCCCGACGGCACCCTCAACCAGCCGATGCCGAAGGCCGTGCTGGGACGCGGCGGCCCCGCGGTACAACCGCTGTTTGCCATACACCTGGACCGGGCCGAAATCCGCAACGGCATGCTCATGGTGAACGACGTTCGCGTGCCTCTCGATATGGGCGCCAGCAGCTTGCAGGCGCAGATGGCGTATGTGGCCAGTATCGAAGGATACGACTGCAGCGTAAGCGTTGGCGGGGTTCGCCTGGCATATGGGGACTATCGCCCCTTCGATTTGGCGGTGGCCGCCAAGTTTGTCCTGGCGCACAACCAGATCGCCTTCGACTCGGTGAAGCTGGCGACCGGCAACTCGTCCGTGGATGCGTCGGGACAGATTGTGGACTTTCACCAGCCGCGGGTGACGCTGAAGTACAGATCACAGTTCGATCTGGCGCAGGTGGCGGAGATCACGCAGTTGCCCCAGATCCGCCGCGGCATCCTCGAAGTCATTGGCAGCGGAACGTATGCAGCCGGGGATTTCACTGCAGCCGGCTCGGTGCGAATTCAGAACCTGGAATACCGCGATCCGGAGATTCGCATCTCCGATCTCGACGGCGGCGCCGAATTCAAGTCCGAACACAACACGCTCACGGTTCCCCATCTGTTCGTGCACGCGCTGGGCGGCAGCATGACCGGCAGCGCAGAAATCCGCAACTGGACTAGCGCGCTGAAGCCGGGCGCGCGCGCGGGCATCGTCTCGCCGGCAGCCGACGCCATTGCCCACTTGCGTTTGAACCAGCTCTCGGTATCGCGCATCGCCACCGCCATCTCCACGCGCACCATGCCGGCTGACAAACTGAACCCGGTAGGCTCCGCCAGCGGCGTCATGAATCTGACCTTTCGCGGCTCGCCGGCGCACGCGCACGCACGCTTCGATGTCCAGGTGACGCCGGTCGAGGCTTCGGCGCGACAGCTTCCGGTGAACGCGACCATCCGCGGCAGCTACGCCATCGACACGCTGGCGCTGGAGCTCACGCACCTGAACGCCACGGCGCGTTCGCTGGCGCTGGAGGCCTCGGGCACCATGGCGCGCAACAACGACCTGCGGGTGGCGCTCAGGGTGGGCAATCTGCGCGATTTGGATTCTCTGCTGGCGGAGCTCAGTCCGTCCAGCCGCCTGCCCGAAGGTGTTACGGGGCGTGCGACGTTCACCGGCAATCTGACCGGAACGGTGGCCGCGCCGCAACTTGCCGGACAAGCGGCGCTCGCCGATTTCACGCTGCCGGTGCCGCTGAAGCGTCTTTCATCGGCGCCGGCAAAGCCGCCGGCTGCGCCGGCACGCCTGGCGCGCTTCGAGTCCTTCACCGCCGATGTGCAGTATTCGCCGAGCCGTGTGGCCTTGCACAACGCGCGGCTGCGACGCGGCTCGGAGGAGGTCGCGTTCACCCTGACCACCGGGCTCGTCAAAGGCGGGTTTAGCAGAACGCTGCCGCTCACGCTGCGCGCCGAGGTCCGCAATTTCCAGGTCAACGACCTGGAAGGGATCCTGGGCTTTGATACGGCGCTCACCGGAACGATCAACGGGTCGGTGCAGGTGCAGGGCAGCTATGAAGATCCGGTGGGCTCCGGACGACTGCGCATCAGCAATGCGACGTTCGAGGGCGAGGTTTACCAGAGCATCAGCGCCGACGTGGTGTTCGCCAACCAGGAAGCGCAACTCGCGAACGTGATGATTGCGCATAACGGTGCGCGCATCACCGGCACCGCCGCCTACAACCTGAAGACCACCGGGTTGCGCTTCAACCTGCAAGGCAGCAACTTCAACCTGGCGCAGTTCAAGCAACTGCAGTTTCCGCGCTTGTCGGTGGGAGGAATGCTCACCTTCGACGCGCGCGGCTCGGGCACGACGGCCGCTCCGGTGATTGACGCCGACCTGCACCTGCGCGACGTGGCGCTGAATCGCGAGCGCCTGGGGAACCTGGACGCAAAGGCGGTGACCAGCGGCGGAGTGATGCGCATCACGACGCGATCGAATTTTTCCGCCGCCGAATTCGCGCTCGACGGCACAGTGACCATGCGCGGCGACTTTCCCGCCGACCTGGCACTGCACTTCACGCGGCTGGACGTGGACGCCCTGCTGCGAGAGTTCCTGCAAGGGCGCATCACCGGACATTCCTCGATGACGGGAACGATTACCCTGGCGGGACCGTTGCGGCAGCCGCGGTTGCTCACCGTGAATGGAGATATCAGCCAATTCTCCGCCGACATGGAGAACGTGCGCGCGCACAACGATGGCCCGCTGCGGTTCAAAATCGCCAACCAGGTGCTCACGCTGGAACCGTTTCGCCTGGCCGGGGAAGAGAACACGCAGATGTCGGCCAGCGGGACGATTGCGCTGGCGGGCGCGAGAAACCTGGACCTGCGCGCCGAGGGCAACGTCCACCTGAAGCTTTTGCAGGTGCTGTACCCGTACTTGCACACCGCCGGGATGGTGAGCTTCAACATCAGCGCCACCGGCACCATGGGCCGACCGATATTGCTGGGCCAGGCGAAGCTCAACCGCGGCGGCATCACGCATATCAATTTTCCCAACGGGCTCAGCGACATGAATGGCGAGTTGGTGTTCAGCCAGGACCGGATGCAGATCCAGTCGCTGACGGCGAGCACGGGCGGCGGCACGCTGACGTTTGGCGGCTTCGTCAGCTACGCCAACACGCTGGCGTTCAACCTGAGCGCACAGGGCAAGAACATCCGGCTGCGGTATCCGCAGGGCGTGAGCACAGTGCTGGATTGCGACCTGCGGCTGAGTGGCAGCAGCAGCAATTCCAACCTGTCAGGAACGGCGACGGTGACCAGGTTCGGCATGACGCCGCAATTCGACCTGGCATTGGCCATCCAGCGCGCGCGCCAGGCGCCGGAGATCCCGAATCCCCGCTCCTGGCTTAACAACATGCGGCTGGCGGTGCACGTGGTCTCGACGCCGGAATTGCAAGTGCAGACTTCGCTGGCGCGGCTGACGGGCGACGTGGATCTGAATATTCGCGGCGCCGCGACGCGTCCCATCCTGCTGGGACGGGTGAACATCACCGAAGGGCAGGTGACGCTGAACGGCACCGTGTTCCAACTGGAGCGCGGCGACGTGGCCTTCAGCAATCCGGTGCGCATCGAGCCTGTGCTGGACGTGGAAGCGACCACGCGGGTGCGCGACTATGACATCACGCTGGGCTTTCACGGGCCGCTGGACCGGCTGAGCACCACCTATCGCTCGGATCCGCCGCTGCCTACCAGCGACATCATTGCGCTGCTCGCCTTTGGCCGCACGCGTGAAGAATCAGTGATGGCCACCGAGGCCAACCCAACGTTCACCGAGTCGGCGTCCAACGCCATTCTCGGCCAGGCGCTCAGTTCGGCGAGCAACAGCCGCATGCAGCGCCTGTTCGGAGTGAGCCGGATCAAGATTTCGCCGGAGGTGGGGGCCAACGAGGCGCTCGATCCCAATGCGCGTGTGACTATCGAGCAGCAAGTGTCGAAGGACTTCACCGTCACTTATGTCACCGACCTGACGCATTCGGCGCAGCAGATCATCCAGGTGGAATACAACTACAGCCGGCAGTTTTCCATCCTGGCCACGCGCGATCAGTACGGGGTGCTGTCGTTCGATGTGAGAATCAAGCGGCGGAGGAGATAGCCTAGGTGGAAGCGGCCAGGGGGCTTGCGGCCAGGCTGCGCTGCAAAGCCTGGTACCAGTGGCGTGGTGTGGGGGGTCGCCGCTGAAGGCCCACCGCCAGCGCCGCTGCGAAAAACTGCTGCCATAGGTCGGGAGCCTCCGGCAGGTGAGCGCGCAACGGCGTGAAGCGGCCGTGGATGACGGCTTGCGTCCACTCCACCCGGGTTGTGGCTGCGAAGGGCAGAACGCCGGTCAGACATTCGTAGGCCACCACGCTCAGTGCCCATAGGTCGAACGCCGGGCCGGGCGTTCCGCCCTGCAACTGCTCCGGCGACATGTAGGGCAGCGTGCCGATCAGCACACCGCTGCTGGTGTCGGTGGTGATGCAGGTGTCCTCGCGGATGGTCTTGGCGAGGCCGAAGTCGAGGACTTTGGTGACTTCGCCGCTTTCCGCCTGCGCCAGGAAAACGTTTTCCGGCTTCAGATCGCGGTGGATGAGGTTGCGGCGGTGCGCCGATTCCAGGGCCGAAGAGACGCCTTGCAGGATCTTCAACAGGCGATCCGGGGGGATTCGGCGCATCCGTTGCAGTTCCTCCCGCAAAGAGCGTCCCTCCAGCAGTTCCATCACCAGGAAGGCGCGCGCGGTCGTGAGGCCGAAGTCGTGGACCGTGACCACGTTCGGATGCGTGAACGCAGCGGCCGCCTTGGCTTCGCGGCGGAAGCGCTCGGCGGCGCTGGGGCTGCCCATCAGGTCTTCACGAATTAGTTTCGCGGCAACGCGGCGTTCCAGAGCGGTATCCAGGGCCGCGTAGACGGAACCCATCCCGCCGCGTCCGATGCAGCGCTCCAGGCGATAGCGCCCGTTGAGCATTCGCGGGACGTGCACCGTGACCAGGCTGGAAGAATGCTCGGAACAGGTGGCGGCGCCCAGGTCGTAACAGAGGCCGCAGTCGGGACATTCCAAAAACGCTTCTTCGGCAGCGGCTGAGATCTGCGGGCGCTCCAACAGCAGCGCCAGGCTGGAAGCGATGGAGGCGAGCATGTCCAGGTCCTCGCCTGAGTATGGCTCCTCGGAGCGCTTGGGACCGAGGGCCAGAAGGGCTTCGCGCTGGCCGTCGGCAATCGCGATTGGGACCAGCAAGTCGAGGCGATAGTCGCGCAGCAGGGCGGACTCGTGTGGCGGAAGGTGCTGCCCCAATGCGATTGCCGCCGAGATATGCCACGGAGCGTTCAGCAAGCGGATCATGCCGATAAACTTTGCATCGCCAGCCAGCGGCGGGGGCATGGAACCTGCAGGCGAGGCGGTGATCGCGGTAAACGGCGCTTCCCCCGGATGTTTGACGTAAACGGCGACGAACTCGGCATGCAGGGCGGCTTGCACCTTGGCGGCGACTTGGGCGGCGCCACCCTCGAAGCTGCCGGTGGTGCGCAAATCGTCCACCACGGCACGCAGCAGGCGTTGCGCGTCATAGCGGTCGCGGAAGAAGCGCCGGTCGAGAGCGTCGAGCCAAGCCTGGCGCTTGCTGTGCGCCAGGAGCGCCAGCGCGGCAATTGCCCCGTACACCAAGCCACGCGAGCGCAGGACGTCGGCCAGAGTCTGTTGGCCGTGGGCCAGCAGGTCTAACATCAGCAACAGGGCGAGCACGGGGACCACCAGCAGCAGCGCGCGGCGCGCGAGCGCGTATTGCAGCCCCTGACGCACGATCACGCGCACGTCGAAGACGCGGTGGCGCAGCACGGCATAAGTCAAGGCACAGGGGAAAACGAAGGTGATGATAATCAGCAGGGGTCCGAGAACGGGATGCAGGAAGGGTCGTGCCAGCGGGTGGTTCGCGCCCATGTTGAGCGCGAAGAGCCCGGGGATGGCGACCATCCAGGAAACCCCCAGGCCGGCCACGACCACGCGCACGCGCCGGCGCTCGTTGATATCCTCGAGCCTGCGGTAATTCACGCCCAGCACCACCACTCCTGCCGCTGCAAATACAAGAAATGAAGGAATCGTCGTCGGAATGCTCCAAATCGGGATGCCGTCTCGCAGTGCCTGCGGCTGGTACGCGATGCGATACCAGTCAGGAAACGAGACCAGGAACATAACCAACGGCAGCGCCCATACCGCCACATAAGGCCACGTGGAGCGAAACAGCCGGCGAGGAAACATGCCGCAAAAGGTGAACAGAATGGCAGCAATGCCCGCGACGTTGCAGAAAAAGGGGAAAACCAGCAGCCATGCCACCGGTGTGGGCAGTTGCCGGAACACCGCCGCCGTGCCCGTGCCGAAGAGGCCAGCGGCACTGACGGCTGAGGCCATCAGCCAGGCCGCCAGCAGCGCCACCTTGTCACGAGGGCGTTGCCAGAGAATGAGAAAGACCAGCCCAAACCCCAGGACTTTCAGAGCCATCACGACGGGGAAAACGGAGTTGGGCACGATGCCCTGTGCCATGGGCCGGGTCGAGACCAGTTCCGTACTGAATGGTTTTCCGTCGCGCTCAGCCTCCACCGCCTGCGGCTTTCCGATTTCGACTTGTGTCCGCACTGCTACCCAACTGAAGTAATTGCGAGTGCGGATTCCGTCCACCCTCAGTAGCAGGTCGCCGGCGCGCAGGCCCGCCCGGTCGGCTGGTCCTCCGGCACTGACGCCGAGTAGGACCATTCGTTGGTTTGCGAAATCGAATTTGGCTCCGATCGGCTCCGGTCCGAAACGATTGCAATAAACGATGAATCCGCCGTACAGGACGAAGGTCGAGGCCAGGAACCACATCCACCAGGGCGCGCGCGGACGCATACGGCTCTCCGTAGGCGAAGTATAGGCTCACCGCCCGGCACGCCGAGCAGTTTCAGGTCAGACGGGCAGCGGTTGTTTCAAAATGGACCATCGGGCGATCGTTTACAATCGCGTCGTGGCCATCCTGCGCAGCCTAGCAACGACGCTGGAGATGATCAAGTGGGAGCACTCCGTCCTCACGCTCCCATTTGGCCTGACCGGCGCGGTGCTGGCGGCGCGCGGGATTCCGGCGCCGCAACAACTGCTGTGGATCGCCGTCGGATTGGTGGCGGCACGCGCTGCCGCCATGTCGTTCAACCGGCTGGCGGACCACGCCTTCGACGCCGCCAATCCGCGCACGCGCACCCGCGCGCTGCCCACGGGAGCGCTGTCGCGGCCATTCGTCGCCGGCTTCGTGATTGTCTCCAGCCTGCTGCTGGTGCTGGCGGCGGCGCAGTTAAACCGGCTGGCATTGTATCTGTCGCCGGTCGCGCTGGGCGTCATTCTGCTTTATTCCTACACCAAGCGCTTCACTCGCTGGTCGCACGTGGTGCTGGGATTTGCCATGGGGCTGGCGCCGGCGGCGGGATGGGTGGCGGTGCGCGGCTCGCTCGATCCGCGCATCCTGATTCTTACGGCGGCGGTGACGTTTTGGGGCGGCGGCTTCGACGTGCTCTACGCCTGCCAGGATTATGAATTCGATTGCGAGTCGGGGCTGCACTCCGTACCACGATTTTTCGGGATCGCGCGCTCGTTGTGGATCGCGCGCGTGTTTCACGTGATGACCTTGGCGTTGCTGGGCGTACTGGTGTACGTGTTCAGCCTGGGAGCGATCGCCGTGGCGGGAGTGGCGGTCGTGGGGCTGCTGCTGGCGTACGAGCATTCGCTGGTGTCGGCCAATGATCTTTCGCGATTGAACGCGGCGTTCTTCACCATGAATGGCGTGATCTCGATGGTGTTCTTGGGTTTTGTGACGGCGAGTTTCCTGCTGGCCCAGTAATCCGCCGTATTGACATCCGTATACCGATACGTTACGCTATACGAGCGTGATTAAGAGCTTCCGCCACAAGGGCGTCGAAGAGTTTTATTGGACAGGATCGAAGGCAGGTATTCAGCCTAAACATGCCCAGAGACTCAGAGAGCAGTTGTTCATGCTCGATAACGCAAAAAGCGCGGCCGATTTGAACGTGCCCGGGTGGAGGCTGCACCGGCTGTCCGGAGATTTACGTGGCCACTGGGCAATCAGGGTCAGCGGGAACTGGCGCCTGACGTTCCAGTTTGAAGGAGAAGACGCCATCCTCGTCGACTATCAGGACTACCATTGAGGTGAACATGATTTTTAATCCTCCACACCCCGGCCGAATCCTCCGGCAGTACTTGAATGGGATTCCCGTAT
>Ga0326726_10004537_pt1 | contig 12656 bp, 13 predicted proteins | sample MHFenrmetagenome_2_FD_207603 | JGI IMG/M metagenome (GOLD analysis project Ga0326726, IMG submission 207603) | Lab enriched peat soil microbial communities from Michigan Hollow, Ithaca, NY, United States - MHF15MN | ecosystem: Environmental > Terrestrial > Soil > Wetlands > Peat | place: USA...
TCATGCACGTGACGGCTCAGGCGGTCTCAGCCGGCGCCAACATGGTGTTGGTCGACTTTCACCCGGATCCGGCCAAGGCGCTGGTGGACGGGCCTCAGGCATTGCAGCTCTCCGAACTCGCGCATTTCCTGGAGGACGTGGCGATTGCGCGGCAGGCCTATCTGCAGAGAGCGGAAGCGGCCAGGCGCCATCAGATCGTTTGAGCTCCCCATCGTCGGCGCGTAGCGGTTGGCTGGGCAGGCGCGGCCTTTTTTGCCAAATGCCGGCCGCTTAACGCATAATCGTCGCGCCTTCACCCTACCGCGCGGGTCCCGACGCCCTATGGTCGACATTGCTGCGAAAAACGCACTGCTCAACAGCCTGGAGCACCTGGGCGAGGGCACTGCGCTGGCGCAGCAAATTTTCGACATGATCGGCCACTCGAAATTCTTCGCCGATTTCAGTCGCGACGACGTGCAGATGCTGGCGGGGTTCATGCAGGTCTACCGAGCCGAGCCAGGGCTCATGATCATCCGCGAGGGCGATATCGACGACTACATGCTGCTGATCATCCAGGGCAAGGTCGATATCGTGAAGACCGACAAGCGCGGCGTGATCCAGGCGATGACCAGCGTCGGTCCCGGCATGACGCTGGGAGAGATGTCGATGATCGATGGCGAACCTCGTTTCGCCACATGTATCGCGGTCGAGCCCACTACATTCTCGGTGCTGTCGCGCGACGCCATGGTGCGCATCATCCTGGAAGAACCGGCGCTGGGCGCCAAACTCCTCATCAAGCTCGTGACCCTGCTGTCCCAGAGGCTGCGCCAGACCAGCTCCACGCTGCTCCACTACATGGAGCGGTGAGCCTGTCCTTGCGCGCGGCGCTGGCCGCGATGGCTGCCGTATCGCTGCATGTTGGCTGCGTGCACGCCGGGACAATTCTGACGATCGACGACCGCGGCGCGCGGATCGCGCTCAGCGCTCCCGCGCGACGGGTGGTCACGCTCGCACCCCACCTCACCGAACTGGTCTATGCCGCCGGTGGCGCTGCCAGTCTGGTGGGTGCCGACAGCGCCAGCGACTATCCACCTGCCGCCGCTGGGCTGTGGCGCGTCGGCGGTGCGGCGGGCCTGGATTTGGAACGGATCCTCGCGCTGCGGCCGGACCTGGTGTTTGGCTGGCTGTCCGGGAACAAGCCGTCCGACATCGCCCGTCTCGAGCAGTTCGGGTTGAGCGTGTTTCTGAGCGAGCCGCGGCGCCTGAGCGATATTCCGCGCACGCTGCGGGTGATGGGTCTGCTGTTGGGGACGGAGTCGGTCGCCGAGCAGCGCGCCCGTGCCTTCGAGCAGCGGTTGCAGACGCTGCGGCTGCGCGCGGCCGAGCTGCGTTCCGTTTCCGTTTTCTTCGAGATCTGGCACCAGCCGCTCATCACTGTCAACGGCGAGCATCTCATCAGCGACGTGGTGGCGCTGTGCGGAGGCTACAACGTGCTCGGCGCGCTGCCGGCCCTGGCGCCGACCGTGAGCCTGGAGAGCGTGCTGGCGGCGGATCCGGAGGTGATCATCGCAGCTGGCGTTCCGCCGGGCGCACTGGCAGCGTGGCAGCGCTTCCCTCGTCTGCGCGTCGTCCAACGGCAGCAGTTCTACGAGCTCGACCCGGATCTGACCACGCGCGCGACGCCACGCGTGCTGGATGGAGCCCAGCGGGTGTGCGAGCGACTAGAGGAGGTGCGCAAAGCGAGGTGAGAGGATGTCGACAAGGGCTGAGCCGCGATGAGTTGTTCCGGTGCTCGGCGCGTCGCTTCGTGCTTGCAGCGCCTCGGCCGCGCTCCGCCGCGCGTGGCGATCGCGACGGCCTACAGCTTCGTGCACAGCCCCTTGTACAGCACCGGTCCGGTCGGCAGCCCGGTCGGGGACCCGCCGCTCGGCTCTACGCTCATGGCGAGCCCCGACGCGCCATCGATCAGCGGAGCAAGCCTCCGCGGGATGGTGAGCTCTTGCGTGGGATCGGTGCCTATCAAGCCGAGCGAGACCGGCTTCTGGTCGCCGCCCGGCAGCATCCACAATTCCCAGGCCGTGCCGGCCGGCATCTCCGGATGGCCGAGCACCCGGATCCGAAGCTTCGGCTCGCCCTTCTGGTGCATGGGCCAGGAGACGGTCATCGCAGGGCTCGCGTCTGCGTCTGACATCACCACTACCATCGTCTCGGGCGCGTACCGGGTCGGCGTCAGCGCTGCGAGGAACGCAGCCAGTGCTACGGCGGCAGCTGTGCTGCCTAGGGCAGCTGCGCGCCAGAAACCCAGATTCGCCCATACACCTTGCCGGCGCGAGCCCCGCTGGACTCGCTCGCGGATCGCGCGCCAGACGCGTGCGGGCGGCTGTGCCGGCTCGGCCAACGCATCCAGCGGCGCCAGCCGGCTTTGCCATCGGGCAACAAGCTCGCGCAACCCCGGGTCGTCCTTCAGCGACCTCTCGAAACGCCGGCGTGCGCGGCCTTGCAGCGTGCCGAGCGCATACTCGGCCGCAAGCGTGTCGCGCAGCTGTTCGTCGCGGTATCTCATCGGTTTGCCAGGTCAGCCCCTGTGGTCCATGCAGCCCCTGAGCCTCTCGAGACCGCGCCGTATCCAGGTCTTGACGGTGCCCAGCGGCTGCTTGAGGTGTTCGGCCAGCTCCCCGTGCGACAGACCATGTGCATAAGCCAGCATGATGGTCTGTCGCTGATTACCGCTGAGCTGCTTGAGGCATTCGGCCAGGGCGAGCGCATCGCGGCTGTGGCCCAGCGCAATGTCGGGACCGGCCGCGTCGTCGGGCATCGCCTCCACCAGCAGGTCGTAGTCTTCGTCGCCGCGCTCGAGGTTGGGCCTGCGCAGCCAGTCCAGGCAGCGGTTGCGCACGATGGCGGTCATCCACGTCATCGGGGCGCTGCGCGCCGCGCTGTATTCGACGATGTGATTCCAGATGTTGACAAAGCTCTCCTGCAGGACCTCTTCGGCCCAGTCATTCCTTCTCAATATACGGATCGCGACGCCGTACAGTTTCGCTGAAGTCTGGCGGTACAAATCCGCAAACGCGCGCTGGTCACGCAGCGCGCAGCGCGCCATCAACTCGGCGATTGCGTCGGTGTCAGCCACAAGGAGCGGGTGTGCTATTCGCGTGCGCTCGGCGCTAGCGGTCAATTCCCGCCGTCGACCGGGTTGCGGCCCTTTTGCCAGAGCACATCGGCATGACCGTCGCGCCGGTTGATCACCCGGCTCAACACGAACAGCAGGTCGGACAAGCGGTTCAGGTACTGCATACCATACGGGGAGAAGGTCGCCGCGGATGCAAGCGCAACCAGCCTGCGCTCGGCGCGACGGCACACGGCGCGGGCCAGGTGACAGAGCGCCGCGGCGCGGCTGCCGCCGGGCAGGATGAAGTCCTTGAGCGGACCGAGGTCGGCGTTGTGGTGGTCCAGCAGCTGCTCGAGGCGCGCGACATGTGCCGGCGCGATCCGGTCATGGCCGGGAATGGACAGCTGGCCGCCGAGCTCGAATAGATCGTGCTGCACGCCCGTCAGCGCGGTGCGCAGATCCTCGTCCAGGGACTCAGCCAGCAGCAAGCCCACGCAGCTGTTCAGCTCGTCGACCGCGCCGATCGCTTCGACGCGCAAACTGTTCTTGGCCACGCGCGAGCCGTCGCCCAGGCCTGTCTCGCCGCCATCGCCGGTGCGCGTGTAGATCTTGCTCAGTCGGTGTCCCATTCGGATACCTGTGCCGTTCGACCGCGAAGGGTTGGAATTATAGGCGCTGGTCCAAACCCTGGCCAAGGCAAGGTCTGAGTGGTGCTAACTCTCAGGGGTTGCTTGAGCAGCGAAGCGCAACTGGTCGAAGATGGATGCATGTGTCTCGGGCCAGGCGATTGACCGGCCCGAGGGAGTGCCCTAGAGTTCGTGCTGGCTTTGGGACCCGTAACAGCAAGACGCCGTGTATGCGAGTTGGGAGTTGCGGGTCACGAGTCACGGGTTTTATGACGGTAGTCGCACAGGTCGCGGATGGAGCACGCCGGACACTCGGGCCGGCGCGCTTTGCACACGTAGCGCCCATGCAGGATCAGCCAGTGGTGCGCGTGCCTGCGGTAGGCGTCCGGCACCAACTTCACCAGCTTGTTCTCCACCTCGACGACGTTCTTGCCAGGGGCCAGGCCGGTACGATTCGCCACCCGGAAAATGTGGGTGTCGACCGCGATGGTGGGCTCGCCGAAAGCGGTGTTGAGAATGACGTTGGCGGTTTTGCGTCCGACACCGGGTAGGCTCTCGAGGGCCTCGCGCGTGCGCGGCACCTCGGCGCCGTACCGCTCGATCAGGATCCGGCAGGCCGCGAGCAGGTTCTTCGCCTTGGTGCGATACAGCCCGATGGTTTTGATGTAGGCCTCGAGGCCATCCTGTCCGAGCGCAAGCATCGCAGCGGGCGAGCTAGATACTTTGAACAGCTGCGGCGTGACCAGGTTCACGCTCCTGTCCGTAGCCTGGGCGGACAGCACCACGGCAACCAGCAGCTCGAATGGGGTGCGATATTGGAGCTCGGTCGCCGGCTCCGGGTTCAAGCTCTTGAGGCGGCGAAACATCTCTTCGCGTTGGGCGGCCTTCATGGGCTATTTTCCGGTTCTGCGTCGCGCCGTCTCGAGCCTCGCGCTCATTCCAGACCAGCAAGTTCACTCACTGCGAGCTTTCGCTGCGGCTCTGCGGGTGCGAGCGCGTTCCAGTGCCGTGCGCACTGCCGCCCGCTTGCGCTCGGTATCGGGTAGTTGCGCCTCTTGATCGGAGCGTCTGAGCTTGCCCACGACCTTCGCGGCCAGCCGCGCCTCGCGCTCCTCGCGCTCGCGCTGCAGCCTGACTCGATGCAACTGATAACGACCGCGCGCGTGCGCAGCTCGTTGTTCCGGGGCGGGATCAGGAATGCGGGCGCCGCGGCGCGTCAATTCCTCGAGCTCCACCATCTCGATGCAGTCTACCGGGCAGGGCGGCAAGCACAGCTCGCACCCGGTGCAATGCTCCAGGAGCACTGTGTGCATTCGCTTGGGGGCTCCAACGATCGCGTCGACTGGACAGGCGCCGATGCACAGGGTGCAGCCGATGCACCAGTTTTCATCGATTAGCGCGGCCGCCCGCGGCTTTTCCGCTCCGTACGCCGGGTTCAGGGGCTTGATCGCACGACCCAGCAGTGTGGCGAGCTTCGCCACTCCCGCTGCACCGCCCGGAGGGCACTGGTCGATGTCCGCCTCTCCCCTTGCGATCGCCTCTGCGTACGGACGGCAGCCCTGGTAGCCGCATTTTGCGCACTGCGTCTGCGGCAGCAGCGCATCGATCTCATCAACGAGGTCTGCGCTCATGCAGTACGCGAAGGTTGTTCAAGCCGCTGCAGCGCGGCGCTGCAGATGCACCAGGCAGCGATCGATCCACTGCGCGGTGAGCTTCTCCTGCACCGAGTTCTGCGCCAGCCGCGCCGCCAGCCCGGCGAACTCGACCTGGTCGACAGGCTGGTCCTGGTTGAAGCAGGAGAACACATAGCTGCGCGCTCCCGTCTTCGGGTCGACGTGCGGTTGCAGGCACTGGGCGCAGATCTCCTTCAGCATGCACTGCATGGGCGAGTTGATCGAGGCGATGGCGAAATGGCGCGGGTTGAGATGGGCCGCCAGCACGCCATGGCGCGCAGCGCCCACCGCCGCCATCATGCGATCCGAGCCGATGGCGATGATGCGGTCGGCAGCGTCCAGGGCGATGACTTGAGCGCCCAAGCGTCCTTCCGCATAGGCCAGCATCGCCTGCACGATATTACCCACGTAGGCGCGGTCCTGCGGCCGCGTCGGCGCGAACCCGGGCGCCTCGTCGCAGCACCACACGACCTCGTCGGCAGCAGCCTCGATCTCCGCGATCTTGTAACGGTCGATCAGCTTCTTGTAGCCGGCGAAGTACAAGACCCTGGAGCCCGCGGCACGCAGCGCAGCGCCGATTGAGAACAGCACCGCATTGCCGAGGCCGCCGCCGACCAGGATCACCGTCTCTCCGGCGGGGATCTCGGTCGGAGAGCCAGTGGGGCCCATCAGCACCACCGGCTCCCCGGGTTGCAGCAGCGCACACAAGTCGGAGGAGCCGCCCATTTCCAGCACGATGGTCGAGACCAAGCCCTGTTCGCGATCGACCCAGGCGCCGGTCATCGCCAGTCCTTCCATCGCCAGGCGTGTAGCGTCGACGGCGAGCGCGTACCGCTCATAATTTTGCAGCCGATAGAACTGGCCGGGCCGGAAACGGCGCGCGGCCGCAGGCGCGCGCACCACCACCTCTACGATCGTAGGGGTGAGCCGGATGACCTCGTGCACGCTCGCACGCAGATCCCGGTTCAAGCTCGCTTCGAACTCGGCCTCGGTCAGTGTCGAAGCCGGCGCGACCCTGCCCAGCACATGGCTGATGACGGGGTAACCCTGCTTGGCCCCGCCCATAGCCTTGACCACGTTGCCGAAGAAAGATGGATGCACGTCGCCGAAGAAGCTCACGTAGCGGCCGTCGTCGCGCTTGGACATCAGCACGCGCGCCGCTAGCGGCTTGGCGCTGGCGTGCTCGGGCTTGACCGGCTCCCCGTTCTCGTCGCAAGCCTGAAAGTACTTCCCGTCCAGATGAAAGTTGTGCGGGTCCTCGCGCGCCAGCACGGTGTTGGGCTGAGTCCCGGCGGCGACCAGGATCGATCGGGCGGGTAAGATCGCTTCTGGCGACTGATCTGCGCCGGTGCCGCGTACACTGACGCGCAGCGCGCTAGCGTGTCCGAACTCGTCGACCTCCACCGCCACCGGAGTCAAGCCCTCGGCGAAGCGGATGCCTTCCTCCAACGCCTTCTCCACCTCCTCGTGATTGAGCGTGTAGGACGGGCTGTCGATGAGGCGCCTGCGATAGGCGATGGTTGCGCCACCCCAGGACTGCAGCAGCTCGACGATACGCGGCTCGCGGCCGCCGGCGCGCGCCGCTTCGCGCTCGCCGCGGATGGCGCGGGCGTGCTCGAGGAACTCCTGGGCGATGCGGTTTTCTTCCCCGCTCCAGAGCGCATGCACGGCGGCCTTGCCGCGCTCGGCCACCAGGATTTCGTAGCGGTGCAGGAACTTTTCCACCTGCACCGGGTAGTAGGCGAGCGACTCGGTTGCCGTATCGATCGCCGTCAGCCCGCCGCCCACCACCACCACCGGCAGCCGGATCTGCAGGTTTGCTACCGAGTCTGTCTTCGCCGCGCCGGTCAGCTGCAGCGCCATCAGGAAGTCCGAGGCGGTGCGCACGCCGCGCGCAAGCCCGTTGGGTAGCTCCAGCACAGTCGGGCGTCCGGCGCCCGCGCACAACGCCACGTGATCGAACCCCGCGTCGAAGGCGTCGTCGAGTGTAAGCGTGCCACCGAAGCGAACGCCGCCGAAGAGCTGAAGCTCGCGCCGGCGTTCGAGCAGCAGCCGGATGACCTTGAGGAAGTTCTTGTCCCAGCGCACCGTAATGCCGTACTCGGCGACGCCGCCGAAGCCCGCCATGACACGCTCATCGAGCGACTCGTACAGCGTGTGCACATCGTGGATCGGACGGAAAGGAGCGCGCTCACCGCTCGCGCCCACGCCACAAACGTCCGCAGGCAACGGCTCGACCTTGAGCCCGTCTATGCCCACCACGCGGTGGCCGTCGTTCATGAGATGATGGGCGAGAGTGAAGCCGGCCGGGCCCATGCCGACGACCAGCACGCGCCTGCCGCTGCCGGGCTTTGGATAGGGGCGGCGTAGGTCGAGCGGGTTCCAGCGCGTGAGCAGCGAGTAGATTTCGAAGCCCCAGGGCAGTTCCAAGACGTCTTTCAGAGTGCGCGTCTCGACCTGCGGGATGTTGACCGGTTCCTGCTTCTGGTAGATGCAGGACTTCATGCAGTCATTGCAGATGCGGTGTCCGGTGCCCGCCACCATCGGGTTGTCGACGCAGATCATCGCCAACGCGCTGAGCACGAGCCCCTCACTCTTGATCTTCTGGAACTCGGAGATCTTCTCTTCCAGCGGGCACCCGGCCAGCTGCACACCGAACACCGTCTTTTTGAACGGTGGCGCAGTGCCGCCGAGGGGCGCCTTCTCTCTCAGTCCATGCGAGCAGGAGTCGCGCCCCTGCTCGTGGCACCAGATGCAGTAGTTGGCGTGGTCCAGCGCGCCGACGAGATCGGTTCCTGGGTCGGTGAGTGCGAAGCCGCGGCGACGGCGCAGGTGGTCGAGCCGGTAGCTGCGGAATCCGCCGCTGTCATCGGCCACGACCGGCACCAGCCGGTAGTAGTCGAGCTTGGCGGGTGCCTTGAACAGCACGCCCAGGCGATGTCGCGCATGCCCCGCCGGCGTATGCACGGCCCAGGCGGCGTAGTGAAGCGCGAGCTCCAGATCCTGCGCATGCGCGCGCTCGTCGCTCTGCCACTGCGCCACGAGCTGCGCGAAGCCGAGCTCCGTGAAGCTGCCCCCCATACGTGCCGTGAGCTCGGCCTCCAGCGCCGGGCCATCGATGGCGGCCGCTTTCTCCGGATTGATGCGATTCATGGCCCTGCGCTGCACGAACATGCGCTTGCAGGAATACAACGGCGCCAGCTCGTGAGTGCCCGCAGCAAGGTGGCTAACGGCGTCCCGGATGCCGAACAGCTCGGAGAGGAAGTCTTCCAGGTGGGGCGCCAGGGCGATGAGCAGCTCCGACTCGGGCTTACCCGCCAGCGCGGCAGGTTCGGCGCGCGCCTCCATAAGGCTAGCGGCCAGCGCCGGTTCGACCTCGCGCAGGTGCCGCACGAAGTGCTGATCCAGGCGAACCAGCCCGTCGCGCCGGTACAGGTCCGCGAACGCAAGTCCGAAACCGAGCTCAAGCGCGGGTTGTCGCATAGCAGTGCGGGTGGCGGTGGTGGTCATGAAACAACTGCTGGCAATATGGATATGCCCGGTCACTCGCGGGGCGAGGGGCGAAAAAATGGGGGCCAAGTATAGCAGCCGCGCAACGCGTGACGGAGTGGCCTAGGTTAGCGTTGCTCGAGCGCACGCACGCACTCGGCGACCAGGTGCGGTCCGCCATAGATGAGTCCGGTATAGAGCTGGATCAACCTCGCGCCCGCCTCGCACTTCTCCACGGCGTCCTCCCCCCGCAGGATGCCGCCGACGCCGATGATGGGAATCCGCTCGCCGAGCGCAGCATGCAGCCTGCGGACCACTGCAGTGGAGCGCTCTCGCAACGGCGCACCGCTCAAACCTCCGATTTCATCGCCGTGCGGCAGGCCCTCCACGCCGGTGCGCGCGACCGTCGTGTTAGCGGCGATCACGCCGTCCACGCCGTGGCTGATCAGCGACTGCGCGATGGCCTCGACCTGCTCTTCTGAAAGATCGGGTGCGATCTTTACCATCAGTGGCACGTAGCGGCCGGAAGCCTGGGACAGCGCCCGCTGCTCGGCTTTGAGCGCTGCGAGAAGGCGGTCGAGCTCAGCGCTGCTTTGCAGCCGTCGCAAGTCTGCGGTGTTGGGCGAGGAGATGTTGGCCACGAGGTAGCTCGCCAGCGGATAGACCTTGCGCATGCAGGCCAGGTAGTCTGCCGCGGCGCGCTCGATCGGGGTGTCGAAGTTCTTACCGATGTTGACGCCGAGGATCCCGCGGTAGCGCGCGCGGCTCAGGTTGTACACCAGGCGGTCCACGCCGAGGTTGTTGAATCCCATGCGGTTGATGAGCGCGCGCGCCTGCGGGATACGGAACAGTCGCGGGCGGGGATTGCCCCCCTGCGGGCGCGGTGTCACTGTCCCCACTTCGATGAATCCGAAGCCGAGCGCTGCCAGGGCGTCAACGTGCTCGCCGTTCTTGTCCAACCCGGCTGCCAGGCCTACCGCGTTGGGGAAAGTGAGACCCATCACTTGGACCGGGGCGGGAGGACACTTCGGCGCTGCGAAACGGGTGAGCCCGAGCGCATGTGCTGCGTCGAGCAGCTCCAGGGTCCAGCGGTGCACTTTCTCCCCATCGAGCCGGAACAGCAGCGGCCGCAACAGCGGGTACAGCACAGCTCAGAAGCGCGGCTCGCGCCGCTCTAGGAAAGACCTCAGACCCTCGACCGCGTCGTCGCGCGCCATCACGTGCTGCAGATCGGCAAGCATGCGTTCGAAGGCAGCACGCTCCCGTTCACACCGCGCCAACCGTGCGAGGACGAGGCGAGCCCGGTGCTAGCGTCGCGGCGCCCGGTCAAGAGCAGGCGGCCTGAGTCGCTGCCACTGGCCATTGATCAGGCCCTCCATCGGCTGGAAGTTGATCTTGTAGGTCATCTTGCGGCTCTGGCCGATCCAGTAGCCGAGGTACAAGTAGGGCAGCCGCAAGCGCCGGCACAGCTCGACTTGCCACAGGACGTTGAAGGTGCCAAGGCTGGCGCCGGGCAGATCGGGTTCGAAGAACGTGTACACCGACGATACGCCGTCTTCCAGGCGGTCGACGATGCTCACCATCACCAGACGACCCTCTTCGCGGAATTCGACCAGGTTCGAGGTGACGTTGCTCTGCAGGAGGAAGTGCCGGTATTGCTCGCGGCTGTCATGGTCCATCCCGCCGCCAGAGTGGCGCGTGGACTGGTAGCGCAGATACAGGGCATAGTGCTCGGGGTGGTACTTGAGATCGAGCATGCGCGCATCCAGCCCCTCGTGGCGTTTACGCGCGCGGCGCTGGGAGCGGGTGGCGCGGTATTCGGCGGTGACGATGCGTACTGGCACGCAGGCGCGGCAGCTGTCGCAGTAGGGGCGGTAGGTGAACGCGCCGCTGCGCCGGAAGCCGGCGCGCACGAGCTGGCTATAGACCTGCGTGTCGATGGCGTGACTGGGCGTTGCCACCTGCGAGCGTGCCAGCTTGTCCGGCAGATAGCTGCATGGATAAGGCGCCGTGGCGTAAAACTGCAGGACCGAAAACGGCAGGTCGTTGAGCTGGGTCATGCGGGGCCAGCGTTCCAGGTGTTCGCGCAAGGGCTTGCCGCGGTGCCGGCTGAAGCGTCACCGGCGCTTGGTCGCAACCGCGGCTGCGTGCGGAACAGTGAACCCCTCGAGGACCCAGGGCGCCGGTACATCTGGATAGTTTACCAACTCTGCAACCCGGCGCGTGAACTGCGGGCGCGCGATCTCGCGCGCGCCGAAGGAGGCGAGCAGAGGCGTATGCATCTGGCAGTCGATCAGTCCGAACCCCCATGTGTTGAGCTGCTGCACCAGGTGGACCAACGCGATCTTGGACGCGTCGGTTGCACGCGAGAACATGGACTCACCGAAAAACGCGCGCCCCAACGCGACGCCATACAGCCCGCCGACGAGCTCGTCCCCGCGCCACGTCTCGATGCTATGGGCCACGCCCAGCCGGTGGAGTCGCGTGTACGCTGCCTGCATTGCGTCGGTGATCCAAGTGCCCCGCTGCCGCGGGCGCGGCTCGCTGCAGGCCTGGATGACCCGCTCGAACGCGCTGTCGGCACGCACCTCGAACGCGGCTTTGCGCAGCGTCTTGGCCATCGAGCGCGCGATCTTCAGCTCGCTCGGGACCAGCACCATGCGCGGGTCGGGACTCCACCACAGGATCGGCTCGCCGGCGCTGAACCAAGGAAAGATGCCCAGGCGGTAGGCGCGCAGCAGGCGCTCGGGAGACAGGTCACCTCCAGCGGCAAGCAGGCCGTTGGGACGCTCTAGCGCCTGCTCGACGGGAGGGAAGTCGCCGCTGGGCTCGAGCCAATGGATCAAGCGCTCAGAACCAACGGTCCTTGCCTTTGCTGATCAGCCCGCAGGCTAAGCGCGGGCCGGCATTGCCGGTGGGCTGAGTGCGCAGGTCGTCGGGGTTCGCGTGCACGATGACTGCGTGCCCGATGATGCTGTCTGCGCCGATGTCCAGCGTGATGCCGGTGACCTCGACGCGATAGACCGCCACGCCATTGGCATCCGCCGTCAGGTTGCCGAGGTCGCCCGCATGGCGATGGGCATTGTCCGGCCCGGCGTGAGGCTCCTTATGCGGGTTGAAGTGCCCTCCAGCGCTCGCGGCGTCGGGTGCCGTGCAATCGCCTTTCTCGTGGATGTGGAAGCCGTGCAAGCCGGGCGTAAGACCGGTAACTCGTGCATCGACCACCACTTTTTCGCCATGCTGGACGAAGGTCACGGTTCCGGCCGCCTGGTTGCCCTTGGTCGGACCCAGGTTCGCGCTCGCGGTGGGTGAGCGCACCCCGATGCTGGAGCAGCCGGCAAGCAAGCTGTAAGCCGCTATCAAAGCGACCGACGTTCTCATCCGCGATTCCCCAAGACTGGTCACCGGGGGCCACTCCGCGCATGCGCCATACACCATCTCCCCGCGCGCCCGGCGGCCTCTTTTCGTGCGTGGGTGGTTGTAGCACCCGCGTCCACCAGTGTCAAACGAGCGACAGCGGGCGCCACGAAATTTTCAGCCTCGGGAACGAACGCTTGGCACACCCGTCCAACCCAGGGTTTCCGCAGGCGGCACCCGCCACACGATTGGGTTAGACTTGCTGGTTAGTCAACAGCGCCGCAGCGAGAGCTCGTGGCGACCCACCCAAATGGGGGAGGGACATGATGAAAGGCAGCCTGGTAGCGATCGTCTCGCCGATGTTCGAGGACGGCACTCTCGACCCCGACGCCCTGCGCCGTCTCATTGACTGGCATGTCG
>Ga0326726_10004538_pt1 | contig 12656 bp, 9 predicted proteins | sample MHFenrmetagenome_2_FD_207603 | JGI IMG/M metagenome (GOLD analysis project Ga0326726, IMG submission 207603) | Lab enriched peat soil microbial communities from Michigan Hollow, Ithaca, NY, United States - MHF15MN | ecosystem: Environmental > Terrestrial > Soil > Wetlands > Peat | place: USA...
CCTCCACCGATAATCGTACCCGAAAGGGATGCGAAAAAGATGGTGAAGAGGACCGCTTTCCAGCCCAGCCACGCCCCGATCATGGCCAGCAGCTTTACGTCTCCGCCTCCCATCCCCTCCCTTTTGGTAAGGGCTTCGTAGGTCACCGCCACCAAGTAGAGCGAGCCCCCTCCGGCCACTAGCCCGATCAGGGAATCCTTCACCGAGAGTGAGGGTTCGAAGAAGGAAAGGAGAAAGCCGATCCCGATCCCCGGAAGGGAAATCAAATCGGGGATGATGCGATGATCCAGGTCGATAAGAGTGATTACCAGGAGCGCCGCGGTGAATGCCGAGTAGGAGAAGAAGCTGAAGCCGAGGCCATATTTCACAAAGAGAGCTACGGCGAAACCACCAGACAGCGCCTCGACCAAAGGATATCGCCATGAGATCTTGGCCCCGCAATTCCGGCATTTCCCCCGGAGAAGAAGATAACTCAACAGAGGGATATTGTCATACCCATGAATGGGGGCCCGGCATTGAGGGCAGTAGGAGCGGGGCGCGACAATGGAAAGGTCCTGGGGCAGGCGATAGATGCATACATTGAGAAAGCTCCCTACACAGCATCCCAGGAGAAAAACAAAAAGAAGGGCAAATCCCTCAACCATGATCTTCCGGTTTCCCTCTCTGAATCTTTATTTCAGTATTTCAGTCCAGCCCGGGGTGATTCTTTTAGGGATCGGATATTCCTTCACTTTTAAACCTTTCCTTTTGAATATAGTATGGGACCTTAGAAGGTGTCAATTCTTAACCGGAATTCGATTATCTCCCCCCGGGGAAATCCGCCTCCGGGGGAAATGGGTTTTATATTCTGAACCTGGCATTCCCTGGAAAGATTACCCATCTTTACGCCTTCCCCCCTCTTGCCTCATGGGTTTAGGAAGGAAGAGGCTCTGCCGATGAGATTTTTAGACATTTCCTTTCTATCGCTTTAATCCGTATCCCGGGGTGCTGGCCAAAACCTTTCCCAAAGAACTGTTCATCGGGTAAAATGAAGTGAGCGGCCCCCCTGAAAGGGTATCTGAACCCAAATCTGCGATCCTATGAAGAACCGATCCACTCTTCTGCTCGCCCTTTTTCTCTCCTCCCTGACGTTGAAATTTCTGATTTTTTTCCTGGTCACCGAGCCCATCCTCTTCAGCAAGTATCCCATCTTCGCCGAGCGGATAAGCAAAGGCATCGATCTCGGGGAACGCATCCTCGACCTGAGCCCTCTCTATCTCTATCTCAACCTGTTATTCCAGAAGGTCTACGGAAAAAGCTGGGAAGGCCTGGCCCTTATTCAGGTCTTCCTGGGAAGCTTGAATGTTCTTCTTGTGTATCTCATCGGGGAGAAAGTGTTCAATCGAACGGTGGGATTTCTGGGAGCCTTTCTCCTGATCCTCTACGGGAATATGACCCTCTTCGAACTGACTCTGGAGCCGGAAGCGCTGGTTATTTTCCTCAACTCCCTGGGGGTCCTGTCTCTCCTCGCCGCCCGGGAGAGAATCCTTTCCGGCTCTTCGCCCTGGGGATTCTTCCTTCCCGGAATACTTCTCGGGTTGTCGGTGATCACCAAGCCCAATGGTCTTCTCTTCCTACCGCCCGCCATCCTCTGGATTGGGTGGTTGCAGATCGATGGATCCACCCGCATAAAAGCTTCCCTCTTCCTCCTTTTGGGCTTCCTCCTGGTGGTTTCGCCCGTAACTCTGCGCAACTATTTCAAATTCCAAGATTTCGTCTTCATCACCGCCGACGGAGGAAAGGTCTTTTATCACGGCAACGGCCCCGGAAGCACCGGGATGGAACGGGCCGATTTGCCCGACCAGGGTTTCAGGGAAGAAGGGATGGGAGACCCGGACCCGGCCCATGCCCTTTTCCGGCAAGCCGCCCGTTCCATTTCGGGAAAGCCTTTAAAACCCTCTGAATGCTCCGGTTTCTGGTTTCGTCGGACTCTGGACTTTATGAGTAGCCGTCCTCTGACCGCCTTTTCCCTGGTAGGAAAGAAGTTTTTCTACTTCTGGGGAAACTACGAGGTCCACGAGATCGACTCCAACTACAAGTACGACCTTATTCTGCGACGCTGGCCCCTCGTTCCCTTCGGGGTCCTCTCCATCCTGGGAATGGTGGGAATGGTGCTGGCCCGGAAAAGATTTCACCGGGCTTTTCTCCTCTACTTCATGGTGGCAGTCTATCTCCTTTCGGTCCTGATCTTCTTCGCCGCCTCCCGCTACCGGCTGCCCGCAGCCCCTTTTCTGGCCCTCTTTGGTGCCTTTGCTCTGACTTCCTTTTACACCCTCTGGAAGGAAAAAAGGAGAATCGCCCTTTCCGCTCTCCTTGGCATTTCTCTTCTTCTCTGGCCTTTGATCAATTTGCCTTTCCGGAATGAGGTTCAGGCTCTCGAGCGGTGGCAAATCGCCACCCGGATTCATTACAGCCTGGGGGGAAACTTCCTTTTTCAAAAACGGCAGTACCGCGAGGCCATCGAAGAATATCGCAAGGCCCTGGCTTTGGTTCCCGATTTCGCCCCGGCTTACAATCGGCTGGGGATGTGTCATGCGATTCTGAACGAGCTGGATGAGGCGGAGGAAAATTTCCATAAGGTCATAGAGCTGGCCCCGAATATGGACCAGGGTTATCTGAACCTGGGAATGGTGCATCTGTTGAAGGGCGAGCCGCGAAAAGCGCTTCCCCTCCTGGAAAAAGCCCTTTCCCTGAATCCGGAAAATACCCGGGCCCGAGAGCAGCTGCAAAATCTCCGCTCCCGATCCCCCCGATGATCGCTCCCCATTCGAGTTTCGTCTTTCCTTCCCACCCTAAGGTCTTTTATCCGACTCCCATCGTTCGGTAGCTCCCTCTCCTTCGCCCTCCGGGCAAAAAAGGCAAGGGGGACTCGTACCTAAATTCAGCGCGCTCGCTCATACACCTGGTACCAACCAATTCGATTGATCAGGCGAAAGGCTCCCGAGGCCACAACCGGATCGTAAAGTTGCCACATCCGCCCTTGCGGCCCGATCACTAGATAGTCCGGGTCCGCGGCCAGAGGGTCATACCCAACAATAACGTCTTGCCCCAGGAAGGTCCGTCGGTTCAGCTCCACATGAACCTGGTCTGGAGGATAATGAACCTTCCGTTGCAGCAGAAAGTGAAGTTCACTTTCGTAGGTCTCAACCAGGGCATGAGCCGGGGTTTGGGAATTCAAGAATTTCGCCGTCTCACCGGCCGAGGTGTCGCCCCGGACGGAATACTGATGATAGAGCAACTTCAAAGTCGGCGGCAGGGTCATGAAGATGAGAATCGTTGCCAGCAGGAATCCACCGATTTTTTGATTGAAGCTCCGGTTTTTAACGGCCTCGATAAGAGTGGCTTTTAAGGAGGGCAGATGAAAAGAAGCAGTCAGGTGGTTGAGCAAGACGGCTACAAACAGGCTACTGATAAACATGGGCGGCAGCAAATAACGAGGCCAGCCTATGGAAAGCAAGGCAAACCAAATAAACCAACTCCCGGATAGCCCTAGCAGCGCCAAGCGCATGAGTCCTACCTCAGAGGTTAGCTCAGCTTGCTCCCTCTTCTGGAAAAGTTTTCCCGCTGCAAAACAAAGGGCAATCAAGGTCGGCAAAGCAAATTGAAGGATTATCTGCAAGGCGAATAAACGGTTAAACCCCTCGAAAACCAGGGCCGTGACTTCGTAAGCTCCTTGAAGAGGTTGAGTCAAGGTCCTATGACCTGGCAAGAGCAGTTGGCCTCCCCGCCCCAGCATCCACGCAGCACAAGGAGAGCCTAAGAGCCCTGCCCCAAACAGACTGGCCAGCTTCCACCTGCGTCGGATCAGAGTAACGCCCAAAGGCAAAGACAAGGAAATAAACCAAAAAGGAAGCACCGTTATCTTAGATAGGATACCTACGCCCCAAAGGACAACCGCCGCCGGTAAAAAGCCCGCCGACCGATTCAAGGCCAACCAGAAAAAGGCATACCCCCCAAGGAGGTAAAACACCGACGGGATTTCCGCCAAAACCTGCCGGCCCATGTACAAGGGATGAATGGCTGAGTGGGGGGACATCAATAGAATGACCCCTAGAGTGCCGATGGCCACGCGCTGATCATGCAAACGAAGAGCCAGATAGTACATCATCCCCAGCGCCCCCACCATAAAGACTAAGCCCATCATCCGCCCTTGCCAGACCCCCACACCCAAGAGGTGGAAACTGAGTCCTACCAGGGCGGTAACCGGGAAGGCGGCTTCAAGTCCGGATGGCGTGGGCTCTCCGGCCAATAAACGGCCGTAATGGCCTCGTTCCACCCAGTTTCGGGCCACCGTTAGAGTCCATCCTTCATCCCACCAAAGGGGGGGAAAGCTCTCCAAGTTGATCGACCCGGCCAAAAAGAGCAAGGCCCCCAGGCAGACAATTGCGGCCGCATGCCAATAAATTCTATTCCTCATGGGAATTGGGGTGACTTTCGGCTCCATCATTTCATTCCCGCCCTTGCTGTTTCCGGGCCACGATGACATAAGCCCCGCAGGTTAGTTCCTCCCGGCTATAATCGGACAATTCAGCCATAATTTCGGGAGTTAACCATCCTTCTCCCTCCCGTATCGCACAATAGCTCTTGAGAATTTCGAAGTGGCGGGAGAAAGCTGTCAGGTATTGCCCCAATCGCCACTCATTCAGGGGTACGGTAAAAGGAAACCGGCGCTTCCTCAGGTGGTCCCACGGATCCACCCCTTTCGGGATGTCCCGTCGGGGGGTCTCGGTCCAGCCGAGGTTATGTCCACCTGAAGGGCTCGAAAAGAGGTGGATTAATATCCATGCCAAGCCCGACAATCGAAGCACTCGATGAAGTTCGGTCACCACTGCCGGGACATCCGAAAAGTGTTCGAAAGCCGCAATGGAGGTAACCAGGTCAAAGCGATTACTTTGAAAGGGTAAGGTATTTACCCGGCCACAAACGAGCCCCGGATCAACAGCTTTCGTAGCCGGTAATCCTAACTTCCACCTGTATAAAAGGCGCGCCCCACGATAGGCCCAATCCAGCCAGTCCTTTCCCGGGCGATTGACCAGGTCGACTCCGCACACCCGATGGCCCGAAGCCTTCAAGAGGAGAAACTGGGGCTGCAACCGGCCGTTGGCTAAATCAAGCACCGTCAAGGATCGGGGCGAACCCAGGAATGGTTCCATATCCTTCCAGCGCGCATTCGCGAGGGACAATTCGAGGTTCACGCGAAACCCGCTCAGCATTTGCCACCCATACCGGAAAAGATCGGTTACCGAGGGGTTCATTGACGACCCATTTCTTTCGTCGGGGTTCCCGGCCGCTTCATCGGGTCGGTGACGGGCTTTCGAAAATACCCACCGTCTCGACCCATCGGCTCGATCCGTACTTGAGCCCTTTCGTGCTCGAAGAGAAAATCCTGCAGGGCCTGCGTACATCCCTTCCAGTATCCATAATCATCAAGAATGACAAATCCTCCCGGGACTACTTTGTCATAGAATGCTTCCAATGCCGTCTTCACCGAGCTGTACCAGTCGGCGTCAATGTGCAAGAGGGCGATGGGTCCCACGGGAGTTGTGGTCAACGTTTGTTCAAACCATCCGGGAACGATCTTGACTTTTTCTAATCCCAGACCCATTTTCTTGAATATCTGTTTTACCTTTTCGATATCTCCTTTGTTCCACTCCTCAAAATACGCCTTCCTTTCCTCCTCTCCATCTCGTTCATCGGGACGAGGGAGTCCTTCAAAAGAGTCAAACAGCCATAGAGTTCTCAATCTGGGATTGGGCCCCTCTGCGTCTGCAACCGCCATGAAGGCGGCAGACCCACCGTTCCAGACGCCGCACTCCACGATATCCCCGGGTAAATTTAATCGGTCGGCCTCTTGAACCAAATGATACAGGTTGATCAGGTTCTTGTTCTTTACCATCGTGAATCTCGGTTTCACTTTCAAGATCATTCTGGCAAAGCGGAGGGTTTTCTTCGACGGTTTCTGTACCGCCAGAATGATAATATCGGCGATTGCCTTCGCGGTAACCAAAACTTTTCCTGGGGTAAAGTCAGGGGAAAAAAGCTTGACTCGCTTCATAGGAATGGGACCTAAAAGGAATTTTACCGGGGATGGACCCGCGCCAATTTCATTCCCCCAGACAATGGGTCTTACCCTAGCCTCGCCCCCCTAGGGGGGAACAACCCGGAGAACCAAAAGGTCTTAGGCAATCTCCGCTAGAACTATAAGCTCATCGCCACGCTTCGATGAATTGAGCCTGAACAAATGGTAGAGAGCGAAGGAAATCAATTTGCGTCCAGGGCCAAACCCGCCCTCTGTGCCCCTGCCTCCCGTGAATTCCAGGAAATTCCGGTATACCGGTGAGTAGAAAGGGAAACCCCATTCAATGACCTGAACCATGTGGAAGCCGTTCTGCTCGAGTTTGCCGACCAATTCACGGTAAGCGTAATTCCGCACATGTCCCACTGCGGTTTCAAAACGCCGCATGTATCCCTGGGGCGCGGACACGACAAGATATTTTCCCGTCATCCGTGCCAGATTCCGGATGGCGGTAAGGTCATCCGGAAGATGTTCCAAGACCTCGCTGCAGATGACCAGGTCGAATTTTTCCTCCAGCGGGTGCTCAATCAGGTCGCCTACATGGAACCTCCCCTCGGGCACCCGCCTGCGGGCTAAATCAATCGCTTTTCCTGACAGGTCCATTCCGGCGGGTTGGATGTGGGGAAATTGGGCCCGCAACTCCCCCAGAAGGGATCCCTGGCCGCAACCGACATCCAAGACTGTCTCAAAGGCCAGCGGGCGGATGAGATTCTCTATGACTCGCCGAAGGTGACGGGAAAAAGGGCCATACTTTTTCATATCGTCCCATTTGCTCTCCCAACCTTGATCATATTCGGCTGGTTTCAAAGCGGGCATGAGGTCCTCGCGCCACCTCCAGGAATTGGGCAGTCATTTTTGATGAAGACAAACTCATTACACCCCGTGGGCACCCTCGCAGGAATGTAATGACTGGGTTTGAACCCTTGGGTGGTAACAAATTTCTCCACTTCTCGAGGGCCCGTATATTCGTAGGGATACCCTCCAATCCAGTCGACTACATCGAACCAGAAATCCATCCCTCGCTCTTTTTCGAGAGGATTCCGGCCGGTGACGAGAAATTTGGCCACATAGATGATTCCCGAAAAAAGTACCGCCATGGAGACCTTTCCGAATCCGGGGAGCTGATTGTAGAGCCTTTTGATGAACTTCCACACGGGTGAGGTAAGGTGCCGGTTGTAGATGGCCAGTACCAGCAGTCCCCCCGGCAAAACCTGTTTCGCCACGTTCCGGATTGCCTCCCACATGGCTCCCGTATGATGCAGCGAACCCCATGCATAAACGATATCGAATCGCCCCAGCGAATGCAGGTTTTCCCCGCTGAGTGCCGAACCCTGCTGGAACAGGATCGGCGCATAGGGCGCCAGGCGGTCCCGATTCTGCTCGGAGACGTAGATGCAGGAAGGGTTCACATCTATCCCCACGACCTTGGCTGCGCCCAATTGGTAAGCGGCAATTGAAAAAAGGCCTGTCCCGCATCCGACATCGAGGAAGCTAAGGCCTTCTAAGGTATCCCGTTCCAAGAGCGACTGAAGGGAACGAATGGCAGCCCCAAGCCTCCCGGCGTCGAGCCGTCGGGCGGAAAAAGCTTGCCAGTTGGAACCAAAATCGAACCAAGACATTGAGCTTACCCTTTGAAATACTGCTCCAACCAGAGGGAAAACATTAACAGGCCCCATAGGCGCTTGCCATGATTGATCCGGCCGCTGCTGTTTTCTTCGAACAATTGGCGCATGGCCTTGGGCTGAAACCATTCTTTCAGGGCCGGATTTCCCAGGATTCGGGCCCGCGCCCAGGGCTCAAGCTCCCCCCGTAGCCAAAGCCCCAGGGGGACGCCGAATCCCTGTTTCCTTCGGTGGAGAATCTCAGGAGGAAGTTTATCGGCAAAAGCCGCCTGGAGAAGCCATTTGGTCTTCAGACCGCGGACTTTGTATTTCACCGGCAGCCGTGCACTCCACTCGACCCAGTCGCGATCCAGAAAAGGAGCCCGGGCCTCCAGGGCATGGGCCATTGTCATCCGATCGGTCTTGGGCAGCAGGTCTCCCGCTAGGTAGGTCATTTGGTCCGCGTAGAGCGTACGGTCCAGCAGATTCCGGGCCGGGGCTTCGTCGTAGGCGGAGGCGATCCAATCGGCCGTATCCCAGCGGCTCATCTCTTCTTTCCATCGATCGGTGTAGAGGGCCATTTTTCCCGCATGGGTGAAATAGGACCCCCATCGGACCAAAGACGCCTTGGGCGAGACCGAGGAGAACTGGCCAAGCCGCTTGAGTCCGGTTACGGGATTTTGATCTTCCGGGAGCCAGGCCGGTTCGGGCAAAAGGGACACGGCGGAAGGGACCAGAGACTGGGTCACCCACTTTGGCAGCGCGGCGTAAGACCGCAACAGTCCGTCCAGCACATAGCGCCGGTACCCGGCCAGCGTCTCGTCCCCGCCGTCCCCGCACAGGGCAACGGTGACAAAGGGACGCGCCTGGCGCGCCAATTCATACAGCGGAAGGGCTGCCGGGTCGGCCAAAGGCTCATCGGCGGATCGGAGCACCTCCTCGATCAGCCCGACCAAATCATGAGGCCGGAAGATGAATTCATGATGATCGGTTGCATATCGCCGGGCTACTTGCGCGGCGTAGCGCGTCTCCGAATAGTGTTTTTCTTCAAATCCGATCGAAAAGGTCTGGACGGGCCGGGAAGACCTTTCGGCCATCAGGGCGACCACGATTGAAGAGTCCAATCCGCCGCTGAGGAAGGCACCCAAAGGCACTTCGGAAATCAACCGCCGCTCCACGGCCGCGCCGAGCAACACCCGGGCCTGTTGGATAACTTCTTCCTGGGTCAGACTCCATTTGGGCTCGAACCTGAGTTGCCACCAGCGAAAAATCCGGGGTACCCCCTCCCGCTCGACGACCAATTTATGCCCCGCGGGTAGTTGTTGTATCCCTTCGAAGATCGAGAGAGGGTTGGGAGTATACTGCAGGGTCAAGTAGTGGTGTAAAGCCATGGGGTTCACCCGCCGCTCCACCCAGGGCGCGGCCAGCAGGGCTTTCGCTTCCGATCCCCACAGGAGCCCGGCGGAGGAAACGTGCCAGTAGAGAGGCTTTTTCCCCATCCGGTCCCGGGCCAGCAAAAGCCGCCTCTTCCCCTCGTCCCAGAGCGCGAGGGCGAACATGCCGTTCAGGCGCTGCAGTGCCTCATCGCCCCATTGTTCGTACCCATGGAGGATGGTTTCCGTGTCGCTCTGGCTGGCAAAGCGGTGTCCCCGCCTCTCCAATTCGGCACGTAGCTCCCGGTAGTTGTAGACCTCGCCGTTGCAGACGGCCCAGAGGGTGCCGTCCTCATTCCCCATGGGCTGATGTCCGCCCGCTACATCAATGACCGCCAGCCGGCGCATGGCCAGGCCAAGGTTCCCCTGGACATAATAGCCGGCGCTGTCGGGTCCGCGATGGATCAAGGTGGCATTCATCCGCTCGAGAAAAGTCCGGTCCACCTGCTTTTCCCGATTCAAGATGAGGTGGCCGCAAATCCCGCACATATTACCCTCTTCTCTACCTTTCCCGGGAAGAAGAACCGATCCGCGCAGAAGGGAGGGAGGCGGAGGACGGGGTGAATTTTTCAAAAAGGGTCATATATTTTTCGAAAGCTCGTTCCCAGGAGAATTGAGCGGCCCGGCAGCGAGAGGCTGCCCCCAATCGCCAGGCCAGGGCCCGGTCGACCGCCAGCCGGCGCAAGTGAACCGTCAAGCCTTCCACATCCCCCCAGGGAAAGGTCCACCCGTTCACCCCCTCCGCGACCAGACTGGCTGTCCCTCCCGCGCGGCTCACCACCAGGGGTAGCCCGGCGGCCATGGCCTCCAGGGTAGCTACGCTCATCCCCTCGTTGTAGGAAGGCAGCACGAACACATGGGCCGCCTCGTAGTAGGCGGCGATCTCTTCGCGGGGAACGTAGCCGACAAAGCGGACCTTTTTCTCCGTCCCCAATGCCCGCGCCTGGGCCTCATAGGACGCCCGCGAATCTCCGGTGCCGATCAGGTCCAGGGCCACATCAATGCCTTGGTCCAGGAGCCGCTTGACGGCCTGGATCAAATGATGCTGTCCCTTACGCTCGATAAGCCGGCCCACGCAGATGAGCCGTAGGGGGCCGTTATCCGGAGGCGGGATTCTCTCCCGAAAAGCATCCAGATCAACTCCGTTGGGGATGAGAGCAATCGGCACGTTTTGGTCCACCGCCCGGATCATAGCGGCTTCTCCCTCGCACTTTGCCACCACCACCTCGGCGCGAAGCCAAATGGAACGGATGAGGGGAGTTAGAACCGGGTAGAGGAACTTGTAGCGCGGTTCGAATCCCGGGATATCCGGCCCGCCAACCCGCACAAGGTAGGGAAGCCCGGCCGTTTGACGAAGGGCCCACGCCACCCCTCCCGCCGGCACCGCGCTCCACGCGAAGCAAAAATCGTAAGACCGGGCCAGGTGTAACCGCCCGGCGAGGGACCAGGCCTGAGCGGCGTAGGCGATCAGCTCACGGTTTGAGGAATGGTGGATCACCCGGTTATTCACCGGAACTTTGAATATTCGGATGCGCTCGCCCAGACGGTCTTTCTCGGCCTGCCTCCCCAGGGCGGAAGTAATCAGGTCCACCTCCAGCCCCGGCACCTTGGCCATGCGTTGGAGAATCGCTAGGTTGACGGTCCCGGTTCCGCCTCCCAAGGGCGGGAATTCATTGTTCAGCATCAAGAGACGCATTTGGACGGTCTCCGCGTCACCCGACGTACAATGTACAGCGGCCGCTGCTTCACTTCCTCGAAGATCCGGCCCACGTATTCCCCGATGACCCCCATGGTCACCAGTTGAACCCCAGCGAAGAAAAAAATGGCCACGGTGAGGGTGGCGAATCCGGGGGGATTGAGACCGACCAGTAGTTTTTCCCCCGCGTAGAAGATGGCCATGAGAAGAGAAAAGAGGGAGATCAGAGCCCCCAGGATGGCGATCACCCTCAAGGGTAGGTAGCTGAAAGAAATCAACCCATCTAGGGCTAGGTAGACCAAGCGCAGGAACGTGTACCTGGATCGGCCGGCCTGGCGGGCCTGCCTTTCGTAGGTCAGCCCGACTTGATCCAATCCCACCCAGCTCCGGATTCCCCGCACGAAGCGGTTGCGCTCGGGCATGGCCATGAGCAGGTTCACGACCTTTCGATCCATGATGCAGAAATCCCCTGCATCCAAGGGGATCTCAATATTCGCGGTCCGCTGCAAGAGGCGATAAAAAACGGAATAAGCCAGGCGTTTCCCCCACCCTTCCTTGCGGTTTTTTCGGATCGCGTAGACCACGTCATGACCTTCCCGCCACTTCTTGATGAATTCCGGCAACACCTCCGGGGGGTCCTGTAAATCGGCGTCCATCACCATGACCGCCTTCCCGCGAGAATGATCCAGGCCCGCGCTGATCGCCACCTGGTGGCCGAAATTGCGGGAGAGCTCAACGATCGTCACGGTTGGGTCCTCATCCCCGACGGAATACAGCCGTTTCAAGGAGTTATCCCGGCTGCCATCGTCCACAAAAATAATCTCATAATCCATTCCCGTGCTTTTTAACGCGGAGGTGAGGCGGGAATACAAAACGAGAATATTCTCCTCTTCATTGAAGATGGGGATCACCACGGAAATTTCGGGATTTGCGGCGGTCTCCTGTCCGGGAGGCACGGAATCTTCGAAAGAGGGGAATCTCCCGATGGGGGGAGGGAAAGGTGTCGTCTTTAGAAACCGGGAGAGAGCCTGGCAGAAACGGAGGGCGGCTTCCGGATCGGTGGTTGGAACGGCTGCGAAACCTTCCTGGCCCGGCCGATTTTTTGGGTCCTGGAAGGTATTCTTCGAGGAGGCTTCTTGCCGGGTTGAACCCAGGCCAAAACCCGATGCCGGAACTTCTTTTCTTTCCATTTCCTCTCCTGGCTTCTTACCCATGGGGTGCGAATCTTCGGTCGTTGAACGGGCTCTCCTAAGTTCTTTCTGCCCACGGGTTAAAGGTTCTGGTCAACGAATCCTTCTTCAGGGCGAACGGAAAAAATTGGGAACATGCAGGAGGAGAGTGGCGATCACCCCTCCAGCCAATCCCAGCAAGGCCCACAGGGCCCCTGCTCCGTCCCAAGGTTTCCTCCAGCGGTATGCCCCCCATATACCGATTCCCATCGAAAAGATTGAGGCCGCTAATATAGCCCATAACCAGGGTGGAGAGATCATGGGGAAACCCTTTCTGCTGATTCCGGGGACTGATGATTGTTTTTATCTCCCCTTCCTGACCGGATTCCTGCCTCGGTCCGTTTTGGGGGAAAGACGATCCTCCGGTCGTCTTGTCGTTGCTTGCGCAGAGCTTTCTCCAAATGGAACTGGCTCCTTTCTTCCTGCCCGGGGATGAGACGCAGGGCTTGAGCCAGTTGGAGATGGATATCTGGGTCTTCGGGCTTACCCTTGAGCGCTTCGGAGAAATACTCTGCCGCCCGGGGAGAATTGCCTTTTTTCAGGTAGAGGCTTCCCAGCTGGTAGTTGATGGGATACCCGAGG
>Ga0326726_10004539_pt1 | contig 12655 bp, 12 predicted proteins | sample MHFenrmetagenome_2_FD_207603 | JGI IMG/M metagenome (GOLD analysis project Ga0326726, IMG submission 207603) | Lab enriched peat soil microbial communities from Michigan Hollow, Ithaca, NY, United States - MHF15MN | ecosystem: Environmental > Terrestrial > Soil > Wetlands > Peat | place: USA...
GCCAGGCGCAGCGCAGCCGCGCTCCCATTCAGCGCCTGGCGGACCGCGTGGCCGGCTGGTTCGTTCCCACGGTGATTGCGATTGCGATCCTGACGTTCGCGGCGTGGAGTCTGTTCGGTCCTGACCCGCGCCTGGCACATGCTTTGATCAACGCCGTGGCAGTGCTGATCATTGCTTGTCCTTGCGCACTGGGCCTGGCGACTCCGATTGCGATCATGGTGGGGACGGGGCGCGGCGCGCACGCCGGCGTGCTGATCAAGAATGCGGAAGCGCTCGAGATCATGGAAAAAGTTGACACCCTGGTAATCGACAAGACTGGCACACTGACCGACGGCAAGCCACGCGTGGTGTCCGTTATCGCTGTGCCCGGAGGGAATGAACTTGGTCGAAATGAAAATGAACTGTTGCGCCTGGTGGCCAGCGTGGAGCAGGGAAGCGAGCATCCGCTTGGAGCGGCAGTGATCGAGGCCGCCTACAGCCGAGGGCTGGTTTTGGCGACTGGGGATGAGTTTCAATCTCACACCGGGCGGGGAGTGAGCGCCCGGGTGGAGGGCCGGAAAGTTCTAATTGGCAACGAACGATTGCTCGAAGAGAACGGAATTTCCGCGGCCGCCCTCGCGCAGAAAGCGAAAGAGCTGCGGCGCGAGGGGCAAACCGTGATCCTGATTGGTGTGGACGGACAGGCAGCGGGGCTGATCGGCATTGCGGATTCGATCAAGGCTTCAGCGGCCGAGGCTCTGCGTGATCTCAGGCGGGAGGGCTTGCGGCTGGTAATGCTGACCGGCGACAGCCGTGCTACGGCGGAAGCAGTGGCCAAGAATCTGGGCATCGAGGAATTCGAGGCGGAGGTGTTGCCCGACAAAAAATCCGAGGTAGTGCAGCGGCTACAAAAAGAAGGGCGGATCGTCGCCATGGCCGGCGACGGGATCAACGATGCGCCCGCGCTGGCGCAGGCTGATGTCGGTATCGCCATGGGCACCGGTACCGACATCGCGATGGAAAGTGGCGGCATCACCCTGGTGAAGGGGGACCTCGCAGGCATCGTGCGGGCGCGCAAGCTCAGTCAGGCGACCATGCGCAATATCCGGCAAAATCTGTTCTTCGCGTTTGTCTATAACTCGCTGGGTGTGCCGATTGCGGCGGGTGTGCTCTATCCCTTTTTTGGCCTGTTGCTGAGCCCGATTCTGGCGGCGGCCGCGATGAGCCTGAGTTCGGTTTCTGTGATTACGAATTCGCTGCGCTTGCGGAAGGCGAAGCTGTAGGAACAGCCTATGGGGTTCGAACTCTCCGAGCAACTTCCGGCCCGAGAAGCCGAAAGTGATCCAGGTCCCATGTGTAGATAGTGGGCGCGTTGGCTTTGAGTGCGCACTTGGCCAGCAGCGCGTCATAGATGGTTCCTCCCACCACTCGCTGCGCCACAGCGGAGGCAATGGCGGAGTAGTAATCCTCTTCGTCGAGAGTAATGATTGCTAGGCGCTCCCGGATTTGGTCGAGGAAGAACAATGCCTGCTCGCCTCCCATTCGCTGTCCTCCGGGCATGCGGGTAAGGCTGGCGTAGACCTCTGCGAGGGAATGGGCGGCACAGCAGGCGTTCTTTTTGTCGGCCTTCAAGTAGGCGGCTGTGCTGGGTCGGTGGTGCTCATGTTGGACCAGAATGGCAGCGATCAGGACGGAGGTATCAAAGAAGACCTTCACTTCTTGAACTTCCCCAAGACGTGGCGGTCGCGCTCGGCACGGACCCGGCGAATGGTCTTATTTACTACTTCCGCGGAGAGAGGCACGCTGGAACCAGAGTTGAAGACCCACATTCCCTGTTTCTTGTACACCCGACCCGTACCGGGCGCGGGGCGCAGCACGATGTGGTCTTCGGAGCTTTCCAGTTCGAGGGCATCGCCGGGGCTGATCTGCAGGGCGTCTCGCACCGGCTTGGGCAGGACTACGCGGCCCGCCTTGTCGATGGTCAGGATGGTATTCATACTGCTATTTTACCATATGAAATGCCATTTCTTATGCCATTAATGATGCCATTCTTGTGCGGGGCGGTTTGAAAGAAGGGCCCTCGTGGAACGTCTCATACGCGGTGCAATTCTTCAGACACTCTTCACGCATGCAACCAGAGTCAAAAATAGACACAGACGCAGAAAACCCCTAACGATTCCAGAATCCATCGAGCGTCAATTCCAGATCGCAATTGGGCGTTCGCCACCTGAGCGCAGGTGGCACAATAGAATGCTGTGAGCGCTGAGAGTTCTTCCACACCCGCTTCGGTCCGCAAGCCCGGCATCTCGCATGCCTGGCGGGCTCTGCGGTGGCGCAATTTTCGCCTGTATTTCAGCGGCCAGACGATCTCCCTGATCGGCACCTGGATGACGCGCCTGGCGACCAGTTGGCTCGTCTATCGGCTGACGGGTTCGGCGCTCCTGCTCGGAATCGTGGGATTCTCGGGACAAATCCCCACGTTTCTGTTTGCTCCATTCGCCGGAGTGTGGGTGGACCGGTTGGATCGACGCCGAGTCCTGGTAGTGACCCAGATTCTGGCTATGCTGCAGTCGCTGGCGCTGGCCGCGCTTACGTTGACCCGGCAGATCAATATTCAGGAGATCATCTGGCTCAGCGCCTTTCAGGGTCTGATCAACGCATTTGATATGCCTGCACGGCAGGCTTTTCTGGTGCAGATGGTGGAAGATAGACAAGACCTGGGAAACGCGATCGCACTGAATTCGTCGATGGTAAATCTGGCCCGGCTGGTTGGTCCTTCGCTGGCGGGTGCGGTCATTGCGCTGGCGGGAGAAGGCGCTTGCTTCCTGATCGACGGTATCAGCTACATCGCGGTGATTGCATCGTTGTTGGCCATGCGGCTGCCTTCGGTAGCCGTGAAGCCCACGGTTGACTCCATGCTCGGTCAGCTGAAAGAAGGTTGGGCCTACGTCTCCGGCTTCGCGCCGGTCCGCACCATTCTGTTGCTATTCGCCATGGTCAGCCTGATGGGCTGGCCTTTCACTGTGCTGATGCCGATTTTTGCGGGAAAGATTTTGCACGGCGGTCCCCACACGTTGGGTTTTCTGATGGGTGCAGTGGGCATAGGCGCATTGATTTCGGCGATGTCGCTTGCACTGCGAAAGACGGTGTTGGGACTAGGCAGAATGATTCCGCTCTCGACTGCGGCCCTGGGCGCGGGCCTGATCTTGTTCGGCCTGTCGCGAATTTTATGGGTGTCACTAATGCTTATGCTGGTCTGCGGTTTCGGCATGATGCAGCAGATGGCGGCCAGCAACACCATCATCCAAACTATCGTGGAAGACAATAAACGCGGGCGGGTGATGAGCTTCTATGCCATGGCCTTTGTGGGCATGGCGCCTTTCGGAAGCCTGCTGGCGGGCGTGCTGGCTCATGCCATCGGCGCGCCTCGAACTGTGATGTTGAGCGGAGCGTGTTGTATCGCGGGCGCGGCCTGGTTCGCCATGCAATTGCCGACGATCCGAAAATTGATTCGACCCATCTACGTCGATTTAGGCATCCTACCTGGGGTAAACGCGGTGATTCAGGACAGCGTAGGTGGCTAAAGCCGCCCGGCTCGCACCATTCTGGCAATTGACAGTGTGCGCCCCGTATTCAACAATTGCTTCAACAATTCATTCCAACCAGCGGAGGGGCGTTTATGGCGGACGAGAGTGACGTTCACGTCACGTCGGACAGTAGTGCGGGAAAGTGGATCCTGTTGGCGCTCGCGGTGCTATATGTCGCGGGGTCGCTATATTTCATCTTTGATTTGCGCGGGCGTATCGACAAGATGAGCAAAGACCAGGCGGCCAGCAGCATGCAGATTGCCGACCTGAGCAAGCGCATGCAGTCCGCCGAAGCCGATGACGAGACTCTGGCCCAGCAAGTGGGCATGACCAAGAAAGAAATGGCCACCCGCTCGGCGGGCCTGCTCCGCGAACAGCGTGCGGCGGAAGCCCGACTGGCGGAGCAGCAGAAGCAGCAGATCAGCGCGGTCAGCGGGGAAGTGGCGGGCGTAAAGAGCGACGTGGGCGGAGTCAAGACCGACGTGGCTTCTACCAAGGCCGACCTCGAAGCTACCAAGGCCAAGCTGCAGAGCACGATTGGCGACTTGGGAGTGCAGAGCGGCCTGATTGCCAATACCCGGGGAGACTTGGAAGTCCTCAAGCACAAGGGCGACCGCAACTACTATGAATTCACCCTAATCAAGGGGGCCAAACCCCAGCCTGTTTCCACGGTTGCGCTGCAATTGAAAAAGACGGACATGAAGAAGGGAAAGTTCACTCTCAACGTGACCTCGGACGACAAGACCATCGAGAAGAAAGATCGCAACGTCAGCGAGCCGATTCAGTTCTACAGTGGACGCGATCGCATGCTCTATGAACTCGTGGTCTGGACCGTGGACAAGAACAAAGCGACCGGATACCTGAGCACGCCGAAAGGTGCGCCGACGCCGGTCACGGCGACGCAGTAAAGAGCATGTATCCGGGTGGGCATGTTCTGATCGGCATCGCGCTGCGGACGACGCTGATTTATGCGGTCGTACTGCTGGGTATGCGGCTGAGCGGCAAGCGCGAAGTCGGACAGATGACGCCCTTCGACCTTGCCCTGCTCCTGCTACTGAGCAACGCCGTGCAGAACGCAATGACCGGTCCGGATACGTCAGTTCTGGGCGGAGTAGTCGCCGCCGCAACCCTGCTGTTGCTCAATTACCTGATTGCAGAACTCTCCGGCGGGAACCGGCGCTTCCGTAAATTGGTGCAAGGTCAGCCCAGTTTACTCGTCCACGACGGCAAGATCATCGCCGCCCACATGGCCCGGGAGCACGTCAGCCTGGATGAATTGCACCAGTCCTTGCGGGAACATGGCATTGCGGGCTTGCCCGAGGTCGCGCTCGCGGTGCTCGAAGTAGATGGTTCCATCAGTTGCCTGAAGTACGACGAGATCAAACCCACCGCCTCGACTCACCTGGCGCATCGAAAGTTCATGAAGAAGCACGAGTAGAGAAAAAACGGCCACGGATTTTCGCGGATCTTCGCGGATCAGAACCCTGAAAAAGCTTAAATCCGTTAGGATCCGTTTGAATCCGCGGCGTATTTTCCAGTCATTTACTTGGTTAGCACCAGGGGCAGCGGCTGATCGTAGGGTTGGATGACTACGCTGAGGGATTTGCGCTTGTCGAAGCCATCCTGGGTGACGGGAAAGGTCACCACGATAGTGCCTTGAGCCTGACCACCGGGAGGGATTTTCGTCTCCGGCGGTAAGGCTGCCAGGGCGTGCTCCTTCAGCGCGGGAAAAGCTTGAAAGTAACGGTCGAAGTCCATGGCGGAGGCAGCTTCGTCGCTGAGTTCGCCGCTATCGGTCGCGATCTTGCCCTTGATGTCGTGGATCCACAGCGACTTCTCGCCTGAATTGTGGACGGTAACATTGATCGCCACCATGACCATATTCTGATCTGGAACTTCGACCGCGGTGATATTGTCCACCGAGCCTCCGCCCTGGGGCTTGGCGCGTGCGAGGAAAGCGTAGATGCCGAGCAGGACGGCGGCAACGCCCAGGACGATAGCAACGATCTTGGCTGGCGGAAGATTACGTTGCGCGGTGCCGAATTCCTCAGCGATATTGATTCCTGGACCGGGGCCGAGGTCCATGGACGGAGCCGACTGCGATTCCCGGTTTGGCTCCGGGGTAGGAGCGGGCGATACTTTAGAAGAGATGTCTTCAGGCATGGCAAGCCTCGGCAGCGACAATTCTATACGCTTCTGAAGCTACCGATCGAAATCTCTTCAAATCAGAATGTAGGCGCGAGCGTCCCGCTCGTGCGGGAGGAACCTGAGAACCGCGTGGTCTCAGTGGGGGACCGGCGGCGGGTTGCGCTCGGCGAACTGCCACTGGTGCCAGTAAGGATAGATCGGCTCCTGTTGACTGGCGAGATCGAGCGCCGCGATCTGCGCCGGCGAGAGCGTCCATCCCTCCGCGGCCAGGTTTTGTCGCAACTGCTCTTCATTGCGCGCGCCGATGATGATGCTGGAGATCGTTGGCCGCTGCAGGAGCCAGTTCAGCGCAACCTGCGGCACGCTTTTTTCTGTTTCTTTGGCTACCTGCTCCAGGGCATCGACTACCTCATACAAATGCTCGTCTCCGACCTGCGGTCCCTGGTCGCTGGTCTGGTGCAGGCGACTGCTGGCGGGCAAGGGTTGGCCGCGTCGGATCTTTCCCGTCAAACGACCCCATCCCAGCGGACTCCAGATGAGCGCCCCAACGCCCTGATCAAGCGCCAGCGGCATGAGTTCCCATTCGTACTCTCTTCCCACCAGCGAATAGTAGACCTGGTGTCCGACGTAGCGCGGCCAGCCATAGCGGTCAGAAACGGCAAGAGACTTCATCAAATGCCAGCCGGAAAAATTTGAGCAGGCGATGTAGCGCACTTTCCCGCTCTCGACCAGGTGGTTGAGTGTGCTCAGAACTTCTTCCACGGGAGTGAGCGCATCGAATCCGTGCAGGTGGTAGATGTCGATGTAGTCGGTGCCCAGGCGGCGCAGGCTGGCCTCACATGCCTGAATCAAATGATGGCGGGATGATCCCACGTCGTTCGGCGCTTTACCCAGGCGGAAGGTGGTCTTGGTCGAGAGCAGGACGTCTTGACGCCGTCCCTCGACCGCTTTGCCGAGAATCTCCTCAGAGAGGCCGTTCGAATAGACATCGGCAGTGTCGAAGAGATTGACGCCAGCTTCCAGGCAGATGGAGACGAGGCGAGTGGCTTCGGCTACATCGCTTGAGCCCCAGGCGCGAAAGAATTCGGTCCCTCCACCGAATGTGCCGGTACCAAAACTAAGTGCGGGTACTTTCAGGCCGGAACGGCCAAGCTGTCGGAATTCCATATGCAATAGATGCGACGCAGTTCGGCGCGATTCGCATTTTGTTCCGAAAAAAAGCAACGGTGATTGCTGCATTGGGGAAACGAAATCCCGGCCACACTCTTACCATGCATGCTTGATGGCCTTGACAAACTTCTGCAGCGGCAGGGTGTTCAATACGTCTTCTTTCGTGAGCCAGGCGCGGCGGGCCTGCAACACGCCGAAGCGAATCTTGTCGAGGTGAGAGGTGTGGTGGGAATCGGTATTGATCACGATCTTGACGCCGTGCTCTTTCGCCAACCTGAGATGACGATCGTTGAGGTCGAGGCGATCAGGATAGGCATTCAGTTCCATGGCCACCTTTTTCCGGGCAGCTGCCTTCAGGACGGCGTCGATGTCGAAGGCGTAGGCATCGCGGCGGAGCAACAAACGGCCGGTGGGATGGCCGATCAGTGAAGTGTTCGGATTCTCGACTGCTTTGAGCAAACGGTCGGTCATCTCGGACGCGCTCTGGTTGAAGTGGGAGTGTACGCTGGCGATCACGATATCCATTTGTTCGAGGACGGAGTCGGAAAGATCGAGGGTCCCGTCGGCCAGGATGTCCACTTCGATGCCGGCGAAGATTCTGATGCCGTCGAGCGCATCGCTGACGGCACGAATGCGCTTGATGTGTTCGAGCGCGCGTTTATCGTCGAGGCCATTGGCGAAAGCCAGGTTCTTGGAGTGGTCAGTGATGGCCATGTACTTGTAGCCCTGCTCTTTGGCAGCGGCGGCCATTTCTTCGATGGTGTTGCGGCCGTCGGTTTCGATGGTGTGCATGTGAACGTCGCCCTGCAGATCGGCCTGGGTGAGAAGAACGGGCAAAGTGTGGGCCTCGGCAGCATCGATTTCACCCAGGTTTTCGCGCAGTTCGGGGGGGATGTAGTCGAGCTTGAGCTTGGCGTAAATTTCTTCTTCGGTCTTCCCCGCGACTGGCTTTTCGGTCTCGAGCTTGGCCAGGCTGTACTCGCTGAGGGTGTAGCCCATTTTCAGCGCGCGTTGGCGCAAGGCCACATTGTGGGCCTTGGAGCCGGTGAAATACTGCATGGCAGCGCCGAATGATCCGGGGGGAAGAAGGCGTACATCCACCTGCATGCCCCCGCGCAGCCGAAAGCTGACTTTGTTTTCGCCGCGGGCGATGATTTCCACCAGGCCCGGCAGTTTGATGACGTGCTCGATGAGCTTTTCCAGGGCAGCGCCTTCGCAACAGGCCTTGCCCGTGACCAGAATGTCCAGGTCGCCCACGGTTTCGCGTCCGCGACGCAGTGAACCGGCGGGCGTTACTTTCTCTACACCGGGATATGCGTGCAGATGGTCGATGATTTTCTGCGCCTCGCGTTCGGCGGCGTCAAGTAGGAAACGGCCGGCGATGCGGCGATAGTCCTCGATGGCCTTGAGCAGTTTCTGTTCCTGCTTTTCACCCATGCGTGGAAGCTCGCGAATCTTTCCCTCTCTAGCCAGCTTGGCCACGCCCTCGACATCGCTTACCTGATAGGCACTCCAGATCAGAGCGATAGTCTTCGGGCCCAGGCCCTGGATCTTGAGCAGGTCCAGCATCGACGGGTGATACTTCTTCAGCAATTCAGCGTGCAGCGAAAGTTTGCCCTCCTTGAACATTTCCTGCATGTTCACCAGCATGCCTTTGCCGATGCCGGGGATGGCGAGCACTTTCTTGGGTTCGTTGATCAGGTCGGCGATCTGTTGCGTTTGAGCCTCGATGGCTTCGGCGGCGTTACGGTAAGAACGGATGCGGAAGGAATCCTGGCCGTCGATTTCCAGCAGGTCGGCGGTTTCGTACAGAATGCCGGCGATGGCTTTGTTGTCCATTGTGATAAAGATTAAACAAGTTGGGCCTGGAGGGGAAGGTCGAGGGCGATTGAGACGGGTTGCCTATTGGGGCTGACGAGAGCCAGATGCCCTCGCGACGGCCGACGGAACGTCGGCGCTACCCAAAGCGCTCTCGGACAACGGTAGGAATCCGGAGAGTGCCTGGCTGATTATGAGAAAGCTTACGATGCTTTTGTGACGTTGGCGGCTTGCGGGCCTTTCTGTCCCTGGGTAACCTCAAACTCGACTTGGTCGCCTTCTTGAAGACTCTTGTAGCCCTCCGAGGTGATCGCGCTGTAGTGCACAAACACGTCGGGGCTGCCATCGTCGCGTCCGATAAAACCGTAGCCCTTGGCGTTGTTAAACCACTTAACCGTACCTTTCAAACGTTCCACGTACGCCCCCTCGGGCACGTACTCTTGCAATGCGAGGCCGTACCCCCAGCAATTGAGGCAATTGTGCTGCTAGCGGGGAGTGCTGTCAAGAGATTGCGGCAAAGACAAGGCGCTATCGGTGCGGCTTTGAACCCGCCTGCGACTGGTTCAGCCAGAGCAGGCCGGCAATGGTTTTGGCATCCTTGATCGTGCCCCGCATGACCATGCGGACGGCGGCTGAGAGGGGCACCATTCTAATGTGGATGACCTCATCCGCTTCCGGCTGGGCCGGACCGGGACGCAGGCCACGGGCGAGAAACAGATTCATGGTCTCGGCCAAAAAGCCCGGGCTGGCGTAGAAGCACAGAATGCGTCGCCAGCGCGACGCGGTGTAGCCGGTCTCCTCCAGCAGTTCACGTTTGGCGGCGGTTAAATCATTTTCGCCTTTATCAATGCGTCCAGCGGGCAGCTCCCACAAGAGTTGGCGGGCCGCGTGCCGGTACTGGCGCTCGAGCAGGATGCGAGGCTCGGAGCGGCTGTCTTCAACCGCGAGGATCACTACCGATCCGGAGTGACGCACAATGTCGCGGCGAGTGCGCACTCCGTTGGGCTCGAGAACGTGGTCCTCGGTGACTCGAAAGGCGGGTCCGTGATAGACCTCACGCGAGGAGAGCACGCGGGCCTTGGTGGTTTTCTTACGGGCTTTAGGCATGGGAAATACTATAAAGCAGGGGGGCGTAGCACCAGAATGCAGATTAATCGTGGGTTTCGTAATGCCGCCGTCCCGGGCGGCTGTCCGGCGCTACAAGCCCTTGTGCCGCGAGGCGAAGTGCTATGCTGCGGCGATGGCAGTCAAACCGCGCATTGCGATCATCGGGCCGGGACGGCTGGGGAGCGCGCTGGCGCTGGAACTCCGGCGGGCGGAATATCGCGTCAGCGCAATCATCTCCGGAAGAAGCGTTGCATCTCGCCGGCAAGGCCAGGTGCTCGCCCGGCAGGTGCACGCCCGGTGGACGGCGGAGGGTGCGCCTTTTGATGCCGATCTGGTCTGGTTCTGTGTCCCTGACCGCGAGATTGCGCGGGCGGCGCGGCAGCTTGCAGACGTGGTCGAGTGGAAGAGCAGAATCGCGCTGCATTCGAGCGGAGCCCTCGCGAGTGATGAACTGCGGTTGCTGCGGCGTCGCGGCGCGGCCGTGGCTTCGGTACATCCGCTGATGACCTTTGTGCGAGGGGCGGTTCCTTCGCTTAAAGGCGTGCCTTTCGGGCTGGAGGGCGACCCGGCAGCCTTGCGGGTCGCGCACAGGATTGTACGCGATCTGGGCGCGGAAGCATTCTCTGTTTCCAAGCGCAAGAAGCTGGCCTACCACGCGTGGGGAGCGTTCACCTCGCCTCTGCTGATTGCCTTGCTGGTGACGGGAGAAAAAGTAGCGCGCGCTGCCGGGGTTTCGAGCGCTGAGGCCCGCAGGAAGATGGTGCCAATTCTGCGCCAGACCCTGGCCAACTACGCGAAGCTTGGTCCGGCAGGAGCGTTCAGCGGGCCGATTGTGCGCGGGGATGCGCAGGTCGTGCGAAAGCATGTGACGGAGTTGAAGAAGATCCCAGGGGCGGGAGAAGTTTACGCCGCGCTGGCGCGAGCGGCGTTGCGGCATCTGCCGGCGGGGAATCGGAAAGAACTGGAAAGGCTGTTGAGGAAATGACGACACCTTTGTGCAGATTATAGGGGTCCTTCGACTTCGCTCGGGGCAGGCTCTTCGACTTCGCAACTTCTTCGCGAAGCGAAGAAGTTGCTACGCTCAGGATGACACGGGATTGTTTCAGGTCAGCATGAGTCTATCGATTTTTCTGGCGCGGCCGGTTTGCTCATCGCAATCGACCACTACGGCGCAGAGGCGTACGTCGCCGGTGGCGGCCTCGAAGCGTGCGGGCATGTTGTTGAGGAAGCGGGCGATGATCATTTCCTTCTGCACTCCGATGACGCTGTCATACGGTCCAGTCATACCCACATCGGTGATGTAGGCCGTGCCGCCCGGCATGACTCGTTGGTCTGCGGTCGGAATGTGAGTGTGGGTGCCGACGACGGCTGTGACCCGGCCATCCAGATACCATCCCAGGGCAAGTTTTTCTGACGTAGCCTCGGCGTGCACATCGACGAAAATCACTTTGGCCCTGATCTCCTTCAATAGTTGGTCGGCGACGCGGAATGGGTCATCGTTGGCGGCCATGAAAACGCGTCCCTGCAGATTGATCACGGCATAGGGGACATCGTTCCTGCGGCCCTCGTACACGCCCCAGCCGGGCATGCCGGGCGCATAATTTGCCGGACGCAGCAGGCGCCGGGCGGGGCTGTGTTGGTTGCCGTCGGCGCTTTGAAAGTAGTCAATGATTTCCCGCTTGTCCCAGATGTGGTTGCCGGTGGTGATGACATCGATGCCCAGGTCGAACAGGTCTTCCGCCAGCGCTCCCGTGATACCGAAACCGCCGGCGGCGTTTTCTCCATTGGCGATGACGAGATCAACGGCGTGCTCCTTCACCAGTCCGGGCAGACGGTCCTTGACGATGTTGCGCCCGGGCCGGCCAAAAATGTCGCCTATGAAGAGAATGTTCATGCTGGAAGATTATGTTTCGATGGTAACACGCGAAAAACCGTCGTTGGTTGTTGGCCGTTGGTCGTTGGCTATTGCCGACGACTACCGACTCTCCAGTTCCGCCGTTTTCAGAAAATCGTAATTGCCGGAGGGGTTCAGCGTCAGGTTGCGTACTCGCCGGGAGTGCACCAGCACATTATCGAAATACCAGAGATTGATGTAAGGCAGTTCGTCGGCCAGGGTGCGTTGGATTTCTGCGTACACCTGTTTGCGAGTGTTCTGGTCGAGTTCGTGACGGGCCTGATCGATCAGCGCATCAACCCGTGGATCGGCGAAATATCCGCGGTTGGCGCCGTTGGGCGGGAACTTGGAGGAGTGAAAGACATACTCGAAGATGTCCGGGTCTTCGTTTCCGCCGATCCAGCGCAGGGAATAGACCTGGAAAAGGCCGTGGGTCACGTCGGAAAAGAAAGTCGCAAATTCGAAAGTGCGAATATCGAGCGCGATTCCCACCTGGCGCAGTTGCTGTTGCAGCACAGCCGCCATCAGGCGCGTGCTCTCTTCGGTGGAAGACTTCATGGTCAGGTGGAAGCGGACGCCGTTTACTTCGGGATATCCCGCCTGCTCGAGCAACTGGCGGGCGCGAGCGGGATCATAATCATAGGCCGGCACGTCGCCGTTGTAGGCCCAGCTCTCCGGCGGCAGAACGCTGTTGGCGGGCCGGGCAAAACCGCGTTGCAGATATTCGAGCAGGGGGCGGCGGTCGATGGCATAAGCGAGGGCTTGGCGAACTCGCTGGTCTTTGAGAATGGGATCGCGCAGATTGAAAGCCAAGTAAGCCAGCACGGTGCCGGGGGCGTGCAGGACGGCGAGATTAGGGTCGTGCTCCAGAGTCAGCACCATGTCGGAAGTCAGGGCGTTGATCGCAATGTCGGCGCTGCCTTTGCGCAATTCAAGCGCCCGCGTGGTGGTA
>Ga0326726_10004540_pt1 | contig 12654 bp, 9 predicted proteins | sample MHFenrmetagenome_2_FD_207603 | JGI IMG/M metagenome (GOLD analysis project Ga0326726, IMG submission 207603) | Lab enriched peat soil microbial communities from Michigan Hollow, Ithaca, NY, United States - MHF15MN | ecosystem: Environmental > Terrestrial > Soil > Wetlands > Peat | place: USA...
GGAGGGCATCCGGTGAAAGTCGCATTCGCGCTGTAAGTGACGGTAATGTGGGGCGTGGATGCCGCGCACCTGGCGCTCGTCGGTCTGGCCGCGGCCGCGGGCGGTGTGGTCAACGCGATCGCCGGTGGCGGCAGCCTCATCACATTCCCGGCGCTCGTCGCGTGCGGCGTCCCGGCACTGGCGGCGAGCGCGATGAACACGGTCGCGATGTGCCCGGGCTACTTCGGCGCGACCGTCGCCCAGCGCCACGAGCTCGCGGGGCAGGGCGCGCGGGCGTCGAAGATCGTGCCGCTCGCCGCGCTCGGCGGTGGGCTGGGTGCGTGGCTGTTGCTCCACACCGGCGAGCGCGCGTTCGACGTGGTCGTGCCGTTCTTGCTCGTGTTCGCGGTCGCGTTGCTCGCGTTCCAGGATCAGATCCGCGTGCGCTTTGGACTCGGGGCGCGCGCAGCTGCCGGCGGGTCCGACACGATTGCGGCCGTCGTCGTCGGCGTCGCGGCGATCTACGGTGGCTACTTCGGCGCCGGGCTCGGCGTGGTCGTGCTCGCCGCGCTGGCGGTGATCACCGGTGATTCGATCGTGAAGCTCAACGCGCTGAAGCAGGCGATCTCGCTCGCGGTCAACGGCGCCGCGGCGGTGCTGTTCTTCGTGCTCGCGGATCTCGATCTGGTGATCGTCGGGGTGATGGCCGCGGGCTCGCTGGTCGGTGGGTTCGCGGGCGGGCGCCTCGCGTCGCGCGTGTCACCGCGGCTGTTGCGCGGGCTCGTCGTCGTGATCGGCCTCGCGGTCGCAGCGTACTACTTCGCGAAGCTCGCCTAGCGACGGACGCGCGCCGCTGGCAGCGCGGGCCGGGCGTGCATGCGGCGGATGCGCACGATCGAGCCGACCGCGTCGACGACCATGCTGCCGCCGACGAGCAGGCCGCCGAACACCGCGCCGCGGCCGAGCTGCGCGAACCCGACGATCTCGACCGTGGCGAGCACGAGCCCGCGGAACCACGCGCGGGTCGACAGGTGCGCGGTGCCGAACGAGATGAAGAACGCGAGCAGGAGCGCGATGCCGATCTGGCGGCGCGCGGAGATCCTGCTCTCGATGCCGCTGGCCTCGAGGCTCTCGTCGTCCTCGTCGTCGGCGTCTTCGTCGTCCGGGGCTTCGTGGTGCTGAGCGCGGAAATCGGCGAGCAGCGCGCTCGCCTCGTCGGCGTCGTCGGCGGAGACGTAGATGTCGAGCGACAGGAAGCCGCCGCCGAGCCCGCCCATCACGGACGCGTGCTGCTCGCCTCCGACCACCGCGCGGATGTCGTGCGCGGCGAACATCGCGCGCACGAGGGCCGCATCGGCGGGGCCGGTACAGACTCCGATACGCACGCGATCGGCCATGGGGTCTCATAGCACGAGGCGCGCGATTCGCGGTTCGGTCATACTCCGCCGCATGCGATCGCTCGTGATCAGCCTGCTCGTGATCCTCACTACTTCGGCCTCGGCGGAGACCCTCGACCAGATCCTCGCCAGGAACCTCGCGGCGCGCGGCGGGGCCGACAAGCTCCACGCGATCCAGTCGCTGCGGCTCACCGGCCGGGCCACGTTCGGCGGTGGTGACTTCTCGGTCGAGGCGGCGTGGGGGCTGGTGCAGAAGCGACCGGGCTCGATCCGCAGCGAGCTGACGCTGCAGGGCCTCACCCAGGTCAGCGCGTACGACGGCCAGAAGGGCTGGAGCGTGTCGCCGTTCGGGGGCCGTCGCGACGCCGACGAGGCGTCCGAGGACGATGCGCGGTCGCTCGCGCAATCGGCCGACCTCGACGGTCCGCTGATCGACTGGCGAGCGAAGGGCCATCGCGTCGAGTACCTCGGCACCGAGGACGTCGACGGCACGCCGGCGCACAAGCTCCGCGTGACCCGCAAGGATGGCGACGTCCAGTACATCTACATCGATCCCGATTCGGCGCTCGAGATCCGGATCGCCACCGTCCACAAGGTGCGCGGGACCGAGGACATCTCGGAGACCGATCTCGGCGGCTATCAGCAAGTGAACGGCGTGTGGTTCCCGTTCTTGATGGAGACCGGCGGCAAGGGCGGACCGCGGAACTTCCGCGTCACGGTCGAGCGCGCCGAGATCAACGTCGCGATCGACGACGCGATGTTCAAGTTCCCGAAGGCGAAGGTGCCGGTCGTTCGCGCGATCATCGCCGGGCCCGCGACCGGCGCCGCGGTCGCCGCGGTCGCGCCTCCCGACAAGCCAGGTCCCGCGGTCATCGACGCCGGCACGATCTCCGGCGTCGGCGCGCGCAACATCGGGTCGGCCACGATGAGCGGGCGCGTCTCGGCGGTCGCCGCGCGCAACGAGAACGGCAAGACCACGATCTTCGTCGGCGCGGCGTCGGGCGGCGTGTGGAAGTCGATCGACGGCGGCACCACGTTCAAGCCGGTGTTCGACAAGCAGCCGGTGCAATCGATCGGCGCGATCGCGATCGATCCGAGCAACCCGAAGACCGTCTGGGTCGGCACCGGCGAGTCGTGGACGCGCAACTCGGTGTCGGTCGGCGATGGCATCTATCGCTCGACCGACGACGGCGAGACGTGGACGAACATGGGGCTGCCGAGCTCCGAGCGGATCACGCGGATCATCGTCCATCCGACCAACAGCGCGATCGTGTACGCGTGCGTGCCGGGCAAGCTGTGGAGCGACAGCACCGATCGCGGCCTCTACAAGACGACCGACAGCGGCAAGACCTGGACGCTCGTGCTCAAAGGCGGCAACGCGTCGACGGGCTGCTCGAGCGTGACGATGGATCCGAAGAACCCCGACGTGCTGCTCGCCGGGTTGTGGGACTTCCGCCGCAAGGGCTGGACGTTCCGCTCCGGCGGCGATGGTCCGACGGCACCGAGCGGCTCCGGGCTCGTGCGCACGAGCGACGGCGGCCGTACGTGGACCGCGCTGACGCCGGCCGCGAACAAGGGCCTGCCGGCGGCACCGTGGGGGCGCGTCGAGGTCGTGATCGCGCCGTCGAATCCCAAGATCGTCTACGCGCTGATCGAATCGAAGGCGTCGGCGCTGTTCCGCTCCGACGATGGCGGTGTGACATGGGACGCACGCGACAAGAGCCAGATGATGGTGTGGCGGCCGTTCTACTTCGCGCGGCTCGTCGTCGATCCGACGAACCCGAACCGGCTGTTCAAGCCGGACGGCGGCTTGATCGTCAGCGAGGACGGCGGCAAGAGCTTCGCGGGATCCGGCGGTGGCTCGCACGGCGACTGGCACGACGTGTGGATCGATCCGCAGAACCCCAAGCACGTGATCGGCGGCGATGACGGCGGGTTCTGGATCTCGTTCGACGGCGGCACGCGCTGGAACAAGACGAACAACCTGCCGATCTCGCAGTTCTATCACGTGAGTGTCGACGCCAAGGATCCGTATCAGGTCTACGGCGGCCTGCAGGACAACTCGAACTGGGTCGGTGACTCGGCCTATCCGAGCGGCATCACGAACGCGCGGTGGGAGAACCTCGGCGGCGGCGACGGGTTCTGGGCGATTCCGGATCCGTCCGATCCGAACGCGGTCTACGTCGAATCGCAAGGCGGCTACATCACGCGCATCGATCGCAAGACGATGGTGTCGCGCGATATCCAGCCGAAGGCGAGCTACAAGGAGAAGCTGCGGTTCAACTGGAACACGCCGATCTACGCGAGCCCGACCCAGAAGGGCACGATCTATCTCGGTGGCCAGTTCTTGTTCCGATCGCGCGATCGCGGCGATACCTGGCAACGGATCTCGCCCGACCTCACCACGAACGATCCCGAGAAGCAGAAGCAGGAACAGTCGGGCGGCGTCACCGTCGACAACTCGTCGGCGGAGATGCACACCACGATCTACACGATCAGCGAGTCGCCGAAGAACGCGAGCGTGATCTGGGTCGGCACCGACGACGGCAACCTGCAGCTGTCGCGCAACGCCGGCGCGTCGTGGACGAACGTGATCGGAAACGTCACCGGGTTGCCTGCGAATTCGTGGGTGAGCTGGGTCGAGGCCAGTCGGTTCGATGCCGGCACGGCCTATGCCGCGTTCGATCGCCACTCGTTCGGCGAGATGCAGCCGTACGTCTACAAGACGACCGATTTCGGGAAGACCTGGAAGCGGATCGTGTCGCCGGAGCAAGGCGTGCGCGGCTACGCGCATGTCGTCAAGGAAGACACGGTCGAGCGCGATCTGCTGTTCGTCGGCACCGAGCTGGGCCTGTGGCTCTCGACCGACGGCGGCGCGAGCTGGGCCGCGTTCAAGGGTGGTGACTTCCCGAGCGTCGCCGTGCGCGATCTGCAGGTCCAGGCGCGCGACAGCGATCTCGTCATCGCCACCCACGGTCGCGGGATCTGGATCATCGACGACATCACGCCGCTTCGCGCGCTGACCAAGCAGACGCTCGCGAAGCCCGCCGCGTTCCTGCCCGGGCGCCCGGTGCAGCAGCGGATGGTGGGCACCGGGGGCTGGGTCGAGGGCGACGCGGCGTTCGTGGGCGGAAACCCGCCGAGCGGCGCGTCGATCACGTACTACCTGCGCGCGCGTCACGTCTACGGCGCGATCAAGCTCGAGGTCCTCGACAGCGCGGGCAAGCTCGTCGATACCGTGACGCCCACGAAGCGCCGCGGGATCAACCGCGTCGATTGGAACATGCGCGTCAAGCCACCGCGGGTGCCGCGTGCCGCGCAGGTCGCGTTCAGCGCGTCGCAGGGCCCGCGCGTCGTGCCCGGCACGTACACGATCCGGTTGACGCGCGGGACCGACGTCATCGAGACCAAGCTCGTGATCGGGCTCGATCGGCGGGCGCCGTACGACCTCGCGGCGCGCAAGGCGCAGTTCGATGCCGTCATGCGCGCGCACGCGTTGTTCGAGGACATGAGCAAGACCGTCGACCGCATCGAGGCGCTGCACGAGGCCGTCGCCGATCGCACGAAGGGGTTGCCCGAGACCGACGCGCTGGCGGGCAAGCTGCGCGCGATCACGCACCAGCTCGAGGACGCGCGCAAGTTGATCGTCGCCACCACCGAGGGCGGCGCGATCACCGGCGAGGAACGCATCCGCGAGCACCTCGACATCCTGTACGGCGCGCTCAACGGCTGGGAGGGCCGGCCGGCGCGCTACCAGCTCGACGCGATCGACGCGCTCCGCCGCGAGCTCGGCGATGCGGAGAAGGCGGTGACCACGATCGCGACGAAGGACGCGCGCGCGCTCGACGACGAGCTCAAGCAACACAAGCTGGCGCCGCTGCCCGCGGTGTCGCAGCTCGTGCTGCATCCGACGCCGGGCAAGCTCGCGTTCGAGTGCGTCGAGTCGCGCGGCGAGGCGTGCGGACCGGACGGCGATCGCGCGGCACGCGGCGAACGCGATTAGCGCGCGACTGTTGAATACCGGCCGGGGAAGGTGCGTATTCTCGGAACATGCGCCTACTCGTTCCGGCCCTCCTCTGCGCGCTCGTCGCGCCGGCGTTCGCGGATCCGCTGCCCACCGTCATCGAGACGCACGGCATCGAGATCGAAGTGCCCACTGGTTGGTCGGTGACCAACAAGGGGGCGAGCACCACGATCATGCCGACCAAGTACAAGGGTCGTGGCATCGAGATCGTCGAGATCGCGAAACCGCTGACGAAGGAGCTCATCACCGAGTTCATGACGGCGGCGAAGATGGAGAACGCGAAGGTCGGGGACGGCGAGCGCGACGGCAACAAGATCGTGGCCGGGACCGGCACGCTCGACGTCAAGGGCAAGGGCAAGGTCGATGTCGACCTCCTGGCGGTGCCCAACGCGAAGCACAACACCACGATCATGATGTCGTTCATCAAGGGCGACTCCGATCCCGTGTTGCGCAAGGCGAACGACGCGCTCCTGCTCTCCGCGCGGCTCTCGGGGCCGAAGATCAGCCTCGCGGTCACCAAGCCGGCGAAGAAGGGACTCTCCGGCCTCCCGGACGAGCTCGCGGCGAGCATCGGTGCCAAGGGCACCGGGCTCGACGGCGTGTTCCGGTTTCCACGGCCGCTTCCGATCAAGGTCAAGGAGTGCGGCGTGGTCAACTGCTTCTACTCGCCGTCCGACCACTCGATCACGGTCTGCCACGAGTTCTGGGACGACACGCTCGCGCTGTTCAAGAAGACCGGTGCGGATGACGCCAAGGCCACCGAGCTCGCGCGCGGTGCCGTCATGTTCGCCTTCTTCCACGAGTTCGGGCACGCGCTCGTCGGCGAGTTCGGACTACCGATCACCGGCAAAGGCGAAGACGCCGCCGACGAGATCGCGACGATCATCCTCGGCCAGGCCAAGGAATTCGGCCGCAAGTCGGCGATGGCCGGCGCGGCGTGGTTCGCGGCGATGATGGCGGACCCGAACCATCACAACATCTTCTGGGACGAGCACTCGTTCGACGAGCAGCGCGTCGTGTCGATCATGTGCCTGCTTTATGGCTCCGATCAGAAGCAGTACGAACCGGCGATGGAGTCGCTCAAGATCCCGAAGAGCCGCCTCGCGCGCTGCGTGCGCGACTACAAGGACCGCTTCACCGCGTGGAACAAGCTGCTCGATCCGCACGCACGCCACGAACAGAAGAAGCCGGAAAAATAGGCAGTTCCGAAATCGTTGTTGACGATCGCGCACGCGTCGCGTATTTGTCTGCGCCTCGCTGGCGAACACGCGTCCAATGCCTAAACCGGCGTCGGTGCGCACGCCTGGTCGGCCCCACCAAGCCGTCATCAGCGTGTGTTCGCGACCTACGTACCGGGGTCTACTGAACGCCGGAGAGACCAGGGATCTGGAGGTTCGAATCCTTCTCCCCCCACTACTTCTACGGGGGGGTGGCGGAACGGTAAACGCACTGGGCTTGCTCATCCCAACATCCCATCCGTCTCGTAAACGGTAAAAAACCTGAGCAGGTCGTCGTCGGTGATCGCCCGGTGGGCATCGCCTGCCACGCACCGCGAGCATCGAGTCTGCTCCTCACGTCGTCACGCCTGCGCCAGCTCACGCCCGCGCACGCGCCACGCCGACGAGGTCCGCCTCGCACCTCGTGACTGCGGAGTCCCCGCGCAACCGTTCGTCACTGTCGTGGCGTGCCATGGCGCGCTGGAGGTCACCGTCGGCGGCCACCTTTTTCGTTGTCTCCATCGAGGAGTTCCGTGTCATGAACCATCTGCATCTCCATCTCAACGAGCGCGCTGTCCTGGTGCGCGACGGTCGTGCCGAGCGTGCGCTCGGTCCGGGTCGCTACACGCTGTGGAAGCGCTACGAGGTCGTGAAGTTCGACACCGACAAGGTGACGTTCACGGCTCCCATTGCCGTGCTCGACGCACTGCCGCCGGCGTGGTTCGAGACGATCCAGCTCGGCCACGGCCAGTACGGTATCGTCGAGCGCGACGAGCGTCCGATCGCGTTCCTGCATGCCGGTGTGCACCGCATGTGGAAGGTCGACGCCAACATCCGGCTGCGCGTGTTCGCGGAGACCGAGCTCCTGCCCGAGCTGACGGACGAGCTGCGCAAGCTCATCCCGGCAGCCGAGCTGCTCGAGACGAACCTCGATCTCAACCAGCGTGCAGTGCTCCTGCGCGACGGTACGCCCGAGCGCGTGCTGGCGCCGGGTCACTACGCGTTCTGGGGCAAGCAGAACAAGCTGCTGACGTGGAAGGTCGATGACCTCGCGTTCTGGGCGCAGCCCGAGGTGCTCGCCGTGATCCCGCCGACGTGGTTCACGACGGTGCAGCTCGCCGCGCACGAGCGCGCGGTCGTGTACCGCGATGACAAGCCGCGCCTGTTCCTCCGCCCGGGTATCCACCGCGTGTGGATGGTCGACCCGAACGTCGTGATCCGTACGTTCGCGGTGACGGACCAGCCGCCCGAGCTGACGGACGAGCTGCGTACGATCGTCCCGGTGGCCGAGCTCGTCGAGGCACAGGTGCGTCAGTTCGAGAAGGGCCTGAAGTACGTGCAGGGCAAGTTCGAGGGCGTCCTCGAGCCGGGCCGTCACGCCTTCTGGAACCATCCGGGCGCACGCGTCACGGTGCAGGTGCTGGACACCCGCGTCCAGCAGCTGAAGATCGAGGGCCAGGAGCTCATGACGCGTGACAAGGTCACGCTGCGCCTGACGCTCACGGCCGAGTACGCACCGGCCGACGCGCCGACGACCGTGCATGCGGTCGCCGACGTGAAGGACGCGATCTACCTCGCCGTGCAGCTGGCGGCGCGCGAGTTCGTGGCAGGTGTGACGCTCGACGAGCTGCTCGAGGGTCGTGACACGCTCACGAAGTACCTCGATGGTCAGGTGCAGCCGCGTGCCGAGCAGTTCGGCGTGCGCCTGCAGCGCGTGGGTGTGAAGGACATCATCCTGCCGGGTGAGATGAAGACGCTGCTCAACAAGGTGATCGAGGCCGAGAAGGCGGCAGCCGCGAACGTGATCCTCCGTCGTGAGGACGCGGCCGCGACGCGCAACATGGCTCAGACCGCCAAGGTGATCGCGGACAACCCGGTGCTCATGCGCCTGAAGGAGCTCGAGACCATGAAGGACATCGCCGAGAAGATCGACGAGATCAAGCTGGTCATGGGCACCGAGGGCCTGATGAAGCACTTCCTGCCGGAGCACAAGGAGAACTAGAGGCCACGGCCGGTACAGAGATGTACCGGCCGTTTTGTTATGATCGCTCGACCATGTTCGCCTGGCTCGTCATTCGAGAGGACAACACCGACGTGCTCGCCGCGGCGATCGCGAAGGCGTGGAGTGGTGGCGATGCGGTGATCGCGCGCCTCGCGTTTCCAGCGCGCAAGGCACCGCGTCAGATCGCGGTCGTGTGGCCCGATCGCGCGCGTGCCAAGCGCACGCCGCGGTGGCCGGACGTCCTCGACGACTGGAAGGACATCTACGAGGAGGCGCTGTTCCCGAACGCCGAGATCCCGGTGCTCGCCGAGGAGCTGTCGGGCCTCGGCGCGCCGACGCTGTGCGCCCACGCCGGCCCCGGCCTCGTCGCCGGCACGGTCGGCTGGTACGAGCAGGGCGCGCTGATCGGCTACGAGCACGTCGGCGGCGCGTCGGTGTCGTGGGATCCGGAATCGGGCCTCGGGCGGCCGTTCGATGGCACCGCCGCGTCGATCGCCGCGCTCGGCGGCAAGCGCGTCGCGAAGCTGTTCGGCTCCGATCGCGACATCGACGTGCTCGAGCGCGTCGAGCTCGCGAATCGCGCGGTCGGCAACGTGCTCCTGACGCGCGCGTTCTATCGCATCCTCGGCATGGATCCCCCGGAGATCGACGACCTCGCGGGTCTCGTCGCGAAGGCCGAGACCGTTCGCGTGCGCTGCTAGCGCTACTTGAGCACTTCGATCCCGGCGAGCTCGCGCAGGTCGCCGCCGGTCGGGTTCCAGGTCTCGCCTTCCTTCTTGTAGATGCGAAGGCGGAGCTTGCCCTGGCGGTTGAGCTTCACGAACGGGATCGAGGTCTTCGCGTCGAACGCCGACTTGTCGACGTTGAGCGCGGTGCCGTCCGCGGCGGTCAGCACGAGCTTGTCGAACTTCTTCACACCGCCGGCATCGAGGATGGTCTGGAGGGTCCAGCCCTTGCCGCCGCCCTCGCCAGGCACGTCGGCGCGCGGGATCGCGAGCAGCTTCGTGCCGTCGACGATCGTGGTGCCCTTCGCGGTCTTGACCGCGATCTTCAGCTGCGTCGGATCGTCGCCACCGCCCTGGCCCTGCTCGTGCTCGCCGCGCCCCGACTCGGTCGCGAGCTTGATCCGTACCTCGCGCACGTGATCTTGAAGCAGCGACGGCTTGCCGTGCTTCGCGAGCTCGACCGGATCGAACATGCCGAACGCGGGGGCGCCGTCCGCGCCGGGGAACACCGCGGGAACGAGCTCGGGATACGTCGCCGACGGTGAGTGGACGTCGACCTGCTTCGGGCCGCCGACGAGCGCCACGTTTTCCCACTTGCCGAGCCGGCGCGCGGCGACCGGCACGATCGTGTCGAGCCGCGGCCAGGCCGCGAGGTCCTTGGGCTGGAGCGTGCCGACCTGCTTGTCGTCGACGAAGATCGCAAGCCCGGTCGCGGGCGGTGGCGGTGTCGTCACGGCCGAGCCGCTCCCCGGACCCGCGGATTTCGTCTCGGACTGACAACTCGCGAGCACGATCAACGCGAGACACCAGGTGCGCATCGGACGTGAGGTTACCACGTCGTGTAAGCTCCGCCGGCCGTGGACAAGCTCACTCAAGAAGTCGTCCCGATCATCATCCTGATCGTGGCGATCGCGCTCGTCGTGGGTCGGTTGCCGAAGGTCGACGTCGGGCACACCGCGGAGTTCCGGCGGCGCCGGGTCCTCAACTGGCTGCCGCTCGGCCTCACGTACGCGTTCCTCTACATGGGGCGCTACAACCTCAACACCCTCAAGGACTGGAACATCATCACCGGCGAGGAGTTCGGGGTCGTCGACGGGATCGGCTCGATCACGTACGGCCTCGCGTTCTTGCTCAACGGCCCGCTGACCGATCGCTGGGGCGGTCGCGCCACGATCCTGATCGCGGCCGCTGGCTCGGCGGTCTGCAACGCGGTCATCGGGATCTCGATCGCGTCGAGCGCGAACTTCTGGAGCTTCGAGCACGGCCAGCCGCCGACCCAGCACTGGCTGATCTTCCTGTTCGCCGCGAACATGTACTTCCAGAGCTTCGGCGCGGTCTCGATCGTGAAGGTCAACGCATCGTGGTTCCACCTCCGCGAGCGCGGCACGTTCGGCGGCATCTTCGGGATCCTGATCTCGCTCGGCCTGTACCTCGCGTTCGACTGGGCGCCGAAGATCACGCAGCTCGTCCACTGGCTGCCGGCGCTGTTCATCGGACCCGCGATCCTCATCACCGTGTTCCTGGTGCTGTCGTATCTGTTCGTGCGCGACACGCCGGCGGATGCGGGGCTCGTGGACTTCGATGTCGCCGACGCGTCGAGCGGCGACACCGGCCCCGCCGACAAGGCGCTCGTCGTGATCAAGAAGCTCCTGACGAGCCGGATCATCCTCACGATCGCGTTCATCTCGCTGTGCTCCGGCTTCCTGCGCCAGGGCATCCTCAAGTGGTACCGGACGTTCGCGAGCGGCGTGCACGTCCAGGGGTTCATCGTCGATCACTGGGGCATGGTGTCGTGCGTCGCCGGCATCACCGGCGGCATGTTCGCCGGCGTGATCTCGGATCACCTGTTCAAGTCGCGCCGACCGCCGGTCGCGACGCTGCTGTTCTCGTTCCTGCTCGTCGGTGCGGTCGCGATCATTCCGGCGCTCAGCGCGCCCGCGACCGTGAGCTTCGTGATCGCGTTCATGGCGATGTCCGTGATCGGCGTCCACGGCATGCTGTCGGGCGTGGCCAGCCAGGACTTCGGCGGCCGACGCAACGCCGGCACCGCGACCGGGCTGATCGACGGTTTCGTCTACTTCGGAACCGCGTTCCAGGGGTTCGTCTACGGATTCCTGTTGCCGGAGAGCAAGATCTTCGTGCCGACGAAGATCCCGGTGTTCGAGCTCTCCGTCATGGTCACCAAGACCAACCCGGAGTCGAAGGACATCTCGAACTGGTACGCGTGGCCGATCGCGATGATCCCGATCGCCGTGGTCGGGCTCGCGCTGTCGCTGTCGATCCTCAAGGCGATCGTCGGACCCAGAAAATCGGGTTCTTGAGCCACGTTCGGGCGGTCGATCGAGGGTCGACCGGGTGGCCGAATGGTGTTAAGCCGAGTCCGATGTCGAAGCTCCTTCTCGTAGTGGCGGTGGCGGCGTGTGGCGGTAACGGCGATGGCGGCCCGAGCTTCCCGGACCAGCATCCCCGGATCTATCTCGCGAAGAACCGCGACCGCCTCGTGGCGTCGCTGGCGGCGAACGGGCCGGCGGCCGCGCGCTTCAAGATGGTGACCGACAAGTGGGTCGGCGGCGGCGATGTCTACGGGTTCGCGGCGTGGAACGCGGCGCTCCTGGGCCAGCTCACGGGCGATCCGAAGTACTGCGCGGCCGCGGTGGCCGCGGTCGACAAGGTCGTGATGGCCGGCGAGGCCAAGATCGCGAGCGGCCAGCGGCCCGACATCGCGAACGACGACTACCTCGACGTCGGCAACACCGTCGGCGATCTCGCGCTGACGTACGACTGGTGTTACGACGTCGTCGGCGATCGCCGCCAGGCGTGGCTCGCATACGCGAACCAGGCGGTGTGGAACGTCTGGAACCCGAAGGACGCGAAGTGGGGCGACACGGCGATGTCGTGGTCCGGCTGGGCGATCGACGATCCGTCCGACAACTACTACTACCAGTTCCTGCGCGCCACGATGATGCTCGGGCTCGCGGCGCACGGCGAGTACGACGGCGTGGATGGCTGGCTCACGCAGTTCCATGACACCAAGGTGATGAACCAGCTCGTCCCCGAGTTCGACACCGACCTCGTCGGCGGCGGTTCGCGCGAGGGCACCGGCTACGGCACCGCGATGGGCGCGCTGTGGGAGCTCTACGACTGGTGGAACCAGTCGACGGGCGAGGTGATCGCCGACAAGACGCCGCACACGCGCGCGTCGATGCTGTTCATGATCCACGAGATCGTGCCCACGCTCGATCGCATCGCGCCGACCGGCGATCAGTCGCGCGACTCGACGGCGTCGTTCTTCGACTACCACCGCGCCTAT
>Ga0326726_10004541_pt1 | contig 12654 bp, 10 predicted proteins | sample MHFenrmetagenome_2_FD_207603 | JGI IMG/M metagenome (GOLD analysis project Ga0326726, IMG submission 207603) | Lab enriched peat soil microbial communities from Michigan Hollow, Ithaca, NY, United States - MHF15MN | ecosystem: Environmental > Terrestrial > Soil > Wetlands > Peat | place: USA...
TGATCTCCTTGCCCTGTGCCGAGTGCAGGTTGCCCGTGGGTTCGTCGGCGAGAATCACCTGCGGGTTCGCGATGACGGCACGCGCAACGCCCACGAGCTGCTGCTGGCCGCCCGAGAGCTGACTCGGATAGAGATCCTTCTTCCCCACAATCTGAAAGCGGTCGAGGATGTCGGCGACCATGCTCTGGCGATCTTTCCGCGAGATGTTGCGGTACGAGAGCGGGACGTCGAGGTTTTCGTACACCGTCAGGCTGTCGAGCAGGTGGTAGCTCTGAAACACAAACCCGATGTGCCGCTTGTGGAGCTCGGTCCGGTCCTTCTGCGACAGCCGATGGACGGGCTGGTCGAGAAACATGTATTCGCCGGACCACGACGCGTCGTGCATGCCGAGAATGTGCAGGAGCGATGACTTGCCGGCCCCCGACGGCCCCATGATCGACACGAACTCCCCGGCCTTGATGTCGGCGGTGATCCGGCGCAGGACGAAAGTCCGGCTCGCGCCCTGCGCGTACGACTTCTCCAGATTCCTGAGGGAGATGAGCATGCGTCAGGCCGTGGGCTCCGGTTCCTCGACGACGCGTCCGTCGAAGAGGTAGATGCTGCGCTCGGCGTGTCGCGCGTAGCGTGGATCGTGCGTGACCATGCAGATAGTCGCGCCGGTCATATACAGCTCTTTCAGCAGTTCCATCACCGACTCGCCGCTCTTGCTGTCGAGATTGCCTGTCGGCTCGTCGGCCAGGAGGATGACCGGCTCGCCGGCCACGGCACGGGCCACGGCGACACGTTGCTGCTGGCCGCCCGACAGCTGGCTCGGCAGGTGCTTGGCCCGGTGCGCCATGCCGACGCGCTCGAGCGCCTCATTTACGCGCTGCCGGCGCTCGGCCGGCCGCATCCCGCGGTAGGTGAGCGGCAGCTCGACGTTTTCGAACACGCTCAGATCGCCGATCAGGTTGAAGCTTTGAAAGATGAACCCGATCTCCCGGTTGCGCACCCGCGCCCGCTCCCACGGCTTGAGGTCGGACACCTGCCGCCCGTTGAGCGAATACGAGCCGTCCGAAGGGGAGTCGAGCAGGCCGAGAATCGACAGCAGCGTCGACTTGCCGCAGCCCGACGGCCCTGAAATCGCCACGTACTCCCCGCGCCCGATCTCGACGTCGATTTTCGCCAGCGCGTGCGTCTCGACTTCGTCGGTGACGAACACTTTGGTCACGCCTTCGAGCTTGATCACCGCCGGCATCTCTGATGTCTGCATCACGTGTGTCCTCGAAATGACTAGTTCACTGAAGCCGAATCCGATCAACGGCGTCCCAGTTGGACATGTCCGACAGAATCACCTGGTCGCCCGCACTCAGGCCCGAGACGATTTCCACTTCGTTCACGGACGTGCGTCCGAGCTTCACCTGCACGCGGGACGCGCTGCCATCCGCCTGCAGTTTGAAAAGGCCGACGGCGCTGTGTTCCTGGCCGCTCGCCGGCCGGCCCACCTTCAACACATCGGCCAGCCGCTCGAGTTCCACCGTCCCGTCGACGCTGAGATCCGGGCGCGAGCCCTTCGGCAGCGGCCCGTCGAATGTGACGTCCACCGTCACCGTTCCGTTCTGGACGGACGGGTCGACCCGCACGACGCGGCCCGCGACGATGCCGACGCGCGTGTCCACGTTGGCGACCTGGCCGGGCTGCACGTCCTTGGCTTGCGTCTCCGGAATCTTCAGCTCGGCCTTCAGCCGCGCGGGATCGGCGACGCGGGCGAGGTTGGTGCCCGGCGTGACCTGCGCGCCGACTTCCACCGGCACGACCTGTAGAACTCCGGCGAGACCGGCGCGCACATGCAGCTCGCCGACCTGCTGCTGCTTCAGCTGCACGATCGCCTGCGCCTGGGCGACCGCCGATTCCTGGGTGGCGAGCCGCGCCTCGTTGGACTCGGTATAGCTCGCGAGCTGCTTCTGCGCGATGGCGTACCGCGCCGTCAGTTGTTCAGCATCGAGCCGGGCCTGCCTCAGCGTCAGTTCCGGCAGCAGCCCCTTCGCCGACAACTGCTCGTCCACTTCGACCTGCATGGCCGCCTTCTTCGAGTCGGCGGCGATAGCCGCGGTGGCCGATTCCTGCGCGAGTGCGTCGTTGCGGACCTGCACGCGCAGGCTGGTCAGACTCGCCTCGGCGCCCTTGAGCTTGAGCACCGCGTCCTGCAACTCCTGGTCGAGCTGCGGGTTGCTGAGCTCCAGAATGACGCTTCCGGGTGTCACGGTCGTGCCGGGCCGCAGGACGATGCGCTCGACCCGCCCCTGCGTGGTGGCGGGTATCCACCGGATGTCCTCGGGCACGAGCGTCCCTTGCCCGCGCACGTCGCGCAGCATCGGCCCGCGCTTGACCGAATCGATCCAGACCGTCGCGCGCTCCACGCCCGGCGCCGCCGGCTTCAGCCGTGAGACGCCGACCGTGATCAAGAGGACCGCCGTCAGCCCCGCGACGCCGTAGAGCGTCCTGCGGATGCGTTTGCGGCGTGCCTGGGAGGGCCGTGCGATATCCATAAGAGTTCCAGGTTCCAGGGTTCCGGGTTCAAGGTTCTGGTTCAGAACCTGCGAGCCCCGAGCCCCGAGCCCCGGGTCGCGAACCCGTGGCTGGTGGTTAGACGGAGCGTCCAGCCGATCGGTTCGTCTGGGAAGCCCATAGAGGATTCCATAAGCCCTATGGGAAGGCAATAGATGAGACCTGTTGACGGGCCACAGGGCCGGATGGTAGTGTCCTGTTGCCTTTCAACAGAAGGAACGCCATGGCGCCTGACGCGGATATTCCCTACGGCACGCTCGATTTGATGGTGCTCAAGACCCTCGATGCGATGGGGCCGTTGCACGGCTACGGCATCGCCCGCCGCATCGAGCAGGTCGCGCAGGGGTCTCTGGCGCTCAACCAGGGCACGATTTATCCGGCGCTCCTGCGGCTGGAGCAGAAGGGCTGGATCACGAGCGAGTGGGGCGCGAGCGAGAACAACCGCCGGGCGCGATTCTACGAGATCACGCGTGCCGGAAAAAAGCAGCTGGCCGCGGAGACCGAAAGCTGGGAGCGGACCGTCGAGATTGTCACCCGGATGCTCAAGCATGAGCCCTAGGAGCGACTGAGAGGTTCCCAGAGGTGCGATGAAGGCTGTGTTGCGCGAATTCATCTCCCGAGTGATCGGCCTCTTTGGCCGCCGGCGGAGCGACACCGGGCTCACCGACGAAATCCGTACGCATCTCGATCTGCTGACGGAGGCGCACGTCCGCGTCGGGATGCCGCTCGAGGCGGCGCGCGCGGCGGCGCGACCCGATTTCGGCGGCGTCGAGCAGATGAAGGACCAGTACCGCGAGCAGCGGGGCCTTCAGTTTCTGGAGACTCTTCACCAGGATCTGCGTTACGAGTGGCGCCTGCTGTATCGCTCGCCGAGCTTCACGATCGCGGCGATGCTGATTCTCGCGCTCGGCATCGGCGCCACGACCGGCATCTTCAGCCTCGTCGATGTTGCGCTTATCCGGCCGCTTCCATTCCGCGATCCCGATCGTCTGGTGATGCTCTGGGAGCGCATGCCGCGCTTTGCGCGGAACCGGGTCTCGCCTCTGACCTTTCTGGATTGGAACGAGCAGAACCGTACGTTCGCGTCAATGGCTGCCGTCACCAGCAGCAGCGCGACGTTGACCGATGCCGGCGGCGCCCCTGAAAGCATTCCTTCGCAGAACGTGACCGCCGGCTTCTTCGACGTTCTCGGAGTAGCGCCGATCGCCCGCCGCACGTTCGTCGAGGACGACTTCAGTGTCAAGGTCGCGGCTGTCGGTCTTCTCATCGGGGTCGCGGCCTCGCTCGCGCTCGTCTGTTCGATGGAGTCGCTGCTGTTTGCGGTCACGCCGTTCGATCCGATGACGTTCGCCGGTGCGTCGGCGCTGCTCGCGCTCGTGGCGCTGGCGGCATGCGCGCTGCCGGCGATTCGCGCGGCGCGATCGGATCCGGCGGTCGCGTTGCGCCAGGAATAGAGGCGCCATGAGGCCACGCGAATTCGTCTCCCGCGTTCGAGCGCTGTTCGGCAGACATCAGATGGACGCCGAACTCAGCGACGAGATCCGCGCGCACCTCGACCTGCTGGCCGACGAGCATGCGCGGCGCGGGCTGTCGCCGGCCGACGCGCGCGCCGCTGCACGGCGCGAGTTCGGCGGCGTTGACCAGACGAAAGAGGCCTACCGCGAACAGCGCGGCTTCATGGTGATCGACGATCTCGTGCAAGATGTCCGCTTCGCCGCGCGGATGATGCGGCGCAGCCCCCTGTTTGGCCTGACCGCGGTGCTCTCTCTGGGGATTGGCATCGGTGCGACCACAGCCGTGTTCACGGTCGCCAACGCGCTTCTCTTCCACGTGCCCGCTGGCGTGCGCGATCCTGATCGACTGGTTGACATCGGCAGCAGCCGGTTCGGGAACGGCTTCGGCAACAGCTCGTATCCGAACTACCTCGATCTGCGGCAGCGTGCGACAACGCTTGATGGCGTGTACGCGCAGCAGCTGTTTCCGCGCAGCATGAGCTTCCGGCCCGGCGAAAGAAGTGCGCCTGCAGAAAGCCTGTTCGCGACCTTCGTCACCACCAACTACTTCAATGTGCTCGGCGCCGCGCCCGCAGCCGGACGGCTCTTCGATGCCGGCGAGCGCGAGGAACCTGGCGCGGCTCCCGTCGCAGTGCTGAGCTATCGCTTCTGGACTCGCCGCTTCAACAGGGATCCCGGCATCGTTGGCCGGACGTTGACGCTGGACCGGCGTCCGTTCGCCGTCGTGGGCGTCGCTGCCGAGGGGTTCCAAGGTACTGGCATCCGCGCGGGAGACGTCTGGTTGCCGATCAACATGACGGCGGCTCCCTCGCAAAACGCAGACCTGCTCGGCAGGCGCTACGGCGCGTGGCTGCTCATGGGCGCGCGGCTGAAAACCGGCATCACGCGTGAGCAGGCAGCGGCCGAGGCTGACGCCATCGGTCGCGCACTCGAGCGCGAACACCCGGAAGAGAATCGCGGCACCGGGCTTCGCGTCGCGGCAGTGTCGCCCGTACCTGGAAACGGCCCTGTGGTCACCGCGTTCCTGGCGCTGCTGATGACGCTCGTTTCGGTCGTGCTCGTCATCACATGCGCCAACCTTGCGGGAGTTCTTCTGGCCCGCGCGTCCGCGCGTCGGATCGAAATCGCCGTGCGCCTGGCCATGGGCGCGGGCCGCGCGCGGCTCGTTCGCCAGCTGCTCGTGGAAACGCTGTTGCTGTGTGCTGCGGGCGCCGCCGCCGGGCTGGTTGTGGCCCGTGGACTCACGTCACTGGCCGTGTCCGCGCTTCCTTCGCTGCCGTTTCCGATCGACATCGCTCTTGCGCTCGACGGCCGCGTGCTCTTCTTCACCGCGATGGTCGCGGTGCTCGCCGCGCTTGCGTCCGGCCTGATGCCGGCCTTCCAGGCGTCGAGAGGGCACGACGCATCGGCCCTCAGAGACGATGCGCGAACGCCGGAACGGCGACGCGTGCGCCATGCGTTCATCACGGCGCAGGTGGCGCTCAGTATTCTGCTCGTCGTCGTCGCCGGGCTGTTCGTGCGCGCGCTTGAACGGGCCGGCTCGATGGATCCGGGGTTCGAGCCGGGCGGCGTCGAGCTTGCGTCGATCGACCTGTCGCAGGCGGGCTACACCGACGTCACAGGGCCGCAGTTCATTCACAGCGTCGTCGATCGAGTCCGCGCGCTTCCCGGAGTTCGGGCGGCCAGTGCCGCACTGGTGTTGCCGGGCGGATTCGAGACGCGACGCCAGGCGGTGACCGTGCCAGGACTGACGCCGCCGGAGGGACAACCGTTCTACAGCGTCGACTGGAATGCGGTCGCGTCCGGCTACTTCGCGACGCTGCGTATTCCGATGGCCGCCGGAAGAGACTTCACGGATGCCGACGGCGCCTCCGCGGAGCCGGTGGCGATTGTCGGCGAAGGCACGGCGCGTCAATTCTGGCCGGGACAGCAGGCGGTCGGACAGCAGCTGCAGCAGGTCACGTACGGCCCACGAGGACCAACTGGCACCGTGCGAATACTTCGTGTAATCGGTGTCGCTCGCGACGTCAAGGTGAGCAGCCTCGTTGACGGCCTTGGACGGTCGTTCGTGTACGTCCCGCTTGAGCAGCAGTACTCCTCATCCATCACGATCGTTGCCAGGGGCACGGGCCGCCAGCCTCTCGGGGACGAGTTGCGACGGCTGATCGCAGCCATGGATCCGAATCTGCCGGCTGCGACGCAGACGATGGAGGAGTCGCTGGCGCTTGGCCAGGTGCCGCAGCGAGTGGCGGCGTCCGTCGCGGGCAGTCTTGGACTTGTCGGTCTCCTGCTTGCGGCCATCGGCATCTACGGCGTCACCGCCTACACGGTGACGCGCCGCACCCGCGAAATCGGAATCCGCATGGCGCTCGGCGCCCGGCCGGGAGACATCGCCCGCATGGTTCTTCGTCAGGGCATGTCGTTGACAGTTGTCGGCTCCGTCATCGGCTTCGCGCTGGCGGCTGGCGCCGGGCGGGTTCTCACGGCGCTCCTGTTTGGTGTCCCGCCATTCGAGCCCGTGGTGTTTGGCGCCGCCGCGATGCTCCTGATCGCTGCTGGAGCTGTCGCCTGCTACGCGCCGGCGCGACGCGCGAGCCGCGTCGAGCCGGTGGTGGCGTTGAGACACGAATAAGAACAACGGTTCCAGAGGTTTTGATGAGAACGGCAATTCATGAATTCGTGGCGCGGCTGGCCGGACTGTTTGGGCGCGGGCGGCGTGATGGCGAGTTGAACGACGAGATTCAATTGCATCTCGACGAATTGGCCGCGGAGCATCGGCGGCGCGGCATGTCGCCGGGCAATGCGCGGGCGGCGGCGCGGCGCGACTTCGGCGGCGTCGAACAGATGAAAGAACAGTATCGCGACCGGCACGGTTGGCGCTTTCTCGAGTCGCTCGCGCAGGACGCGCGCTACACCGCTCGGACGCTTCGCCGCGACGCGGTGTTCTCGGTTGTCGCCGTGCTGACGCTCGCGCTCGGCATCGGAGCGACGACCACGATCTTCGGAGGCGTGAAAGCCGTCCTCCTGGACCCGCTTCCGTACCCCGACGCAGATCGCATCGCCCAGATCATCGAGACGAGCGCGGACGGCACGCGCACCGCCGGCACGTTCGGGATGTATCGCGGCCTCGTCGGCCGCGCTCGTTCGTTCGAGGCGATGGCCGTGGTGAAGCCCTGGCAGCCCACGATGACGAGCGACGATCAGCCGGAGCGGTTCGAAGGACAGCGCGTGAGCGCGCGGTACTTCGACGTGCTTCGTGTGTCGCTGGCAGCCGGCCGGACCTTCCAGGCGGCAGATGATCAGCCCGGCGCCACCAACGTTGTGATCCTCAGCGACGCGTTATGGCGCCGCCGCTTTGGCGGCGACCCGGCGATCGTCGGCCGATCGATCACGCTCGACGACAGGCGCTATGTCGTCGTCGGCGTCGCGCCCGGAGACTTCGAGAACGTCCTGGCGCCGTCGGCCGAGATCTGGGCGCCGCTTCAGTACGACATGTCGCTTGGCGCTGCGTGGGGCCACCACCTGCGTACGATCGGCCGTCTGCGGACTCGCGTCACGCCTGGAGCGGCGAGCCGGGAGATCGACGAGGTCGGTCACGCGGTGTTGAACGAGTGGCGTCCCGCGACCTACGCTCGAAGCGTCCAGTTTGTCGTGACACCGCTCGGCACCGAGATCACGAGGGCCGTCAGGCCGTCGCTGCTGGCCGTTCTCGGCGCCGTCGTCCTGCTCCTTGCCGTCGCGAGCGTGAACGTCACGAATCTTCTGCTCGCTCGCGGCGCAAGACGTCGCAGCGAATTCATGATGCGGATGGCACTGGGCGCTGGGCGTGCGCGTCTCGTCCGGCTCGTGTTGGTCGAGAGCGTTCTGCTCGCCGCGGCCGGAGGCGTACTCGCCGTTGGCGCGTCCGCGCTCGGTGTTCGCGCTCTGGTTGCGTTCGCACCCGCGCAGTTGCCGCGGGTGAATGCGATTCGTGTCGACGGCGCAGTGTTCGCATTTGCGACCGCCGTCACGATGCTGGTCGGCCTGCTCGCGGGTCTGATTCCCGCACTTCAGGTGTCCCGCCAGGCTTCGCCTGACGCGATGCGCGCCGCCGGTCGTTCGATCACCGACCGGCAGGCCACGCGCCGCGCACTGGTGGCCGCGGAAGTGGCGCTGGCTGTCGTGTTACTCGTGAGCGCGGGGCTGCTGTTTCGAAGTTTCCAGCGGCTGTTCGCGATCGCTCCGGGGTTCGATTCCTCGGGGCGAATCACGATGCAGGTGCAAACGTCGGGGCAGCGGTTCGACAAGGCCGCGACCGAGCGATTCTTCACACGAGCGCTCGAAGCGGTGCGCCACGTACCCGGCGTCGAGACCGCGGCGTTTACGAGCCAGCTGCCGTTGAGCGGCGACGATGATGAGTACGGGGCGCGGTTCGAGGACGAACCCGATCGCGGTTACAACATCTTTCGGTACGCTGTTTCTTCAGGCTATTTCGACGCCATGAGTATTGCCGTGCGTCGGGGACGCGCCATCGACACACGAGATGCAGCGGGCAGTCCACCCATCGTGGTCATCAGCGAATCGCTGGCGCGCCGTAGGTTCCGTGAGCAGGATCCCATTGGCCGCCGAGTGCGTCTCGGGCCGCCAACCGCGCCTTGGTACACGATCGTGGGCGTCGCGGCGGACGTTCGACAGGTGTCGCTCGCGGTGAACAAGCCCGACGCCGTCTATCTCGCCACGAGTCAGTCCTGGTTCGTGGATCGTTCCCTGTCCCTCGTCGCGAAGATCCGCGGCGATGTGACCCGCCTGACGCCCGCGCTGCGCAGCGCGATCTGGTCGGTGGATAAGGATCAGCCGATCGTGCGGGTCGCGACGCTGGACGGTCTGGTCGCGGCGTCAGCCGCCACGCGACGGTTCGCACTGACACTGTTCGAAGCGTTTGCGGCCGCGGCGCTGTCACTGGCAGCGATCGGCCTCTATGCTCTGCTATCGGGCAGCGTCACCGAACGCCGTCGCGAAATCGGCATCCGCGCCGCCCTTGGCGCCTCGCGGCCCAACATCCTGGCTCTCGTCGCTCGCCAGGCGCTGGTGCTCACGGGGTTCGGTCTCGTCGTCGGCCTGCTCACTGCGGCCGCGACGAGTCGGACGCTCGAGAGCCTGTTGTTCGGAATCACGCCGCTCGATCCCATCACCTACGCCGTCGCAACCGGGTCGCTGGCGGGCGTGGCGGTGCTCGCGTGTGCGGCGCCCGCCTGGCGGGCGGTGCGCATCGAGCCCGCTCTGGCGCTGAGAGCCGAGTAGCTCACCGATGCGTCAGGTGAGGCCTCGCGCCGGAGAGCCGGCGACGGTTCTCAGATGCCCGTGAAGCTGCGCGACGCCGTCGGTCAGGCTCGCCGGTCCCGGCTGGAGGATGTAGGTCGACTTGATCTCGAAGATGCGGTCGTCGCGCACGGCGGACACGCGGTCCCATTCGGGACGATTCTGAATCGTCGCCTTCTTCATCTTCTTCCCGCACCACGACGCGAAGATCACATCGGGATCGCGCCGCGCGACTTCCGCCGGATCGACGATGCGATCCTTCGCGAGGCCGCAGCGCGTCAGCTCCGGGAAAATCGGCGTGCCGCCGGCGATGTCGACAAGCTCCTCTACCCAGCGGATGCCTGAGATCAGCGGCTCGTCCCATTCCTCGAAAAACACGCGAGGGCGTTTTGCGAATCGTGCGGCCGCCGCGCGAATCTCTTCGAGGCCCGCGTGAAGCCGATCGGCCAGCGCCTCGGCCTCGGTCTGGCAACCCACGAGGCCGCCCAGCATCCGGATCATCTGGAGGATGTCGTCGACACTTCGCTGGTTGAACGTCACGACCGGCAGGCCGCGTCGTACGAGCTCGGCGACGAGATCGGCCTGGAGATCCGAGAAGGCCAGCACGAGGTCCGGCTGGAGCGCGACGATCTTGTCGAACTTCGCGTTGATGAACGCCGAGATCTTCGGCTTCTGCCGCGCCTCCGGCGGCCGCACCGTGTAGCCCGAGACGCCGACGACGCGGTCGCCCTGACCGAGCAGGTAGAGCGTCTCGGTCGTCTCCTCGGTCAGACACACGATCCGGTTCGGATAGGTGGAAATCGCCAAATCACCAGCTCACGAGATCACCAAATCCTGGAAGACGAACCCGTCCCGATGAACGACCTCGCCGGATTGGATGTCGATCGGTTTCGAGAACATGGGGCCGGCGTATGCGAATGAATGGAACTCGCCCCGCTCGCCACAGGGATCCACCGATGCCGGCAGCTCGTCGAGAAGCGACCCGTCGAAGTCGCGCCCGGCAAATCGCGCATCCAGCACCTTCGGGTTCACGCACGTGAGGCGTGCCCGCAAGCCACCGGCCACCATCTCGCGCGACAGCATCGCCGTGTCGATTCCGAACAGCGGAAAGATCGGCGTCAATCCCGTTCCAGCCAGCCGTTCCTCGCGGTAGCGGCGGATGTCTTCCAGAAACAGATCGCCGAACGCCATGTGCGTGAAGCCGTGCGCGACGGCTCGCGCGACCGCGGCCGCCATCGCGCGCTCGTAGATCTCGTTCGGGCACGGCGAGGGAATCGGAATCTGCCAGAGCGGCAAGCCCAGCGCGTCGGCCTGCGCCTGGAGCAACTCGACGCGCACCGCATGCATCGCCACGCGCTGATACTTCTCATTGACCGTCGTCAGAATCCCGGCGAGCTCGATGTCGTGACGCTGCCGCAAGACGTGCACCATCCAGGCGCTGTCCTTGCCGGATGACCAGGACACAAGACACTTGAATTTGATCATTTGGTTATCTGTTTATCTCGTCATTTTGGGGAATGGCTGCGGATTTGCCGATTGGCTGCGCCGATAAAGGAGCGGCCACCATGAGCGAACAGAGCGAAGCGCTGAAGGAACGCACCATGTCATTTGCCATCAATGTGTTGAAGCTCATCGACAAGTTTCCCCGAACGCTCGCTCGCGAGCTGAGTTCATCGCCCGGCTCGGCATCGTTGTCGAGGAAGCCGAGGAGAGTGAGTACTGGCTCCTGATCGTCCACCGCATGCGCATCGTCGACCTTCCGGAAGTTCCTGAACTCCATCAGGAAGCCGTTGAACTTCTTGCTATCTTCTCGAGGTCAGTTGGCACCGCCCGAGCAAACTCCAGGTCTCAAGGTAGGCGTGTACCAAATGTCCAGATAGCCAGATGACCAAATGACCAAATTCACCATTTCAGTTCGGGGTGAATCGCAGCCGCCAATCGCCGCGTGGCGTCGCCGACTCGTGGCCCCGGTACCACGAACTCTTGGCCCGTCAGCAGAATGACGCGGCGGTTTCTCACGGCCGGGACCGACGCCAGTGTGTTCCACGCGCTGATGTCGGAGTCGTTGATGTCGTCCGCCGAGTACCGCAGTTCGACGATGATCTCGGGCGCGCGGTCGAGCACCGTCTCGGTGCTCATCGTGATGGACTGCCGGTGGATGTCGCCCATGACGTCCGCGCCGCCGGCGGCGACGAGCATGTCGTGCAAAAATCCGTCGCCGCCGCTCGCGTAGATGTTTCTGAGCGAGCGCCGCTCGCGCTCGAACACGAGCAGGGTCTTCGGGCGCGGCCGCGCCGACACGCGTTCGCGGATGTCTGCCAGTTGCTTATCGACGCGGGCGGCCAGCGCGTTGCCCGCGGACTCGACGCCGACGCGGCGGCCGAGCGATCGCATCGTCCCGGTGATGTCGCTGAGTCCTTTGTGCACGTACGAGTAGTAGGGGATGTTGGCCCGTTCGAGGCGTCGCTTGAGCTCCGTCTGCGTGCCGTACAGGACGACGAGGTCGGGCCGCATCTGCAGGATCAGCTCGACATTGGGATCGATGAGGGCGCCGACCCGCGGAAGTTTCTGCGCCTCCGGCGGAAAATGGTCGTAGCTGCCGATCGCGATGACGCGATCGCCGGCGCCCATCGCGAACAGCATCTCCGTGGTCGCCGGAATGATCGAGATGACACGCCGCGCCTGTGCCCAGACCGGCGCGGCGAGCATCAGGGCAAAGAGCAGATGGCAAAGGGCAAAGAGCCTCGCCCTGAGCCCTCCTCTATGCCCTGTGCCCTGTGCCCTATCCCCTCGTTCTATCGCCCGCGGAAGAGCAGCCATAGGAAAAATGGTCCTCCGATGATGGCCGTGATGATGCCGACCGGGACTTCGACCGGCGCCACAATCGTCCGCGCGACGAGATCGCAGACGATGAGGAACGACGCGCCGAACAGCGCCGACGCCGGCAGCACCAGCCGATGATCGGCGCCCACGATCAGCCGGACGATGTGCGGGACGATGATGCCGACAAAGAGCACCGGACCGCCGAGCGATACGGCCGCGCCGGTCGACAGCGACGCGCTGACCAGGGCGATCCGTTCGGTGCGGACGACGTTGACGCCGCGCGCTTCCGCCGCTTCCTCGCCGAGGCTGATGAGGTCGAGCACGCGCGGCAACGTGGCGAAGCCGGCGCACGCGATTCCAAACGGCACGAGCGACGCGACAATCGGCGCGTAGCTGCCGACGTCGAGCGATCCCATCAGCCACTGGACTGTCCGGAACGTTTCGGTGACGTCGGCCAGGTACTGGATGAATC
>Ga0326726_10004542_pt1 | contig 12653 bp, 10 predicted proteins | sample MHFenrmetagenome_2_FD_207603 | JGI IMG/M metagenome (GOLD analysis project Ga0326726, IMG submission 207603) | Lab enriched peat soil microbial communities from Michigan Hollow, Ithaca, NY, United States - MHF15MN | ecosystem: Environmental > Terrestrial > Soil > Wetlands > Peat | place: USA...
AGGGAGAGGTAGCTCATGTAGAGGAGCGCCTGGGCCAGCTCGAAATGGACGGCGGGAGAGGAGGGGTCGAGCCGGAGCGAGCGGAGGTAGGCGTCGACGGACCGGCGAAACAACGTATCGCGCGCGGCCGGGTTTCCCAAGGCCTCGGCTCCCTGGGCGAAATAGACCTTGCCCAGCTCGAAGAAAACGGCGTCGTTCCAGGGAAAGAGGGCGTTGGCCCGCCCCAGGAGGCGGATCTTCGCGTCGGGGCCGGTCGCGACGGCCTTGGCCCGCCAGCACAGCCGGGCGTTCCAGGCGACCGCCGCTTGGAGCAGGACGAGGACCGCGAGTCCGGCCAGCGGCAGGATCTTTTTCTTCAAGGGGGACCTCAGCTCTTTCGATAATAGGCCATGACGAGGGTCAGGCACAGGACGGCCGTGAAAAGGACCATGTTGGCCGGGATATGCAGGTTGAAATCGGTGACGGCATGAAGGCCGATCCCGGCCAGGGAGACTATGCCGCCGAGGGCGAAAGCCCTCGCCTGCGCGTTCCTTCGCTTCCGCCAGGCCAGATAGGCCGAAACGGCGAGATAGAGGATCCCGCCGAAGAGGAGGGCGGCCCCGACGAGCCCGAGCTCGGCCGTGTACTCGAGATAATCGTTGTGGGCGTGAATGAGCCGCCTCGACGAGGAGCTCTCCCTCTCGTAGGGATTGTAGGCCGAGGCGAAGGTGCCGAGTCCCGTGCCGAAGAGCGGGAAATCGCCGACGATCTCGAGGGTGTTGGCCCAGTACTGGGGCCGGTCCTCGTGGAGGAGGTCGTCGAGGGCGAAGCGCTTGATGGTCGATCCGATGCCGACGGTCAGGGCCAGGATCGTGACGCAGAGGAACGTCGTCCGGACCGTCGTGCCGATCCAAGGCTGGCGGAAGCCGGTCCGGCTGAACGCAGTGACCGAGAAGCCGAGGAAGAGAAAGACGCTGAAGGCGAGGACGACCAGCCCCGACCTGGAGTTCGACAGGACGACGGCCAGGGACATGACCACGGCGCCGCCGAGGATGAGCACGTTCACCAGGATGCCCTTGGACGTCCAGAGAACGAGCTTCTCCCGGAGGGTCTTGATCCCGAAGCTCATCATGTTCATCCGGGCGATGGCCAGCCCGAGGGCCAGGGGCACGATCATCTCCAGGTAGCCGGAGAAATGATTGCGGTTGACGAACGTCCCGGTCACCGAATCCGGACTGAACATCTTCTTATAGAAGAGGATGCGCGGATCATCCCGGGTCAGCTCGAAAAGGCCGTAGAGGCCCTGGAAGACCCCCGAGCCGACGAGGACGGCGAGGAGCGTCCGGATCTGTCGGCCGCGGCTTATGGTCCTTAGGACGAGGAAGCCGAGAATGAAGAGGGCGGCCAGGAAGAGGCCGGCGCCGAGCGTCGCCGCGGGGGCGATCGACAGGGTCATGAACTTCATCCGGGCGAACTCGGGGGCGTAGAGCTTCCGAAAGCCGTAGCTCCCCGGCGACAGGATGCGGACGAGCCCGGCCGGGAGCGGCAGGACCTGGAGAGCCAGGAAGCCGAAGAAGGCGGCCGTGACCGGCTTCATCTTCTTCAGGACCGGCGGCAGGTGGGGATTGAGGGGCGGCTTCGTGTCGAGAAGGACGTAGGCCGCGGCCATGAGGGCCGCGGCCAGCTCGACGACGAAGATCGACCATTCCTCGACCGAGGCGGCCGGCAGAGGGCTCCACAGGAGCAGGGCCAGGAGCCCGTATTCGACGGCTCTCTTCTTCATGGCTTCGCTTGCGGCCCGGGCTTCGGGGCGCCGGTTTCCGACGACTCGTACTCGTACTGGTAGTAGTGATAGAAGGGGGTCCCGATCCCCTGCCGTCCGATCCGGACCTCGTTGAAGACGACGCCGATGATGTCGGCCTTGGACTTGCGGACTTCCTCGACGGCCCGCAGGAGCGAGCGCCGGGTCGTCTTTCCCGAGCGGACGACGAAGACCGTCGAGTCGGCGAGGGAGCTGACGATGACCGGGTCGATGACGGCCAGGACCGGCGGGGTGTCGAGGAGGACGACGCTGAAGCGGTCCTTGGCCTGGGCCAGGAGCTCCTTCATGCGCTTCGAATTCAGCAGCTCGGCCGGGTTGGGCGGATGGGGGCCGCTGGGGATCGTCCAGACGTTGTCGATGCTGGTCTTTTGGACGACCTCATCGAAACTGTTCTTGCCGGCCAGGTAGCTGCTCAGGCCGTTGGCGTTCCTGAGGTTGAAGACCTTGTTCAGGCGCGGCTTGCGCAGGTCGGCGTCGACGAGCAGGACCTTGCCCTCGAGCTGGGCGAACGAAACGGCCAGGTTGGAGATCGTGGCCGTCTTGCCTTCCTGGGGCAGCGTGCTGGTGAAGACGATCGTCTTGGGAGCGCTGTCGGCGTGGGAGAAGAGGATCGAGGTCCGGACCGTGCGATAGTCCTCGGCGATGGAGAACTTGGGGTAGAGGTGGTTGATGAGCTCGATTTCCCTGACCTCGGGCAGCGGCTCGCCGGGCTTTTCGGACTCGGTCCCGTAAGAGCGGTATTGACCGTAGGGGTCCTTCCTTTTGTGGGGCGCTTCGGCCGAAAGGAAGGGGATGATGCCGAGGGAGGGCAGGCCGGCCAGCTTCTCGACGTCTTCGGGGCCCTTGACGGTGTTGTCGAGATACTCGACGAGGAAGATGAGCCCCAGCCCGCCGAAGAGACCGAGGAGGAGGGCCATGAGCAGGTTCCGGCGGATGTTCGGCGTGAACGGTCCCGAGGGAACGAGGGCCCTGTCGACGACCTTGATATTGCTCGTCCTCAGGCCGCCGAGCTGGCTCGAGACCTGGATCTCGTTCTGCTTGGCGACGAGGGTGCTGAGGAGCGTCCGCATGTTCTCGACCTCGGTCCGGAGCGTGTGATAGAAGATGGCGTTCTTGTTCATGCGCGTGACGTCGCCCCGCTGCTCGTTGAGGAGCCCTTGGAGCGAGGCTTCCTTCTTGACGGCGGCGCGGTAATCGGCTTCGGCCGCGTCGACGGCCTTGCGGATCTCCTCCTGGAGGGTGTTGCGGGTGGCGTCGAGCCGGGCCTTGAGCTGGACCATCTCCGGGTATTCGGGCCGGTAGATACGGCCTTTCTCGTCGAAATCGGACTTGACCTGGGTGTAGGTCGTCCGCAAGGCCTGGATCGTGGGGTTGCTGACGGATTCGGGCAGGCTGTCGACGCTCAGGCTTTTGAGCTCCAGGTAGGCCGACTCCTTGGCGTAGCGCTCGATCTGGGCCGTCGTCAGGGCCGTGTTGACGTCGGCGAACTTGTTGACGACGGTGCTCTCGTTGTCGCTGAGGTAGAGGAGGTCCTTCTCCTGGCCGTACTTCTGGAGGTCCTCCTCCTTGCGCTTGAGGTCCTCGCGGAGCAGGGCGACCTGCTCGGTCAGGAATTCCGAGGTCTGCTTGGTCGCCTCGTAGCGCGTCTCCACGGAGAAGCTGACGAACTCCTCGACCAGGCCGTTGACGACGTCCGCGGAGAGCCCGGCGTGCGGCGAGATGTAGCTGACATAGACGAGCCGCGTCTCGGGGATCGGCGCGATGCTCAGCCCGCCGAGGATGGCGTAGGCGTAGCTCGCGGTGGTCGGCGCCGGCGCTTTGGCCTGCTCCGTCGCCGCGGCCCGGCCCCGGCCGGCGAGCCAGCGGAACGTGATGACGGACTTGAGGCGGGACAGGAAACCGTCGCCGGCGGCGGAGGCCCCCCGGAACTCGGGCCGGGAGCCGAGGTTGAGCTTCTTGGCCACCCGTTCCGCCAACGAGCGGCTTGTCAGCAGGCGGAGCTGGGTGTTGAAATAGGTGCCCAGATAATCGCTGCGGTAGTAGGTCCCGGCGTTGAGGACGTCCTGGATATTGATCATGCTCGCCCCCGGCTCGTCGATGAGCAGGGTGGCCGTGGCCCGGTAAAGCGGCGTCCGGGTGAAGGACAGCACCGCCGCGAGCACGACGAGGATCGCGGCGAAGGTCACCAGGACCCATTTCCGCTTGACGACGACCCGGCCGTATTCGAGGAGATCGATCTCCTTCTTGTCCGTCTTGCTGGCGAATCCCTTCATGGCCGTTCTCCCTGGACGCCCCGGGTCAAAGCAGGCTCTCCGGGACGTACACCGTGTCGTTGATCTTGAGGGGGATGTCCTTGATCTTCCCCTTCAGAATATTCCGGACATTGACGAAGATCTCGATCTCCCTGCCCGAGGCGTCCTTCCGCCGGATCTGGACCTTCTTGCGATTGGCCCGGTCGGTGAACCCGCCCGCCTGGGCGATGGCCTGGGTCAGGGTCGGCAGGCTTGAGCTCCTGACCTGCAGGGCCCCCGGGTTGCGGACCTGGCCGAAGACGTAGATCGGGACGGCCTTGTCGACCGGGACGTTGATGACGTCGCCGGCCTCGAGGAGGACGTTGAGCTTGGGGTCGCCCTTGACGAACAGGCCGTCGATGGAGATGCGGATGGACGTGCTGTCCCCTTCCGGAAGCTGGCGGATGATGATGATGTCCTCCCCCGCGTCCCTCGTCAGCCCGCCCGCTTCGGAGATCGCGGCCAGGACGGTCTGCCGGCCCAGGAGCTCGAACGGGCCCGGCTTCTCCACCGCCCCGACGACCGAGACGCGCCGGCTGCGGTATTCCAGGATGTGGACGGTCACCTGGGGCTTGAGGACGATCTTCTCGCCGGCCAGGGCCGTCAGCTTCTTCTCCACTTCGAACTTGCTCAGGTTGCCGACCTCAACCTCGCCGAGGAGCGGCAGGGTGATCCGGCTTTCCTCCGAAACGCGGACGACGAGCTTGCTGATCTCCTGGACGCCGAGGACCGTGATCTCGAGGAGGTCCTTGGGCCCGATCTTGTATTCGGCGCTGACCTCTTGCGCCGCGGCAGGCGCGGCACTGGGAGCCTGCCCCGCACCGAGTGCGGGACTGGAAGCCGGCCCCGCGGCGGCGGCGCCGGCCAAGGCGGCGATGGCCAGGATGACGAGACCGGCGATCCTGGGGAAGGTGGTCATGGGCGGCTCCTTTGGCCGAAGGCTAAAACTCATAGGTGATGAAAGCCCCGACGAAGTTCCGGCGGACGTCGAAGCCCGGAGCGTTGGACGTCCGCGCATAGAAGTTATAGCTCAGCCCGAGCCCGACCGTTCCGGAGATCCGGACGACCGGACCGAGCGAGATCGTCCGCTGGAGATCGGCCCGGCGGGCGACGACGACGGGCACGCCGTTGTCCCAGACCGTCTGCGGCTCGGGATAGGACATCCGGCCGGTTTGGGCTCCGACGTCGAAGCGGACGGAGCGGGCGAGATAGAACGAGAGGCCGGCCCGGGCCCGGCTGTCCACGTAATAATAGGCGCTCTCGTTGTAGGAGAAGGCGTTGTCCCGGTCGAATCCCAGCGTGACGGCGATCCGCCCGACGCGGAAAGCGACGTCGGTCGCCGCGACGAGACCGGAAAACGGCCGCCGCTCCGGGGAGTCGGGCCGGAAGGATTTCCAGCCGAGGCGGATCGTCCCGCGGGCCAGCCCCGCGAGGGGGAAGCGGAACCCGCCCGCGACCTCGAACGCGGACGCGTCGCGCCAGGCCGATTCCGGGTGGCTGAAATCGTAGCGCGTCCAGCCCGCGGTCGAAAAGAAAAAGCTCCGGGAGAAGACCCGATAGTAGACTTGAACGGCGACAGAGCTCTCGCGACGGTCGAGGGCCAGCGCGTAAATGTCGTCCGGGAGCCCGGCGGCGATGTCCTTGTACCGGAAATCGTCCACGGCGCCGGCGACCCCGACGGCCGTGCCCCGGGCCGACTCGAAGAAGAGGGAACCCGCCGCCCCGGTCGTCGTGTCGCGGATCCGGTGGTCGAGCTCGCTCAAGGCCCTCCGGACGTGGCTGAGCGCGTGATAATCCGCCGAAAGCGAGAATCTGCTCAGGGCCAGCCAGCGCAGGCTCGCGGAGACGCTGTTGGAGAAGGCCCGGAGGGCTTTCTCCCGGGCATAGGCGAGATATTCGGGGTTCTCCGTCACCGACAGAATGACCGAGCTCCCGGCCAGCCAGTAAGCGCGGAGCTCGGGCGACAGGGTCGCCGTGACGTCGGACACGACCCCGCCCCCGTTCTCCCGGAAGTACACGTTCGAATCGTAGCCGGCGTCGGAGAGCCGGAAAGCCGGAACGAGCCGCAGGGGGCCGAGGCGGAGCCTGGCCCGCTCACGGATGGCGTCGTATTCCTCGCGGAAGCTCCGGTAGGATTGTCCGGACAGGGACGACGCGGCCGCAAGGACGAGAAGGGCGGCAGCGAGGCGGAACGTTTTTTTCATCGGATTTCTTTAGTCGTTTCGAGGCCTACCCTCGAAAGGAGAAGCTCCCTTCGGGGTTGCCCTTCTGCGAAGGGCCGTCAAGACATGCTCATCGGCCCCAGGCGATCCTTGACCTCCCGGAAGACTCTCATGAACGAGAGCCGCTGAAGCAGCGCGAAGATGAGCCCGCTGTGCCAATCGAAATCGGCTTTGTCCCGGATGATGGGTACGATGCCGTCCGTGCGGGCCAGCTGGAACAGGCTCTCGATGCGGCCGTCGCTCAGGCGGGCGCACATCCGCCGCGTGTATTGGCCGACAAGGATCTCCTTTTGGAGAAGGGCTTTCCAACGGCGCTCGTATTCCGCGAGATCGGCCGGGCCGAATGAGGACCGGCCGAAACACTCCCGGATGGCGTCCGCGGCCAGGTCGGCGCAGGCCAGTCCGTAGCTGATCCCGCCGCCGGTCGTCGTCTTGGTCTGCCCCGCCGCTTCGCCCACGGCCAGGACGCGATCGCCGTAGGTCCTGGCCAGAAGGCCTTGGGCGACGGGCTTGGTCCGGATGGCGCTCTCGACCGCCGCGGCCGGAACGCCGCCGAAGCTGCGTTCGAGGAGGCGGCGCAGGCAGGCCTTGGGGTCCTTCTGGGTCAAGAGGCCGACCCGGGCCCGGCCTCCGCCGGAGGGAACGGACCAGGCAAAGGCGCCCGGCGCGACCTCGCGGCCAAAGAAGAGCGTCGTCACGTCCGCGCCCGGGAAGGCGCATTCGACCTGGGCGCCCTTAAGGAAATCGCGCGGCGAGGACAGGCCGAGCCTTTTCTGGAGCCCGAAATCGACGCCTGTGGCCAGGACGGCCATGGCCGCTCGCTCGCGAGAGACCGTCCCGTCCCCGTCCCTGACCGTGACCTCGACGCCGTCCGGACCGACGGCCACGTCCTCGACGCGCTCATCGCAAGCGATCGTCGCTCCGGCGGCGGCGGCCGACGCCGCCAGCGCGCCGTCGAACCTCTCCCGATCGACGACGCAGGCGAAAGGCCGCGGATGCTCGTAGACGAGCGCGGTCTCGAACGGCGAGACCAGCCGGACGCGGCGGAGCTCTTCGATGACCGGACCTCGGTCGAGGCCGAAATCGTCGAAGACCTCTTTCCCGACGATCCCTGTGCAAACGACCCCGGCGCCGACGCGGGTCTTCTTCTCCAGGACCCGGACGTCGAGGCCGGAGCCGGCCAGCCGCGCGGCCGTGCGCAGGCCGCTCGGCCCCGCGCCGACCACGATCACATCCGCTGTCTTCATGTCCAGATCTTTATCCGCCGAGAGTCTAGCACGCCTCGATTTCGTTGTCATGATTCCCGGCCGAAATCTCCTTCCCCGCGCTAAGATATGCAAAGAGCGTATGCCGGGAGGAGGCCGCATGGACGGGGGCCGACGATTCGGTATTCCCCAATCGTATTTCGAAGCATCGGGAGAGAGATTTCGGCGACGGCATGGCTAGACCTTCGGCTCCCGTGACTCCCATTTGCCGCGGAGCGTGATCCAGAACGACAGGCCGATGAGCTTGAGGTCGAGGCAGAAGCCGCGCTTGCGGATGTAGAGCAGGTCGCAGCGGAACTTCTTGCGCCGCGGCGTTTCTCCCGGCAGGAAGACCTGGGTCAGGCCCGTCAGCCCCGGACGGACGGCATGGCGCGCCGCGTAGCCGGGGATCTCGGCGAGAGGGACCGCCGCGCCTCCCCCGTCGACCTCCCTCTCGTTCGGCCGGAGGGCGCGGGGCCCGACGAAGCTCATGTCGCCCTTGAAGATGTTGACGAGCTGGGGCAGCTCGTCCATGGCCGTGGCCCGCAGGACGCGGCCGACCCGGGTGACGCGGGGATCGCCGGCGACGGCCTGGACCGGCCCGCTTTTCGCCTCCGCGTCCCGGACCATCGACCGGAACTTGAGCGCCTTGAAGAGGCGGCCGTTCCGGCCGACGCGCTCCTGGGCGTAGAAGAGAGGGCCCCGGTCCTCGATCCATACGGCCAGGGCGATGATGACCCAGAGCGGCGACGAGACGAGCAGGCCGGCGCCGGCCAGGGCGGCGTCGAACGGCCGTTTGAGGAACAGGGCCCGGCCGGCCGGGCGGTCCGGCTCCCGGTCGCGCCGCGTCCCCGCGCGGGCCAGCATGAGGACGACGGTCAGGATGCCCGCCGTGTCCACGGCCCAGTCGAACGCGCTGCCGTAGCGATTCGGCACGAACGATTGGAGGAGCTCGTCGAGGAAGCCGTAGGCGACCGAGGCCGCCGCGGCCAGAAACCCCGTCCTCACCGACCAGAAGGGCCCGCGGCCGCCGCGGAAGGCCCGGTAGAAGAGGAAGGCCAGGAATCCATACTCAATGAAATGGAGGGTCTTGCGGACGATGATATAGGCCGTATCCAGGGTGTGCGGCGCGACGTGGGGGGCGAACCAGCGGAAGATGTCGGCGAAGGTCTCGAAGATCCGGTTCGAGCCCAGGGCGCGGTTCCACACGGGAAAGATGAAGGCCATCCAAAGAAGGGCCGGCAGGGCATAGACGAGGAACCTCTTTGCCGGCGACATCTTGGCCATTAGGATACCATGGACCTCAGAAGCGCGTTGTACGAACGAAGAACCGTGTCCTTGGCGAAGCGGCGGACGACGTGATCGCGGGCGTGGGCGCCGAGGTCGCGCCGTCTCTCCGGGGACTCCTTGAGCGTCCGCACGGCGGCCGCGATCGCCCCCGGGTCGTCCGGAAGGGCGGTCAGGCCGCAGTCGCCCTCGCGAAGCAGGGCGGCCACTTCCGAATCGGCGGCAGCCAGGCCGAGAACGGGCCGGCCCGCGGCCATGAACGTGTAGAGCTTCGAGGGCACGGAGATGTCCGACTTTTCGCGGTCGAGGGGAACGAGGAGAACGTCGCTCGAAGCGAGAAGGGCAGGGAGCTCCGAATACGGCACGAACGGCAGGAAGAGGACGTTCCCGAGGCCGAGGGCGGCGGCCTTGGCCGCGAGCGAATCCTTCTTCAGCCCTTCCCCGACCACGACGAAGACGATCTCCGTGTCCGCGGCCAGAAGAGCGGCCGCTTCGAGGGCCCGCTCCAGGGCCCGGTTGCTGCTGATGCTGATCGTTCCGGAGTACATGACGACGAACTTCCCGTCGAGTCCGTGCCGGCGCGAGACAGGATTGTCCTTGGGCCCGGGCCTCAGGAAGTCCGTATCGACCCAGTTCGGCAGGACGGCCAGCTTGCCGTCGGGGACGCCCTTGGCCCGGAGGTTCCGGGCGAAGCCGTCGCTGATGACGGCGATCCTGTCGGCCAGCCCATAGACCCATCTTTCCAGCGCTTTGGCGAAGCGGATGCCCGCCGGGTTCGTCAGGATGCCGGATTCGATGGCCAGATCGGGGTGGATGTCCTGGACATTGACGAGGACCCGCGCGCCGCGGAGGGCCTTGGCGGCGAAGGCAGGGACACCGAGCTGAAGAGGCGGCGTCCGCAGGAACAGGACGTCGCCTTTTCGGACGGTCAGCAGATTGAGCAAGGCCCCGGCCGTGTAGATGTTCCAGGCCAGGAGCCGCGCCAGCGGTCCGGGGGCGCGGTTCGTCCACAGCCGCTTGACGACGAGCCGGCCCTCGGCGCGCCGGGAATAGAACAGGCCCCGGAATTCCTCGCCGCGCTTGCGCGGCAGGGTCGTCACGACCTCGACGTCGTGCCCGGCTTTGGCCAAGGCTCGGGCCAGCTCGTCCATGAGGATGGGCGCGCTCCCGAAGTCCGGGAGGTAATACATCGTGTGGATGATGATCTTCATGGTTCCGGAGCGGGATGATCGAAGGCCCATTGATAGACGTAGGCGACGGCCGGGACGAGGAGCAGGAGGTCGACGCCGTAAAAAGCGGCCGTCGATTCGAAGATGCTCCGGGCCGTGAGGAAGCCGAGGACCAGGACCGCCTGCATCAGGAGCGCCTGGTCCGGCGCCGCGGCGGTCCGGATCCGGCGCAGGATCCCGCTCTTGGCGAGGTAAGTCCACAGGACGACGATGCCCGCGGCGAAGAGGAGGGCGCCGATGACGCCCGCCTGGATGCCGGCGTGGAGATAGGAGTTGTGCATGTGCTCCTCGTTGATGAGGAGACGGTCGGCATGGAAGCCCCAGCCGAAGAACGGCGACTCGCCGATCCGCTCGAGGCCTTTCTGCCACGTGTTGTCCCGGCCCGTCAGGAAGACGAGCGAGCTCAGCGCTCCCTTGGCCCGCCACGTGACGCCGGAGACCCAGATGGCGTAGGCCGCCACCGGGCCGGCGATGAGGAAGCGCAGGTTGATGCCGCGGATCATGACGAAGAGCATGCTGGCGACGGCCAGGCCCAACAGGGCCGACCGGGACTGGGTCTGCATCAGGATGAAGAGGGCCGGGACGGCCAGCGGCAGCCAGAGGAGCCGTTTCTTCGAAGCCGAGGTCACGAGGCTGACTCCGGCGATGATGAGAACGATGACGGCATAGCGGCCGACGCCGTTGGCCCGGACCTCGCCGAGGCCGAAGGGCATGCGGTAGATCTCGAACCGTGTCGCCCGGCCGAAGCCGAATCGATAGGCCTCGGGCAGGACGGCCAGCATCAGCACGGTGATGATCGCGGCGTTCAGGCGCAGGATGGTCCTGAGGATCGGCAGCGGCTCGGGCCTCTCGATGATGAACCAGGCCACGAGAAGGGGCGAGATGTAGGCCGAGCCCCAATACAGGGCCGTGACCAGGTCCGGCGAATAGAAGATCGAGGCGGCCAGGCCGAGGGCGCCGTAATAAACAAGGAACCCGAGCGTCGTCCAGCCGAAGCGGAAGCGGGCCCGCGAGGCCAGGGCCCAGAGCATGCAGATATAGGCGGCGGCCACCGGGAGCAGGGCCCGAAGCCCCTGGAAGAGCGCGAGGGGATCGTGGATCGAGGGCCAAGGCGAGAGGTTGTACGGCCCGGTGAAAACGCCGCCCCAGGCCATGCCCCAGAGGAGAAGCGCCAGGTTCACGGGCGGTCCTCTTGATGCGGCGGCCGGCCGGCCAGGGCGTCGCGGTAGATGCCGCGGAGCTTCTCGCCGAGCCGGCCCCACTCATAGAACGAGACGGCCCGGTCGCGGGCCGCGGCCCCCATCCGGGCCCTAAGGCCCGGGTCGCACCAGAACCGGCCGATGGCGCCGGCCAGAGAGGCGGCGACCACGTCGGGCCGCCCCGACGGGATCTTGACCCCGCATCCCTCGCGGATGTGCAGCGCCGGCCCGGCCAGGTCCAGGCAAACGACCGGCAGGCCGTTGGCCATGGCTTCGACGACGACGGCCCCTCCCCCGTCCCGCATGGACGGGAAGAGGAAGACGTCGCTCCCGCGCATCTTCTCGAAGATCTCGGACCGGGGGCTCCACGGCGTCCAGACGAGGCGCCCGGCGATCCCGAGCCGTTCGGCCAGGGCTTCGAGCCGCGGCCTTTCCGGCCCCTCGCCAACGAGCTCGAGGGTCGCGCCCGGGGCGATGCCGGCGAGGATGCGCAGGGCTTCGAGCGCGAGCGGCAGGCCCTTGATGGGGTCGAAGCGGCCGACGTAGAGCAGGCGGAACCCGTCATGACGCGCGGCCGCGTCCGGCCCGGCCGGAATGTCTTCGCTCCGGATGCCATTCACGGGAAAATCGACGATCTTGTCGCGCCAGCGGGAGAGGACGCCCTTGGTCTCCTTGTTGCAGACGAGGATGGCCGAGGCCTTGCGAGCGGCGCGGCGGCGGGCCGGCGTCGCCCGCCAGACGTTCTGGAGGAAGGTCCGCGACCTCTCCTCGCGCCGGTCGCGGCGGGCCATCGTCCCCATCAGCTCCCGGGGCACCTTCTGTCCGCCGCCGATCGGGCCCCAGACGAACGGGATGGGCAGGGCGGGAGCGATGTAGCTCGGCATCCAGTCGTTCGAGAAGGTGATCTGATGGAAAAGGTCGAAGCCTTCGCGCCGATGGAGCTCGACGGCAGCCCGGGCCGCGGCCCTCTGCCAGAGATAGTAGTAGATGCGCGTGCCCAGGTGCCGGTCGCGGAGCGTCTCGTGGAGACGGCGCGGCAGATCGACATAATGGAGCGCGACAGGACGGCCGTCGCCGCCGCTGAGCGTTCCCTCGACGCCGTCGCGATTGAAGGCCCAGGTGATCAGATGGAGGTCGGCGAATCCGGCGATCTCCCGGGCCAGATGCCAGCCGAGGATGGCTTCTCCGGGAAAATGGGCGGTCGAGGGCTCGGGGTGACAGGCGTAGGCCGAGACGAGGACCTTGGGTCGGGTGTCGGTCATGTTTTCACTCGGTTCAAAGGACCGATCGGGCCAGGCCGACGGCGTTGCCGAAGGCCCGGGCCGCGTAAGAGGCCTTCCGCTCGCGGACGGCGAGGGAAAGGCTCATCAGGGACCTGAG
>Ga0326726_10004543_pt1 | contig 12653 bp, 5 predicted proteins | sample MHFenrmetagenome_2_FD_207603 | JGI IMG/M metagenome (GOLD analysis project Ga0326726, IMG submission 207603) | Lab enriched peat soil microbial communities from Michigan Hollow, Ithaca, NY, United States - MHF15MN | ecosystem: Environmental > Terrestrial > Soil > Wetlands > Peat | place: USA...
CGTGGGGGCGACCTCCCTCGCAGCCCTGCGCGCCCTTCCGGCCGAGAGCCTCCTCAAGGCCACGGGCCGACCGGGACGCGGCCGATTCTCCGCGACCATTGACGGCTGGTTTCTCCCGGACACGCCGGCGAACATCCTCGCCGCCGGCAAGCAGGCGCAGGTGCCGCTGCTGGTCGGGTGGAACTCGGAGGAGTCCGGCTGGAAGGCCCTGCTCGGCGACCGGGAACCGACGCCGGAGAACTACGCCTCGGCGCTGCGCGCGCTCTTCGGCGCGAACGGCGACGAGGCCCTGCGACTCTTCCCCGTGGCGACGACGGAGCAGGTCCTGGAATCGGCCACCTTCCTCGCGGGCGCGCGCTTCATCGCGTACAGCACTTGGAAGTGGGCCGAGCTGCATCGCGGCAACGGGCGAGACGTCTACCGGTACCTCTACGCCCACCCGCGGCCGGCGGCGAAGGACCCCGTGCAGAATCCGCCGCACACGGGCGCGGTCCACTCGTCCGAGATCGAGTACGCCCTCGGGAACCTGGCGACCAACCAGGTCTACAACTGGACCCCCGAGGATTTCGCCCTCTCGGACCTGATGGGGACGTACTTCGCCAACTTCGTGAAGACGGGGGACCCGAACGGCGCCGGCCTGCCGAGTTGGCCCGCGGCCTACTCAGACGTTTCGGCACGTGTCATGGTTCTGGACATCCGCTCGCGCGCGGAGCCCGCACTGCACGAGGACGCGTTCCGCTTCCTCGAACGGTTCTACCGCGCCGGAAGAGATCGCGTCTTGCGCCGGTGACGCTCTTGGCGCCGCCCGCAACGCCGACTCGGGGACTACCTCTCGAGGACCACCGCGCCGTAGGCCGGCAGCACCAGGGTGTCGCCGTGGACCGTCCGGCGCGTCAGCAGGTCGCGCGCCCCAGCGACGTCGAAGCCAGTCACGGAGAAGCGCACCTCGCGGTTCCGCGCGTTCACGAGCACGACCGCGTTGCCCCGCCGGTAGCCGATGACGCTGCTGGAATCGCTGGTCGCGATCCCCTGCAGACTGTCCACGGTGAACGCCCTATCTCGGCGCGTGAGGTCGAGGACGCGGCGATAGAAAGCGCGCGTCTCAGCCGCGTGCGGCTGACCCCAGACGACGGAATCCCGTTCGAATAGGCCTAGCTTCTGGGGGCTCTCCACCTCCTGCCCGTCGTAGAGCAGCGGCCGGCCCGGCAGCAGCGCGGCGGCGACGAAGGCCGCCCGCGCCCCCGCGTTGCCCCCGAACAAGATCACCGGCGGGTTGTCCCACGCCGTCTCGTCGTGATTCGTGGTGAACCGCATCCGCATCCCGCCCGGCGGCATGGCGCGCATGTCCGCAATCTCCGCCGCGACCAGCGCGTACGCGGGCGCGCCTCTCCACACTGCCTTCAGCCGGCCGTACCCGTCCCAGGAGTACGTGAGGTCGAAGCCGACGCGGTGCATCTCGAGCCCGCCCGCCTCGGCGAGGAGCATGATCGGCCGCCGCGTGGCGGCACGTAGCGCCGCGTTGGCCTCGCGCCAGAAGTCCGGTGGGATGAAGTGCGCCACATCCATCCGGTAGCCGTCCAGGTCGAAGTCCACGAGCCACCGGCGCAGCGCGGCGATCATCGCGGCGCGGAGGCCCGGGTTGTGGTAGTCCAGCTGCGCCACGTCGGTCCAATCGGTCGGCTTGCCCTGGAGGTCGCGCGGGACCACGGGCTTGCCGTCGTCACCGTGGACGTAGTACTCGGGGTGCTCCTGGATCCACACGTTGTCCCACGAGGTATGGTCCGGCACCCAGTCGAGGATGACCTTCATCCCCCGCGCATGCGCTGCCCGCACCAGCGCCCGGAGGTCCGCCGAGGTGCCGAATGCTGGGTTGATAGCGTTGAAGTCGCGCACCGCGTAGGGCGAACCGAAGGGGCCCTTGGCGTTCAGAACGCCCACCGGATAGATGGGCATCAGCCAGATGACGTTCGCCCCGGCCGCCTGGATGCGGTCCAGCCCACGGGTCACGCCCTGCAGATTGCCGGCAGGCGAGAAGTCCCGGACGTTGACCTCGTAGAGCGCGCCTCGGGTGACCCAGGACGTGTCCGGAGCGAGCAGGTGCGCCGGGACCTGCGCCGGCGCCAAACGGGCAAGCGGCGGGCAACCTGCCGCCAATGAGAGGAAGGCCGCGAAAAGGGCGAAACGAGTGCGCATGGACGTTGCTCCTTTGGAAGCGCAAGGCAATGTAGCAGTCGGCAATCGCAACAGAAACCGTCGTCATCTGGAGGGCTGGTTCCCCGCTGCGTTGTCTGGCCCGGCGCACGTGCGCGTGATACTGTAGGCGGGTTGACCGAGCCGAAGGCGGCGCCTGTGCCGGATCTGTTCACCAAGCTGCGCAACGCGCTCGCCGACCGCTACACCATCGAGGGGAAGCTCGGTGAAGGCGGGATGGCGACCGTGTATCTGGCGGAGGACCTCAAGCACCACCGCAAGGTGGCGCTCAAGGTCCTGAAGCCGGAGCTGGCCGCCACCCTGGGCGCCGAGCGCTTCCAGCGGGAAATCCAAATCGCCGCGCGGCTCCAGCACCCGCACATCCTGCCGCTGTTGGACTCCGGGAACGCCGAGGGCTTCCTCTACTACGCGATGCCGTACGTGGAGGGGCCGTCGCTGCGCGAGCGGCTGGAGGAGGAGGGGGCGCTGCCGGTGGGCGACGCCGTGCGGATCGTGAGCGAGGTGGTGGATGCGCTCACAGAGGCTCACGCGCACGGCGTGGTGCATCGCGACATCAAGCCCGAGAACATCATGCTCCGGGGCCGCCACGCCCTGGTCACGGACTTCGGCGTGGCGAAGGCGGTCTCGGAGGCGGCGGGGCAGCAGACGCTGACGACCGCCGGGGTGGCGCTGGGCACGCCCGCCTACATGGCGCCGGAGCAGGCGTCGGCCGATCCGCACCTCGATCATCGCGTGGACATTTACGCGGTGGGCGCGGTGGCGTACGAGCTGCTGACCGGCCGGCCGGTGTTCATGGGCACGACGCCGCGGATGGTGCTCACGGCGCACATGACCGAGGTCCCGGTACCGATCAGGCAGTATCGGGAGGCGGTGCCGGCGGCGCTCGAGGCCGTGGTGATGCGGTGTCTCGCCAAGCAGCCGGCCGATCGGTGGCAGAGCGCCGAGGAATTGCTGCCGCAGCTCGAATCGCTGGCCACGCCGACCGGGGGGATCACGCCCACCCAGACGCAGCCGGTGGCGGCGGTGCGAGCGCGCCGGCGCCTGGTGGCCGTCGCCGTGGGCGGTGGGCTGATCGCGCTGGCGGCGCTCGCGTTCCTGGTCCTCAGGCCCAAGCCGCTCACGGTCACCGTCTCCGATATCACGGCCGTGACGAGCGTCCCCGGCATCGAGTTTCAACCGGCCATCTCGCCCGACGGGAAGGAAGTCGCGTTCGCTGCCGGCCCGATCGGGCGGGCTCATCTGTTTGTCCGCACCACACACAACCTGGCAGGCGGAGCGGACGTGAGCCTCGGCGACACGGCGTCGGGCACCCAGTGGCTTCCGGCGTGGAGCCCGGACGGCCAGTTCGTGCGCTTTATGCAATGCCCGCGCGGTGTGGTCCCGACGGGCATGTGGGAATGGCTGTGTCGCTGGCAGGAGGTCGGACGCCTCGGCGGGAATTCACGGCCGATCGGTCTGCCGCAGGAGGCAGTGAATCCGGCATGGTCGGAGGACGGCGCGCGCATGGCCTTCGCTGTCGAGGACACGATTTTCGTCGCGTCAGCGACCGCCCCCGCCGACAAACACCGTGTCGCAGTGCTGACCAAAGGGACGGGGGCGGCGCACTCGCTCGCCTGGTCACCGGACGGGAAGCTCATCGCCTTTGTAGTCTTGGCGGGCGACTGGCTGCTGGGTATCAGCAGCGCGTGGACGCAGACCAGCTCCATATGGGTCGTGGACGCCAGTGGAGGCGTGCCGCAGCGCGTGACGGCCGGAGACCACCTGAACTTCAGCCCGGTTTGGCTCGATCGCGATCACCTGCTGTTCGTCTCCGACCGCGACGGCTTGCCCGGCGTGCACTTGATCGCTGTCGGAAGAAACGGCGCGCGTGGGGAGCCGGTTTCCGTGTCGGGAGTATCCGATCCGCACACGATCTCCCTGTCCCGAAGCACCCGGAGTCTCGCGTTCGCGAAGTACACGGTCCGGCAGAACATCCGCGCCTATCCGCTCGATGGGCCCGGCCCTATTTCGATCCGCGATGGCCGGCTCGTCACCTCAGGCAATTCCGTGATCATGAGCCACGATGTGTCCCCTGACGGGCGTTTCCTCGTGTTCGACGGACGCTACGGCGGGGCCCAGGGTCTCTTCCTGACCGCTGCCAGCGGCGGCGATGTCTCGACGCTGACTTCGCTCGCGGGCCACTTCCCCCGGTTTTCGCCGGATGGATGGGAGGTCGTGTTCTCGGCGCCCTCGGACAGTGGCCGTCGCGACATCATGATCATCGCGTACGGAGGTACCCCTGCAAGGCTGACCACTGAAGGTGAGTACAACGAATGGCCCACCTGGTCTCCCGACGGGCGCAAGATCGTCTTCATGCACAAACCTGTCGGCAGCGCGGCTGGCAGTTGGGCAGTGTCGCGCGACGCTCCACGAGGGGCTTGGCACGCTCCGGTCCCTTACGGCACGTTCTGCTCGATGATTGACTGGGCGCCGGACGGTGGCACGCTTGCGGCCAGGTGGTGCGCGGGTGAGAAGGAAGGTGACCTCGCGCTCGTCTCCTCACAGGGCCGCGTTCTCGAGGTCCGTGCGCCGTTCTCGGGTGGTGGCGCTGACTGCATCCGCTATTCCCGCGATGGCAGGACGGTTTATGTGGTTGCCTCCCAGCGGGACGGTCGGCGAGGAGTCTGGGCCCTTCCCCTCGCCCCCGGTGCGCAGCCGCGGCTGGTCGTTGCGTTCGACGATCCGATGCTCTCCGTGCCGTTGCCGGAGGGGAACCTCAGCGTCAGCCGCGACCACGTCTACCTCACGGTGGCTGAGCACGAGAGCGACATCTGGGTGGCCAAGCTGCGGTGGTGATGAGCAGGAGCTGAACAGCCGTTCTCCCGGGTCCAAGGCGGTGGCCGTGCCTGATCCGTTCACCACGCTGCGAAGCGCGCTCGCCGACCGCTACACCATCGAGGGGAAGCTCGGTGAAGGCGGGATGGCGATTGTGTATCTGGCGGAGGACCTGAAGCACCACCGCAAGGTGGCGCTCAAGGTCCTGCAGCCCGAGATCGCCGCCACCGTAGGGGCCGAGCGGTTCCTCCGGGAGATCGAGCTGGCCGCCCGGCTCCAGCACCCCAACATCCTGCCCGTCCACGACTCGGGAGAGGCCGACGGCTTCCTCTACTATGTGATGCCGTACGTGGAGGGCGAGTCGTTGCGCGACCGCCTCGAGCGCGGCGCGTTGCCCATCCCCGACGCGGTGCGGATCCTGGCGGAGGTGGCCGATGCGCTGAGCCACGCGCACGCCCACGGCGTGGTGCACCGGGACATCAAGCCCGACAACGTGATGCTCTCGGGCCGCCATGCGCTGGTGGTGGATTTCGGCGTGGCGAAGGCGGTGAGCGGAGTGTCGGGTCAGGGGGTGCGGACCGCCACAGGGGTGGCGCTGGGGACGCCGGCCTACATGGCGCCGGAGCAGGCGACGGCCGACCCGCACCAGGACCACCGGCTAGACATCTACGCGCTGGGGCTGCTGGGCTACGAGCTGCTGACGGGCCGGGGGCCGTTTGTGGCGGCGACGGCGCAGGAGCTGCTGGCGGCGCAGGTGACGGCGGAGCCGGAGCCGGTGGAGCGGTATCGGCCGCAGGTCTCACCGGAGCTCTCGCTGGTGGTGATGAAGTGTCTGGCGAAGCAGCCGGCGGCGCGATGGCAGACGGCCGAGGAGGTGCGCGCGCAGCTGGAGCCGCTGGCGACGCCGACCGGGGGGATGACGCCCTTCCAGACGACCCCTGTCGCGGCGGTGCGAGCGCGCCGGCGCCTGGTCGCGGTCGGCGCCATGGTGGCGTTGGTGGCGATCGGCGTCCTCGCGTTCCAGGTCCTCAAGCCCAAGCCGCTGAGCATCACGGTCTCGGACCTCACTCAGGTCACTAGCGAGCCGGGAGTGGAGTTCCAGCCAGCGATCTCACCCGACGGCAAGGACGTGGCGTTCGTGGCCGGCCCCATCGGGCGGTCACACGTGTTTGTCCGGAGCACGGCCAACATCGCGGGCGGTGCGGCGATCCGGCTCGGCGACACCACGGCCGGCGGCTACGAGTTCGGGCCGGATTGGAGCCCGGATGGCGACAAGGTGACGTTCGGGGGCTGCCGCGCCAACGACTGTGCCTGGATGGAGACCTCGAAGTTCGGCGGGGCCGGGCATTCAGTCATCCTGCCTGCACGCACCCAGAGAGGCCTCTGGTGGGCGTTTTCCCCGGATGGGACCCGGATCGCCTACCGCGTACGGGATACCATCTTCGTCTACTCGCGAGCCGACAGCAGCGAGCGGCGCATCGCCGTGCACCGAAATAGCGTAGCGGACTTGAACTCGTTCGCGTGGTCGCCGGACGGAACACTGATCGTGTACGTAGACGGCAACACGAGCTGGATCCCCGGCGCCGGGCTGGGAGGTTCGTCCATCTGGACCGTGAGTGCCGCGGGAGGTGAGCCGCAGCAGGTCACCCCCCACGACGCCCGCCTCTACGTCAACCCCGCCTGGCTCGATTCCCGGCACCTGCTCTTCGTCTCCAACCGGGACGGCCTGCCGGCGGTGTATGTCCTCGAGGTCGGCTCGCGCGGTGCGCGCGGGGAACCGCGCCTGGTCCCCGGAGTCACAGACCCGCATACGATTTCTTACTCGATCCGAGCGAAGACGCTGGCGTGGGCGAAGTTCATCCACCGGCAGAACCTCCGGGCCTACCCGCTCGGCCGGTCCACCCCCGCCTCCATCCGCGACGGCCGGCCCTTGACCACCGGGAATCGCGTGATCGAAGCCTCCGACGTGTCCCCGGACGGCCGGTGGATCGCGTTCGACAACAACCGCGGGGGGCACCTCAACGTCTACAAGATGCCGCTGGCGGGCGGGGAGGAGGTGCCGCTCACCGACGCTGCCTGGGATGAGACCATGCCCCGCTGGTCGCCGGACGGGGCTGAGATCGCGTTCACCGCCCACGTACACGGGGCTGGCAGTAGCTCGATCACGGTCGTGCCGGCCACGGGTGGGACGCCCGTCGGCCTCACGCCCAGCCGCGCCACCAACGACCATCCGACGTGGTCCCCGGATGGCATGAGGATCGCCTTTCGGCTCTTTCAGTCGGGGCACGGCACGATCTCCGTCGTGTCCCGTGACAGCCTCGGAGGCCCCTGGCACGAGGCGGCGCAGCTGGCCGACGTGGGCTGCTACGATCTCGACTGGGCGCCGGACGGGAGTGTGCTGGCGTGTCACAATCGAGATGACAAGCTCCTCTTGATATCGCCGCAGACTGGCCAGGTCGTGCGCAGCGACCTCGCGGCCAGGAACCGGCTCTCACGGCTTGGCGAGCTGCGATACTCGCGGGACGGCCGGACCATCTACGCCAGCGCGCGTCGTCAGGACGGATGGCAGGGAATCTGGGCGATTCCCGTGGCAGGCGGGCCGGCCCGTCTGGTGGTGGCGTTCGATGACCCGACGGTCACTGCGGAGTCCTTCAGCGTGGGCCCCGATCGGGTCTACCTCACGGTATCGGAGTTCGAGAGCGACATCTGGGTGGCAAAGCTGAGGTGGTGAGAGGGCTGGCCCGTTGTCACCCGCCGTCCTATTGTAGAGCCGCTCGATCCATGGACGGACATCTGAGGCGACACGCATGAAACGACTTCTCTGCATTGTCGGTGCCCTCGTGGCTCTGCATTGGGGAGCACCGCTTCGGGCGCAAGCGCCGACGGGTACGGTCCAAGGGCGCGTCGTCGACGATGCGACGCTGCAGCCGCTCGCGGGCGTGATGATCACCGTGGCGGGCCGCGGCGCGCTGACCGGGTCGGACGGGCGCTACCTCCTCACCGGCGTTCGCACCGGCACCGACACCGTGCGGTCCCGGCGAATAGGGTACGCGCCGGCGGCGCAAACGGTCACCGTCGCCGCCAACGCGCCGGTCGTCGCCGACTTCGCCCTGACCGTGCAGGCGGTAAGCCTCGCCGAGATGGTGGTGACCGGATACGGACAGCAGACGGCCGCCGATATCAGCGGGGCGGTGAGCCAGCTCACGACGGGAGATTTCAACCCCGGCGCCATCGTCAGCCCGGAGTTGCTGATCCAGGCCAAGATCGCCGGCGTGCAGGTCGTGGAGAGCAACGATCCGGGTGGCGGCACTACGATCCGAATCCGCGGCGCGACCTCGGTCAACGCCAACAGCGAACCGCTCTACGTCATTGACGGGATGCCGCTGGGCACCGGCGCCGGCACCGGAATCTCCACCGGCCGCGACCCGCTCAACTTCCTGAACCCCAACGACATCCAGAGTATCACGGTGTTGAAGGACGCGTCGGCCGCGGCGATCTACGGCGCGAATGCGGCCAATGGGGTGATCCTCATCACGACCAAGTCGGGCGGCGGGCGTCGCGGGTCGGTCATCGAGTTCGACTCCAGAGTCTCGGCCGCGTCAGTCACCAAGGTTCCAGCCGTGCTGAACGCCACACAGTTCGCGCGCGCGGTGTGGCAGTACGCGCCGTGGCGCCTTTCCATGCTCGGCACGGCGAACACGGACTGGTACAGCCTGATTGTGCACACGGCGCACAGCCAGGAGCAGAACCTGTCCATCACCAACTCGGGCGAAAACGGGTTCTATCGCCTGTCGCTGGGGTACCTGGACCAGCAGGGCGTGATCAGAACGTCCTCCACTCAGCGCGTGTCGGTGGGTCTCAGCTACGACCAGCACCGGCTCGGAGACCGGTTCGGCATCAAGTTCAACCTGAAGGCCTCGCGCGCGTACGATCAGTACCAGGCCGGCGACGCGATCGGCGACGCCCTCTCCATGGCGCCGACGCAGCCCATCTACGACCCGGCCAACGCGACGGGCTACTGGGATTGGCCGTTGCTTGGCGCCTACAACGCGGTCAACCCGGTGGCCAGTCTGAACCGCACCCTGGAACACGGAACGACGTTGCGCGGCGTAGGCAACGTGCAGGCGGACTACAACTTGCCGTTCATGACGGGGTTGAAGCTCAACGTCAACCTCGGCTTCGACCTCACCAGGACGGAGGACGAGGGCTTCGCTCCGAGCGACCTGGCCGGCCAACGCCAGCAGGGCCAGGGATACCAGTTCGACATTGGCCAGACCATGTCGAACGTGGTGGCCGAGACGTACCTCAACTACGCGGCCCCGCTGAACGTGGTGCCCGGCAACGTAGACGTCACCGCGGGCTACTCGTATACGCAGTCGATCACCCGGAATCCGGTGTTCTACGAGACGGGTCTCAAGAGCAACCTGCTCGGGATCAACGGGGTGGCGTCTGCGGCGAATGTCTACAACTTCAACTCCGTCCGCGAGTACAAGCTGATCTCCGTCTTCGGACGGGTGAACTACAACCTGAATGACCGCTACCTCGTCGCGACGACCATTCGTCGCGACGGGTCCTCGCGGTTCGGGCCGGGCAATCAGTGGGGTGTCTTCCCCTCGCTATCGCTGGCGTGGCGGATCTCGCAGGAGCCGTTCCTGAGGGGCTTGCGGGCGCTGTCGGATCTGAAGCTCCGGGCGGGATGGGCGAAGACCGGCAACCAGGCGTTCGGGGACTACCTGCAAGTCCCGACCTACACCTACAGCAACGACCTGGCGGAGTATCCGATCGCCGGCCAGTACTACACGACCATCCGGCCCAGCGCGGTGGACCCGAACATCCACTGGGAGACCACCGACGCCTACAACTTCGGCGTGGACTTCGGATTACTCGGTCAGCGCATCACCGGCAGTTTCGACTGGTACACCAAGAACACCAGAGACTTGCTCTTCAGCGTGCCCGCCGCTTCCGGCACCAATTTCTCGAACTACGTCGTGACCAACGTCGGCACCATGAGGAACCGGGGGCTGGAGCTCAACCTGAGCGCCAAGCTGCTCCAGGAAGGCCGCGACGGCCTGGGCTGGACCGCCGACTTCACCGTCAGCCACAACGCGAACGAGCTGCGCAGCATCAACCCCAACCGCAGCGTGACCCTGATCAACGTCGGGTACGTCGGTTTCGGCACCGTTCAAGTGCTGATGCCGGGCCAGCCGGTCAACGCGTTCTTCGTCTATCAGCAGGTGTATGACACGGTCAAGACGTCGCCGACGTACGGGAAGCCGCTCGAGGGACAGTACGTGGACCAGCCGACCGTCCTGGACAGTGTGGCTTGTGGTGCCAAGAAACCCGCCGCGAGCTGCGTCGGCCTGTATCGGCCGGACGGCGTAATCAATCAGGATGATCTCCGGCCGCACCACTCCCCGTGGCCATCATTGGAGTTGGGGCACACGTCCAGCTTCACGTTCCGGAACTTCGATTTCAGCTTCACGCTGAGGGCGGAGACGGGGAACTACGTCTACAACGCGGACGCAGCGGGAGCCAACTACGGGTCTCTCACGAACGGCGGATCGCCCTTCAACCTGAGCGCGGCGATCCTGAAGACCAACTTCCAGCAGCCGCAGGGTCTGTCGGACATCTTCGTGGAGGATGCCTCGTTCCTCCGCATGGACAACATCACGCTGGGCTACTCCTTCCGCGTCTCCGGGCAGCGGTGGCGTGCGTACGCGACAGTCCAGAACGCGTTCACGATCACGGGGTACAGCGGCGTGGATCCGACCGCGGGGCTGCTCGGGCTCGACGCCGGCATCTATCCGCGCTCGCGCACATTCAGTGCCGGCTTGAGCGCCCGGTTCTAGATCGGGGCCACCATGACGACCGCTCGGGAAGGAACCGAACCATGAAGCTCAGGACATGCGGGGCCCTCATGTTCGTCTCGTTGCTCGCGGCGGCCACAGCTTGCACCGACCCATCGGTGGCTCCGAGAAGCACCGTGACCGAGGCCAACATCTGGAACGACCCGAATGCCTACGAAGAGTTCCTGGCGAAGCTGTACGGCGGACTGATCCTCACAGGCCAGGTGGGGCCGTTCGGCAATCCGGACCTCTCGAACATCGATGAGGGGATGTCGCAGTGGCTGCGTCTGTACTGGTACATGCAGGAGGTGCCGACCGACGAAGCGGTGATCGGGTGGGGCGACCCGGGGCTCCCCGAGCTGAATCGGGACAACTGGTCGGCCAGCAACTCCATGATCCAGGGGATGTATTACCGGGTGTATTTCCAGGTGACGCTGGCCAACGAGTTTCTGCGCCAGACCAGCCTGGACCTGCTGAATGCGCGGGGCGTGACCTCGGCGCACAAGGCGCAGATCCAGCAATACCGCGCCGAGGCGCGGTGGCTTCGTGCGTACGCTTACTGGGTCGGAATGGACTTCTTCGGGGGCATCCCGCTCGTCACCGAAGCCAATCCAATTGGCGGCCCGCCCCCGAAGCAGGCGACGCGCGACAGCGTATACCGCTACGTCGTCCACGAGCTGACCGCGATCAGGGACTCGTTGCCCCCGGCCACGCCGGTGAACTACGGCCGGGCGACGCCCGTGACCGACGACATGCTCCTCGCCGAAGTCCACCTCAACGCCGAGATCTACACCGGCACGCCGCACTATGACCTGGCGCTGAACGCGGCGCAGGCCGTGATCGGCTCGGGCCGCTACACGCTGGATGCCGACTACCTGCACAACTTCATGGCGGACAACAACACGTCCCCCGAGATCATCTTCGCCGTCATCCAGAAGGCCGCGTACATCCAGACGTATGGTGGGATGACGTTCCTGGTCCACGCCGGTGGCGGAGGCAGCGTTCCGGCCGCGGACTTCTGCGTTGACGGCTTTTGGGGGGGCTACCGTCTGAAGCAACAGGTGTATCGCCTGTTCAGTCCCGGGGATGCGCGCGGCTCGTTCTTCTGGACGGCGGACCAAACCGACTCGGTGATCAAGATCAGCGACTTCAGCGGCGGCATCGCCGCGCCCAAGTTCTCCAACCGGATGTCCACCGGGGCCTGCGGCTCACAGCTGGAGATGGTTGACACGGACTTCCCCGTCTTCCGGCTCGGCGAAGCGTACCTCATCTACGCCGAGGCCGCGGTACGCACCGGCACCAACCTCGCCACCGCGCTGAGCTACTTCAACGCTCTCCGGGAGCGGGCTTACGGGAACACGAGCGCCGACCTCTCGTCGGCGAGCCAGATGACCCTGGATACGCTCCTGGCCGAGCGGGCGCGCGAGCTGCTGTTCGAAGCCCGCCGCCGCACCGACCTCATCCGGTTCGGCAAGTTTGCGGGCCTCAACGTGACGTACAACTGGGCGTGGAAGGGTGGCACCTCGGCGGGCGGGGCGCCGATTGACTCGAGGTACAATCTCTACCCGATCCCCCAGAACGAACTCACGGCCAACCCCAACCTGAAGCAGAATCCGGGCTACTGAGCGCGGAGAAGTCAGCCGCAACCTGGGGCCCGCAGCTCCGCCGTGTTCGGCGGCCGAGTTGCGGGCTTTCACTTGCGACCCGGATGCGGGTGGACCTAACGTACCGGCGCTGCTCTCGCCCCTTTCGTGAGATACTCATGATCCGTCCCGTCGCGAT